>Ga0137390_10004983_pt1 | contig 11125 bp, 9 predicted proteins | sample 15con2h24AmetaG_FD_104937 | JGI IMG/M metagenome (GOLD analysis project Ga0137390, IMG submission 104937) | Vadose zone soil microbial communities from Angelo Coast Range Reserve, California, USA - 15con2h2.4A metaG | ecosystem: Environmental > Terrestrial > Soil > Vadose zone > Saprolite... | reverse complement strand
CGGACGTGTAGCCGCGCAACCGCTCAGGTGAAAGGACCAAGCATGGCAATGTCCACTCCAGTCTCTCCCGACGCGGCGATGCTCACCACGATTTCTGATCTGGCCGCCGCGGGAGTGCTCACGCTGCGGGTGGCCCGAACCTACCCGCTCGATAAGTAGCCGCGCAGCGGCGGTCGGCGCTCTCCGCCATGCAAGGCGGCGAACCGTTCCGGCGTCCGAGGTAGGCGGTCGAGTATAGATGGGGCATGAAACTCGAGGGCAAGGTGGCGCTTATCACGGGTGGCGGTGGCGGGATGGGCGGCGCCCAGGCGCGGCTATTCGCGCACGAAGGTGCTGCGGTGTGTGTGGCGGATCTGTTCGCGGACAAAGCTGAGGCCGTCGCCAGCGACATCACGGGCGCTGGCGGGCGGGCCCTGGCTGTGCGCCTGGACGTGCAGCGCGCGGGCGAGTGGGAAGCGGCGATCGCGGCAACTGAGCGGAGCATTGGGCCAGTCTCGATTCTGTGCAACAACGCCGGCGCCAACTTCCGCGTTGGCTTCGACCAGCAGACCGAGGAGATGTGGCACACCATCGTCGGCACGATCCTGACCGGCTCTTATCTGGGCACCAAGGCGGTCATCCCATCGATGCGCCGCGCTGGCGGCGGGGTCATCGTCAACCTGGGATCGCTGGCCTCGATCCGACCAGGTGGTGGCAGCCCGGGCTATGCCGCGGCCAAGATGGGCCTCGTCGGCCTGACTCGCTCTACGGCCGCGTCTTACGCGCGGGAAAATATCCGCTGCGTGCTGATCTCGCCCGGCCACGTCGACACGCCGTTTATACGCGCCGACAATCCGTATAGCCCGAACACAGCGCAGACGAGCATCGACAATCCGTCCAATCTGGAGCGCCGGCTGAGCGCCACGCCACTCGGGAGGCTGCAGACCCCCGAGGACATTGCGCAGGCGTTCCTCTTCGTCGTCTCCGACGACGCGGCGATGATCACGGGCTCGATGCTCACCGTGGACGGCGGCGCAGCACTGTAGGCGCACCCCAAAGAGGACCCATATCGGGGCGACGCCGTCACGGACGGGCCGACCGCCGCTGCGCGGCTCCATTGCGAGTGACCGAACTAGATAAAAGACAAAGAGAAAAATCTCTACGACATCCCCAGCCGCCTCCGCAGCGCATCCTGGGCCTCAAGGAAGGGGCGTTCTAAATACGCCTGGTGATCGGCCTCGCCGTGATGATGGGTTACTTTGCCAGTTGGCCACTGTGGGCTGAGCTGGCGGACGTACTCGAGACTGCCGCCGACCAGCGTCAGCATGTACTGCAGGCCGGCCGGGTCGGCCATCGACCACTCGTCGCCGCAGGCGACGTAGATTGGCGACGTGTGGGCGAAGACGCCCCGTGACCACGTGTCGTGGTGGGCGATCGGCTCGTAGTTCGGGCCACCGACGCGCGCGCACAACCAGCTGTGGGCGTCGATACGCAACCTGGTGTTGAGCGTCAGCGTCCGCGCGCCAGAACTGTCGTCCGACTGCGCCACAACCGCGCCATTCTGGACGATCTGCAACGTGTGCATCGGCAACACTGACTGCGACGAGGCCATGATTTCCACCGTGCCGCCACCAGCCGGCAGCGCAACGGTGTCGCCAATCTGCGCACCGTCAACCGAGAGCTCCAGCAACGGACCGCCACTCAAGAAGGTCCGACCGAGTTTCAAATTGCGGCACCATGACGCATAGCTGAACTCCTCACCACCCGGGATCCGTACATACGTGCGGTACTGGCCAACAGCGACCGCGCTGCTCATCTTGTCCGTCCCGCCGACCAGCGGCAGGCGGTAACCCGCGTTCAAATAGCGGTAGTACTCCAGGTGGTTGTAGGCAGCCTGGACGATCATCTCGACCGCGTCGACTCGGCCGGTGGCGACCAGCGTGGGGGGCTCGCCGTTCGGATTCGGGAAGTGGGGCAGGATCACCGTGCCACCCTGCGCGTGGCACGCGTCGGCCCAGGCGGACAGTGTCGTCTCGAGCGTGCCGCCCAGCTCCGCCTCGCTGGGACCGTCCGAGCACCACGGGTACACCGGTTGCTGGAGCCCGAGCAGAATCATGTGCCCCAGCACATGCTGGCGGTTCTCCTGGTTGGCCCAGACCAGCGTGCGTCCATCTCGGGAGACAAGCGGTGCGCCAGTGAACTCTTCGGTGTTGGTGAACAGGCTGCCCCATTGCGACTGGAGCAGGTTGACGATGTTCAGGTCTTCGGCCTGGGCCTCGCGCAGGCTGCCTTGTGACGACAGAAAGTGCACGTGTGTGTCGCCGCTGAACCAGCGGCGCTCGTTCATGTTCGTCCAGCGCCGCAGGCGGAGCTCCAGCCGCTGCTGGCCAGGTGCGATGGTGACGCGCTGGCGCAGTGGCTCGTACTCGAACCCACGGGCGACGTCGACCAGGACTTCGCCACGCGGCAGCCAACCCTGGCAGCGACCGTCGATATAGGCATAGGTGATCTGGCCGAGACGCAGATCACCACCCACGTCGACGTGCCACGTGTCGTTGTTGGAGTTGACGTGGTTGTGGTGGCCATGCGGCTGGTAGGGCACGCCATCGGGCGAGCGGAAGTGCACCCGACAGGGCACCGGTTGGCCGGTGGCATCGTCCAGAACGACCGTCTCCACCCAGTTGCGACCGTCCTCGACGATTTCCAGCCGAACGTTGTCGGTCTCCACCGCCTGGTTTCTCTGGACATCGCCCCAGCGCACCGACTCGACGGTTTCGTCGCCCAGTTTGATGGCGACGGTCGCCGACGGGGTGGCGGCGACGTCAACATAGGCCGGGCTGTGGCCGGCGTTCTGGGCTTCGCCCCAGCCGGCGAAGGTGTCCGTCAGGTAATCATCGGCGGAGCGTTCGGGGAGCTGATAGGCGTAGCTGGCGACGCCGCGATCGACAGTGACTTCCAGGTTTTTCTTTGAGCCCTGATGGCTCGTGTTCAAATCGATACGCACGGGTACTGCGCCGTCCCGTGTGAAGGGTTCTTCGGTCGTCAGCCCGAGAGTCAGCGCGGCGATGAGAAAGCGACCTGAGCCGCTGGGCACGATCTCGAGTGACTCGATCGCCATGTCCGGCGACGGGTTTCGCCAGGTCCACAAGTAATAAGCGCGCGGCACGCCCTGGGTGACTTCGGTCTGGCGAAAGCCAGCCGAGGACCACAGGCCTGACCAGCGGTCTTTTAGCCCGTTCTTCTGGTCGGGCCGCGCCAGAAAAGGCAGCTGGCCCCAGTTGTCGATGTCGCCGATTTCGAAGCGTTCGCGGATCGGCACGGTGTGCTGGGTGCCGTCCGCCAGCTTGAACACGTAGCTGGCCACTTCCTCACCTGGTGGCTGTCCCGCCATCAGTTGGGAATTCAAGAGACGATGGGCGACGATGACCTTGTAGGCATTCGCCGCGATCGGAACCTTCAGCGTGTCGCGGTTGGCGTCAAACGCGATGAAGGCGTTTGGGTTGTTGCCGATGCGAAAGGGCAAGCCGTGGAACAGCTGATCGCCAATCGGCGGCTGTTGATCCGGGCCGAGAATCTCGGCGCCGGCGTTGCAGAAGGCCGACAGATCTAGTGCTCGGTAGACGTCGCTGACCATGGCCCATTATTCCGCGACGGCGGTCCCGCGGGGGCGGCGGGGTAGACTGACGCGGTTCCGAACGCACAGATGTGACCCGCTCCAAGGGGGAGGATGAACATGCCATTCAAAGTCATCGCCACGCCGTTTGGTCGCACCATCCAGACCGAGTTTCCGTACGAGCACGAGGCGCTGCGGCCGCTCGGGATCACGATCAAGACCGTCGAGGCTGAAAGTGACGCGGACTACGTCGCCACCGTGAAGGACGCCGACGCGATCATCGCCGGCGGCCGGCATCTGACGGCCGAGATCATTAGCCAGCTGGAAAACGTCAAGGTGATCGCCAATGGCGGCGTCGGCGTCGATCGCGTCGATCTGGACGCGGCGACGGCGAAGGGCATCGTGGTCACTAACGTGCCTGATGTCTTCCTGGACGAAGTGGCCAACCACGCGATGATGCTGCTGTTGTGCTGCACCAAGAAGACCGTGCCGCTCGATCGCTGCGTACGCGAGAATCGCTGGCGCGACGCGCGGCGGTACATGGTGCCGATGCCCAAGTTGACGAATGACGTCCTCGGGCTGGTGGCGTTCGGCAACATTCCGCGGCGCGTCGCCCGCCGCGCGCAGGGCTTCGATATGAACGTGATCGCCTGGGACCCGTTCGTCAAGGACGAGGTCTTCGAGCAGCACGGTGTGGAGCGCGTCACCGACCTGAGCGAGCTGTTTCGCCGCAGCGACTTTGTTTCGGCGCATCTGCCGCTGAACAAGGACACCCATGGCTTGCTCAACTACGCGTTGTTCAGCGTGATGCAGCCTACGGCGTACTTCATCAACACGGGTCGGGGGCCGACCCACGTTGAGGCGGACCTGATCCGCGCGCTTCAAGAAAGGAAATTGGCTGGTGCCGGGCTAGACGTGATGGAGACCGAACCGACCGATCCGAACAACCCGCTGCACAAGATGGACAACGTGGTGCTGACGCCGCACAGCGCGTCCGTCTCGGACATCTCCGATGTCGAACGCCGCCGGCGCGTGGGCCAGGAGATTGCGGCCGTTCTCCAGGGGCGCATGCCGCGGAGCGTGGTCAATCGCGAGGTGCTCGCGAAGGTCCGTCTAGCCGAGCCGACGGCCGTCTAGCCGCGACGCGATCGGCCTGCCCTGCGTGGGGTTGCGTGCCGCCCGCCGCTGCGCGGCTCGCTTCGAGTGACGAATCGAACTGATAGGAAAGAAGAATTCGCTGACGCGCAGTGGTCGGACGATCTCCGTGAGGGAGAAGAAATCCGAGGCACGAATGGGTCCCCGCTGGGGCGTTTAGTTGCCCCGGCGGAGGTCCCACTTCAGGACCGCGCTGCCGGTCGTGGAGGGTTGGGTCTGTTCGCCTTTCAGGTGGTCTGGATCGTTCGGATCCAGCGTCGGGTTCGCGCTCAAATTTGACTTGACGTAGGAGTATTTTTCGTCGGCGTTCACCGTCTTGCAGCCCGGTAGCGTGCGCGTTTCGGAATGGTGCGTACCAGTCGCTTCGGGCAGGGTGAGCAGCAGGAAAAGGCCGCCGGGGGCGAGCGTCGGCATGACCTGGCCGGGTGGCAGGTGGGCCTGCGTGCCGTCCGGCATGCCGGGCGGCGTCAGCAAATTCGTGAGGTCCGGCATGCCCGGGATGGACGACAAATCCGGCATCCCAGGAATGGCGGACAAGTCGGGCCCACCAGCCGGAATTGACGGCGTCTCGATCAGCTGGAAATCCGCCTTGCCTTTGCCGTCGGCGGTCCACGTGTGGTGAACCATCGTCTGGCATTCCTTGGTCGCCACGTCCGTAAAGTCGTGCATGGTGTAGTGCGTCGTGGCGGTCGCCTCGTTCTCGGCGACGTCGATGGTGACTTTCAGGTCCGTGCCCGCCTCGCGGAACTGCACCTTTTCCTGAGCGCTCAGCGTGTAGGTGATCGTGCCAGTCCACTTGTTGCTGCAGCGTGCGTGACCCTTCTGCGTCCACTCCTGCGCGGCAGTGACCATCTGCCCGAGCGTGATGCCGGGCGGATCCGGCGTGATCGGCGCGAACGCGCTGTCTTTGCCAATCGCACCCTGACCAGCAAAGCCGAGCGCAATCAGCGGGTCGTTCTCGATGTGGCGGACGAACGCCTCCAGGGCGGCGGCATCGCCCGTGTCCAAGCCGTTGGTCGTGCGGATCTGGCGACAGAGCGGTAGCGTGTCCTTGCCCACGAACGATATGTTGCGCGGCGCCAGGCGCCATGACGGCGGCGCGTCGGTGTGGCATTCCAGACAAGCGTCGGTGGCACCGATGCCGCCGCGCATGTCGCCGGATGGATTGAGCGGCACGTCCACCTGACCGCCCTCGTGATTGGTGTCCGTCTGTGGATTGGTGCCACCGTGGCAATTGGAGCAGCGCGGCGAGCTGAATGCCGGCATCATCTGCGCAAACAGCTGGAGTGGATCGTCTTCAGCGGCCTGGCCCTGCGCGGCTATGCTCGGCCGGGCGACGCGCGCTGACGCCACCTGCGCCGGAACGACCTGCACCGGAGCCACTTGCGCAGCAGCCGTCAGGCTGCCCGTGCCGCCGAGCAACAGCGCTGCCCCGAGCGCGCTCATCCAGCCGCGGCGACACGTCTCCCCGATCCGCCCCAATTGCCTACGCATATTCGTCCCCACCCCCCGTGTGGCGCCTCCCGCCACAAGAGCGGCAATAGTATCAGGCGATGGCCAGGAGTGCTTGCACCGCCGGGAGGTCGTGGCTCAATTGGGTCCACCTGGCATCGGGGCTGACCCGCCAGACCTCGCCGGTCTCGGTGCCGACGAGGACCCAGCCGGCCTGCTCCGGATCGGGCGTCACGGCGGTGAGTCTGGCCGCCGAGGGCGAGTGCTCGGCATCGCCGAGCGAGCGCCAGGTGGCGCCGTCATCGTCGCTGCGATAGAGCATCGCCTGCGCTCCGCCCGGGTCCTTCACGCTGGAGCGGACGTCGGGCATCGCCGGGATCGTCAGCACGTACGGCGGTCGCGGGTCGACGCACATGGCCCGCGTGTAGTGCGGGTGCATGTTGTCGCCCAGATAGTGCCAGGTCAGTCCACCATCGTCGGAACGGTATGGCCCAGCCATGCGCGGCTCCATCGGCGCGTCGTCGTTACGACCGTAGCCGGTCGTCGCGAACAGAACGCCGGCGCGCTGTGGGTGCGCGGCCAGCACGTGGACATCGGCATTGCCGCAGGGCTGGGTGACGGACCACTGCGTTCCACCATCATCTGTGGCGACGACGCCGCCGACCTCCACCCCGACCCAGAAGCGCGATGCGCTGAACGGGTCGAAGGCGAGGGCCAGGGCGCGCGCGCCGAGCGGACTGTTGGGAACGCACCACTTGTCGGCGCCGGGGGCTGTCAGGAACGACTCTATTTCCGTCCACGAGTCGCCACTATCGTGGGTGACGAACAGATGGGCCGGCTGCGTGCTGGCGTACAGCGTGCGACTGTCGTTCGGTGCGGCGGCGACGTTCCACACCTCGCCTGCTTTTACACCCATTGGAGTCCACGAGTAGCCGGCATCGGCTGAACGGTAGACGCCATCTTGCGCACCGGCGAAGAGGTAGTCGCCGGCGCGAACCAGATGGCGGACGCCGCGGCTGCCCACGCCAGCCGACGCGGTACCGGATGAGCCCTGGAAGATACCGGCGCTGGTAGCGACGATGAAGTCCATGTGGTGACGTCCTCCCGAGCCACAACGATACAGCCCAAGGGGGATCGCTCTCCAGGGACGGACCGCTCCACGGAGGAGCGGGCCGGGTCCCTCCAGGGTCTAGAGGTCAGCGAGCTCTTCGACGACCCACAGCGGCGGCTTGCCGCTTTGAACTCGCTCGATGTTCGCGAAGCAGTTCGCAAACCGTCTGGGGAACGACTGCCACGTGGGACCGGCGCTGTGCGGCGTGAGGATGACATTCGCCAACTCGAGCAACGGATGATCTAACGGCGGCGGCTCCTCACTCAGCACGTCTAGCCCCGCGCCCAAGATCTGCCCATCGCGTAGCGCCACAGCAAGCGCCTTTTCGTCCACCAGGCCGCCGCGCGCCGTGTTCACCAACACAGCGGTAGGTTTCATCAGCGACAGCGATTCGGCGTCAATCAGGTTGCGCGTAGCGGCGTTCAGCGGCACGTGCACCGTGACGGCGTCGGCCTGACGCAAGAGCGCGTCCAACGAGACGTACGTCACCCCAAGCTCCCGCTCGCGTTCGACGGAGAGCCGAAAGGGATCGTAGTAGATGATGGTCGCCTCCCACCCGGCCAGCCGCTTGGCGACTTCCTGACCGATGCGGCCCATCCCGACAATCCCGACGGTCGAGTGATACAGCTCATACACTCGGCGTGAGTTGCGCCAGCCCCCGTTACGCACCGCGTGATCTAAAAGGTGGACGTGCTTCAAGGCGGACAGGATCAACATGATCGCGTGCTCCGCCACAGCGATCGCGTTGGCGCCGCCGTTGACCGCCACCGGCAGTCGCGCCGCCCGCGCCCCGTCCAGGTTGAACCGATCGTAACCGGCGCTCATCAGCTGGACCAGCTTCAAGCGGTTGGCCGCCGCCTCGACGAACACCGGCGTCTCAATCGGGCCGATGAAGCCACACAGGAAGTCGGCGTCGCGGATCGCCGCTGGGATCTCGCTTGTCGCGACGTTGCGGAAGGTGAATTGCGGTGGGCACAGCTCGTCGGCAATGACCCGCACCTCAGGGTCGAGGATTGGCGCAAAAACGATCGTCGGCTCGGGCATCAACACGGCAGTGTAGGTGACCCGATTGGACTATTGGACTTTTGGCCTACGCCCAGCCTGGGTCGGGTGGCCGATAGCAAATCAACCTATCGACGGACTGCATGACCCATGGCCAGGGGCCATCCTGTGGGGTATGAACACTGTCCCAGACCACGCATACGACCTGGCAATTGTCCCGCCGTCCGCCGCCGGACTGCCGCACACGCGCCGCCTCGAGCGTTCTGCAGGTAACCATGAGGCCGCCTACCGACACCTGGCAGCGGTGATCCTGGGGCTGGACGTGGCGACTCTGGGCAGCGAGCTGCGCGCCACCCGCTTGAAGTTCAGCCTGCCGCAGGCCGCATAGGCACGCCGCGCTCGCGCGGCTTCGACGGCACCAGCAGGCGCGCCGCGGCAACGCCGCCGACAAAACCGAACACGTGGCCTTCCCACGAAATGCCGCGCTGACCGGGCAGTACACCCCAGAGCACCCCGCCATACAGCACCAGGACGACGATGCCCAGGAGCATCGCCCATAGGCTCCGCTCGAAGTAACCGCGGGCGAGCAGATAGCCCAGATAACCAAAAATCAGACCGCTGGCCCCGACGTGGATGCTATTCGGTGCGCCGAACAGCCACACGCCCAAACCGCCGATCAGGATCGCCAGCGCCGTGACGACCACGAAGTCGGTGATCTTGCGCAGCATGACCAACCACGCCAGGACGACGAACGGGCCCGTGTTGGCCACCAGGTGCACCCAGCCGGCGTGCAGCAACGGCGCGGCCAGGATGCCCCACAAGGCCGCTACATCACGAGGGTGAATCCCAAAACGCTCGAGCGATCCGCGAAAGGCCACCTGGTCGACCAGCTCGACGGCCCACGCCGCCGCAACGCATAGCGCCAGGATCACGGTCTGGGTGGCCGCGGTGTGCTTGAGCGCTTGCATATCGCGCCGACACTATTGCACGTCCGGGTCGATCAGATGGCACGCCACGGCGTGATCGGGTGACGGGTGGCGGAGCGCTGGGCGCTCGGTGGCGCAGATCTCCATCGCGAACGGGCAGCGCGTGCGGAATCGACAGCCGGATGGCGGGTTCAGCGGACTCGGAATCTCGCCGCTGAGCGGCTTCGCCGGCCGGCGCTCGGCGGGGTCGATCACGGGGATCGACGCCAGCAGCACCTGCGTATACGGGTGCAGTGGCTGCTGGTAGAGCTCGTCTGAACGGCAAAGCTCGACGACCTGGCCCAGGTACATCACCAGCACACAGTCGCTGACGTACTCGACGACATTCAGGTCATGGCTGATGAAGACGTACGTCAAGCCGAGCTGTTCCTGCAGATCCTGGAGGAGGTTGAGGACCTGGGCCTGGATGGATTTGTCTAACGCAGAGACCGGCTCATCGCACACCACCAGCCGTGGCGACAACGCCAACGCCCGCGCGATATTGACCCGCTGGAGCTGACCCCCGCTGAGCTGGTGCGGAAAGTAAGAGGCGTGGTGGCGGTGCAAGCCGACCTGCTCGAGCAACTCGGCGGTCCGCTGCCGGCGGTCATCCGGACGGACGCCGTGGACCATGAGCGGGAAGCCGATGTTCTCGCCGATCGACATACGCGGGTTCAGCGCCGCGAACGGGTCCTGGAACACCATCTGCATGTGGCGGCGGAACGCTTTGCGATCCTTGCCCGCCAGGTGGCGGACGTCCTGGTCCTCGAAGATCACGTCGCCCGCGTCCGGCTCGATCAAGCCCAATACCAGTCGGGCGGTGGTCGATTTGCCACAACCGGACTCCCCGACGATGCCCAGCGATTCGCCTGGTGCAACGTCGAATGAGACGTCGTCAACCGCCGACACGAAGGCGCTGGCGCGCAAGCCAACTTTGACGGGGAATCGCTTGGTCAGCCCTTTCACGCTGAGCAGGGGTGCGGTCACGTCAACTGGCTTTCACGTCCAGCGCGTCGCGCAGGCTATTGCTGAGCACATTGCTCGCGACCGACGTGAGGAAAATGAACACGCCCGGCAGCGCCACCACCCACGGCTGCTGGTAGATCGAGCCCTGCAGGCTGCTGAGCATCGCGCCCCACTCCGGCGCCGGCGGTGCGGCGCCCAGGCCCAGGTAGCTCAGTCCGGAGCCGGCGACGATGGCCAGACCGACCAGGCCGGAGGCGTAGACGAAGATCGGACTGAAGATGTTCGGCAGCAGCTGGTACACGACGATCTGCAGGGGATTCGCGCCGCTGATGCGCGCGGCCTCGATGTACTCCTGGACGACGATCTGACGGGTCGCGGACTCCGCCACGCGCGAGATCGGCGGAATGTAGACGATCGTCAGCGCGATGATGGAGTTGACGACGCCGGGACCGAGGGAAGCCACCAGGGCGATGGCTAGCAGAATCGAAGGAAATGCGTAGCACATGTCCATGACGCGCATGAGCAAGGTGCCGACCTTACCGCCGCGAAAGCCGGCAATGGCACCGATCGTGGTGCCCAGTACCGTGGCGCCAAGCACGGGAACAATCCCGGTCAAGAGCGACAACCGGCCGCCGAAGAGGAGGCGCGTCCAGATGTCGCGGCCTTGCTCGTCGGTTCCCAGGAGGTGATCGGGCGTGCCGATGCCGCGCAGGCGTGCGGCCACATCGCCGACGAGTGGGTCGTAGCTGGTGAGCAACAGAGCGGCGACGGCCGCCAGGATAATGGTGCACAGCGCCGCCAGGGCGATGAGGCCGGTGGGATCGGCGCGGAAGCGGCGGAGGACTTCGCTTGAGTACGAGCGCGGGCTCGGCGTGAGTTCTT
>Ga0137390_10004974_pt1 | contig 11131 bp, 7 predicted proteins | sample 15con2h24AmetaG_FD_104937 | JGI IMG/M metagenome (GOLD analysis project Ga0137390, IMG submission 104937) | Vadose zone soil microbial communities from Angelo Coast Range Reserve, California, USA - 15con2h2.4A metaG | ecosystem: Environmental > Terrestrial > Soil > Vadose zone > Saprolite... | reverse complement strand
TCGATCGCCACCGTGCGCCGACGCATCATCGACGCTCTCGTCAGACGCTTGCCACGATGTCCATGCTGTCGCGCCTCAACCGCGCGACCCGTGCGGATGAACTTGTGACACAGTAGTACTAGTGGCTACATGGTCTGTGGATCGGCTCGGTAGATCCCTCACGGACCTACTAAGTATCCTGCAATGCCTGCGGGACAAGGGTGTCGATCTCTTCCTGCATCAGCAAGGTCTCGACACATCGACCACCGCGGGCCGTGCCATGTTTCAGATGCTTTCGGTTTTCGCTGAGTTCGAACGCGGCATCATACGTGAACGGGTGAATGCCGGGCTTGCGCGAGCCAGGGCGAATGGCACTAAGCTGGGCCGACGTCCAGTGAAGCCGGCAGTTGAGGCCCGCATACGCCAGCTGCGCGCCAAGGGCGACGGCATCCTCAAGATCGGCCGGAAGCTCGGCATCGGCACCAGTGTCGTCCAGCGGGTCGTTGCCGCCGAGGGCTCACAATAGGCATCACCACTTCCCAATCCACCAACGGCCCGCGGCTATGCCCTGGCGCGCCCACGTGGCTGGTCTCAACGAAGCTCATTGTTGCAAGCAGGCTTTCTTGATCGAGCATACAAACGCGTCTACAAAAATTTCTCCTCGCGCACGAGGCGAGCGTAAAAACACCCCGCCTTTTTCGCCCCGTGTTCGCCCGATAATGCCGAATTTTAAAGCCTAGCTTGCATCAAACAGGGAAAATTTCGAGTCCAGTTATCGTAATTACGCCTTTTTTTGCGGAGTTTCACGTTGCCAAGGTCATAACCGGATCCCGCTTGGCATCGATGTTTATCGCGTGCCGCCGTCGGCTTGTGCCCCACTTTCTTCCGCGAGGAGCAGGGGGCCGTCGGCTACCGTGGCGGGACGCCGTTGCCCAGGTAAACAGCGACGCCCTGAGTGGAAGGCTGGCACAACGCCAAGTGCTGACTGCATCGCGGATGCCGTTGGGGCACGCTTGAAATCCGTCCCCTCGCCAAGCGGCCCCGCCCGGGGGGATTTCAATAAGTTGGAAAACCTCGAATAGACTTGCGAATAAGTGGGGAGGCGCTATTAGCGGGGCGAGGTAGAGGCGCCTAATGGTCGCTCGCGCGGAGCGGTCAATACATCATTGGTAGTGGGCGAGCTGGACGTCTCAATTCGCGACATAAGCGTCCCGCCGCCTTGTAGAGCAATTTACGGTTAAGAAGTGCTGGGAATCCGCGACCGTTCCCGCCTTCAGCAGTATCTTCCATCTACATTTATGAGAGGCATCACCGGCCGTGCCCGCTGAATTAACCAACGAAGATCGACTTGCTGCGCAGCGACTGAAAGGGCTGCTCGAGTACGTGGAAGCTTTGGTGAAGCTTGATGAGCAGGTGGCGGTGCGTCTATCGCAACATAAGCTTGCCGATGGATCGCAATTTATACTTCACGAACATGAAATTGCTGGGCTACCGGCGCTGACGCTCGATGTTACGGATACCGACGGAGCAATTTGGCTCCGGATTCAGCGACTTCAGCGCATCAAACCTCCGGCGGTCGCGGATGAAATTTCTGCGTGGATTGAAATTTCGAGCGACCCAATGCGCAATCCCGTTATTCGGGACGCGTTGCATGTGCGTGTCTCTGAAAAAGAGCAACAGCGTTTAATCGCCGCCGGTGAGGCGCGCGTAGAAGATTGTGTATCGTCGCTGAAGATCGAGAAAGTCGACAATCCGAATGAGAAATTCTTCGATGTCATGTTGCGATTGGAGGATCGCTCCACCATTCGTGAGGCACTGCAGGTATATTGCGCAGGTCCTTGGGCCGCCTGGGCAGAGACAGAAAAGCCTCGTCGAAGTTCTATCGCCGTATATCAGCGGCTCTTCGAGATTGCTCAGCGGCTTCTTCAATCTGGAGGCAGTGAATCGACGGAGCTGGTATGGGGCATCGGCGTTGCAAGATGGAGACGCCTTGGAGAATTAATTGATATCCCCATGATCGAATGCGGGGTTGAGATTGAGATAGCAGAAAAGGGTAATGCGGACATTACGGTTCGCCCCAGGGTAGGCGCTGCACACGTTGCGTTGCGGCCCTTTGAAAAGTTGGCTGCCGAAAAGCTTGTGCTTGCCGAAGACTCTGCAAGACGATGTATGCGTTCCCTAGAGACGTCCGATGGAGAAGGCGTTTCACCGTTCCGCCGTGAAACGTTTGAACCCATATTGAAAATCTGCGGTAGCCAACTTGATCCTGAAGGCCGCTATCTGCCCGACGATCGGGTACTTCCAGCGACTGAACCGGTTCCGGAACCTGACGGTGAATTTCTCACCGTTAGTGACCGTTTTGTACTCTATGCCAGAAGACGTTCGACCAATTCCGTTCTGAGGGACATCGAGCGTCTAAAGACAGCCATTTCGCCCGAAGAGGGGCCTCCAACAAAGATCGAAGGATCAGCTAGAACCCTTGTCCTTGGGCCTCCCGACGGAATTGACGACACGTTTAAGCCCCTTGGTAACACTTTAGGGGGGCTGGGGGGTGAACACATTTCATCCGAATTTGATGACGTGCCGGTTGATCCCGACCACGGTGACCTCTTCTTTCCAAAACCATTTAATGACGATCAAGTTGAAATTATCCGCCGTCTCGAAAAATCCGACGGATTGGTTGTCCAAGGTCCGCCTGGAACCGGTAAGACCCACACGATTGCAAATATCATCAGCCACATGCTGGCCACCGGGCGGCGCGTGCTGGTCGTTTCGCACGGAGAAACAGCACTAAGCGTTATTCGAGAGCAATTGCCGGAAGGAGTGCGCGATCTCGCAATCAGCGTGACGACATCGGAACGCGAGGGATTGAAGCAAGTCGAGAAAGCAATCGAGCTTATGCTCGGCATCGTCAATAAAATTGACATGAACCGGGGACAGCAATTGACGCTTATACGTGATCTGGAGGCCAATATTGTTGCCAACCGGAAACGCCTAATACAGATCGACGAAAGGCTTGCCGCCATTGCAACCCAACACCTTTCACCCGTTCCGGGGTCAGCCGAACAGCCATACGAGGCGGCAAAACGGATAATAGAGGAGCGCCCTCGTTTTGCTTGGTTTACTGACCGGCCTGGTCGTCCATTTGCCGAGACCGGTATCAGTGGCGCTGAGGTTGACGCGCTGGCTTCCGCGCGAAAAACTGCGGCGTCTGATCTCAAGTATTTAGGAGAAAATCTACCCAGCCCGGCGAATTTGCCAAATCCGGAAACATTGCGGGCGTGGCATCAGGATTTGATTGCGGCGCTTTCCTTAACCGAAGGAAATTCTGTCTCAGAGCCGCTCACACGCCGAGTTATTGCGACAGTAGGACTTGAGAAAGCAGCGGATTTGGCTGCTGGTCTATTACGTTTGTCCAATCGTGCCGCGGCTCTTCAGCGCCAACAATGGGCGTGGGGGATAATCGAAAGGCACCGTGCAGGTGATCCCGCGATCAAACGTATTCAGGCTGTTGCGAACGAATTTCTAATCGAAGCGCAAGCTCTCGTTGAACAACGAACACCATTCATCGCCAAGCCCGTTGAACTGCCAGCAGAAATGCCTCCACCGAAGCAGTTATTTCAGATTCTGAACACCCTTATTGCAGGCAAAAATCCTTTTGGCTTACTCGCCTTTGGGACCAAAGGTCATCAAAACACGTTTGGATCCATTCGCATCGCTGGAACGCGCCCGAGCAAACCGGACGACTGGCAGCATGTGAGCTTATTTGTGTTATTTTCCGAAAAGATAACAACCCTTTCGGCACGCTGGGAGCCATTAAGGAGTGAATTGTCGGCTCCGGAAGACACTCGATTTGCCGTAGATTCTCTTTCTTCTCTAACTACCGTGGCGGACACCTTGCATGCCGCCCTTGTGATGCTTCCAGCCGAGTTCCGAAAAATGCTGCAGCAACTTACGACCGCCCTTGGCAATAGCGATGAAGCACACGCTATTCTTCGTCATACAACAACGGTCGCTTCGTTTGCTGATGCACTTTCCAAGCATGTCTCGTCTGTGAGGCTCACATCAGTTACCAAGAACATCGCGCAAGCGGCGGCACACTTTGGAAATAGCAACAGTGACCTTGCAGGGTTCGGACGCCAGATATTGAACGAGGTCGTTGGCAAGCCAAGCACCGACGCTGAGCAACTGACTCGCGTGTGGCAGAGCCTCCTTACAAAATTAGATCGTCTGCGGTCCCTGGAGCTGACCTATGTACGGATATCGGAGACCAGTGCCGTGCTATCGAAGGCTGGGGCGCTGGCATGGGCGGAACGCTTGAGAGTTGAAATTGCTACTTCTGAATCTGATCCCGCCGTTCCGCCGGACTGGAAGGAAGCGTGGAACTGGGCTTTCCAACTTGCTTACCTAGAGAAAATTGGTGCGGCAAGTGATCTCGGCAGACTGCACACCCAAAGGCTCACGGTGGAAAGGGAATTGAGAGACGGCTTTGCGAAGGTGGTCAAGGAGCGCACCTTCTTCAATCTGGCGGCTTCGATGAAGGGTACGGCCAAATCGGCGCTTCAGGGATTTGCCAATATTATACGCCGCTTGGGGAAAGGTACCGGTCAGCGAGCTGTACTACACAGGCAGAATGCCCGGCAGGCTATGGAGGGTTGCTATGATGCCGTGCCGTGTTGGATTATGCCGACATGGCGCGTCTCAGAACAACTGCCCGCGACGCTTGCAAGTTTTGACCTCGTTATCATGGATGAAGCGTCGCAATCGGACGCCCGCGAGATTCCCGCGCTCCTTCGCGGGAAAAAAATTCTAGTCGTCGGTGATGACCGACGGGTAAGCCCAAGCGCCGCGTTCCTTTCAATCGCGAACATCGATCGTCTGCGCCAGAATTTCCTCAGCGAGTTCCCGTTTCGCGCTGAAGTCGAACCTGGCGCTTCGGTATATGATCTTGCACGAGTAATGTTTCCCGCCAAGTTCGTAATGCTTAAGGAACACTTCCGTTGCGTCGAACCAATCATTCGTTTCTCGATGCAGTTCTACAATCAAAATCTGATTCCGCTTCGTATCCCCAAAGCAAACGAAAGGCTCGATCCTCCTTTAATCGATGTTTTCGTCGAGGACGGCGAACGGCGTGGGAAGTCCAAGATCAATCCTCGCGAAGCCGACGTTATCGTTGATGAAATAGCGAAGATTATTGATAGTCCTGACGCACGAGCAGCCTCTGTCGATGGGCGGCCTCGATCGATAGGTGTAATTTCGCTGATTGGCGCAGAACAGGCCCTTCACATACAAAAGCTTTTGATGGACCGTATTGGTGAAGCGGCGATGATCCGCCATCGGATTGTATGCGGTGACAGTGCCACTCTTCAGGGCGATGAACGCGATATCGTACTTATCTCCATGATTGCCGACCGCCGCCGCAAACAATCGCAGACGGCGATGCAGTATCAGCAGCGCTTTAATGTTGCATTGTCGCGGGCGCGCGACCGGATGATACTCGTTCGCTCCGTTACCGAGGAAGACCTAAATCCCAATGATTTAAAGGCGAGGGTCATTGCTCATTTCCGCGACCCGATGCCCAATACCATCAATCCGAGTGCCGAACTCATAGAGCTCTGCGAGTCGCCGTTCGAGCGAGTGGTATTCACGGCGCTCGTTGAAAGAGGCTATCGTGTTGTTCCGCAAGTAGGCTCATTGGGCTTTTCGATCGATATGGTGGTTGAAGGAGATGGCGGTCGGAGGTTGGCCGTTGAATGTGATGGCGATCGCTATCATGGGCAGGAGCGTTGGGCGGATGATATGCGTCGGCAGAGAATCCTTGAGCGCGTTGGCTGGGTATTTTGGCGCTGCTTTGGTTCAAATTTTAGCATCGATCCGGAAGGCGTTTTGGACGATTTGGTACAAACGCTGGAGCGTATGGAAATTAGGCCAATCGGCTCTGAACCATCCACGCGTGGCTTCACCCAGCACCGAGTCATTGCTGCCCCTCGCGACGATGTACCCCTTGGGGATCTGGATGCAGAGATTTTCAGCACACAAACGTCAAGGCTAAAGCCCCCAGAGTCTGGGTCTAATGCTCGGGAACATGAGACAGAGACGGCTCTTACTGCTGGTGACCGTGTTGTAATCCGCTACATTGATGATGAGCGCTCGCGCCCGGAGTTTTATATTCTTAGCGAAAAGGTCAGCGATCCGAAGAATGGCTATATTTTGCTTTCATCTCCGCTTGGGCGAGCGCTATCGGAGGCAACTCCTGGCGATGAATTCATACTTAAGGTTGGCGAAATCGAGCGACCGGTATTGTTTGTATCGTTGGAGCGGGAATCTGCCCGCGCGGCGTGACCGCTTAGGGTGCTGGAATTGATCATTGTTCGCGCAAGCAGTTTGACAATCCGGGTTCGATTTCGCAGCAACGCGCGCGTTGGCGATTGATGCCGTCAACAACAGATAATCTCGGAACAGGCTGGCATCCAGCTTGATCTCAGACTGCGCGCCCAAGCCTTCTTCGGATCGCGCTCGGCCTGCGCACGTTTGTGCACACGCCTCGCCATTTTCAAGCCTGTTCGGGCTTAAATTGCATCGTCAGCAAATCTCCGGATCTCGACATAGGGGATGGCGCCAAACTTGGCACAACTCGTGCAACCACTCCCATGGTCGGCTGGTCTAAATCTTGCGCGCCCGATGTTTCGCAGCGGCAAATTCCCATTCGAACTTGACCGTAGGCTGATTGTGTGTCGTTCGTCCGATGCGAACGCGATGGTTCGTCCTCTCTCCACGATCGTCTTCCCGCCGCCGAAGAGGCTAATTTCGCCGCACCAGCGCTCACCGCTCGCGGCTTTGAGCGTAAAGCGGCCGATCGGAGCAGTTGTCGAGAGAGGTTCGCCGCGTCGCGAAGAAGGACGAGCTTTCCACCGTCCGGCAACGCGATCGGCTCGTCGAACTCACGGCCCCAGCCTGAGGCGAGGGGGTGCAAGGTCAGGGAAACGGCCCGGAAGCCGCTGGGCCGCCAACCATCGCAAGTATCGATTGCCTGCTTTGTATTGCTGCCGAGCTTGTCCTTGCCGCTGGTCGTGTGCTGCTTCGGCACCAACGCAATCCAGCCGGCAAGACTGCGTCCCGACCGAACGCTTTCCGGTCGAATTGTCGCGTGGCGGTCGAACCTCGACGGGGGCATACTGGGCTCTGCGCAGGTCACCGGTGAGCGGAGGCGGATCATGATCGGTAGAACGCTCTTGATCGGCATCGCGCTTGTCGCTGGCTCACTTGCCACAGGTGGGCCGGCGCACGCAAAGTGCCAAGCCTTCGTCGTCGCGCGCGCCTTGATCACCGTGGCCCCGGACACCGGACAGATTGCTCCCGACGCCCTTGTGGGCGAAGGCCGACAAGTGGTGCTCTACGGAGTTGCCGATCGGGTACACGGCAAAATCGACTGTTCGATCTCCACCGAACCCATCAACTTTCGATGGTCGTTGACGTACCATCCGCGCGGCGGCCTGCCGGTTGACGCTACCGCCCAGCTTTCTCCGCACAGCGCGCTCACTGTGCGTTTCGTCGCTCAAAATGGGACTTACGTGGCTCAGCTCGAAACGGTGGGATTGCCGTTTGAATATCGTGTTGCCACGGTCAGAATCGAGGCCGTTCGTCACGATGGATGGGTGTCGATCGGACCGGATGGCCGCTATACCTACAACACAAACGGATCATTGAGCGCCGGCGCGGGGCGCATCAATGCGCTCGCGATCCATCCCAACTCTCCTAACATCATGTACGCAGGGTCCGGCCGCGGTGGGGTCTGGCGCTCGGACAACGGGGGAGCCGAATGGTGGCCGATGACGGACCATAAGGGTCTCCCCGCTGGATTATCGATCGGCCGACTGGCAGTAGCACCGTCGGGGCGCGTCTACGCGAGTGCGCCGGACATCGAAGGCGGAACGGCCTATTTCGCCAACGGCGGTTGGCTATACTGGTCCGACGACGAGGGCGTCACCTGGAATAAGGTAGTGGCGGATCCGTTCTGCGCGTCGAGCACACCGCCCGGCGCACCGATATCACGGCTCATCGTCGATCCGACCGCGCCAAGTACAGTGTTCGCCGCCACGTCTGCTCCCCTCCCGGGCTCGGGTGTATTCCGCAGTACGGATGGCGGTCGGTGTTGGGACGTAATCCTTTCCAACCAACAAGTCTTCGACATGGTGCTTCAGCAGCAAACTCCGGGGCAGACAACGCTATACGTAGCCACTTCGGGAGCCACGACGATCGGTGCCTCCGTCCTCGTAACGTCCAACGCCAACGCAGCCGCCTCGTCCGTACAGTGGCAACAGACATCCGCACCGGCCTCGACGCCGCCGTTCGCAGCGCCGCTCACAAGGATCGCCTTGGCAAGTTCGCTGAATGTTGTTTACGCCCTAGTGGCACAAGGTCCAACGGGTGCGAAGACAGGTCAGCTCCGACTGTTCCAGTCAAGCGGCGGTGGCGCTTGGCTCGAACGCGCTGAGCCGCTAGTTGGGGGCAATGACAACTACTGCGCCAGCCAGTGCTCCTATAACCTGTCGATCGCGGTGAATCCACAGCGTCCCAATGATATCGTGGTCGGCACAGTGACGGTCATGCGCTCGACGGACGGAGGCGCGACCTGGAGCGAGTTGAATCCTGGCCCAGGGTCGTCTCTTTGGGATCACCATGCGCTTGTCTACCACCCGACCGACGCGACCCTTCTCTATTCCGCGAATGACGCTGGAGTCCAAACGATCCGGTTCTCGTCGCTCGGTGCGCCCCTCGGAAATTGGTCGTACCTGAACGCCGGGTTCAGCAATGGGATGTTCGAGGGCCTCGCGATCTCGCAGAACGCCGCGGCGCCCGAGCGAAGCGTCGGTGGTTTACAGGATGCGGGCACGCGCTTGCGTCAATTCGGACGGATGTGGACGTTGATCGGCGGAGGTGACGGGAAATGGGCGGCCATAGATGCAGGCAACCCAAGCATCGTCTATTACACCAGCAGTCTTGCCAACACGGGCAACGCTTTTGTCCGTTACATCGGATCCCCATTACCACCCACGATTGGTACTGCGCCGGCCTTCTGGGCCGACCCAGTGTTGCCCGGCGTTCTGCTTGCATGGAACCCTGTGGCGGCCTCGCGCGCGCCTTTCGGGATACCGTACGTGCCTCTCACTGGGCTCTACTTGTCGTCGAACGTCGCGACCGCCGCCACCGGTGCTGACGTAACCTGGGCATGCGTCGACCCGACACCGAGTAACCCCACCAATTTCTCTGGCGCCATCGCCTTTCCTCCAGGCGTCGATCTCTATCTAGTTGGTACTAAAGCCGGAACGATCTATCGGGTTACAAAGCCTACTATTGTGGGAAGTACGCCTGTGGGAAGTACGCCTTGTTCTTCAAACACATCAACGGCAAAAGTGGCTGAGCTTTGGACGGCACCACTTATTAATGGCAACTCCACATCGGTGATCGGTATCGCACCGGATAGCGCAAAGCCAACGAGCTCGTTCTTTGCAACGCTGTTTCGCTACGACGCATTTCGGGTCGCGAGCGTCAAACGGCAGTTAATCCCGGACGTTAACTCCGGGGTCCGGCCAGCCTGGATTGGCACGCCAATAGCCGGTGCGCCTGGAACACCCGGGGCGTTTCCGATATCGAATGATTCGTGCTGTCCCGGCACGTTCGGCCCGTTCGGATTCACCGACCCAATCGCGAGCGATCCCGACGATCCGAAGACCCTCTACGTCGGCACGATCAGCGGCGTGGTGATCGGCAAGCAGCAACCCGACGAAAGCTGGAAATGGTCATTCGATCCCGATATTCCGGAAACGTGGGTGACCAGCATCCAAACCTATCCCGCAACGAGCAGCCATGCAGGCGCTGTGCGCGCGGCCGCGTATGGCAGAGGGGTCTTCGAGCGGGTTCGCATCCTCGATATCGCCACGCTCGCCGGGAGCAAGATTGCGTTCACGGATACTAGTGCCGCCGAACGAATGGATTCGGTGCAGTTCCGAAGCGAGCGATCTGTAGCAGTCAGCTATGCATACGATGGACGCCAGGGCGAGCAGGTGACGCTGCGCCTGCGTCCTCGTGGCGAGTCGCGCGTCGACCAGTTCTTCTTATCCACGTCCGCCCGCTCGTATCACAAGGGGAACGGGGTCCGCGATCTTGAGTACCTTCCTCTCGGCGGAAGAGGCTCCGTTGGAGGTGACAACCAGCGGATTCAGGGTCGAAATGGTCGACGCCGCGGGGCGCGTGATCGTGAGGCAAGAGAGGGCACAACCGTTGCGATGGAAGCGATGGGGCACGCATGCACTGACCTTCGGTGTGGAAATCGTCCGGGAGGGGCAACCCACACCTTATGGAGCGGCCGTCAGTGTGGCAATCGACGAGGCACGCTCGCAGTTACGCACGCCCGGCTCGCTCGTCGCGCGCGCAGCGGCGAAGGTGACGATCAGTGCCCCCGAAACGATAGAAACTCCAGACGGGCAGGCCGCGTTTGCCGGGTGGCGCGGGACGATCGGCTCCGAGAGACCCGAGCACTCGTTCAGTTTGACTGAGGACACGGACCTAACGGCGAGGTATTGGCTGCGAAAGGCCCAGTAGCACGCACCGCGGGCGGGCCCCCGCCGCTTTGTATGAGCAGATGACCATCCTCGATCGTCCATCCATGGCGGACCAGTTCCGCAGAAGCAATCGATCGGCCGCATGGAACGGGGCAGATGCGTGTAAGGCTGTTAAGTCCGGGCGCGCCGTTGGCGCCCAGCAGAAAGCTCCCTGACGGCCAAACGTCCGTTTCGGGTGTGCGCCGTGTCCACGCCCTAATCCGCGGCTCGCCAGCAAAGTTCATCTCACAATTTGAAGTTTAGCTTTCGGTGGTGGCGGCGCGCCTCGCACTCCATACATTTCGACAAACTCGCTTTCATAAATTCGGGCGAGCTTTGTTAATTCCTCCATCGAATAGCCGAGATCGGAAAGATGAGCCTTAACGATCGACGGCAGAACCGTGGGCATTTCCATCGGAAAATCTAGTCGGAAGTTGCGTGGCTTTCCGAGCCTAAGCGGCTGATAATATTTGCACAACCTTGTTTCTGGCATGTTTGATGTAGCCATGTAATTTGATGATTTTGTCTTGACGGGCTGAGTCGCTTATGAT
>Ga0137390_10004965_pt1 | contig 11141 bp, 8 predicted proteins | sample 15con2h24AmetaG_FD_104937 | JGI IMG/M metagenome (GOLD analysis project Ga0137390, IMG submission 104937) | Vadose zone soil microbial communities from Angelo Coast Range Reserve, California, USA - 15con2h2.4A metaG | ecosystem: Environmental > Terrestrial > Soil > Vadose zone > Saprolite... | reverse complement strand
CATATGGGACTTCGACCCTTGTTTCCGCATTCCTGCAGGAAAACTGCAACCACACTCATCTAGAACAACAGTGGGCCCCAGACTCCGACTTTGGCCCCATATGGGTTTCAGCATTCTCACCGGCCTTCAAGCAATTTCTTGTAATGTAGCTTTCTTCTCTACACCAGAGGCAACACCCTTTCATGAGCTAGAGCTCGCATCGCTCTTGTGTTGTAGCTTTGCCTATGGTCCGTTTGTGGGGGCTGGCAGTATATGGCGCTGCGCCGGTGTCGGTGTGGGGGTCAAGAGTTATTTTTTTCCTTCTCGACATCAAAACACATGGGGAGATTCTCTGCAGAGTTTTGTGGGGCACCAAACTAACTTCACTAGCCTCTTGCGATGGCAACACAGCTCTGCCGGATTCGAGGTTAATCAAATTTTGATATATTGGCACTGCTCGTGAGTCATGGCGAGTCGAAGCGTCGGGACGAGCGTTCCCTGACGCTAAGCGCCAGCTTCGGCGGCTGGCTGGGTTTAGGACCTCGGATTCGCACCACTTCACGCATCATGTGGCGGTAACTGGAAGTAAGAGTCTAGGCAAGAGACAGGAGGAAGGGATGGTACAGTAAGTGCAGTGGGGAGAGGGAAAGCGTTTGAGTCGGAGGTGATGGGTTTTTCCAACCCGTCAAAAAGCGAGGCGAGACGGCGGCGCGCACATATACTCGAGCATGCATGCCGCATCACGCTTGGCCTTGGGGGTTTGTGGCGTCCCCGAAGCCCAATTCTTTGCTCTCGGGCACCCATATGTTTTTCTACGTCATTTGATTCCATCAGACAACAGAGAAACCTTTCTGTACTTTCTTGTGAAGGCCCACCATGCGCGCTGCCAAGCTCCCTGACTCTCACCCCACGCGCCTCGCAAAAAGGCATATTTATTCCCAACAAAAGGCATGCATGGTCGCATCCAAACGCTCCTATGATTACTGTACTGCCCAAGCTCCATTCCAAGACAGTTTTATCCGCGCGGTATAATTCAATGGTCTCCATGTATTACTGATCACTTGTTGAACGTACTTGTGCATATAAAAAGACTCTCGAAAAGAGCCCCAAAAATTATCAGTGTTGTCCCTGTGCCCTTTCGCCCACTCGCGCTCGCACTAAAGCGTGCTCACTCCGGCTCAACCTCCACACTCGCCGCGCTCGCAACCTGTCAACAGGAGGGGAGTCTAGAATGCGTGTGTGGAATGGGGGATGGGAAAGTGGATGGAGGCGATGCCCGACGTAGGCCGAGCGCGAATGGAGTGGGGACGTATACGATTAGGCAGTCTGTCGATAAGATAAGCGCTGATCCGTCCATGGCTCTGAGATCAGTCCATTGGGTTGTTCCCCGCTGAGTTTTGGGGTTAATGTGCGTGGGGAACTAGAGTAAAAAAGATCGGAGAATGAACCATATCTTTCGCACAGATGCTAAACCGACTCATATTCAACTGAGTCGGCCATGTCTTTCGAGTTCTCGTACACAAGGCTGGAAGTCGATCCGCCCGGAACACACGTCACTTGTATATGGTCCGCTGGCAGGATCACCGGGGGGTCGTACATCGTCCGAGCCCCCTCCGATTGCGTGACGGACGCAAAATGAATAGGGCTGGAGACGTTGATCTCTCTATACTGCCCCGCAGGGATAGGCGGATTCGGTGAGAAATCGGGCGGATCCAACGACCTAAAAGAAGAGAGGAGAAAGAAAGCCAGGGGATGTGGGGAGGTTGGATTGAGAACAACTTGGTCGGCAATGGGAACCAGCTATACGTACACGCATTCGGTGAAGGATCCACGGTCGGATAAGGAGCGGTACATGCGCGCAGCGCCGATGGATCTGTCGTTCATAAAGTCAGAACCAGTTGACTCCGGAGAGGGGAGAGGCAGAGAGGACGAACAGGATAGCGACTACAGTAGGGACACACAAGGAGATTTCGATCAGAGCGGGTTCTAACAAATTTAATGTCTAGCTCCTTACCTGCTGGCTCAAGGAGCATCTGACGCGAAGTCATAATCAGCCCCATCCGAAAGACAATCATTTGATGAACCGTACTTCGTTCATAGCATCTGTCCGATCACAATCACGGAATGTCATCAGCCTTCGCCTATGCACGGACATGCGGGGAAAAAAACGACACCATTCAAATTTAGGCTAACGAGGACCTGCGAAACCATGAGCTGAATGTCATCCAGCCGAGAAGAGACTGACCAAAGGTGGTATCTCCGAAAGCAAGGCCAATATTAACCAAATTATGCACTAGAACGAAACTCGCATCTCGCGCAAGACAGAGAAAACGGTTTGATCGTCACCTGTTGGTATAGCAAGTTCCACAGACCAGTTGAATTCCTGTTCGCAAGTCGCAGAAGTCCAATCAGCATTATCAGGAGAAGTACTACATCGACCACGAGAACGCCAATAGCATTCGCGAGGGCCTTGTTCGTATGAAGGAATATGCAGGCGTCCACGAGCGGGTCGTATGGCACAGTGATCTTGTGTAATTTGCGTGGGCATCAGTTCGTACTATCAAAGATGAGAACCTTTGTAATCTTCTCACCATTGTCAAGTCTTTTGTAGTAAGCGCACCACGGAGCATCAGATGACGGTTCAAACAACTGACGATACGAACGTACGCCGGATATTCAATGCAAGGCCACCCAACCATACACCAACCGCAATCAGCGATACGATGGTATTGCGATTCCATATCGCAATTCTGAAAAAAAGGCACGATAAAGTGATAAATTATTGCGACGCTGAGTCCAAGGGATGAACTTACACGCGGAGAACGATGATGAAGGATGCGAATGCCCAAGAGGAATAAAGCAATGCCTGCCCAGCCAAAACGTCATTCAACCGGGAGATAAAACGGTGATTGCCACAAAGCCCTTACAGTAATGGCTATGATAAACGGCTATATAAGGTGGACGTTAATGACTATATATGCCCTGAACCTAGGCATTGCCGAATCCTTACCTCACATGAGACCCTTGCGCCGTCCATATCGATTAACAAGAAGATGAAGCCAAATAAGAGGGTGTAGCGCGTGCCGAGGTAGACCTACTTTCATTGAGGTGGTCCTGACGTCGAGTAGGGTGCAAGGATCTCACCCATATGGTCCATCTGTACGGTCTTTTTCTTCGTAAGACATTCAATTCAAAGCCAGCTGTGAACACCGTTTCCCAGCTGAGATTGTTGCAGTTCGATATCAGTGCCTGCTTTCCTGCCAATGAAGACGAACACACATGTATATGCCAGCAATGACATGGTGCAGTTTGATGGCAGCAACTAGGTGATTGTTAATCGCGATATTGGCGACACGGGAACCAGTGGACGCACTGTAGTCCTCTAGAAGGAGGGCAGGATCATGCCAATTAACCATCTTTGTTGACAGACGTCCAGAGAAGGTGGGAAAACCGCACTTCGGTAGACCCATATATTATATATTGGGCCACTCAGTGGTATCCCGGATGATACAAACACCCGATGGGACCGGCGCAACGCCAAACTGCGATTCTATCACATTGGGAAGTCTCGTGACGTGGACTTGTGGAGTGTGCCCGTAGTTGGCCGAATTTGTTACGTTTATACGTCAACGCATTTAAAGAGGCCAGATTTTTAAAAACATATAAGACGTGTTTGTTCACACACCGTGACAAGCGTGAGCCTCAATTAAAACCCGAAAAGGTGATCTGATCGATAAACGATTGGCTGACTCCGGTACTGCTTTCGCCCCGGAACTCGTCGATATTCATCATTGCCCGACCAGATGACGAAGAGACGCTGGAAATTATGTGACGGCTGAGATGGGGAAAGAAAACAGTAATAGGTTGAAAGAAGGGACTTTTGCTTGTATCTTCCGATGCGTGATTGCGTAGCCGTTAAAAAAGGTTCAACTCCTGCCACTGTCACCAGAATCTGACTGAGGGACAGGTGGGGCGTTGTATACACCGCATAATGTTACCTCGCAGCTTGTGGGATCCATGGGATACAATTAATAGAGCGCATGAAAGGACAAATTCTGAATTAGGTTAAGGCAAAGCGATACAAACAAACGTCGAGCCAAACATCCCTTGGGAAGTGCGTCATCCTTGGCACATCATCCTAAGGAGAGAAACACGTTTCCTGTGACGAAATCTTCTCTACTTTACAAGCCAGAGATAACTACATGCCAAAGTCCAGATTCTTCCCGCGCATCCGTGTTCTCTAACACGAACGTGGCGAGAAGTTGTCGATATCCACCTCCTGGACCGGGTCCGCCACGCCCACGATCCTGATCTAAAGAAGCGCGCTCTCCAGATCCGATCCGGGATTCGCCGGCGATCGACCATCACCGTCTTTCTCTTTCTCGTTCTCGTTGTGCACGATCATGAGCGCGCACAGCCGGGGCTACATAAGGCCGCCTGCGGGCAGGTCACCACACCTGGCTGCAAGGGCCGCGACAGCGAAGATAATTTGGAGCTCCTATGGCGATGTCAAGAGGAGGGGGGTACACGTCGCGCCTCGAAGCAATCGATACGGTCATGCGTCCACGCACTCTACGCAGTGGCTAGACGGGTCGTCGTGAGCTCGCCGAGCAGCATCGGGTGGAACTAAAAGCGATTTTCTCTTGGATTTGCCTGTTTTACGTTTCGGTTTCGGTTTTTTGTTTGTTTCTTGGATTCAGGTTGTGAGGGGTGCCTATAAGGTAAGTACGAAGGAAACTGTTTACCGTGCCTTTAAGTTGTTTGAGGAAACCGGCGTACAGTATTCAGCCGGGGATGCACCGTGATAGGGCCCAGGGCGAGACAAGACGCATGCGACCGGTGTGCCGGTGGCTCCGAATCCTCTGGCTGGGTGATCCCGGCGTTGTCCAAGTCGACTGAGGTGGACGATGGAGGCTCCACCGCCGGCGGTACAGGCGTAGTCTTTGATTGGTTTGGGCACGTCAAGTACAAGGAAGGGCCGCCCAGTGTCTTACATCTGCAGGACTACTGGTCGTGGACTGACAGGGGAAATTTCGGGGGTATTTTTTCCCCTTCGTTCTCGATATCATGCACCAAGACGCGTGGGGAGATCCTCTATGGAGTTTTGTGGGCGCCAAGCCAATGTCTTGCGATTGCGTCGCGGGCGACTCCGCTTAACTTGTCTGTTGAGATTACGAGGTTGACTTTGATTTCCTTTTGGCACTGCACGTTGCTACAGCGTGGTCGAAGTGTCGAAACCGTGACAGGAGTTACTGGCATGGCGTTAAGCGCTGGCTTCGACAATTGTCCGAGAGGTTAGATCGGCGCTGTATACAGTCAACTCTGTCCTGTCCCCATAACTCTGTAAGCCCATACTCTGTGATGACTCATCCCTTCTTAAGTACACCGAGAGGTATGGAACAAGACAGAGTTGGTTGTAAGTACTAAGGTAAGTACTCGTTAAGTTGCTTCTTCACTCATAACAGCACTAACTGAACTCAGAAGGGCGTTGTGAATCTTGTGACTCGGGTTCAGTCGTCCGAGCATCGTATCGGCAGGTCGTTCATTTACCTCTGCATCAGCAGGTTGGTCAAAAAAAACATGGGCCTGTTATGCCTTATCGACGCACAGTCTTCACCAGTGTAAGTTGAAGGCGTGTCTCGGAGCTGCACGCGGGACAGCCCCTTCGGAGCCTGCGCACGCTAATCTTGTCGATTTCGGAGTTCCATTTCCATATAAGCCTCCCTTCGGACCATTAGTACTTTCAAGTACTGAGAAGCACCAGGCTAACATGACACAGGCTGATACACGAGACATAGACGGGTCAAAACTACTGGTATTGGGCCCCGGGGAGACAGACTAGTTCAACACCAATTGAAGACCAAAGCTTAGGGCTTCGTCTTCGGATGTTACCGTGCTTATATATGAAAATAGTGTGTCATAGCAAGTAAAAGTACGTACAAAAAGTAGGTCCATGTCAAAACCCGTCAAAGGTGAGTCAAGGGCTAGCGGAGCGGCTCGTAGCTGGTGACAGGGGTTGAGGTGCCGTGTCAGGAGGGACTTCTCCAGATGCACTAGATACTCGTGCTGGCTCCTGGAGTCGAATGGGGATCGTGAGGATGGGTGTGAATGTTGCATCGTGGGTAATTAGCGGGGCGGAGATCTGCATTTATGGGAGTGTTGTTGGTGTTTTCGTGCAGAGCGTCGTAAATAGCACGGATCTCGCGGAGAATAAGGCTCGCGTTTGACCCAGGGTACCCAGTGGAAGCCGTCGAATCCCGTAGTTGATTCCAGAGGTTGCAAAATTTGTTCCGGGACTCGGGGGAAACGCCCTCCACTTGGAAATTGGCAGCCGTGCGCAGAGCTTCGCGAAGTATTTCATTCTTAGATCTGAGGCTTGCAGAATTTGACTCCTCTGCAAGCCGAACGAGGTTGAGGAGCTTCATGTTCGCAAGTTGTCCGCCTAAGGTGGCATCGGATAGGGGGAAGTTCGACAAGCGCTCGACGATGGGGGCCCAACGCTCGTCTAGCTCTTGGGCTGTAATGCGACTGATGGCGACGGCGACTATGCACTTTGCGAGGAACTGCGCATCCGGATTGCCATTCGCATCGCCAGCGAGGACGAGATCCACGCACTGGAAAATGATGGGCTTCGCGGGGAGGGAGAGTATGTGGAAGAAAGTGCGCTCCAGTAGGTAAGAATCTTGCCCCATCACATCGAAGAACAACCTGATCCGGTTCTGCTTGATTTCGTTGGACAAGGTGGGGGAAGACAAAGTCCGCTGCATGAACGACAGGATCGCACGAGGCACTTCGTCCTCACAGAGAGGCTGAAATATTTCCGCTGGTTTCTTCACCACGTCCGAATGATAGAAGCCTGGAATGCTTTGCAGGAACCGTTCGAGGTCTAGGTCATGATGCAAAGAGCTGAGCAACCAAACCAATATCTCTCGATCGAGCGACAAGGGATCAGTTTTGGTGAGTTTTTCTGGAACCCGATCTACGTGATTCAACGTTATCCAGTCAAAGTCAAGGAAGACGTTATCCTGGGAGGACCTGAACGCGGAAATGGAACCCGATAACATGAGTTTGATATCTTGTATGATATGGCGTATCACCCTGGAAAGCGGGGTAGAGTATATTGTGTGGCGGCGAACCGATATCAACGAGAGCACCAGATACCAAGCAAAGAGGGGGAAGGTAATGAATATGATCGAAAAGTTGCTGGTCCTCGGACCGACATCGATCGTCGTTTTCGATTTATCAGTAGGTAGTAGCCAAATGAGGCCAAAAAGGAAGGCGAAGATGGCGAAATCCAATAACAGGTGAAGGAAGTCGAAGGTGAGCTGTAGAGAAAGCAGTGTTTTTTCGAGTATCACATGTGCCCGAATGAGTGCACGGGCACGGGGGTTCTGTACGGCCTGAGTCATGAGCATGTATCGATTGACCCAGCTTTGCAATAACGTTGCGAGCACTGCGGAACAGAGACTCGTTCCTAGGCCTAAAAACCATGCGACATCTGTATCGAAAAGCTTAGCCTCGGATGGGTCGTCGGTCCCAGGCGGCGGTACAGAATCGCCGGGTGGGCTAGGAGGCTGTACTGATGTTACGTAAGACTGTGCGAGGAATGCGGCAATAGCCGCCGAGAGTAGGCCACTCTGTCGTGTGATGTAAGCGCTAAGTCGGACGCTCAAAAGGATGAGGATGAGTTGCAACGCACCAGGACCATCAAATTACGTATATGCTCCATCCAGCCCTCAATCATCTGCCTATCGAATTCTGCGGTCTTTTCGTTGTACAAGGTGTAGAGGGCATAGGATGGATCTGACGCCACTGCTGAAAATAGTTTGCCAACTGGGGCATCATGGTAAGGTGCAAGTTCAGAGCGAGTCACGGTGTAGTAAAAGCGTATTCACCTATCGGAATTGCCGTATGGGGTTCGTCATTGGAATTGCGGCCTGTCACTGCATTCTGCGGGGAGTCTTGTGCCATCGTGTGGTTGTGTTGGGTGAGTATCCAAAGCTGACCGGAGAGACAGTGCTATGGCTAGTGTCGCAATGGGCCAACAACTGGGGGCTGGGTACCAGTCGGTCGTGCTCAGACTCTGTTTGACGGTCGATTTATCTATGGACTTCTAACCCTCTTCCATGCTTGCATTCGACGCTAAGCCCAGAGGGTAAACCATAGTACTTGAACGTGTGAACGTTTGAACACCTATGTCAGAAAAATCGTTCGGCTGTTAATATTAATGCGTCGTGATGCACTTGGAAGCACTGGTAAACGCACTAAATTTGCCTTAGTAATCACAACTGTCACGACAAACCTTGAATTTATTGTGATGTACATTGCACATAATGCTATTACAATAGCTCATGCCGTTGCGCTCCCATTCTGTGGCTCACCACAGAGTCACAGACTGGTCGGAACGGGGGTGGTCGGTAACCCCGTCCGTGCAAATTTCCGACATACCCTTACACCATCATGGTCATGGTGCGTAAGCCTGCTGTAGGCGTTGTCAACATTCGGCGCTTTGAGTCAGCGTCGCGGCGAATGTAAACTTTACTTGTAACGGTATCATACGAGCGTCATGGGTGCGCATTAACCCCGAGATTAAAAAACCTCAACCTCATTACTGGCTTCCCGGCAAGAATGCTGAGCTTCTTTGGCATTGGCCTCGTGGTCCCCTCAGCCGTTGCTTGATGGGAAAAAGAAACTCATACTGTACATGGTCAAATGTCCCTCCATATTCCTCCCCCACCCCACGCGCACACGGCACACATACCCGATGTGTATACTTGGCTCGTTTACTTCCAGTCAGCACGAGGTTTTCGTCCGTGACGTGAGCCTAAAGAATTGACTCCCCTTCAAGTGCCCCCAGACTCCGATAGAAAGCTTCCGTGCAAATCACGCATTGAATTACGGCGGGCACTGAAGCTCTCGACTCGAAGCATCCATTACTAACAGTTACCATGCCAGTGTTCCCTCAGTTGGCCATACCACCACGTCACAGGCCTTATTTTGAACTCCGCTCAGCTGTTCAACAGGGCTCAATCACGTAAGATTGTTCTGTCTCTATGGCGGCCCCACGGACCGCCAGTTTTGCGACAATAGAAACTCCGACACGGCATCAAACAAGGCGTGATGAAGCCCATGCCTTTACATCTCACCACACAATCACGTTTTTTACAAAATATATATATGGGCTTTGTTTAGAGGTAGTAAGAGATGGTGTATATTAAATTTTGTGGTGATTGAGCAAGAATTGAGGGAGAAACCTTAAATGGCCGACTGAGGGAACCATGGTCATTGGAGGGGTAACTATTAGTATAAGTATAAGCATGGATGTCAACCCCCTCCTTTTTATAGATCTCAGCTGGATCTTGGCACGGACAGCTTTGTTAAGGCAGGCAAGCGTCCTTTTCGCCGCTCGTGAGCGTTTCTCAGGCTGAAGGTGCACGCCGGCGGTCAACTTGAAGGTCATCTCACTGGTGCATATCCATCTCTCTTCCTCTCCTCCGATGATGGTACTCAAGTGAGGGACTTTCGACCCTTTTCAAGGACAGCGACGGTCGCGCGTCGTAAAGGCCTCCCATCCCTCGCGTAACTCTGCGTTGGCAGGTTGATCGAAAATGCATGATCTTGACTCGTTCAGTTGCCGGCCCCTCAGGCTACTTTTTTTTTTTTTCAGATGGACATGGGTCGGCACGCGACGAGTGTGCAAGCCGAATTCTGACAGGGCCTAAAGACAGTGTCAGCGCCAGAATCGAAATCGGATGTGCGCGGGGGCATGGGTCGGACTCTAGGTGAGGTCTGAGACTCCAGGTAGGGGCTCGGGTCGAAGGCGGCCCTGGGATTCACGCGCACGCTAGGAAAAAGTGAACTGTGTATTATTTCAGGAACTCGGAAGCACATGGCTGATAAGACAGGAGACCAAGACGCGAAAAACAGACGAGTGGAGGGCCGACGCAAGATATGTGGCCAAAAAAACTACAGATACTGAGTACTGAGGTACAGAGGAGACGGGGCCATAGGACTAATCTTACAACCAGACAAGCTTCAAGGCTTAAGTCTTGGTGTCGTGATGCTGTGAACTTGAAAGTAGTGTGTCAGAGTAAGGAGTGTGAGTCGGGGTATGTCAAAACCCAAGAGCTAGTTGCGCGGCTCTTGGTTGGCAGTATGGGGATTGGAACGGAGGTGGGTGTGAACGATGCAGTGTGGGTAATCAGCGAGGGTATGGGTTACATTTACAGGAAAGTCGTTGATGCCTCCGTGCAGGGTGTTGTAAATAGCACGGATCGTGGGGAGAATGAGGCCCGCATTTGATCCAAGGACCCTATCCGCTGAATCCAGTATTTGATTCCAGAGCATGCAGAATTCGTTCTGGTACTCGGGTTCGACGTCCTCCACCGGCAAATTGCGGACTGCGCATAGAGTTTGGCCAAGTATTTTATCGGCGTATTTGGTGCCCGCGTAATTTAACTCTTTCATAAGCCACATGAGGTTGACGAACTTCATGCTCGCAAGTTGTCCTCTGGAGGTGATATCGGATATCCGGAAGTGCAACCAGTACTCGATGATGTGGAGCCGATGCTCGTCTAGGTCTTGGGCGGTCAAGCGACTTACGGAGACAGCGATTATGCATCTCGTAAGGAGCCGCGTGTTCTGATCCCAATTCGCACTGAGGGCGAACCGGTCTCCAACGACGTCGAAAACGCACTGGAAAATGATGGGCTTCGCGGGGAGGGAGAGTATGTGGAAGAAGGTGCGCTCGAGTAGGTAGGAATCTTGATCTATTACTTCCCAGAACAACCTGATCCGGGTCTGCCTGATTTCGCTAGGCGAGGCAGCGGAAGACAAAGCGCAATGCAGGAATGACATGACTGCACGAGGCATTTCGTCTGTATGGAGAGGGCGAAAGACTTGTTCCGGTCGTTTCACAAGGTCTGAATGATAAAAGCCAGGAAGGCATTCCAGAAACCGTTCGAGGTCTTCATCATAATTCAAAGAACGGAACAACCACACCACTATTTCTCTATCGAGCGACGAAGTTTGGGTTTTGGTGAGTTTTTCCACAACCCGATGTACGCCGTCCAACGTCACCCAGTCAAATCGGAGGAAGGCGTTACCCCGCGAAGGTTTGAAGAAGGCCGCAAATAGTCCCCACAATGTTAGCTTGATGACTT
>Ga0137390_10004964_pt1 | contig 11143 bp, 9 predicted proteins | sample 15con2h24AmetaG_FD_104937 | JGI IMG/M metagenome (GOLD analysis project Ga0137390, IMG submission 104937) | Vadose zone soil microbial communities from Angelo Coast Range Reserve, California, USA - 15con2h2.4A metaG | ecosystem: Environmental > Terrestrial > Soil > Vadose zone > Saprolite... | reverse complement strand
GCTCGGAGGTTTTGCGATCTCCTGGACACAGAATGTTGCACTGGTATATGGTGTGATTGGAGTGTTGATCTTCCTGATACCGTTCGCTTTCTCGTTTACTGCCCTTGGTCACGCTGATAGGTACATTCCTAAGTCAGCTCCTTCATCAGATCAGCCAGATTTTCGTACACATGGTCAGGTTTAAGGGGAGATTTTTCCAGGTCTTCACGTGAACTGCTGCCGGATAGTAGCAACAAGGTATGTGTTCCAGCGTTCTGACCGGCCAGGATATCAACTTGCAGGCCGTCGCCGATCATGACTGTTTCGGTGGGTAGGCTACTTAACATGTGCATAGCTTCCAGGAGCAGCATTGGCTCAGGTTTGCCTACAACCTCTGGTGTCACACCACTTGCGACTTCAATGGCTGCCGCAAGGGCGCCACAGCCAGGAATGAAACCATCCGCTATTGGCAGAACGGGATCGCGGTTAATGGTGATAAATAAGGCACCCGAACGTACGGCATTCATGGCACAGGTCATGACCGCATAATCGAAGTCGCGGTCGAGGCCTACAAGAACGGCATCCGCTTCTTGGGCGTCTATGCTAACCGCCTTCAGGCCATTTGACTCAACCAGGTCGATAAGGGGTTGTTCGCCTACGACGTAGACGACACCTTGAGGCAGTCGGCGAGCAATATTCTGTACGGCTGCTTGTCCAGCCGTAAGCAAATGCGCATCATCGGTAGAGATACCGAGGCGTTCAAGTTTTGCGCGAATCTGTGTCGCAGTCGCGAAGGAGTTATTGGTTAGGAAGAGGTATTTCTTGTGATTTGTCTCAAGCCAGGAAATGAATTCTCTTGCTCCAGGCAGCAACTCATTGCCCCGGTAAATTACTCCGTCCAGGTCGATCAAATAGGTTGTGTAAGGTAACATATGACTCCACTTTATTACTTTAGCGGTTGAATCGACTCTTTATCTTTCTGGGCGAAACTAGAAAAGAGTGAGAGGCTGGGGACACTCCACATCCCGCTTAGGGACTACCGTCCCTAAGAACCCTCTATTTTATTCACGTAACAATTGTTCACGAATGGCGACGATCTCGCGACGTAATGCGGGATTAATATTCACCGCTCGATCGATCTTTTCGCAAGCATGAAGCACAGTGCTATGGTCGCGCCCGCCGAATAATTGTCCAATTTCTAGCAGGGAAGCCTGGGTCTCCTGGCGCATCAAGTACATCGCAATCTGACGAGGCATGACGATATGCTTATCACGCTGCTTGCCGCACATGGATTCGAGTGAGATGTGGTAATACTCAGCTACCGCCTGAGCTATTTGTTGAATGTTGAGGTGAGACTCTTTGCTGTCATTGCCGAGTGACGACATAGCGGCACGAGCAACCTCCATAGTCAGATCGGTGTGATGCAACTGCTGATAAGCCATCAAGCGATTCAGACAGCCTTCCAACTCGCGAATATTAGTCTGAACACGACCAGCAATATACGCAATGATGTCATCGGGAATGCGATAGCGCAGCGCATCAGCCTTAACGCGCAGAATAGCCATACGCGTCTCCAGGTCAGGTGGTTGAATATCAGCGATCAATCCCCATTCAAAGCGCGAGCGCAGACGTTCCTCGAGGCTAACGATGGCTTTGGGAGGCCGATCGCTACAGATCACAATCTGTTTGCTCATTTCATACAGACTGTTAAATGTGTGGAAAAATTCTTCCTCAGTAGATTCTTTGCCTGCGATGAATTGAATATCATCAACGAGCAAGATATCGACCGAACGATACTTGGCACGGAACTCCTCAGTGGTGCGATAGCGGATAGCGTTAATAATTTCATTCGTAAATTGCTCTGAAGAAACATAGAGAACTGCCAGCCCCGTCTCTACGCCCTGGTGTCCGATAGCGTGCAGCAGGTGCGTTTTGCCCAGGCCGACACCACCGTATAGAAACAGGGGATTGTATGACTCGCCGGGAGCTTCTGCTACGGCGAGAGATGCGGCATGCGCAAGGCGATTGCTATTACCGACAATAAACGTGTCGAAGGTATAGCGTGGATTAAGTCGATTGTGTAAAAGAATGTTAGCACGCTGATCATTCTCCCATACTTCAGTTGAGTTATCGGCTGAATGCACGCTTCCATATTGAAGATCTTGCACATCGTGTTGTAGAGGTGATTTCGTTGGAAAATCATAGTATGAAAAATCGTTCGTTTGGTGATGACGTGGTGATGGGAAACGGTTGTTCATGTCTCTATTAGAAAAAGCAGATTCATCGAGCGAATTTGTAACGGCAATGGTGACAGGTTGCCCGGTGACATCAGCTAAAATATCTTCAATGGAGCGGCGCCAACGAGTATTGATGACGTCACGGGCAAGAGTGCTGGGAACCTGGAGTGTGAAATAGAGCGATTCGTCATTAGTCAGAGCATCGACATCGAAATCATCCATTCCATTATATGAAGCATTGGTCAAATTGGCTGAGAGAAGCCAGGCTTTACACACCGCATCAATAGGGGCTGATTCGAGTCGTTCGAGCGTAGTACGCCAGATAGTTGCAACGTTCACTGTAATACTCCCCATCTTAGTTTTCAACGAGAGCAACACATTCGATCTCAACCAGGGCTTTGCGAGGCAATTCGGCCACGGCGACAGTTGAACGAGCAGGCATCAGGCCGTCGGGTCCCTCAAAATATGTCGCATATACAGTGTTCATGGCTTGAAAATCACTCATGCGAGTGAGAAATACAGTTGTTTTAACGACGCCTGCAAGTGATGATCCAGCGCTATTCAGTACTGCCTGCAGGTTTTGCAGAACGCGATGAGTTTGAGCCTGGACATCATCACCAACAAGCTCACCGGTTACCGGGTCAAGAGCGATTTGACCGGAGGTATAGATGAATTGACCGCAGCGGATGGCTTGATTATATGGTCCGATGGCGGCTGGAGCATTGGTTGTAGAAATCTTTGTACGTTGCATAAAAATTTTCCTCGGGTTAACACAGGCGACCGTCAATAGAAAGGGCGTTATGACCTACAATTTCAGAGAAATGCATTGTAACAGTAATAATTAATGGTGTCCATACCCTGGTGGGTGGAACTGCCCCTGGCTGCCAGCGCCAAGTGGGTAGTTACGCTGAGCTAACTGGGGTGACGGAATAGTCTGATGTTGGCTTGCTTGTTGCCGAAGATCTTTCGCGCATTGGCGCAGGGCCTGTTGCATTTCTGAAGCCGAGAGGAAGCGATCCTCAGGCTCTTTTTCTAATGCTTTTACCACAATCTGTTCCAGGGCTAGTGGTACATTAGCATTGAATTGGTGTAGAGAGGGTGGATAGGTCGAAGCATGCTGCATTGCGATAGATACAGCAGTGGGACCAATAAACGGAGGCCGACCGGCCAGCATTTCAAACATCACTACGCCAAGCGAGTAGAGATCGGAGGAGGCCGTGAGCTTTTCCCCTCGTGCCTGTTCAGGAGAAAGATAATCGGCGGTGCCTAGCACAATACCGCTATTGGTTAAACCGGCGTCTTCTGCCACACGTACGATGCCAAAGTCGGTAAGTTTGACCAGTAAACTGGCAACACCTGGTGTAGATACATTATTAGCAACCAGCATGATATTCTGCGGCTTGATGTCTCGATGAATAAAGCCGCGTGTATGAGCTACCTGTAGCACAGCGCATACCTGAGCCGCAATCTCTAAAGTCTCGAGCGCTTGCAAATGCCGGCGATCTAAGATTTCTTTTTTCAGTGTAGGGCCATGAATATATTCCATGACGAGAAAGTACTGACTGAGTTCCTCAACAAAGTCATAGATAGTAACAGCATTGGGGTGGGCAAGCGCGGCAGCCGCACGGGCCTCGCGACGGAAGCGTTCAACGGCTCGTAGATCATTTTTATCTAATGAGCGTAGTACCTTCATTGCAACCAGGCGCTCGACGCGGTGATCCCATGTTTTGAATACACTGGCCATCCCACCAGTAGCAATATGTTCGCGGATTTCGTAGCGTCCGGCAATAAGCGTACCTTCAAATTGAGTCAATGTGTTACCTCGAGGGAGTATCTATGTAAAATACTCCAAAATCTTGCTATTGAAAATGCCTTGCCTCAAAATTCAAGAGGCTCTACGAGTAACAAAGGCCAGTATACCATTAATGATATCAGGGCGTCCAGAAAGGACGTGAGTTCCCATCGATGCCGCCCGTGGTCAGTTGAACTGGATTGCCCTGCAAGCTGTAAGTGCCTTTTTTTGCATTGAAAGCGACATTTGCGAGCCAGAGATCAAACTCATTGTTGTTGTAAGAAATGTAAGCAATTTGTTTCCCATCTCGCGACCATATTGGCTGGCTCACATATTGACCGCTCAGTATGTGAGAAGATTTTTTGTAAGGCAACAGAGCTTGCTGTTCAGTTTTAGGATCATTGGGTTTAACGGTCACCCCTTCCGGTACAGGCATTACGTAAAGTCCCATCTGAGAGGGAGACTCACGCCTCACGTAGACAATCGCATTGCCATCCGGCGAAAATGCTGGTTGTAAATTCTGATCCTTCGGGTCAGTAATAGCTATGCCGGGATCGTAGCCTGGGAGTCCGGGGTGATATACTCCAGGATGATTTGCAATGGCATTCGCATCCTCAAGGAAGATCTGGATGACTTGCTGGGTGCGTGTCGCAGCATCATATGCATAGTGTGTGTACACGATTTCAGTGGGGTGACCCGGACGATAGCTTGGATCGCGGTCGCCCCCGTCCCCAAAACTGGCATAAGCAATATCCTGTGGTTTCGCAAATGAATTATTGAAAGGGATTGAAAATACTTGTAAATCCAATAGTGGAGCATTTTCCCCTGTGGCAATGTACCAATCTTCTTTTTCGATGTCACTCAGGAAGAGAATATGTGTGCTATCCAGCGACCATGCGGGCTGCGCAAACCAGTGATTGGAGCTTTTGATAAATCCAGCATCGTTGTAATAACTTCCACTGCCGGAAAGAAGATTGTGTCGTTTCCCACCACTGACCGGCATAATTGCGATGTCGGAAGAATTCTTGTTGCGCGCACTAACCACTATCCATTTCCCATTTGGAGAGACTGCAGGATCGTAGACGTTTCCACCAGTCATTATTTTGCGCGTGTTATTTTTGCCATCGGTTACCCACAGGTTGTGATCGATAGTGAAGTAGATTTTACCTTTGAAGAGATTTTGGACAATATTTACCTGGTTGCCCTTCGAGTTGGTTGTAATCGTGTTACCCTTCTGAGAATTGTCGCCGATGCCAAGACATCCCTGCAGGATTAATAGCAGCGAGAGCAGCATTAGAAGCGTACCCCAGGGAATACATCGTTTCATACGTTTTATCTCATTATTTATCATGGTGCACAAAGTTTTCTGACTGTATTCTTGCCGCCTGCGGCGGCGAGAGGAAAAATAAGAATAATTTATTACTATTATGCTTGCATAGCTTGAGGAGATTCAAGCACAACCATAAACATCAGGTCGAGCAGGCTGTGAAAACCAGATGGGTTGTCGCTGCCTCCACCAAGGTTCATTGCGCTGGTGCTTGCCACCTGGCTCGCTGCTTGCAGGCTATGATTGGTAGCGCTGTCATTACTTGCAGATGATGGTTGTGTCGCAGATGCAAGCGCATTATTGCTGCTGTTCGCTTGAATGTTGCAAGCTGCCCTATTACCCAACGCAAACATCTGCGCAATCACAGGCACAATCTTACCACAATCTGGGAAAACGACAGCTTGACCATCTGGAGTGGTACCATCTGCCGAATATGGCGGACCTAAGATAACCCGATTAATTGAATTCGCGTTGAGGCTGCGCGCAAAATTCATCAACTTGAACACATCGGTTAACTGCATATCCGTCTTGACATAACCGTTCAGATCGCTTGCTATTTCTGGCAGCTTACTTACAATATCAGGATTATTCAACTTCGTTTTAAGCGCGCTTAGCACCTGTTGTTGACGCGCTGAGCGGCCAAAGTCACCCACAAGGTCGGCATGTCGCGAACGCACATACTCAAGGGCCTCCGACCCGAAAAGATGCTGCGGTCCTGGAGGAATATAGAGACGTTTGTAGGCAAAGATATCACCAGTTTTATTGCCTACATCATCTGGATAATTGTCATCGTTAATTGGATGCAGTACATCAACGTCGACGCCACCAACAGTGTCAATCACTTTGACAAAGCCATCTAAACCAACCCAGGCATAGTAGTTGATGGGAATGCCGAAATCCTGGAAGACCGTGAGGCGGCTGAGCGCTACACCACCGGGACTGTAAGCCCCGGAGCCGATCGCTGGTCCACCGAGAGAATAGGCTTCGTCCAACTTATGCATGCCATTTCCAATACGGATCCAGAAGTCACGTGGTATCGAAAGCATACCCACGCTCTTTGTAGCAGGGTCGATTGTAACTACAATATCTGACTGCGCCAAGTAGTTATGACTACCATCGGTATTCGTAAATTTTTGGTCCGTATCACTGCCAAGGAGAAGGATATTGATACGAGGCCCGCTTAAAATATCCGCCCCGTTGCGAACCGCGTTGGGGTCCTCATCTCCTTTAAGGCGCGTCACTTGCTGCCCTACAATATGGCTGACAGGAGCAGAAAAATTATAATAATAATAACCAGCCAGGCCTCCAACTACAACCAGCAACAGCAGGAAAATCGATACAGCGATTCTCGCCCAGATAGGGAAGCGTCTCTTTTTGCGGTTATTACCCTGGTTGCCCATACCTGGGTGTGGCGCATATCCAGGTGGTGGGAATCCTCCTGCTCCCTGGTAGCTCATTGGCATCTGACCATAGGCAAGCATTTGTACCTGTGCATTGTTGCCATTGCGGGTCGGGCCTGTTATCGGTCCGTTCATAGCTTGCTGTTTCAAGGTGTTTTGTTCAGCTATAGATATCTGACCCGGGGTTCCGTTAGGGTGAGGAGATGGCAAACTACGAGCATCCCAATTCGATGGAAGTCCAGCACCAGGAGATTGGGGTGTCTGGCCGAACGAAGTTTGCCCTCCATGAAGCTGGTCAAATGGGACGGTTGATCGTGTATCCGCCTGTGACCATCCGTTGGGTGACTGTTCTGACTGGCTACCTTTACCCTGTAGAGCATTTATTTTTACAAATTGGGATTTCAATCCAGTTTACCTGCTTCCTGATATCGTCATCGTCAGTAACAAGGACAGAGAAAAAATATCTTGTGAGCTTTAATTAAGTATAACGAGTGTTAGCGTAAAAACTTCACTTCTACGTATGTATTTGCCATTTATAGCTAACAGGTACCAGTATTTTGGTTAAGATTTCTTGTTTGAAGCTGATTCAGGGGCTTAATTTTTCTTTTCTTCGCGCCAGGTTTGCAAGAATGATAGGACGAGCGAGCCAATCACTACTGCCAGTAGGATGATTTCCATTGTGCTGAAGGTTTTCTTTTTCTGCATATGTTTCCTCATTTCCTTGGTTTAGAATATATCTCAACGCACCCATAATTCTCTACCTGCGCCATAGTTGTGCAGGAGGTGAAAGTTTTGGGCGACCCAGGCATGAAATCTGGCTACATTTGGTAGGTGAAAACGTCCGGTGAAAAAAAGCACAGCGCGTACTTGCGGCTGGGAGGTAGCACTCTCGAGTTGTGAAAGCGTGAGATTACCAGAACTAATACGCACTGCTGATGTATCCACTAGCGCAGGTGGAGTAGTACGGTCTGCAAGGCCTGCGATGAATTGATCGTCTGTGACAACCAGCTGGTAAGGGGCTATAGCCTTTCGCAAATCAGAGGCTACCCTGGATTCGAGTTGAGAGATCCCGGAAACGCTGCTGGCCTCTGCTGAGCGGTAGTAAAGCCTGTCTTGCTGCACATTTAGTATTGCTGTGACTAGTATGAGCACGATGGCTATCCAAAAGATTACCATTGTCGTTCTGTGCATCAAGCCACCAGAAATGTATTTGTTTTGTACAACTGGATTGCCGATAGCTATAACTGCCAGCGCAATAAGTGGGGGTGTGAGGGCTATAAGATGATGTGGGAAGAGGGGAACCTGGTGCCAGAGCAAGTAGAGTGTTGCGAGCAGCCAGGCAATTAATGGAATCACTCTCCAGTCGCGTCGTAAGAGCGCTGCCATTATACCATAGAGAGCAGTGAGCGGCAGCAGTGAGGTGAGAGCACCTTGAATAGTGGAAAAGTTTGTTTGTTGAGAACTACTGAACACTTGTGCAGCATTACTGTGAAAGGTAATGACGCTCTGTAGCATTGATTGGTACGAACCGCTGAAAGGCAACAGTAAAACTACAAATGTCAATATACATGCTGCGATGCCAACAAAAATGGGAAGCAAGCCAATCAAGCGCATTCCAGGTTGCTTATGCCAGATTTGCCAGAGACGAGCCAACATTAGTAGAGCAATAGGTACGAGAATAGAAACACTAAGCAATTTGCAAAGAATGCTTAATGTGACCGTGATGCCTGTGAGGGCAGCATAGAAAAGGCTACGAGTGCCCTCTGGGTGTTCCCACCAGAGGTAAGCCAGGCCCATTGCTAACAGTGAGAACGCGGTTGATGATACTTCTGCTTCGATTGTTTGCGATTGTGCGAGATAGAGTGGGTTGACAATGAGTAGGAGCATGGCCGCGATTGCGCCCAGGCGACCGCTCAATGCCATACCGAGCAAGAATGCACCCAGCAGACCGAGGAGTGAAACCAGCGCTATGGCAAGTCGTGCTGACCAGAGCGAACTGCCGAAGAGAAGGTAACCAGGAAAGGTGGAAAGTATGAAGAAAGGAGGCTGTGAGTAGAAAATATGCTGATAGAGTGTGTTCCCGGCGCTCATGGAACGCAAGGTTTGCCAGTACACACCCTCGTCATAACCATCACGGTCAAAAGGAAGGCCAAGATGGTATAGGCGCATCCAGATGGCAATAACGACCAGAGCCAGTACAGCTCCCCATAGGAAGATGTTTTGCCAGTTAGAGTAGGGTATGATCTGTTTTGCCTTATCAGTTGAAATATCGTTCTTCGTTGTGCTGACGGACATTTGTATCTCTTTGCCATATTGGAGGTTTCAAATGATTGGGCACTCCAGCAAGGCATCGCCTTGCTGGAGTGCCCAATCATTTGAAACCTGTCTAACCGCCCATAAAGAAAAATGGGCCTGAATCTTTGGGGAATATTTCACTGGTAGTGACGATGCCTGTTTCGCCACCGGGAGAGAAATTCTCCACCGTTTCAGTTTTAGGGGCATCGATCAGCAGTTGGTCGTTGCTATTGCCGTTGCTGTGATCACCGACCAGGGCATAGCCATTCGTGTGACCATTGCCATTGCCAGCAACGATCTCAAAGTCGGCAAGGACTGTTTTGAGAACACGTTTTGCATCGGCTTCATCGATCAATTGCTTAATTTCTTCCGCGACCAGTTCATCACGCTCTATCAGGGACTCAGCTACAGCCATAACAGCCTCGCGGTGTTCCTGGAAAAGGCGTTTGACCGCTTTAAACTGTGATTGAAGGATAGCCTCAACACGTTCAGTTAGCTTTGGTACTCCTGTTACTCCTCCACCAGTAGCTAAGAAGGGTATGTATGAGGTCAGCGTTCCATCCATGCCATATATACCAACGTATCTTGTGGCAAGTTCTGTCGCGCTGGCGAAGTCGCCAGTGACTCCATTCAAGCTTACATCGAGGAACAATTCTTCGGCAGCGCGGGAGGCAAGAGACACCTGGATACGGGCAAGGACATCCTCCTTATTCTGGGTTACAATCGTCTCCGTTTGACGCCAGGCAGCAAATGCTGCTGCCCCTTCCAGGTCACCATGTTGATGTATGGTGACAAAGGCCGGGAAGTAGCGGTCCATCAGATAGTAACAGGCTACAGCATGCCCTGCCTCGTGATAAGCAAGACGCCTGCGTTCAATCGGGGTTAACTCAGCAAGTTGACGCAGACCAAATTCGTGTACATCTTGTGCCTCGACGAGATCCTTATAAGTCACGCTATCGCGAACATCGAAATGAGCGATGATGACTGCTTCGTTGATGACATGTTTGATCGCAACAGGAGTATACTCAACCATGCGTGCCACTAAAGTAGGTATAGAGATGTTCGGATCGTGTGTGACTTTGTTGAGATAATATTCAATCACTTCTCCGCGATACTTGTCGGTTGGCGGAGCGACATGAATTTTGCGATCAAAACGACCTGGACGTAGCAGTGCAGGATCGAGCGACTCAGGGATATTTGTTGCGCCAACAGTGAGTACCGGTTGATTCTGGACGCGGCTATGATAGAGACCGAGTATACGGAGAATTTTCTTAAACCAGCCAGTCTCAATATTTGGTGGATCCATCTGCATCAGTAGTTCATTGAGACCACCCATGCCGCCACCTCCAGCGCCAAAAAGGCCACCGCCCATACCCATACCTATACCTCTGCCAGCGCTTGCTGATCGGGACATGCCAATAGCATCGATTTCGTCCATAAAGACTACACAGGCACCATACTCACGCGCTAATCGACGCGCTTTGAGATAGAGCCTTTTGATCATGAGCACATTCATGCCAATGAACATGGCCTGGAAACTGGCAGCGCTGGCATAGGCAAAGGGGACGCCCGCTTCAGTACTCATACATTGCGCAAGATAGCTTTTGCCCGTTCCTGGATCACCTGTAAGCAGGAGACCCCGTACAGCTTGACCTCCCATCTGCTTGAATTCTTCGGTGCCCTGCAGCAGCAATACGATGCGCCTGGCTGCCTCCAACACCTCTGGATTTCCTTTATAGTCATCAAAGCTGACGCCGGTCTCACCTGGCATTACCCAGTAGAGTCGAGGTCGGCCCAGGAACCAGAAAAGAGCTCCAAATTGTATGATGATAAACATGACGGCAAAGCCGATCTGGAAGACAAACCCTAAGACTGTTCCTGGTGATGGCGCACTTAGCTGTGGTAGCATGTTGAAAAAGAAATACCATAGCACCAGGCTAAAGAGAACAAGCCAGATCCAACGTCTTTTCGCGAAACGCCCAAATTGATCCATACCAATATCAATGGATCTATCCAGGTCATCGCGTTTTGTATTGTTTTTTTCTGACATAGCAATCTATCCCTTCTCTTAATCAGATACCTGTAAAAGGACCTTACAGTTACTTTTCTTATC
>Ga0137390_10004962_pt1 | contig 11143 bp, 5 predicted proteins | sample 15con2h24AmetaG_FD_104937 | JGI IMG/M metagenome (GOLD analysis project Ga0137390, IMG submission 104937) | Vadose zone soil microbial communities from Angelo Coast Range Reserve, California, USA - 15con2h2.4A metaG | ecosystem: Environmental > Terrestrial > Soil > Vadose zone > Saprolite... | reverse complement strand
GGGCAGGACGGATTCAGCCCAGACCAGGCTCGGAGCTTCGCGCCCACACCCCAGCCCTACCAGTTCGGCGTGTGCGCAGCGCCGAGCAGTGATCCGCACTGCACGGTCGACCCGTCGACGGTACCTAAAGCAATGGACGTCTTGACGCCGCCGGGCGTGCTGCAAAGCGACGAGCTCGACTACACATTGCACAACCCGGTCGTGATCACCGACGTCGTTATCCCGTGATGCGCGGCTCGCACTCGGTCTTCATTGACGCGGGGGGCGGCCCGGCGGCCGCTCCCCGCGCGTTCACGCCGATTCCTTAGCAGCACCCGCAAGTAACCGCTTTCGTCGGGCCTTCAACGAGGTGGCTGCCTTTGGCTGCTCCGTGTTGGACGGCAGCACTCAGCGGACGAAGCCGACCTGTCCGGTGCAGAAATGCGGGCTGGAGGGCGACAGTAGTCGGACGCGGCCGGCGAAACCAGGCCGCGCCCTAACTGTCCGCTAGATAAGAAGCGCCGCCCGCCGAAGCTAGTCTTCGGGCCTCCTCTAGGGCAGAGGATCGCGCCAATCTTTCGGCTGCGGCAGGGCCTGCGAGCACGAGGCTGCGGTGCGACCGACCCAACGTGAGCCAACACGCCTCCTCATAGCCATGGGTTATCAACACCCGCTACCTTCGGTCGCTCCACTAATAGAGAACGCGCGCGATCTTATCGTGGGGAGGTCGCGATAGTTGCCTCTTATAGAAAGCAACCTGCAGCTTCTCTCTCGTCGCTAAGCGCAGTGGCGGATCGCTTCCGGGACTTCAATCAAGGAACACTCTCAAAGTCTTCTTCGGTCGGTTGTCTCGAAGCTGCCGCGTAGACAAACATTGAGCGGGTGTAGCCGGATCGTCTTTATTTACTGACTGGTGTTGTCCGCGATTTGACTCGTTAACTGGCTACTTTTATCCCGGGTTGCGGAGTCCGTTGCCGTCGAGGTTGCGTTCAGTCCCAAAGCGATGCGTCATGTGGGCACTGGCGGCCGCCCTGATGATGCTCATTACACCAATTACCCCGGCCGCGGCAAGCGGACCTCAAGCGTCGCTGAGTACGAGCTCGCTCAATTTCGGGGGAGTCGCCTGGCTTCAGTCAGCAACCCAGAACGTAGTCCTGACCAATACCGGCGACTCGCCGCTCACCGGTGTTGTCGTCGACTTCAGCCAGGTCTATGTGCCAATCGATTTCGCGTTCATATCAGGCAGCTGCCCCGGGAGCGCTTTCACGCTCGCGCCTGGTGCCCAGTGCAGCATCGGAGTCAGGTTCCAACCGCAGTCCGGCGGGCCCCGCTCTGCCGTGATGAGTGTTTATGACAACGCTTCTGATTCGCCCCAGTCGGTCGCCCTCAGCGGATCCGGACCGGGGCGGTCGTCACGTTCAGCCCGGTCGACCTTCTGTTTCCGAACGTGCCGGTCGCCGCCACCAGCGCGCCGCAATCATTCAGCGCGATCAACGCGGGGGATGGTCCGGTCACGATCGCAAGTGTCGTCCTTGGGCCAGGGCACTCCAGCTGGTTCGCCATCACCTCGGACGCATGCACGGGCAGAACGCTCGGCCCGGGCCAGCGGTGCTCGATGAGCGCCACCGCGACTCCGGATGCCGTCACCTCCGACGCTCAAGACGTCACATTCACCGACAACGCAGGAACCGGCCAGCAGATCTATGACTTCGCGCGAAGTCGGGAAGGACTGCTCGCCAGCGGCGGCGGCCCACTGCTCGATACGTTCGGCCCGATACCCTCTTTTATTGAGGACGTTGGCACTCAGAGCCAACCTACGAAGGTGCTCGTGCACGACTCCGGCACGGATCCGCTGCAGATCTTGAGCGTGGTCGTAGACGATCCATCCAGTGGCTTCCGGATCAGCGGCGACACATGCACGGGCGCAACGGTGGTGGTCGACACGCTGTTCAGTCCGCCCTCGAGGTGCGAGGTCGACCTCACATTCGCCCCCAGCGCGCCGGGGAGCTTCCAGGCGAACCTCGTCTTTCACGACAACGAGTTCGGCGGCCTACACAACGTTCAGCTGACGGGTGCAGGCCGAGCTCCCGCTGCCGAGCCGTCGACGCCTGCGATCGATTTCGGTTTCCAGGCAGTTGGCACTGTCTCCGCGCCACAGTTGGTCACCCTCAGCAACCCGACCACCTTGCCGCTCACGGTGACAGGTGTCATCTTCTCGGGAACCAACCCCGGAGCGTTCGGGCTGGCGAGCGACACCTGCTCGGGTCAGACGGTGCCCGCTGAAGGCACGTGCGCCGTGGGTGTGACGATGACGCCCCCGTTTACATACCTCTTCACGGCGACGCTTTCCTTCAACGACAACGCGCCTTACCCCCAGCCGACGGTTGCGCTCAAGGGCGAAGGCCAGTCGCCGACCTTCACCATCACGACGTCGCGCCTCGACTTCGGCAATGTACGCGTAAGCGCTCAATCCAGCCCCATGACGTTCGGGATCACGAACACGACGTCTGGTCCGCTCTCGATCGGATTCCTGCCAGGTCTGGCCAGCGGATGCCCGAGCTCGCTAGCGGCCGGCGCCTCATGCATGGCGTCGGTTAGCGTGACGCCCACAACTCTTGGCGCCCAGTCCACGCTGCTCAAAGTCGTCGATCCCTCTTTCAACCAGCAGGTAGTGCAGCTTGACTACGCCGGTGTCACCGCAGAGCCTCATCTCGAGTCGACTGGCAACACGGTGTTTCAACGCGTCGGGGATACGTCTGTTATGTATGCCTTCCTTCGCAATGGAGGCCAGGACGACTTGCACGTGGGAGCGGTGACGCTGTCGACCAGCTCGGTTACCCAGATCACCGACGACCTGTGCTCGAATCAGACCGTGGCCGCCGGTGGTCGCTGCATTATCACGATCACAATCCACGCGACGGTGGCAGGCAGCTGGGGAGCGACGCTCAGCGCGCCCACCGACGCGGCGCTGGGCCCGAACCCCACCACGCTGGCCCTGCAGGGGATCGCATCGCCTCCCCCGACGGCGATTTTCTCGCCCAGCTCGGTAGGATTCCCCGCGCAGCGGGTCGGAGCTCCCGAGACGACTCGTGTCGTCTGGCTGAGCAATGGCATCGTGGCGAAGCTGGGCTCGCTGCCGACGACCGTCGGCGCGGTGACCATCAGCGGCCCCAACGCATCGGCGTTCCGGATCGCCTGGGACGGATGCACTGGAGTCATCGTCGACCCGAATTACTCATGCCCGGTTGCCGTCGGCTTCGATCCCGACCAGGGCGGCACCCTGACAGCGAGTGTGCTTTTTGCCGACGATGGCGACAGCTCGCCCCAGGCGATACCCGTGAGCGGTGTCGGGCTGGCGCCGGCGGTGATGCTTGGGCCCGCGACATTGGCATTCGGGAACGTGGTCGTCAAGACCAAGTCTTCGCCCGCAACCTTGACCGTGACCAACACCGGCAATTTCGCGCTGGTGATCAGCCGGGTGGCTATCTCGGGCCCGAACAAGGGCGACTTCACGATCACGTCTGCGAATTGCCAGAACGGAACACTTGCGCCCGGCGCAAGTTGCCAGGTCACGATCGTGTTCCGGCCAAGCGTACCGGGCAACGAATTGGCGACCGTCGGGATCGCGGATGACGCTCCGAACTCGCCTCAGTCGGCATCACTGACTGGTACTGGCGTTAGCAAGAAGTAACCTCCTACCTGTCGGAGGCGCTCACCGGGGTCACAAGCTCGAGCAGGCGCGCCAACTTCTAACGGATAACGCCGCGGTTAACGATCGTGCGCATCCAGCTTGCTTGTGGTAGGGGCTTCTTATCGGTAGCTACGCGTTCACATATAGAGGACGCGAAGAACCCGTATCTCATCCCAGTCGACCGAACCTTGCGGTTTTGTACCGCAAGGTTGTGCCCCGTGACGGAGCTGGCAGGCCGAAATTGATCTCAGACGAGCTCCCGACTCGACGCGAAGCGGATTGGCGTTGCTGTACCGTTGCTGTACAACTGCTGTAAGTCAGTCAATTGGCATTTGACGGCTACCGCCAACTCGTATTCGAAATTGGCTCCCCTTAGTGGACGCTCTTCGAACTCTCCTCCTCGCGCCAACGTCTGAACTGCGTGAGATCCTCGAGAATCCGTGGGCTCATTCGACACCTTGGTGAGCCGCTCAGCACATGTTCGGGACTTAGATCGAACTCAAGGGAGGCGTTCGCGATCTTGTTAAGACCCATCAGGTCCGCTGGATCGCGCCCGCGGCAAGGAAGAGGCCGGCGATTCCCGCGGCGAACTCGTTTGTAAAGCAGCGGCGGGCTAGGGGTTGCCCTGGCTTGCTCCACCACCTCCCTCCCACCTGACCTCGGCTGCTTCGACAACCTCTTTGATTCCCTTAAATGCGAACTTCCGCACTCCGGTGAGCGGCCGGCCGCCGGCGAGAAGCGCCTCACGTGAAACCAGGATGCCGTCCGCGCGGGAAGCGGCGCACAGACGCGCCGCCCGATGCACCGCCGCGCCTCGGACTGATGAGTCGGAATCGTGGACCTCTCCGACGTGGATCCCGATCCTGACCTGCGGCGCGTATCCGTGGAGGCGTCGGTGTGTAGACATGCGGCGCTGGATGTTGACGGCGCAGTCGACGGCGTCCCTTGCCGCGTCGAAGGTGACAAAGAACCCATCGCCGGCATGGTCGACCTCGCGTCCTCGATGCTCGAGGAAACAGCCCCGTAATTCCCCATCCAACCAGTTGCTCAGGTCATGCCATGCGGCGTCGCCAATCGCCTCCACCAGGCTCGTCGAGCCCGCCAGGTCCGTGAACATGAGCGCCTTCTGAGATGCAGCCGGCCGTGACGGAGCCAACAGCGCCGTTCGGAGCTCATCTCGCGACCTGATCTCGAGCTTGTCGTAAACGTGGCGCAGGTGATACTCAACCGTCTTTGGGCTCAGATAGAGCCGGGCCGCGGCCTCCCGCGTCGTCGCACCTTCGGCCAGGGCGACCGCGACCTGCAGCTCCTGCGGCGTGAGCTGCCGACGGTAGCGATCGTCGCGCACACGTGCGGTTTCTCCGCTGGCCTGCAGCTCGGCCAGGGCGCGTTCCACCCATGGCGCCGCCCCAAGCTCATCGAATGTCTTGAGCGCAGCTTGCAGCTGCCGCCGCGCATCGACGCGGCGCCGCGTCCGGCGTAGGCGCTCGCCGAAGTAGAGGTGCGTCCGCGCCCGCTCGAAGATGTCGGAAGCGGCAGCGTGGTGCTTAAGAGCGGTCTCGTACTCCTCCGCGAATCCATCGTCACCGGCCACCAGGGCGCGCGCTCTCGCTGCACGTGCCAGGGCGAACGGCTGGCCTTTTGCTTCGGCGGCGGGCTGATAGCGCTCCCAAATCTCGCGTGCTTCGGGGAGCCGGCCGAGCCGCGTCAAAGCCTCGACGATGTCTGGCGCAGGCGAAATATCCGGGTCATCGATCGCGATCGACTCCAGGAAGGCTGCGCACTCCAACAGATGATGCAGGGCTCGTTCGGGCTGTCCAAGCCCCAGCTCGAGCTGGCCGAGCGCGATCATCGACCAGGCCTTGTAGAGTCCCATCCCGTACTGCTCCGCCAGCTCCGCGGCCTCGGCTGCGTGCGCTCGACATTCGTCCGCCCGACCTTCGAGCGCGTCGAGCCAAGCGAGTCCCGCCACCGCACCGGCCAGCCACGTGAATTGAGTCGTCTCCCGAGCGACTCGCGCGGTCTCTTCGTACCGGGCTCGTGCGAGCGACCACCTGTCGGTGGCGGCGGCATCGCGACCCAGCATGAAGAGCACGGCCGGCAGTGCAGCGGCGGGGGCACGCTCACGCGCCTGTCCGACGGCTCGGTCAAGCAAATAGCGCTGGGCATCAGCCTCGCGAAGGAACAGCCCGGCGACGGCGGCGCACAGCAGCAGAAGCGGGTCGGCGCTATCCGCCGGCACGACCTTGAACAACCCCACGCTCTCGTGTAGATGCGCCGGGCCATCGGAGCCCCGACCCGCGAGAACCGCGAGCGCGCCATAGGCGACCTGCGCGACCACCGCGGACTCCGGCGGGTCCGTGGGGCGCCCGAGCTCGAGTGCCTTGCGGGCAGCGACCAACGTGTCGGACGGGTGCCCGGCCCCAAACCTCGAGATCACGGCGTCGGCGAGGATGCGGATGGCCTTCAGGCGGTCGACCGGCTCGATCGCTTCAGCCGTGCGGACCAGAAGCCGGTACCCATCGATCACCGAACCACGCCGCATTGCAATGTGGCCGTCCAGGTTGTCGATGTCCACGCGAAGCCGCAGCTCTTGCGCGAGCTTCCTGGCGCCGCCAAGCAGATCTACGGCCTCCTCTGCCCGCCCGCCGAGCCAGGCGTTGTCAGCGGCATTGAACAGTCTCGCTGCCCGCAGTTCGAGCGGTTCGGTGAGGCGCGCCGACTCCGCCCAGGCGCTCGCCGCAGCCGCGTAGCCCGTGCTCTCTCGCGCTCGTCGCGCGGCACCTTCGAGGGCGGCCGCCGCTTCAGCATCCCAACCACTCGCGGCGGCTCCTAGGTGCCAGGCCCGGCGGTCACTGTCATCAGCGCCATTGACATTCGCCAGCGCCCTGTGGGCCGCGCGACGTTCGGCAGGCGACGCGGAGTGATAGATCGCTGCTCGAGCCAACGGATGTGCGAACTCGATCCGATCCCCGCGCTGGGTGACCAGTCGGCCGGCAGCCTCGGCCTCCTCGACGTCCGCAGGATTGAGCCCGAGCGCCGCGGCCGCACGCTGCACTACGCCCAGCTCGGGCGTTCCTGACGCCGCCACCACGAGCAGCACCAGCCTTGCCCCTTTCGACAGGCCGTCCGCCCGGCGTAGAAACGCGCGCTCGACGCCGATCGCGACCGGCAGGTTGTCGTGCGGCGAGGCGGACATGCGCGAAGCCTCGGGCCCGAGCTCGAGCAGTGCGAGCGGGTTGCCACCCGTCGCGTTCAACATCCAGCGCGCCAGGTCGGACGAAATCTGGCCGGCGACGGCGCCCTCGAGGAGCGCAGTGGAGGACGGCTGATCGAGGCCCCTCAGCTTGAGCTCGGGCAGGCCGGCAACCAGGAGCGGCGAATCCTCCTCATCGCGCACCGCAATGAGGAGCGCTACCGGATCCTCCGACAATCTGCGGGCGGCAAACCCGATGGCCTCCGACGAAGCCTGGTCGAGCCACTGCGCGTCGTCCACAGTGATGAGCAATGGCCCCTCGTCCGCGTAGGCGGAGATGAGGCCGAGGACGGCGGCGCCGATGATCAGCCTGTCCGCCTCGATCCTCGCGCCCAGGCCCAGCGAGGATCGCAGCGCCGACGCGTGGATCGGAGGCAGGCGATCGAGCATCTTCAGGGCCGGCTGGAGGAGCTCGTGTAAGCCGGCGAAGGGCACGTTGGCCTCAAACTCCACGCCGCGAGCGGTCATGACCCGCATCGCGGCCGCCTGGGCAATGGCGTGCTGGAGGAGGGCGGACTTGCCGATGCCAGGCTCGCCTCGGATCACCAGCCGCGAGCTCTTGCCGAGCCTCGCCGCGGCCAGGGCACCGTCAATGGCGAGCAGTTCCGGCTCCCGGCCCAACAGCATGTCCCTAGATTGTCACCCCAACAACTAGGTGGGGGTCCTGATGCGACCCCAAGCTGGCACTCCTACCTTCATGAACATCTCACTTTTAGAGGAGCGTCAAATGGCAATTCAGACAGAGGTCATCAACGAGGACAAGCTCAACGCCTTCATGGGCCAGGTGGTCGGTGAGCTTGGAGCGACGGTCAATGCCGGCCTGATCGTGATCGGCGACCGGGTGGGTCTCTACAAGGCGATGGCGTCGGCGGGGCCCATGACCTCGGCTGAGCTGGCCGAGAAGACCGACACCGCCGAGCGGTACGTGCGCGAATGGCTCAACGCGCAGGCGGCCGGCGGATTCGTCGAGTACAACCCCGAAACCAGGCGCTACCTGCTGCCGCCCGAACAGGCCCTCGCCCTGGCCAACGAGGACAGCCCGGCTTTCGTCTGCGGTGCGTTCGAGCTTGCGACTGCAACGTTGCAATCGCGCGCCCAGATCGAATCCGCCTTCCGGAGCGGCGCCGGCTTCGGCTGGCATCAGCACGATCCGGGCGTCGCCACCGGCTGCGAGCGGTTCTTTCGCCCGGGCTACAACGCGAACCTCGTCTCCTCATGGCTGCCCGCGCTCGAGGGCGTGGAGGCGAAGCTGCGTGTCGGCGGGAAGGTGGCCGACGTGGGCTGCGGCCTTGGCGCATCGACCCGGCTCATGGCGGAGGCCTACCCCCGGTCGCGGTTCACGGGCTTCGACTACCACACCGAGTCGATCGAGCTCGCTCGCAAGAAGGCAAAGGATGCGGGATTGCAGGATCGGGCCCAGTTCGAAGTCGCCCCCGCCGCCGCGTTTCCGGGGGGAGGCTACGACCTCATCACGATGTTCGACTGCCTGCACGACATGGGAGACCCCGTAGGCGCCGCGCGTCACGTGCACGAGGCGCTGGATGCGGACGGAACCTGGATGATCGTCGAACCAGCAGCGGGCGACCGCGTCGAGCAGAACCTCAACCCCGTCGGCCGGGCGTACTACGCCTTCTCGAACTTCCTCTGCACACCGAGCTCGCTTTCGCAGGACGTTGGATTGGCGCTCGGCGCTCAGGCCGGGGAGGCTCGCATCAAAGACGTCGCGACGGCCGGCGGTTTCAAGCGTTTCCGCCGCATCGCCGAGACGCCGTTCAACCTCGTCTACGAGGCGCGCAAGTAGCGCACCTGGAAAACAAGGAGGCGGGCGCCGGGCGCTCGCCTCCCCGCGCGATCGCTCGAGTAGAGAATGAGCGGGAGGAAAGAAGCGTGAGAGCCAGGAAGCCGGATCGTCAGGGCTATACAGTCCGCGAAGGGGTGCGGCTCTACTGGGAGCTGCACGGCGAGAGCGAATCTACCGTGGTCCTCCTGCCGACGTGGTCGATCATCCACTCGCGGCACTGGAAGTTTCAGGTCGCCCACCTGGCAAGGCATTGTCGGGTCCTGGTGATGGATGGCCGGGGCAATGGGCTATCAGACCGGCCACTTGATCCGAAGGCTTACGCCGATGAGGAGTTCGCGGCCGACGCGCTTGCGGTGATGGACGACACCGACACCGACAAAGCCGCATTGGTGTCGCTGTCCGCCGGAGCTCGCTGGACCCTGCTGCTCGCCGCCGAGCACCCTGAGCGTGTCACGTCGGCTGTGTTCATCGGACCCGCCGTGCCGCTTGCGCCGTGGGTTCCCATGTTGGCCGCCACCAAGGCAGCGGTCTTCGATGAGGAGTTCGACGAGTACGTTGACTGGATGAAGTACAACGCCAACTACTGGCTGCGGGAACATCGCGATTTCCTGGAATTCTTCTTCGGGCGAGCCTTCCCGGAACCGCACTCCACAAAGCCGATCGAAGACACCGTCCGTTGGGGCCTCAACACGACGCCCGAGGTCCTCGTCGCGACCAATCGGGCGCCGAACATTGACGAGGCACGCGCGACCGGACTCGGAGAGCGCGTCAGGTGCCCGGTCCTTGTCATCCATGGCGACGAGGATGAGATCGTCCTCCACGACAACGGCGCCGCGCTGGCCGAGTTGACCCGAGGCCGGCTCTTGACCATGGAGGGGTCGGGCCACTGCCCGCACATTCGCGACCCGGTCGCAGTCAACCTCGCGCTTTCTGAATTCCTACTGCCCCCACAAGCCGCGGCAACCCACCGGCGGGCGCGGAGCCGCCGGCGTCGGGCGCTCTACGTGTCCTCTCCCATCGGTCTCGGCCATGCGCGCCGAGACGTGGCCATCGCCCGGGAGCTTCGCAAGCTCGTTCCCGACCTCGAGATCGATTGGCTCGCGCAGGATCCGGTGACGCGAGTCCTCGAGGCCGAAGGCGAGCGGATTCACCCCCTGAGCCAACAGCTGGCCAACGAATCGCGGCATATCGAGCTCGAGTCAGGCTCCCACCGCCTGCATGTCTTCGAGGCCTGGCGCCGGATGGACGAGATTCTTCTCTCCAACTTCATGGTCTTTCTGGAGGCGGCGCGCGAACGCGAGTATGACGTTTGGATCGGCGACGAAGCCTGGGAACTCGACTACTACCTCCACGAGAATCCCCAGCTCAAGCAGGCCGCCTACGTATGGTTGACCGACTTCGTCGGCTGGCTGCCGATGCCGGCCCTCGGCGAACGCGATGTGGCACTGACGACCGACTACAACGCGGAGATGATCGAGCAGGTCGAGCGCTTCCCGCGGCTGCGCGACCGGGCCATCTTCATCGGCCGGCCCGACGACATCGTGGAAGGCGCGTTCGGACCTGGGTTGCCAGAGATTCGCGCTTGGACCGAGCGGCACTACGACTTCACTGGCGGCTACATCCTCGGTCTGGAGCAGAATGCGTTGGGGGATCGCGGTGAGCTGCGCCAGAGCCTGGGCTACCGCGACGATGAGGTTGTCTGCATTGCTTCAGTCGGCGGCTCCGGCGTGGGAATGGAGCTCCTGGGTCGACTGATGAAGGCGTTCCCGGCAGCTCTACGCCGGATCCCTGGACTGCGAATGGTTGCCGTGGGGGGCCCGCGCATCGACGTGAGCATGCTTCCCAAGGTCAAGGGCGTCGAGACGCGATCGTTCGTCCCCGACCTGAACCTTCATCTGGCGGTATGTGATGTCGCCCTGACGCAGGGCGGCCTTAGCACGACCATGGAGCTGACCGCCGCTCGCCGTCCTTTCCTCTATTTCCCCCTGCGAGACCACTGCGAGCAGAACTTCCACGTCAAGCACCGACTGGATCGATATCGAGCCGGCAGATGCATGGACTTCGACGACACGACCCCATCAAACATCGCCGACGCCATCGAGTCACTTGTGTCAAAGCCGGTCGATTACCTCGAAGTCGAGACCGGAACGGCTGCCCGCGCCGCGAAACTCATCGCAGAACTCTTCTAGCCGGCGTGACCCGCAGGTGCTCATCGCAAAAGCGAGGACCGCTTGATCGAGTCAGCCTCCGCTATCTCAGCCGCCTCCGCCATTTCCGCTTCTACCTGCGACATGACAGTGGCTCCCCTTAGTGGACGCTCTTCGAACTCAGCTGCTTGAGCGGACGCCCGATTTTGTCGAGACCCTCGACCGTTTTCGATCTTCTCCCAGCCTGCACGCCAGGCTCGCCGCTGCGT
>Ga0137390_10004961_pt1 | contig 11146 bp, 9 predicted proteins | sample 15con2h24AmetaG_FD_104937 | JGI IMG/M metagenome (GOLD analysis project Ga0137390, IMG submission 104937) | Vadose zone soil microbial communities from Angelo Coast Range Reserve, California, USA - 15con2h2.4A metaG | ecosystem: Environmental > Terrestrial > Soil > Vadose zone > Saprolite... | reverse complement strand
CCAGCCAGACTCGCATATCCGCGAGCCCGCTGGAATCATTCGTCAGCGCCCATCCACTAGGGCTTCCCGTCGAGCGGGACAGAGTTTGACCCCACCCCGCTGCGCTTATTGCGTCCCGCGTGCACTAATCAACATATACCCAAGGCACGCCCATGTAATTGGCATTACCATCGCTGAAATTCAGTTGCGCGGTCGAGCCACCACCGCGCGCATACACGTAGAATGAGGCGCTCACTCTGAGGTAGGCTCGATCAGCGCCCAGTAGGTCAGAGTAGTACATGGTGCGCCAACCGTCGAAGCGATCGTTTACATTGATATTTTGGCTGTCCAAGTCGAACACGTTGGTGCTGCCAGTGGCCTTGTAGTTGTACTGGTAGCCTACCGCGGACAGATCAATACGCGCATGCGCTTCTTTGGAATCCCAGAAGCCATCGTCTGAATACAGGATGTAGAAGCCATGGAAGGGTACCCAGATGGTGTGGCCGTAATTGCGGTCTGCTGGGGCGTTATAGGTGAACCACCAGTCCATATACACGGTAAAGGAGCCCGCACCGGTGCCGAAAATGCCCGATCCGGCCCCGTTTGCATGGTCCGACAGGTCGATGTTGCCGGGGTTGTAGCCCTGCCAATACACGGTGCCGTCGGATCCATGCAGTGTACCGTAATAAGGGGTGAACCAACCCAGCGAGCCAGGCGCCACCAGATGGCCACCGGCCAAACCCGGATGGGCGGCGGTTTCGTTTTCCGGTGACACGATAGCATCGGCCTGCCTGGCCTTGACCTGGTCCACGTGCGACCCTCGTGGCCGCGCTCGCTTCGTCGTGTGTCTTGTCCAGTTCGTCCAGGACCGTAACGAGGTTCCCCGGAAGGGTACCTCTCAAAGACGCAATCCGCTGGCGGCCCCGAGTTTCCAGATCCTCGAGATGGTCGGCCTGGGATTTCTGCAGTCGCAGTACCTCTTCGCGGCGCGCGGCTACAAGCTGTCTCAGAATGTCGTCGGACGGCCTAAATGTGGTCGTCACGACTGTCCTTGGCATGGCTGTCTCCTATGTGGCTGTCCCTCATGTGCAAGCGCATTTCGCGCGCGACTTGCCTTCCTCAAAAACCTTGGGGTTTTCTCTGTCCATAGGGGGCATGGCTGAGATCGGCGGGTTCTGCCGATGATCGCAACGCGAATTGCGGGATTACCGCCGGATATATTTTCCCACAGCGGCAACAGACCGGATACGCCGGCGGCAGGATCATAATCCCACCTCGCGCCTGGAAGTGGTTGCTTTCTAAAAGCGATAGAGCAGCAACCCGGAAATTCTACCTAGATTAGACTAGCCTCGTCTCGCAGTCGAAAAAAGCCCCTCCGTGTAACGTTTCGTAAATTTATGTAACGAAATTCCATTATTGATTTTTTAATGACATTGCTCAGAGGCGGGCGGCTAGGCGATAGGCTGCCGTCGAGGAACGGGTAGTGCACCATTGCCCAGACAAGTGCGATCTACCTCTATCCCACAGCCGTCTCTCGTACGGCGTACTACCAAAGTCACGACGCTTTGAGCCCCGACAGCCCCATATGAAACCGCCGTCCCGGCGAAGGCCAGGCGAAGGCCGGGCTCTACGCTTCCGCACCAGATCGCGGTTCTGCATCAACGCCGGGCCATTTCCGATGCCTTGGTGCCCCGCCCAACGGTTGGATCCCGGCCGTCGCCAGGCCCTCGCCGGGATGACCACCGCAGATGCGCACGAGAATCCCGGTCCCCGCGCTTGTCAAGGCAGCGAGCTTCATGGTTCGATCGGCTGCGCCCCACCGCCGGAGCTTGCAGGACATGAGATGACCGACAGCATCATCGTCGACACCGCCACCCGGATCTTCTCCGATCTGTGCGAGCCGCGCACGATCAATGCCGCCGAGGAGGGCACCTGGCCGCAGGCGCTGTGGGACGCGCTCGAGGAATCCGGCCTGACCTTGACCTGGGTCCCCGACGCGCTCGGCGGCGCGGGGGCCGAGGTGATCGACGGGTTCGCGGTGCTGCGCGTCGCCGGCCGCTTTGCCGCGCCGGTGCCGCTCGCCGAGACACTGCTGGCCGGCTGGCTCCTGGCGCAGGCCAAGATCGCCGCGCCGCCCGGACCGATGACGATCGCCCCGGTCTATGAGGACGGCCATATCGAGCTGGCGGGCCACACGCTGAGCGGCCGGGCGCGGCACATTCCATTTGCGCGCACGGCGCGGCACATCGTCGTCTTGGCTTACGAGGCGGGCACCCCCTCGGTCGCGCTGGTCCCGACCGATCGGCTCGCGATCAGCCAAGGCACCAGCCTTGCCGGCGAGCCGCGCGATACCGTCTCGTTCGACGGCGCCACCGCCGCCGCGGTCGGCCTGGCGCCGGCTCTCGATACGCTGGGCCTGGTACAGCTCGGCGCCGCGGCACGGGCGCAGCAGATGGCCGGCGCGCTCGAACACATCCTCGACCAGTCGGTGCAATGGTCGCTCGACCGCGTGCAGTTCGGCCGGCCAATCGCCAAGTTCCAGGCGGTGCAGCACAACCTCGCGACCCTGGCCGGCGAGGTCGCCGCCGCCGGCGCCGCCGCCGATGCCGCCGCCGAGGCGATCGCCCTGCACGGGATCGGCGGCGAATTGGTGGCGGCCGAGGTCGCGATCGCCAAGCTGCGGGTCGGCGAAGCGGCCGGGACCGGGGCGGCGATCGCCCATCAGGTGCATGGCGCGATGGGGTTTACCTACGAGCACTCGCTGCACCATGCGACGCGACGCCTGTGGGCGTGGCGCGAGGAATTCGGCAACGAGACGCATTGGGCCACCCAGCTCGGCCATATGGTCGCCGAACGCGGCGCAGACGCGCTGTGGCCGTTCATCACCCAGGGGTCTTAAACACGGGAGCGTGAGGGAGCGATGGCCTTCAATTTTCATTTCGACCCGGTCGACCTCCCGCCCGAGGCCAAGGAGCTGCGCCAGGAGGTCCGCGCCTTTCTGCGCGAGGAGATCGAGGCCGGCAGTTTCAGCCCGCACGCCAGCTCCCACGGGGGCCGCAACGACAACGCGCGGGCTTTTGCCCGCAAGGTCGGCGCCCGCGGCTGGATCGGGATGACCTGGCCGAAGCAATATGGCGGACATGAGCGCTCGCATCTCGAACGCTATGTCGTGATCGAGGAAATGCTGGCGCACCGCGCGCCGACCCGGTCCTATGCGACGGCCGACCGGCAGAGCGGGCCGGTCATCCTGCGCTACGGCCAGGAGGCGGTGAAGGAGAAGATCCTGCCGAAGATCGCCTCGGGCGAGCTGTGCTTCTGCATCGGCCTCAGCGAGCCCAATTCCGGCTCCGACGTGTTCGCCGCCTCGACCCGCGCGACCAAGACCGAGGGCGGATGGCTGGTCAACGGGCGCAAGATCTGGACCAGCAACGCGCATAATTCCGACTACATGATCGCGCTGTTGCGCACCTCGCCCTCGACCAAGGAAAACCGGCGGCACGGCCTCACGCAGTTCCTGATCGAGTGCAAGACGCCGGGCATCACGATCCGGCCGATCATCAACCTCACGGGATCGCACGATTTCAACGAGGTCGTCTTCGACGATGCGTTCGTGCCCGATCTGCACCTGATCGGCGAAGTCGACATGGCGTGGAAGCAGGCGACCGACGAGCTGGCCTATGAGCGCAGCGGGCCCGACCGCTGGCTCGAGACCTTCCCGGCGCTCGTCGAGCTGGTGCGCCGCGCCGGCCCCGAGCCGAGCGAGCGGCTCGCCGAAGGCATCGGTCGCGAGGTCGCCCATTTGGCAACCCTGCGCCGCATGTCGGTCAGCATCGCCGGCATGCTGCAGGCCGGCAAGACGCCGGCGGTCGAAGCCGCCGCGGTCAAGGACCTCGGCACCAATTGGGAGCAGGCATTGCCCAACAAGGTCCGCCTGCTCGCCCCGCCGACGGGCGATTCGGCGCCGGAGACCAATGACGACCGCTTCGAGGAGGCGCTGCGCCATACCACGCTGATCGCGCCCAAGCTGACGATCCAGGGCGGCACCCGCGAAGTGCTGCGCGGCATCATCGCCCGCGGTCTCGGGTTACGCTGATCGACGACCATTGAGGACCGCGGGCGTCCCGCCCGCCTGCGGCCGAGACGGCCGCGGTCCAAGCCTTGAAGGACGCGAATGCCCGATCTTCGCCCTCTGCTGTCGCCCGAGAGCGTCGCCATTGTCGGCGCTTCGGGCGATGACCATTCGCTGCGCGGCCGGCTGACGCATTACCTGATCGAGCATCGCTTCCCCGGCCCGGTCTACCCGGTGACGCGCAGCCAGAAGGAGGTGCTCGGGCACCAGGCCTATGCCGCAATCGCCGATCTGCCCGAGGCGCCGGACCTCGCGGTGATCCTCGTCCCGGCTGCGCATGTCGTTGGGGCGATCGAGCAATGCGGGGCGCGCGGTATCCCGGCCGCAATCGTAATCAGCTCCGGGTTCGGCGAAGAGGAAGGCGAGGCGGCGGCGGCGCGCGACGTCGCGCTGCGGGCGATCGCCGAACGAACCGGGATGCTGATCGCCGGGCCGAATTCGGAGGGGCTGGTCAACCCGCTGCGCCCGCTGGTGGCGACCTTCAGCCCGGTATTCCACGATCCGAACCAGCCGCTTCTGCCGCCGGCCAGCAAAGCCCGGCCGATCGCGGTCAGCTGCCAGAGCGGCGCCCTGACCTTTGCCTTTTTGAGCCGCGGCCGGGACCGCCAGCTACGGTTCACCTACCAGGTCAGCGCCGGCAACCAGACCGTGCTCGAAGCGCATGTCTATGTCGACTGGGTGCTCGACGCCGGCGGCGCCGACATTTTCCTCTGCTATCTCGAAGGCATCCGCGACGCCGCCCGGTTCCGTGCCGTCGCCGACAAGGCGGCGCGGATGGGGAAGCCGCTGATCGTCGCCAAGGTCGGGTTCTCCGACGCGGGGCGGCGCGCCGCGGCCTCGCATACCGGGGCGCTGGCCCATGCTGGTACGGCGGACGATGCGATCTTCCGCCACCACGGCATCATCCGAGGCGAGGACCTCGACCACATGGTCGATGTCGCGACCGCGTTTGCCTATTGCCCGCTGCCGCGCGGCAACCGGGTCGCGGTCATCACCGGCTCGGGCGGCAGCGCGGTGTGGATGTCCGACATCCTGTCGGCGCACGGGCTCGAACTGCCGGTCATCGAGGATCACCTGCAAGAGCGCATCATGGCACTGCTGCCGTCCTACGGCTCGGCGCAGAACCCGATCGACGCGACGGCCCAGGCGATCGGCGAACTCGGCTATGCGCCGCTGGTCGAGATCGTCGCGCAATCCGAGCGGATCGATACCATCCTCTTGATCAGCTCGATGGCCAACGAGAACCGCGCCGGGAAACTCGCCGAGGAAATCGCCCCGATCAGCGCGATGATCGACAAGCCGATCCTGCTGTCGACCTACACGACCGCCAGTGCGGCGGCGATCGCCACATTGGCCGGGGCCGGCATCCCCTGCTACACCTCGATGCCGAGCTGCGCCCGCGCGATCCGCGCGCTGGTCGATTACGGCGCGTTCCAGGAGCGCCTCGCGCGCCGCTCGGCCGAGCCCCCTACCCCATCCGACGCGCGCGAGGAGGTCGCGCGCCTCCTCACGGGGTCGGGGCCGGTGTTGACCGAAGTCGCGGCCAAGGTGCTACTCGCCCGCTACGGCATGCCGGTGCCGCCTGAAGCGCTGGCGGCGAACGAAGCCGACGCGATCTCCGCAGCGGCGAAGATTGGTGGCGCGGTGGCGCTCAAGGTGCAGTCGCCCGACATCCTGCACAAGACCGAGGCGGGCGCAGTGGCGCTCGGGATCAGCGGCGAGGCCGTGGTGCGGGAGGGCTATCGCACGGTCCTGGCGCGGGCGCAGGCGGCGCACCCCGGCGCACGGATCGAGGGCGTGCTCGTGCAAGCGATGGCGCGGCGCGGCCGCGACATCATCCTCGGGATCACCAGCGACCCCGATTTCGGCCCGCTCCTGATGGTCGGGCTCGGTGGGATCCATGTCGAGGTGCTGCGGGATGTCGCGTTCGCTCCGGTGCCGCTCGGCACCGAGGAGGCGCTGGCGCTGCTCGACCAGCTGAAAGGCGCGGCGTTACTCGATGGCGTGCGCGGCGAGCCCGCCGCCGACCGCGCCGCTCTGGCGCAGCTGATGGTCGCCCTGTCGCGCTTCGCCGCCGATCATGCCGATCAGGTCGCCGAGATTGACCTCAATCCGGTCATCGTCCATCCCGCCGGCGAGGGCCTGACAATCGTCGATGCGCTGATCGTGAAGAAGTGATTCACAATGAGGCGGTGAGGCAATGAGGGGTAAGGATTTCACCGCGCATCGATTGCGGTAAAAATATAACCTCACTGCCTCACCGCCTCATTGTGAACTTATCGGGAGCGGCAAAGATGACCGACTACACCGGGTTCAAGGAGATCGGCGTCAGCCTCGAGGGGATGGTGGCGACGGTCGAGATGCGCCGCCCGCCGCATAATTTCTTCGACAGCGTGCTGATCGCCGAGATTGGCGAAGCCTTCGAGCGGCTCGATGCCGACCCGGCCTGCCGCACGATCGTGCTCGCCGCCGAGGGCCGTTCGTTCTGCGCCGGCGCCGATTTCTCGAAGCGCATGGACACCGGCACGGTGGCGGAGGCGACGCGCAGCGGCGCCGGGCGGCATCTTTACAAGGAGGCGATCCGCCTGTTCCGTACAAAAAAGCCGATCATCGGCGCGGTGCACGGCGCCGCGGTCGGCGGCGGGCTCGGCCTCGCGCTGGTTCCCGACTTCCGGGTGACCTGCGCCGAGGCGCGGTTCAGCGCCAATTTCAACCGGCTCGGCTTTCACCCCGGCTTTGGCCTGACCGCGACCTTGCCGCGCCTCGTTGGCGCCCAGCAGGCAGCGCTGTTGTTCTACACCGGCCGGCGCATCTCCGGCGACGAAGCCGTCCGTATCGGCCTCGCCGATGTGCTGGTGGCGCAGGAAGAGGTGCGCAGCGCCGCCCAGGCCCTGGCGCTGGAGATGGCGCAATCGGCCCCGCTCGCCGTCCGCTCGACGCGCGAGACCGTACGTCGCGGCCTCATTGACATGATCGAGGCGGCCACCGAGCGCGAGCTGGTCGAGCAGGACTGGCTGCGCCGCACCGACGACTTCCAGGAAGGCATCAAGGCGATGGCCGACCGCCGCCTCCCCAATTTCCAGGGCCGGTGAGTCAGAACCCTCCGCGCAGGGCGGCGGCGAAGAGGCGCCAGCTCTGGAGTGGGTCCGGCGTGGCGAGGTTGGGCGCGAACGGGTTGTAGTCCGCACGTCGCAGCCGCGTGAGAAAGCGGGCGGCGACGATCCCCGACAACATCGCGGCGCGCGCCAATCGAGGAACCTCGCGGCGATTTCGCTTTGCCGCTCGCAAATGTCCAGCGGCGGCCTCGGCAATCGCCGCGGCGGCGGCGCGCAGTGCCCGGGTGTCGCGCCGGCTGGTGTAATCTTCCGGGTCGAGCCCGGTGCGCGCGGCGATGTCGGCGGGGATGTAGCAGCGTCCGGCGCGGGCATGGAACGGCATCGCGCGTAAGAGTCCGGCGAGAGCATAGGCGATGCCGACCTCGCGGGCCAACGCTCGGGCGCCCGGTTCGGTCACGCCGAGCACCTCAAGCGCCAAATAGAGCAACGCGGCGGCGGTGCCCTCGGCATAGTCCTCGAGAGCGGCAAGGGTGGCCGGCGGTTCGTCGGCGAGGTCGCGCTCGCGCGTGTCGATCATCCGGTCGAAATGCGCGCGGGTCAGCCGATGGCCGCCGATCACCGCGGCGAGCGGCCCGGCGATTTCATGCGGGCGCGCGGGCCCGCCGGCATACGCGGCATCGACGCTTTCGCGCCACCACTGCAGGCGGATCTGCCCGAGCATCGGCTGGGTGACGATCTCGCGTATCCGCGCGATCTCGTAGTTGAAGGCATAGAGCGCGAAGAGCGCCTCGCGCCGCTCGGCCGGGGCAAAGAGGGCGGTCTGGTAGCGGTCCCGGTCGTGCCGGCGAACCAGCGCCGCGAGCGGCGACGGCCCCGCCGCCGGGGCGGAACGCGAACCCCCCTTGCGCGTTTCGTGGGTCACATTATGTTGCCCAGCTTCGCTCACGCTGTGCGAGCCATCCAACGGTGAGAGGATAAAATGGCCTTCGAACTTCCGCCGCTGCCGTATCCGAAAAACGCGCTCGAACCGCACACCTCGGCCCAGACGCTCGATTTCCATCACGGCAGGCACCATCAGGCCTATGTGACCAATCTCAACAATCTGGTCAAAGATTCGCCGATGGCGAGCCAATCGCTCGAACAGATCATCGCGGCGACCGCCAAGGACGCGTCCAAGGCCGGCATCTTCAACAATGCCGCCCAGGTGTGGAACCATACCTTCTTCTGGAACTGCATGAAGCCCAATGGCGGCGGGAGCCCTAGCGGCAACCTCGCCCAGGCGATCGACCGCGACCTCGGCGGCCTCGCCAAATTCAAGGATGATTTCAAGGCGGCCGCAGTCGGCCAGTTCGGCAGCGGCTGGGCCTGGCTGGTCGCCAGCGGCGGCAAGCTCTCGATCACCCGGACGCCGAATGCGGTCAACCCGCTGTCCGAAGGCCAGACCGCGCTTCTGACCTGCGATGTGTGGGAGCACGCCTATTACCTCGATTTCCAGAACCGCCGGCCGGATTTCGTCCAGGCGTTTCTCGACCACCTCGTCAATTGGGATTTCGCCGCGCAGAACCTGGCAAAAGCGAAGTAACGCGGCCCTGACCTTCACCACGGAGACACGGAGGGCGCGGTCCCCAAATCGGACCGCGGGCCTCTGGCCCGCACGCGGGCGAGACGCCCACGCTCCCTGACTCCGATTGCCGCTTACAGATGCACGCCGGTGTCGAGCAGCACCGCGGCATAGGCCCGGTAGGTCATGCCGAGCGCCTCGGCGCGGGCGAGACGGGCCAGCGCGATCTCGCGCGGCGGCGTCTTCCAGGCGCGCGCATGCGCCTTTTTCCAGCAGAAACGGCGCCAATCCGCGCCGGGGTCGAGTGGCGGCCCGTTATTGTGGCCGATGCCGAAGGGTACAAAACCCGCACTGCCGGTCTCGCGAATCATCGCTGCACGGTGGTTGGTCCAGACCTCCGGCGCATGGTGCAGGATCCGCGCCCATCCCGCCTTCCGGTGAGGCCTTGCGGCTGGGCCTAGCCTAGCCGCCGCCGATCTTCGGGATCAGCACGATCTCGCTGTCGGGGCCGAGCTGCGTCTGGTAGGCATCCTGGTAGATCACCCCGTCGATCGCCACCGCCATCCCCTCGTCGATCTGGTGGCCGAGGCCGGGAAAGCGGCGGTCGAGCTCGGTGATCATGCGGCGCACCGTGTTCGCCTCGACGTCGAACTCACTCAGCCCGCCGGTGAAGCGGCGGGCTGCGATGCCGGTCATGACGACGTGCGGCATTGGTAGCGTCTCCACCTTTGCCTTAAGCCGTCATTCCGGGCTCGCCGCTACGCGGCGCCCCGGAATGACGGGATTGTACGGTTTCCGGTCCGAGCCCTACTCCGCTGCCAGGCGCGGCGTAGGCGCCGCGTCGTCGAGGGCGGCGCGCAGACGAGGCGGCGACATCGGCAGATCGCGCAGGCGGGTCCCGACCGCGTCGGCGATCGCATTGGCGACCGCCGCCATCGGCGGCACGATCGGCACTTCGCCGACCCCGCGCGCGCCGAACGGATGGCGCGGGTTCGGCACCTCGACGAGCACCGCATCGATCATCGGCAGGTCGGAGGCGACCGGGATGCGGTAGTCGAGGAAGCCCGGGTTATCGAGGCGCCCGTTCTTGTCGTAGATGTATTCCTCGTTGAGCGCCCAGCCGACACCCTGGGTCACCCCGCCCTGGATCTGGCCCTCGACATAGGAGGGATGGATCGCGCGGCCGACATCCTGCACCGCGGTGTAGCGCAACACCTTGACGTGCCCCGTTTCGCGGTCGACCTCGACATCACAGATATGGGTGGCGAATCCGGGGCCGGCGCCCTGAGCGTTGATCGACACCTCGGCATTGATCGGCCCGCCGGTGCGCCCCGCCTTGAGCGCGATGTCCATCAGGGACAAGGGCTCGAAGCTGCCGGCATTGGGGCCGGCCGGGTACGCCTTGCCGTCCGTCCACTCGACGGCCTCGGGGCTGATGTCCCAGATCATCGCGGCGCGCTTTTTCAATTCGACGACGACCTTTTCGGCCGCCTGGGTCACCGCCATCCCGGTGGCGAAGGTGACTCGGCTGCCGCCGGTCAGGAAGCAGTAGCCGGTCGAGCTGGTGTCGGCGACGATCGGGCGGACGTGCTCATAGGGGATGCCGAGCACTTCGGCCGCCATCATTGCCATCGAGGCGCGCGAGCCGCCGATATCGGGGTTGCCCTCGACGACGCTCGCGGTGCCGTCCTCGTTGATGTGCACCGAGGCTGCCGACTCGCCGCCGATATTGAACCAGAAGCCCGAGGCGATGCCGCGGCCCTGATTGGGGCCGAGCGGGATTTTCATGTTCGGGTGGTTCTTCGCCGCATCGAGCGTCTGCTGATAGCCGATATTGGCCCAGGTCGGCCCGTGTGCCGCCTTGGTGCCGTCCTTGGCGGCGTTGATCTCGCGCAGGCGCAGCGGATCCATCTTCAATTCGCGGGCCAGTTCGTCCAAGCAGCTTTCGGTGCCAAAGGTCGAGTTCGGCGCGCCAGGCGCACGGTAGGCCGCGACCTTGGGGCGGTTGGAAACGACGTCATAACCGACGATGCTGACATGCGGGATGTCGTACATCGCAAAGCCGCACATGCAGGCCGGGCCAACCGGTGAGCCGGGAAAGGCGCCGGCCTGAAGCTTAACCAGCAGCTCGGCGGCGACGATGTGCCCATCCTTCTTAGCGCCGAGCTTGACTTCGATGACGCCGCCGGCGGCCGGGCCGGTGCCGCGGAAGACTTCCTCGCGGCTCATCATGATCTTGACCGGGCGCCCGGTTTTCTTCGACAGCGCGAGCGCCACCGGCTCCAGGTACACAAGCGTCTTGCCGCCGAACCCGCCGCCGATCTCGGCCGGCATCGCGCGGATATTGGCGATGTCGATGTTGAGCAGCTTGGCGCAATAGGCGCGCACCATGAACTGGCCCTGGCTCGAACTGAAGATCGT
>Ga0137390_10004959_pt1 | contig 11149 bp, 7 predicted proteins | sample 15con2h24AmetaG_FD_104937 | JGI IMG/M metagenome (GOLD analysis project Ga0137390, IMG submission 104937) | Vadose zone soil microbial communities from Angelo Coast Range Reserve, California, USA - 15con2h2.4A metaG | ecosystem: Environmental > Terrestrial > Soil > Vadose zone > Saprolite... | reverse complement strand
TCTAGTGCACAGCTTTACGTGTACGTCTGACCAAGAACGCGACAGGCGCACAAGGGTGCAACCGTCGGCATGACGACTGAATGTCGGCCTGTGGACGCCGGGATGTGCGTTGTTTATCAGGCTCCTACTACTACTGCGCCAAGGCCACGCGGAAGACGCTCCAGGCGTAAACCGCGCCCAGCGCGATTTGTAGAAGAACGCCCGCTACGGCGATGCTCCATCTGTTCGTCATAACCTTCGTGGTTTTCATGAGTTCCCTTACGTTTGCGAAGTCTGGCTTTCTGTTGGGTGGAGATGGCGTCCAAAGGCTTGCAAAAAATCTACAGCTGCGGCCAGACCGCGCAGGCTATCTTTACTCGTGAGACGCCGAAGCAAGCCGAAGATGCCGATCGGTTGGTCACGCTCAGCTGTTGCCTGAGCTATCCCTTCGGGAATTGCCTGAAAGATTCCTTTGAACCATTCCGGCTCGATACTCCCAAGAATTTGCCGCCAGAACAGAAGATTCCTGATGGCGCGAATGGCTTCGGGCGTTCTGGCATTGTCGACCACCTTCTCCAGAAGTTCGTCGCTTGCCGCCAAGGCGCCACGCATGATCTCGAGCACACCGCGGTTGTGCAATTCCTGGAGTACTTCGTACGCGGCTAACACAGCTTCAGCGTGCTCTTCCGGGGCCTGCTCCAATCGAGAACGCAACTCGGCACGCGGGTTACGCGGCGGAATTTCTAAAGGAATCGGTTGAGCCATTGAGTTTCTCCTTGGGTTAACTCTTTGTCTGCAATTGCACTAGACCATTTCCCGGAGGGGCATAATCAGGTCGCTTCCACTTACGTTCAACTTCGACCCCATTCTGCGGCGTCGGATGGCCGAAGCGGGAATTGATGCGGGGCAACGGACTCTCACCGACTTCCGCCAACACGTTCATGTGAACGCTGGTCTCCTTGTAGGCGGGCGTATTGGTCACAGGATCGGTATGGCTGCTGGTCAATCGATTCACCGGACTCTCAACCGAGTTCATCGGCATGTATAGCTCGCGCCCTTGCACCCGGTCGGTAACTAAAGCGCGCACCCGGACCTTGCCGTAGCGCGAGACCAATTGCACCCATGTTCCGCTTTGAATGCCGCGTTCTTCGGCAAGTTCAGGGGAGACTTCCACGAAAGTGTCGGGAGTCTTTTCCTTAATGCCGTCGGTGCGATAAGTCAGGTTGCCCTCATGGAAGTGCTCCAGCAACCGGCCATTGTTTAAGTGCAAGTCAAAGTCAGAGTCGGGAGCATCGGTGACGCCGATCCAAGAGAGGGGAAATAGCCTCGCTTTTCCGTCAGGGAAAGCAAAGCGTTTGGTATAGAGCAGTGGCTCGTCCGTCCCGTCGGCGGCTACCGGCCATTGCAGCGATTTGTATCCCGCCAGCCTCTCGTAATTCACGCCCGCGAACATTGGAGTTATGGAAGCAATTTCGTCCATGATTTCGGAAGGATGTTCGTAATGCCAACCCGCGCCCATATGGTTCGCAATGTCCTGAGTGATCTTCCAATCCGGCCGACAACCTTCGAGCGGCTCTAACACTTGATAGAGCCGCTGGATGCGTCGCTCAGTGCTTGTGAAGGTGCCCTCCTTTTCAAGGCTGGGAGCTCCGGGCAGCACAACATCGGCATAGCGGCAGGTGTTGCTGAAGAAAATATCCTGCACGACAAAGCAATCGAGTTTGGCGAATGCATCTGCGACATAGTTGGCGTTGGAATCAACGATGCTCATCTCCTCGCCGATGAGGTACATCGCCTTGAGGTTGCCCCTGTGAATCGCTTCTACCATCTGGTGGTTGTCGAGTCCCTTGGCGGAAGGCAACTTTACCTTCCAGCCCCCCTCAAATCGCTGGCGCACTTCGGGATCATTCACAGACTGGTAACCCGGCAGCATGTTCGGCATGGCCCCGTGGTCGCTGGCGCCTTGCACGTTGTTATGGCCGCGCAACGGATAAGCGCCCGTTCCCGGCCGCATGTAATTGCCGGTGATCAGTAACAGGTTCGAAATGGCTGTTGAAGTGTCAGAACCCTGGCTGTGTTGAGTCACTCCCATCGCCCAGAGAACGCATACAGCTTTGGCTTCCGAAATCATCCGCGCCACGGTCTTGAGAGTTTCTTCCGGCACTCCCGAAATGCGGGCAGCGGCTTCCATGGTGAAAGGCTCAAGGCTCTTTCGATATTCGGCCAATCCATTTGTCCACTGATCGAGGAACTTGGTATTGGCAAGGCCGTTGTCGAGCAGATAGCGGCTGATCGCACTCAGCCAGACCAGATCGGTACCCGGCTTCGGGTGCAGGAAAAGGTCGGCTCGCTTTGCCATCTCATGTTCGCGCAAGTCAGAGACAATCAGCTTCTGTCCGTCCAGTTTGTGAGAGCTCTTCACCCGGGTAGCAATGACCGGATGACTTTCCGCCGTGTTGCTGCCGATGATGACGACAAGATCGGCCTTCTCCATGTCGGTGATGGAACCCGAATCGCCGCCGTAACCCACGGTTCGGAACAAACCCATAGTCGCTGGTGACTGGCAGTAGCGCGAACAGTTATCGACGTTGTTGGTGCCGATGACGGCTCTCGCTAACTTTTGCATCAAGTAGCTTTCTTCGTTTGTGCATTTGGACGAAGAGATAAATGCGATTGAGTCCGGACCATCATTGGCCTTGAGCTCTGAGAGTTTGCGCGCAACAAGGTCCAGAGCTTCGTCCCAACTGGCTTGGCGAAACTTGCCTCCCTCGCGTATCAGTGGCGTGGTGAGGCGGTCCTCGCTGTTAATGTGACCCCAGCCGAACTTTCCTTTTACGCAAGTGGAAATTCCGTTGGCTGGGCCATGCTCCGGGGCCACTTTAAGAATATGGCGGTCTTTCGTCCAGACGTCGAAGCTGCACCCAACGCCACAGTACGTGCAAACTGTTTTTGTCCTGCGGATGCGGTGTTCCCGCATCGCCTCTTCGGCCTCGGAGACCTGAAGAATGGCTCCGTAGCCGGTTTCCGGTTCAACGCCCTTGACCACGTCGATCATGCCGCTTAGCGCGGACTTCTTCAGGGAGGTCAAAAATCCGGCGTGTCCCAGCATGGTTTTTTCCATCAGCGCATTGCAGGGACAAACTGTGACGCAATGGCCGCACGAAACGCAACTCGACTCGCCAATGGTTGAGCCGCCATCCCAGAGCACGCGCGGATTCGGATCCTCCCAGTTGATGGAAAGCGTTTCGTTGACCTCGACGTTTTGACAAGCCTCTACGCAGCGGCCACAGAGAATGCATTGATCGGGATCGTAGCGATAGAAGGGATTTGTGTTATCAACCTCGTAGGGCTTCGATCGAAAAGGGATCCGCTGGTGTTCAATGGCCAGCAGCTTCGTCGTGTTATGGACAGTGCAATTGCCGTTGTTGTTGTCGCAGACTGTGCAGTAGAGAAGGTGGTTGCTGAGGATGCGATCGAATGCTTCCACCTGGGCGGCCGACGCCTTGGCTGACTTGATGGAGATCTTCATTCCATCGGCAACCGCGGTCGCGCAGGCCCGGACCAGGCGGCCGTTTACTTCGACCATGCATGTGTCACAGGTCTGAACCGGACCGAGTTGCGGGTGGTAGCAGACGTGAGGGACCGACCCACCGGTACGGTTGATCACATCAATGAGAAGCTCGTCGGGTTGGGCTTCTTGAACGCCGCCGTCAATTGCAACATTGACCATAGTTTTCTCCTCTACGCAGCTCGCACAAAGTGCGGTTCGAGTCGCAGTAGCTCACATCAACTAGTCCGCCGGGATCACATTTGCCTTCGTCCTGACAGCGCCGTCACAGAAGCTGAGCAACAGAATTCGAGTGCACTTCTCATGCCATCAAAGAAAGCGAAGTCGGTGCTTGATTTCAGCCATGATTTCCATCAAGTCGCAACCGACTTCGGAGCCGCAGCATCACAGCAAACAATGCAACCACGCCAAACGCAGAGTCGCCCTCGCAGTCCCGCCCTTTATACACCCCCGATCCGCTGCGAAGGCGGCTCTGTACTTTCAGCCGTTTACAAAGGGGCAAGGACCCCATTCCAGACTCCCCGGACCACGGCACAAAAGCTCCCCATGTCTATCTGCAATTCTTGCGTCTCTGCCGACAGTTGAAATCCGCAGCACTGTCGAAATGTCGACATCGTGTCAACCGGCAGAATGCTTCATCTGGCTTTCATAAGGCCGTCCCGAGGTCCCGGTTGATTCATGTTGCTGAAAACACACAGCCAAGTCAGCGGCAAGGGATTTGGAAGGGGGCGTGCATTTTCCCGTCTGAACGGGGAGACAAAGGAAAAATGCACACCGCAGAAGCAAACATCGGAAACGAACCGGGCTTGGGCGTTCGCATCATCAAAAACGGGACTCGAGAAATGCAAGACGTTTTCTCCCGCTACCTTCCTTCGTTTTATAGAAGGGCATATCGCTACTTGGGCAATGCCGCCGACGCAGAGGATGCGGTTCAAGACGCGCTGCTGTCTGCTTACAAGCACTTGGACCAGTTCAAGGGCGATGCACAAATGTCGACTTGGTTAACGGCTATTGTCACCAATTCTGCGCGGATGCATTTGCGCAGACGCCCGCGCCAAATCCATGTTTCGCTCGACGAGACACTAACAGAAGAGCAGGAATACTCGGTTGCAGATCGGTTGGTGGACGTCAGACCAAGTCCGGAAGATGAATGTCGAAAGTCGGAACTGGGTAGGTGCCTCAAGCAATTCGTAGAGCAGCTTTCACCGCCCTTGCGCAAGGCATTCCAGTTGCGTGCTTTGGATGGACTAAGTACGAGTGAAGCAGCCCGCATCTTGGGGGTGCCAGAAGGAACGGTGAAGGCGCAACTTGCCCGGGCACGCGCCAGGCTCAGGCGGTTCATGCGCCAGCGACTTAATGCGCAGCATCGTTCAGCTGTGGGCCGCCCTGATTTGCAGGCTGCTTAGGGAACAAGATCTGAAACAGCAATGTACGTGCCGCGCGGCGACTGACTGAGGTCAGTCATAAAAAACAACGGGAAAATTTATGTGGATTGTTCGACTCGCATTACGGCGGCCTTACACCTTTGTGGTGATGTCCATACTCATCCTGATTATGGGCGGACTCGCGATTGTTCGCACGCCAACCGACATTTTTCCGACCATCGACATTCCCGTCGTCAGCATCATCTGGAACTATAACGGTCTCGTGCCGCAAGACATGAGCGACCGGATCGTTACCATTACAGAGCGGAATCTTACCACCACTGTCGACAATATCGAACACATTGAGTCGCAGTCGCTCTATGGAATCGCGGTTGTCAAAGTATTCCTTCAGCCCACAGCGAACCTCGAACAAGGCATTGCCCAGGTTACGGCGGTTTCGCAGACCCAACTCAGACAGTTGCCTGCGGGGACGACGCCGCCGCTCATCATTGCCTATAGTGCATCGAGCGTGCCCGTCCTGCAGTTGGCTCTGTCAGGTCAAAATCTGTCGGAGCAACAACTCAATGATTACGGCCTGAATTTCATTAGGACGCAGATCATCACGGTACCTGGGACGTCGGTGCCCTATCCCTATGGCGGCAAACAACGCCAAGTGCAGGTGGATCTGAATACCACAGCGTTGCAGTCAAAGGGACTATCTCCGCTGGATGTAGTGAACGCGATCGCTGTACAAAACCTGATCCTGCCCACGGGAACATCCAAGATCGGTTCCAAGGAATACGATGTATCCATTCCCAACGCAGCACCGCAGACAATTGCGGACCTGAACCGGATCCCGATCAAGACCATTGGCGGCACGACCATCTACATCAAAGACGTTGCCTGGGTACGCGACGGATTTCCGCCGCAGACAAATATCGTCCGCGTCAATGGACAGCGTTCCGTATTATTGACGATCCAAAAAGCGGGGAACGCCTCAACACTGAACGTGATTTCAGGAATCAAGGCCCTTCTGCCGCAAATTAAGTCGACGCTTCCACCCCAACTACAGATCTCGCCGCTGGCGGATCAATCGATCTTTGTCCAGGGTGCAATCAGTGGAGTGGTCCGGGAAACGCTGATTGCGGCGTGCCTGACCGCTTTCATGATTCTTACATTCCTTGGCAGTTGGCGCAGTACTGTAATCATCGCGACCTCGATCCCGCTGGCGATTCTGACCTCGATCATCGTGCTCGGCGCGATGGGACAAACAATTAATATCATGACGCTGGGTGGTTTGGCTCTTGCGGTCGGCATTCTGGTTGACGATGCCACCGTCGAAGTCGAGAACATCAATCGCAACCGCGAGGCAGAACCAGACAAGAATCTGGACGAGGTTGTTCTGGACAGTGCATCGCAAATTGCGACACCGGCTTTTGTCTCAACGCTCTCGATCTGCATTGTGTTTGCCCCAATGTTCTTACTCTCGGGGGTGGCGCGATACCTGTTTGTGCCGCTCGCCGAAGCAGTGGTGTTCGCCATGTTGGCTTCATATTTCCTTTCGCGGACCATCGTTCCGACTATGGCGAAGTATTTATTGCGGAGCGAAAAACACGATGCCGGAGATGCTCCTAGCCGCAATCCGCTGGTTCGACTTCAGAAGCGTTTTGAAGCGGTTTTTGAGAAATTTCGGCACAGCTTTCGCGGCTTGCTGGAAACCTGCCTCCATCACCGGGCTGTCTTTCTGATTGCGTTCTTTGCCTTTTGTATCGGCTCTCTTGTAGTTCTGATTCCCTGGCTCGGACGGGACTTCTTCCCCGGCGTGGACAGCGGTACCTTCAAGCTGCACATGCGTGCTCCCACGGGGATGCGTATTGAAGAGACAGCCAACCTCTGTGATCAGATCGAGCAATCGATTCGAAAAGAGATTCCGGCTGGCGAGATCCAGAGCGTCATCGACAACATAGGCCTGCCCTACAGCGGCATCAATCTCTCTTACAGCAATTCGGCGCCGGTAGGCACATCGGACGCGGACATTCTTGTGACTCTGTCCGCCAAGCACCATCCCACGGATAACTACATTCACCATCTTCGTCTGGCTCTGCCGAAACAGTTTCCGGGAGTTTCTTTCGCTTTCTTGCCAGCCGACATGGTCGCGCAGATTCTCAACTTTGGATTGCCGGCACCCATCGATGTGCAGGTCGTGGGAAACGATTTGCAGGGGAACCGGCTCTATGCAGACGCACTCCTCGCGAAAATGAGATATGTTTCCGGAGCGACTGATCTGCGTATTCAGCAGCCCTTCGATCAACCATATCTTCGCCTCCGCGTCGAACGAACGAAGGCAGAACAACTGGGCTTCACTGCCCACGACGTTGCACAAAATCTCCTGGTGTCACTAAGTGGCAGTTTCCAGACTTCGCCCTCGTTCTGGCTTGACCCAAAGAATCATGTCAGCTATCAGATCGCAACTCAGACGCCGCAATATCGCACTGACACATTGCAGGATGTAGAGAACATTCCGATCACAGGCACGAACCCCAACGCTCCCCCCTCACTCATGGCCAGTCTGGTATCGACGCAGCGAGGAACGGGAATGGCTGTGGTTTCCGACTACAACGTGGCGCCCGTGATTGACATCTTTGGCGCTGTCGCGGGACGCGATCTGGGTGGCGTGGCTGGCGATATCAACAAGATCATTGACGCAACACGCCAGCAATTGCCGCGCGGTTCTCACGTGGTTGTCCGTGGGCAGGTGCAGACCATGCGTGCCTCTTATATCGGCCTGTTGGGAGGACTGGGCTTTTCGATCGTGCTCGTATACCTCCTGATCGTAGTCAACTTTCAGTCGTGGCTCGATCCTTTCATCATGATTTCAGCGCTTCCCGCGGCACTCGCTGGGATCGCTTGGTTCTTGTTTATAACGCACACGAATCTGAGTGTACCCGCACTCATGGGAGCCATCATGTGCATGGGTGTCGCCACCTCAAACAGCATCCTGGTAGTGAGCTTTGCCACAGAAAAAATGGCCGAAGGGATGGATTCCGTCAGCGCCGCACTAGAAGCGGGATTCACACGCTTCCGCCCCGTGCTGATGACCGCGCTGGCCATGATCATCGGCATGGTGCCGATGGCTATAGGACTCGGCGACGGTGGTGAACAAAATGCTCCTCTCGGCCGGGCCGTCATCGGTGGACTGATTTTCGCGACCGCTTCGACGCTGTTATTTGTCCCGGCATTTTTCAGCGTCTTGCAGGGTAAACGACGGCAGTCAGCGCAAGTCGAGAAGACTCACTAGGGAACAAGCGGTATGGAGAAATTTATGTTGCCTCAAACGGAATATGCTCGAACTGAGGATACGCGACAAATCGGCGGGCAAATAGTGCCGCCGAATGATGGCGGCGCAGGGAAGCGTTCGCGCAAATCATGGCTTATCCTCGCGATTGCAGTGATTGCGGTTGCGGGCTTGTTGATGTCGGGCATCTGGTCGCGCGTCAAAGCCCGAAACACTCTAAATACGGAAACGGCTCAAGCAGCTGTTCCCGCGGTCTCGGTGGTTTCACCACAACAGACTGCGCCCACAGACGAAATCATCCTGCCCGGAAACGTGCAGCCATTCATCACTTCACCCATTTATTCCCGTACGAATGGCTACCTCAAAAAGTGGTATTTCGATATTGGGGCGCACGTCAAGCAGGGTCAACTGCTTGCCCTAATCGAAACGCCGGAAGTCGATCAGCAACTCCAGCAAGCCCGCAGTAACCTGTTAACTGCGCAGGCGAATCTGGAGCTCGCTTCCATCACCAAGACCCGGTATCTGGGACTTTTGAAAAGCAATGCTGTATCCCAGCAGGACGCCGACAACGCGGTCGGCACTTACAATGCGAATAAAGCGATCGTCGAGGCAGACAAGGCAGCCGTCGAGCAGTACTCGGCCTTGGTATCTTTTGAAAAAATTTACGCGCCGTTCGATGGCGTGATCACTGCACGAAATACAGACATCGGCGACCTCATCAACTCCGGAAGCGGTGGCGGGGTGAAGACCGATCTCTTCCATATCGTCCAGCCCGGAACCTTGCGTGTTTACGTGAACGTCCCGGAGGAATACTCGCAGGGGATCAAGGTCGGCATGACGGCAGACCTCAATATCACCGAGTTTCCGGGCCGCAAGTTTCAGGGAAAACTGGTCCGCACCGCCAATGACATCAATGTGACGACCCGTACCTTGCTGGTTGAGATCGATGTCGACAATCCCACTGGGACGCTGCTCACGGGCTCTTACGCAGAGGTTCACTTGGCGGTTCCAACGCAGGCTTCCACATTCCTGCTTCCGGTGAATACTCTGATATTCCGTTCGGAGGGGCTGCATGTTGCCACGGTGCAAGGCGGAAAAGTTGTGCTTGCCGCCGTGACTCCCGGACACGACTTCGGCAATCAGATTGAAATCGTCGCCGGCCTCAAGCCTAGCGATCAGGTCATCGTCAACCCGCCAGATTCAATCGTTGCCGGACAACAAGTCCAAATTGTTCAGGCAAGCCTGCCAGGGGATATCAAGTGAGACGTCTTCAACACAGTCCGGCGGGGAATTCGCGACAGACACTGTGGTGTACTGGTCTCCTCGCGCTAGGGATGCTCGTGTTCAGCGGATGCACCGTTGGACCGAAGTACCATCCGCCTGTCGTGCAAGCGCCTCCTGCTTATAAAGAATTAGGGGACTGGAAGCCCGCCCAGCCCAATGATCAGAATCTTGGCGGCAATTGGTGGACGATATTTCAGGATCCGCAGCTTGATGCGCTCGAGCAACAGATCAATGTAGGCAATCAAAATCTGAAAGCGGCAGAGGCGCAGTTCCGCCAGGCGCGTGCCGCTCTACGCTACAACCGGGCTGACTACTATCCGACTGTGACGGTCGGGGCATCGGCAAGTCGCCAGCGAATTTCGGGCCGCCGGCCGCCTGCGACCTCGATCTTCGATGGCATCACGTACAACGATTTCGTAATGCCGTTCAGCGTTTCCTACCAGGCCGACGTCTGGGGACGAATTCGAAAGAACGTGGAGTCTTACCGAGAGCAAGCACAAGCCAGCGCTGCAGACCTGGCCACGGTCAATCTGAGCATGCACGCCGATCTGGCAATTGATTACTTTCAGGCCCGCAGCCTGGACGCCGAGGAACAGCTCCTAAACTCTACCGTGAAGCAGTACGAGCAGGCCCTGGAACTGAATGAGAACCGTTTCGCGGGCGGCATCGCTTCCGAAGTTGAAGTTGAACAAGCAAAGACTCAGCTTCAAACTACCCGCGCGGCGGCGATTGATGTCGGCGTGCTGCGAGCGCAATACGAACACGCTGTAGCAATTCTTATCGGGAAGCCGCCCGCGGAGTTTAGTCTTCCTCCGCTGCCTCTCACCGCACCGCCTCCACATGTTCCTATCTCCGTACCGTCGGAACTGCTGGAAAGACGCCCGGACATCGCTGCCGCAGAGCGGCGTGTAGCGTCCGCTAATGCTCAGATCGGAGTTGCAAAGTCCGCCTACTTCCCCACCATCAATTTAAGCGCCTCCGGAGGATTTGAAAGCTCCGCCCTCACAACCCTCCTCAACGGCCCGAGCGGCCTATGGTCTATCGGACTGTCAGCCGTGGGTACCGTCTTCGACGTCGGAAGACGTCGCGCCCTCAACGATCAGGCGCGTGCGGCGTATGACTTTCAGGTCGCCGCCTACCGGGAGAACGTGCTGACTGGATTCCAACAGGTAGAAGACAATCTGGCGGCAGTGAGAATTCTGGAAAACGAAGCCAACGTCCAGGACGAAGCAGTGGCAGCCGCACGACGATCATTAGACCTTTCCACCACACGGTATAAGGGGGGAGTTACAAGTTACCTTGAGGTGATCACCGCGCAAAGTGCTGCGCTTTCCGATGAAGTGACGGCGGTGAATATCCTGGGCCGGCGAATGGCCAGCACAGTGTTGCTGATCCAAGCCCTCGGCGGCGGATGGGATAGATCGAGTCTGCCGGAGCGACCCGAATGCTGCGGCAAACTCGTAAGCAGCAGTGGCGATTGATGACTCCGCCCCGAGTCTACGATGGACGATCCTGACTGTTCAGAGTCCGCCCAAGGCGCTTCACCGGCCCGGCTCTTATTCGCATCCGTGCGCCGGAGCATGCCGCGCATTCACAGTCGGCTGAAGACTCCCAAACCGGTGTTGCGTCGAGTTCGGAGGCGAGACAGGTTACTAATAC
>Ga0137390_10004955_pt1 | contig 11156 bp, 7 predicted proteins | sample 15con2h24AmetaG_FD_104937 | JGI IMG/M metagenome (GOLD analysis project Ga0137390, IMG submission 104937) | Vadose zone soil microbial communities from Angelo Coast Range Reserve, California, USA - 15con2h2.4A metaG | ecosystem: Environmental > Terrestrial > Soil > Vadose zone > Saprolite... | reverse complement strand
GCGAGCCAGGGGGAAGGCCTCGGCAACAAGTTCCTCACGTACGTCCGCGAAGTGGACGCCATCGTCCAGGTCGTCCGCTGCTTCGAGGATCCCGACGTCCACCACGTCTCCGGCACGGTCGATCCGGTGCGCGACATCGAGGTCATCAACACCGAGCTGATGCTCGCGGACCTGGAGTCGGTCCGAAAGCGCCGCGAACGCGTGAGCAAGGACGCCAAGCGGGGCGACAAGTCCGCGGCCGCCGAGGAGATCGTGCTGGCGAAGATCGAGGCCGGCCTCGACGCGGGAAAGCCCGCGCTGACCGCCGACCGGTCACCCGCCGAACGCGCCATCGCCCGATCCCTCTTTCTGCTGTCGGACAAGCCCACGATCTTCGCGTGCAACGTCGCCGAGTCGGACATGGCGGCGGCCGACAGCAATCCTCATGTCCTGAAGGTGCGCGAGTACGTCCGCACCCACCTGGCCTGCGAGGCGGTCGTCATGAGTGCGCAGATTGAGAGCGACCTCGTCGATCTCGCCCCCGATGAAACGGCGGCGTTCCTCAAGGAGCTGGGCGTCCAGGAAAGCGGCATGGGCGCGCTGATCCGCTCGACCTACCATCTGCTCGGACTGCAGACCTATTTCACGGCGGGGGAGAAAGAGGTCCGTGCCTGGACGATCCATATCGGCGACACCGCGCCGCAGGCGGCGGGCGCGATTCACTCCGACTTCGAGCGCGGGTTCATCAAGGCGGAGACTGTCTCGTACGTCGACCTCGTTCAGTGCGGATCGGTCGCGGCCGCACGCGAAAAAGGTCTTTATCGGATGGAAGGGAAGGAGTACGTCGTCGCCGACGGCGACGTCCTGTTATTCAAGTTCAACGTCTAGCCCGTGCGGATTAGCCGACGGGGTCCGTCGTCGTCAGGCGGCGGAGCTTTCTGACGTCGCCGACGATCTCGATGCTGCCGCAGTCGCGGCACATCAGCGCCTTCGTCATGACGTCTCCGGTCTGGAGCGTCATGAATTTCGAGTCCTGGGGCCGGAACGAGAGGCGGACGGCGGCGTAGAGCGCCCCGGGGGCATTCATTTCGCCGCCGCAGCGAGTGCAAGCGCGTGCAGGTTCCATCGGGTGCTCCCCTTAGTACTCGGTGAACATGCGCTGGATATCGGCTCCGCTCTGGGTTTTCGTGAGAGCCAGCATCAGCAGGAGGCGCGCCTTGACGGGCGCCAGATCCTCGCCGGCGATGAACCGCTCGAACCTGGAGTCGGGTGCGGCCACCGGGCCGGCGCCGATCGCGGGACGCTGACGCGCCGCAATCCGTCCGCTCCCGGCGCGCGTGGTAGTCACCACGAAAACCCCCTTCTCCATCGCGTAGTTCAGACCGTCGCGCTGCGTGCCGCTCGTCGCCCCCGCGCCGGCGGCCGCGACGACGATTCCTTTGGCCCCCTGGTCGACGGCGGCTTTGATCAGATCGCCGGAGGCGCCCTGATAGACGAGAATGATTTCGACACGGGGCAGCGACGTCACGGCGCCGATCTCGAATTCGCTGTCCGCCGTGTGCTTCTTCTCGACGCGGCGATAGAAAACGACGCGGTCGGAGTCCACGACGCCAAGGACGCCATAGCCGCGCGTCTGGAACGTATTCAACCTGAGCGCGTCGGTCTTGGTGACTTCGCGGGCCGCGTTGATCTCGTCGTTGAGCACTACCAGAACGCCGCGGCCGCTCGCGGCGGGAGTCGCGGCGACGCGGAATCCCTCGAGCAGGTTGGCGGCTCCCTCGTAGCCGAGCGTGCTGGGGTTGCGCATCGAGCCGACGACGACCACTGGCTTCGGCGAGCGGATGGTGAGGTCGAGAAAGTAGGCGAGCTCCTCGAGCGTGTCGGTGCCGCTGGTGACGACGATGCCGGCGAGGTCTTGATCGTCCTTGAAGATCTGGTTGATGCGCTTCGAGAGCGCGACCCACTGGTCGAGGGTCAGCTCGGAGCTCGACAGGTTCGAGAACTGCTCGTACTCTGGCCGCGCATAGCGGTCGACGTGCGGTATCAGGTTGACGAGGTCCTCCGCGGTCAGGCGGCCGCCCGACTTGTTGGAGATGGTGCCTCCCGTGGCAACCAGACGGACCCGCGGCGGCTCCGCGGCCACGACGTGGCTCTGTGCGGCTGATATCCGGGCCGGCACGGACCATCCGGGCAGCCCCAGCGTCAGAAGAAGGGCGGCGGATACCCGGAAGCGAGCGCGCATCGGGCCACTATACCTGAGGGGTCGGCCTTGCGTGGTTGAGCGTCAGCCAGCGGCTGAGAAGCTGGACGGCCTCGTCCGGGGTGTGGCCGTAGAAGGGCATCATGGCGCGGGAACCGCCAGGAGCCCGCGCTATCTGCGCGCGCCACTGGTTGCCGACCGCCGACACTTCGATGCGGTACTCACGGCCATTGATCGTTTCTTCGAAGCGTTGGACGGTCACAGCGAAGGGTGCATTCTAGCGCTGCTGCGGCGGGGCGCAAGCGAAAGGAGTCACGAAGGCGCACCCACATGCAGCAGCGCGCGCGATTTGCGGTCACTGCGCGAAAAAATTTTCCTGGCGTGTCAGAATGTCCACAAGCTTTCCACCGATCATCCACATGTTTTCCACAGGGCGGTTTCGCCGCGCCATTTTCGTCGGTCTTCTGCTGTGGTACGCCGCTCCGCCGGTGTCGCTCTGGGGCTCCGAATCAGCGCAGCCGGCTCAGGCCGACGTCACGCTCTATCGCATTTTCCTCCGCGATGGCTCGACGGTCCTGAGTTACGGCGAATTCGCCCGCGTGTCGGATCGTCTTGTCGTGTCGGTGCCCCTTGGCAACACCGCGGCCGAACCGGACCTGCACCTGGTGAGCCTTCCGTCGGACTCCGTTGACTGGGAGAAAACCGACGCCTATGCCGACTCCGTTCGCGCGTCGCGGTACGCGGGAACTCGGGGACCGGACGACTTCGCGATGCTCAGCGGAGCGGTCTCCGCCGCGTTGGCCGACATCGCCCTGACCGTCGATCCGAATCGGAAGATTGCGATGGCGTCCGAAGCGCGGCAGAACGTCACGCGCTGGGCCGCCGAGCACTATGGCTATCGCGCGCCGGACGTGGCTCGCCTGGCCGGCCTGTTCGACGATGTGGTGGCGCAGACGCGGGCGGCGTCGGGCGCGCCGAACTTCGACCTGAGCCTCATCGCGACCCTCGCCGCGCCGCCCTCGGTACCGCTCCTGGCGGCGCCGACGCTGCGGGAGAGCGTCGAGCAGGCGCTGCGGGCGGCCGTCCTGGCGCCGGACGCGACGGAACGCACGTCGCTGCTGCGCGCCATCGACCGGGTTCTGGTGGACGCCGCGGGAGCGCGCGGCGCCCCGTGGACCGCGCCGCTGCGCGCCCGGGTCGCCGGCGCGCTGGCCGTGGAAGATCGGGCGAGTCGCGGCTATGAGGCGCTGACGCGCGAGACGCTTCACGCGGCGGACCGTCACGCGCGACTGGCGGACGTCACGGGGATCGAGCGGGTTCTGCGCCGCGCGCTGAGGGAAGACGACCGCCTGGGTCAGCGCCGGCCCCAGGAGATGGCTTCGCTGCTGGCGATGCTCGACGGAAAGCTCGACGCCGCGCGCCGCCTGCGCCTGGCGCGCGACAACCGCGCGGCACGGGCCGACGAGTGGCGCCGTTACGACGCGGCGGTGGCGGAGCCGCTCGCGATCATGCGCCGCTCGCGCGATTCGCTGGATCAGATCCGCCGCCTCGCGGGCCCCTCACGTGCGCGGCTCGTGCGGCTGGCCGCGCGCACCACGCGCGCCCTGACGCTCGTTGCTGCCGTCGCCGCGCCGGCCGAGGTAGCCGACGCGCACGGCCTGCTGAAGAACGCGCTCCAGCTCGCGTCGCGCGCGGCCGAGTCGCGGCGGCGCGCCGTTGCGTCGGGCGACATGCAGCGCGCGTGGGAGGCCTCGGCCGCGGCGGCGGGCGCCCTGATGCTGTTCGAGCGCGCCGCCGAGGACTTGAAGACCCTGCGAGCAGTGCCGAAGGCGTCCCGCTGAACGTGATGACTCCCCGCACGACGCGGCTGATTCGCGCCGCCGATCTGCGCGCCTTCCAGAGCGCCATCGTCACGTGTCTCCCTGTCGAGCCACTGGCGGCGCGCGACTGCGCGGTGATCGTGCCTTCGCGCAGCGCCGCGGAGGAGCTGCGGCGGACGATCGAGAACGTCACGCTCCTCAATACGGCAACGGCGCGTGTGTTGCCGGACATCGTGACGCGCGACGAGTTCTACGCGCGGCTGCGCGAGCGGATGCCCGGCGCTCCCGCGCCGCTCACCCCATTCGACCGCGAGGTCCTGCTCCGCCGATCGGCCCACGAAGCGCGCACCGCCGGCGCGGAGCCGCCGTTCAACTTGCGGCCCAGCCTGATCGGCGAAATCCTGGCGCTCTATGACGAGCTGCGCCGGCGGCACAAGACCGTTGCGGACTTCGATCGCCTGATGACCGGCACATTGGAGTCGAGCGCCGCATACGACCGTGGCGCGGCGCGGCTGCAGGAGCAGACGGCCTTTCTGACGGCCACGTTCCAGACGTTCGAGCGCGCCCTCTCCGAGGTCGACGGCGTCGACGAACACGGGATTCGCGCCCTGGCCCTCACGTCACCGAACCCTCTCTACCGCCGTCTCGTCGTCACGGTGGCGGATCAGGCGGCGGATCGCCGCGGACTGTGGGCGGCGGATTTCGATCTCTTCGCGCGCATGCCGGGCGTGGACGCGATCGACGTGGTGGCGACGGAGGCGCTCCTCGAGTCCGGCTACCATCAGCGCCTGCACGAGAACGCGCTTCCGGGCATCGAGGATGTGCGGCTCGAAGATCCGCCTTCGGCGCCAACGCTGCTCGTGCCGGATGCCGAACCCGGTGCGGAGGTGCAGCGATCGTTCGTGTGCCGCGATCGGGAAGAAGAGCTCGCGGAGTTTGCCCGGGCGCTGAAGTCTGTGCCGCGCGCGACGCCGCTGGGGCGGACCGCCATCGTCTTCCAGCGCCCGCTGCCGTACCTGTATCTGGCGCGCCAGGTCTTCCAGGATGCGCAGGTGCCATACCAGGCCCTCGACGCGCTTCCGCTGGCGGCGGAACCGTTCGCCGCGGCGGTCGACCTCGTCTTCAGCGCGATTGCGGCGGACTTTACCCGCGGCGCGCTGGTGGAATTGTTGCGGTGCCCGCACCTCGCCTTTGGCGCCGGCGACCATGTCCTGACGCTCGAGGCGGTACACGCGCTCGATCGCTATCTGGTCGAGAAGAAGTACCTGGGCGACGCCGAGCGGCTGTCCGGCCTGGCGGCGGCCGCCGCCGTCGAGCCGCGCGCCGGAACGGCCGCGCTGGCGGCCGCGGCGGCTGCGGCGCGGGAACTCCGCGCCGCGGTCAGGGCGGCGACGGCCCCAGCGCAGATCGACGGCATCCTCGCATTCATCGGGTCGCGCGAGCGGCAACCGGCCGTGAGTGACGCATGGTTCGCGCGGCACGTCCGCGCGCGCGCCGCCGTATTGGCCGCGCTGCAGATGCTCAGGGACGCGCACGCGGCGCACGATCCGGCGCCCTTGTCGATTTCGGAGCTGTCGGGCGGCGTGCGGCGGTGGATTGAAGGGCAGACGTTTTCACCGCGACTCGGCGCCAGCGGGCTCATGCTCCTGGACGCGAGCGCGGCGCCATACGCCGACGTCGACGAGATTCGGATTGTCGGCCTGTCGGAAGCCGACTGGCCGGAGCGAAGCGCGCGCAGCATCTTCTATCCGCAGTCGCTTCTCGCCCAGCTGGGATGGCCGGGCGAGCAGGAACGCTTCCCGGCCGCCCGCGCCCGTTTCCACGATCTCCTCCGCCTGCCGCGCCGCCGCGTGTCGCTCTCGTCGTTCACGCTCGAAGACGATGCCATCGTGTCGCCGTCGCCGCTGCTGGAGGAGATCGACGCCGCCGGTCTACCGATCGAGCGGCTGGTGGGGACGGCCGGCGCGGCGTCGCGGCCGCGTGTCTTCGTGCACGAGGCGCTGGCGATCGATCCCGTCGCCCAGGCGGTGGTGCACGGTGAGGCGGCGGAATGGCTGGCGCTGCGTGCGGCGCGCCACTTCGACGATCCCCGTTTCCGCGGCGTGACCGCGGCGCGCGCGGCGTCGACCTACGCCGTCAGCCGCCTCGAGCGATACCTCGAGTGTCCGTTCAAGTACTACGCGGCGCACATCCTCAAGCTGCCGGAGGAACGCGAGGAACAGGCCTGGATGACGCCCCAGGAGCGCGGCCACTTCGTGCACACGGTGTTCGAGAGCTTCTTCCGGGAATGGCAGCGTCTCGGGCACGGCGCGATTACGACGTCGAACGTCGGGGAAGCAATCGCGCTCTTCGAGACGGTCGCGGAAGCGCACCTCGCGGCGCTGCCCGAAGGGGATCGTGCGCTGGAGCGGACGCTGCTCCTCGGCTCGGCCGCTGCGGCGGGTTTCGGGGAGCGCGCCTTCGCATTCGAGATCGAGGACGGCATCCCCGTCATGGAGCGGCTGCTCGAGTACCAGCTCGAGGACACCTTCACGTTCGCGACGGAGGGCGGTACGCGGCGCGTCACGCTGCGGTCGAAGGCGGATCGCATCGACCTCCTCCAGGACGGCACCCTTCGCATTGTCGACTACAAGACCGGCCGCGCACCGGAGAAGAAGCGCTCGCTGCAGCTGCCGATTTACGGCGTCTGCGCGCAGCAGGCGCTCGACGGCCGCCACGGACGCACCTGGACGGTCTCGCGCGCCGGCTACATCGCGTTCAAAGACAAGACGCCGTTCACACCGCTGCAGAATCCGGAAAGGGCGCTGGCCGAGGGGCAGGCCACGCTGCTGGCGGTGGTCGACGGGATCGAGCGCGGCGAGTTCCCGGTCCGGCCCGACGAGCCGTTTCTGTGCACCTGGTGCGCCTACGCCGGCGTGTGCCGGAAGGATTACGTGGGCGATGAGTGATCAGCTGCCGCTGTTCAGTATCGATGCTCGAGGTTCGCAGTCCGAGGATCCCGACGCCGCCGCGCGCGCCTTCGCGGGCGACCCGGACCACAACGTGGTACTGGAAGCATCGGCCGGAACCGGCAAGACCAGCGTCCTCGTCACGCGCTACGTGAACCTGCTGACGCGCGGCGTCGATCCCGCCAACATCCTCGCGATCACGTTCACGCGGAAGGCGGCGGCGGAGATGCGGGAACGCATCATTCGCGAGCTGCGCCGCGCCGCGGAGCCATCGACATTCGATCGCGCGCGATGGACGGCGATCCGCGACCGCCTCGCCGATATCCAGATCAGCACGATCGACGCGTTCTGCCTGTCGCTGCTGCGCGAGTTCCCGCTCGAAGCGGACCTCGATCCCGGGTTCGGGATGGCGGACGAGACCGAGGTGCCGCGCTTGGTCGATCAGTCGCTCGACAAGTCCCTCGCCATCTTCATCGGTCTGGCGAAGCGGGAGCCGGACCTGGCGCTCGTGCTCGCGCAGCTCGGGCTGACGCGCACCCGCGAAGGACTGGCATATCTGCTGCAGCGGCGGCTCGTCGCCTCGGATGTCCTCGATCGCTACCTGGCGCGCGGCCCGGCGAACCTCGATGCCGACGCCGTCTGCCGGCGCGCGGTGGACTCGCTGATCGACCTGTTCGCCGGCGCCCTCGAGAAATTCCTGGCGGAAGGCCCGGTCCGCCATCCGCGGTTTCAGCTGCTGGCGCAGGATCTCCGGCGGCTCGAGACGCTCAGGACGGCGCCCAACGCATCGGTCCGTGGATTGATGAACCGGGCGGAGCGGCATCTGCTGAAGGCGGACGGCAAGCCCCGCGCGAGTGACCGGATCCATCCGTACAAGAACGAGGACTACCCGGGTCCCGCAGCAGGGAAGCGTCATCGGCTCGAGGCGCTGCGGCTCGGAAGCCCCTTCGAGAACATTCTCCGCGCGTTCAGCCGCGACCTGAACGTCGTGCTCGCGGGCGGCATCCGCAAGATGTTCGCGATTGCCCTGGCGGAGTACAGAAAGGCGCTCAACGATCGGTCGCTGCTCGACTTCTCGGATGTGCTGCAGCACGCCGTCGATCTGCTGGGGCGGATGGACGAGTTCTCGCAGAGCCGCTACCGTCTCGAGGGGCGCTACCACCATGTGCTCGTCGACGAGTTCCAGGACACGAGCCGCAAGCAGTGGGAGCTCATCTCGCTGTTGGTGAAGGCCTGGGGCGAAGGGCTTGGCCTCGCGACGCAGCCGTCGATCTTCATCGTCGGCGACCGGAAGCAGTCGATCTACCGGTTCCGCGACGCGGAAGTCGCCGTGCTGAAGGAGGCCGGCGCTTTCATCGACGCCCTGCGTCCCGGCTCGCCCGCGCGCCGCTCGATCGCGCGCAGCTTCCGGGCCGTGCCCGAGCTGCTGGCGTTCGTCAACGATCTCTTCGTCGGGATGGGTGCGAACGCACGCCGGCCCGACGACTTCAAGTACGATCGCGACGACCGCTTCCCCGTCGACTTGGCGGCCACCCCGCTTCCTGCTCTTGGCGTTGTCGTCGGCGCCGATTCCGACGAGTGCGCGGCCGCCGTCGCGGCGGAGATTGCGCGCATCCTCAGCGAGGAATCGGTCCGCGACAAGCAGACCGGCATCGCGCGCGCCGCCACGCCCGGCGACATCGGGATCCTGTTCCGCTCGCGCACCAGCCATCGCGAGTTCGAGAGCGCGCTCGCGGCAGCCGGCATCCCGAGTTACGTCTACAAAGGTCTCGGTTTCTTCGACGCCGACGAGATCAAGGACATGGCGGCCCTGATTCGCTTCCTGGCGAATCCGTCATCCGAGTTGCGCGCGGCGGCGTTCCTGCGATCCCGCTTCGTGCGCCTCTCCGACACCGCGCTGGCCGCACTCGCGCCGGGTCTTGCCGCGGCGTTGACCGCGCCTGATCCGCCCGCGTCCCTGGCGTCCCTCTCCGAGGATGACAGAGCGACCCTGGAGCAGGCGCGCCGCCATGTGCCGGGCTGGCTGGCGCGGGTTGACCGGATTCCGCCCGCGGATCTGATCGAGCAGCTCATTCCGGACACGGCCTACGCCTACGAGCTGCGCGGCGGCCGGCGCCAGCAGGCGTGGGAGAACGTCAAGAAGATGCGCGGCCTGATCCGCCGGATCCAGAACCGCGGCTACGCCACCCTCGCGCGCATTGCCGACCATCTCGACTCGCTGACGGCGGGCGACGAGTCCAACGCGGTCCTGGAGGCGCTCGACGCCGTCAACCTGATGACCGTGCACGCGTCGAAGGGCCTCGAGTTTCCAATCGTGTTCGTCGTCAACCTCGCCCGCGGGGCGAGCGGCCTTCCGAGGCCCGTGCGCGTCTCGGGTGAGGAGGTCTCCGTCGGGCCATTTGTATCAGAGAGCGACGAGGAGGAGCGCTTCCGCGAGCGAGAGGAGACCAAGCGCCTGATGTATGTCGCGCTCACGCGAGCGCGCGATCGGCTCTACCTGGGAACGGTCCTGAAGGACGGTGCGTTCGCGACCGGCCGCGGCAGTCTGGCCGACGTGCTGCCGGAGTCGTTCCGGACGCTCTGTGTGTGCGCCGCGCAGCAGCCAGGCGATTCGATCGAGTGGACGGGCCCGGCGGGCCGCGCCTATCAGTTCAGAATCTGCAGAGCTCTCCCGGTTCCAGAAAGGATCCCGGTCACTTCCGCCTCCTCGAGCGCCGAAGCCTTGGCGAAGGGGGCCACGCGGCAGGAAACGCCCACCGATTTCTTCGCGCCGCTCACCGACCCGGCGGCGATCGAGCGTGTTCCGGTGACCGCAGTCCTGGCTCCCGCCCCCGAGTCGTCCATCGGAACACCCATTCCCGCGGATGCTGAGGACGACGCGCTTGTGGGCACCCTTGTGCATCGGCTATTTCAGTTCGGGGCCGAGCTCCCGGCGCCCTTTGGCGCCGCAGACGCCAAGGCGCGTGCGGCGCGGCTGATTCGCCCCGAGGAGCGCGCCACCGCCGCGGACGCGCCGGCAGCCGTGACGCGCGCGATTGAGGTCTGGATGGCGACCAGGGCCCAACCTGGGGTCAGCGCCTTGCTCGAGTCGGGCGAACGGATCTACGAGGTGCCGTTCTCCTGCGTTGCCGACCAACAACCGGGACGCGTGCTCCGCGGGACGATCGACTGCCTCGTTCGCCGCCAGGATGGCTCGATTGTCGTGATCGAGTTCAAGACCGGCGCACCCTCGCCCGCACATCAGGCCCAGCTCGACTTTTATGTACGGGCTGCCCGCGCCATGTTTCCTGACGCAGCCGTGACCGGCCGGGTGATCTATCCAAGTTGAGTCGCGGATACGTCACCGCTGGTTGCTCCGCATACCGTTCTGATCACCCGTGTGGCGGTTCAGCACACACCACCGAAGCGAGCCCTAAACGGCGTCCTGTGAGTCATTTCCTGAAGAACCAGATGGCCGGGCTTGGATTTCCGGCCTCGCTGTCTCCTCCAGGCGTCACTCGGGCGACCTGGATTGCGGCGGGGCCTGCTTCGGAACTGCTTGTTTTTCATGGAGTTCCCTGCAGAAGGGAACCAATGGTGCCGATAGCCGGTCTAACGGAATAACTGGTCCCGGGATTGCAGTGAGGGCCGGCGGACGTCAACCGCACCGGGCGGTTGGCTAGGGGAGGTTCTTATGGCAGTCCAAGCGGCGTCCATTAGCTCCGTCAGGCCGACAGGCACCGTTTTCGAGCTCGAAGCGCTTGAAGGCATGCCGTGCGGCTGCGTGGCGGCGGCTTACCGGGCGCGTCCGTGGGACGTCGCGGTCGTCTCGCTCGAGGCGAAAGGGCCGCACTGCATCCTTCCCGGCCATACCGCAGGGCAGATTCTGCGGCTCGGCGACCCCTCGGAGTTCGACGAGGAAGACGACGAAGAATAAAAAGCTTTCGTCATTGCGTTCTGCCCAACCCATTCCATACAATTTCAAACATGCCGTTGACCTGTCCAAGTTGTGGCAACGACCACAACTTTCTGGTGAAGACTCTGCAGATGCACGTCGTCCGCCTGGACGACTCGCGCGTGGAAGTGAATGACGAAGGCAAACCCGCGGTCATCGAGGTTCTGTGCGACGAGTGTGAGACCGCGCTGAACTTCGAGGACTTCGACGATGCCGTGCGGAAGGAAATGCTCCTGACGCTCGGCGCCCGCTAGGTTCTTACCTCTCGCCGCTCT
>Ga0137390_10004953_pt1 | contig 11158 bp, 21 predicted proteins | sample 15con2h24AmetaG_FD_104937 | JGI IMG/M metagenome (GOLD analysis project Ga0137390, IMG submission 104937) | Vadose zone soil microbial communities from Angelo Coast Range Reserve, California, USA - 15con2h2.4A metaG | ecosystem: Environmental > Terrestrial > Soil > Vadose zone > Saprolite... | reverse complement strand
GTTGCCGTTCGGCCACTTCTTGTCGAAGAACTTGCGGAGGTTCTTGCGGTCGACTTTGACGCGGCACGCGGCAGAGAGATACCAAAGTTAAACCCAAATTGGAGGTCTGCAGATCAACACCGGGCGGTACTGTCCACGTGCTCGAGTCTGATTACCATCGTTGAGCAAGGCAATTTTAAAGTGGTGCAATTTTCTCACCTTTCGGTGAAGAAGTTCCTGGTGTCGGATCGGCTTGCGCGTTCAAGTGGAGATGTCTCCCGGTATCATATTCTTCCCTCACCTGCGCACACTATCCTCGCCCTGGCTTGCTTGGCAGTTCTACTCCGCCTGGACGAGCACGTCACGAAGGACAACGCCTTGGACACCCCCCTTGCCGGATACGCCGCACAATACTGGGTGAGCCATGCACAATCCGAGGACGTGTCATCACACATACAATATGCGATGGAATATTTCTTCGACGCGGACAAACCACATTGGGCAGCATGGCACCGTGTGTACGACATAGACAACATAACCTGGTTGAACTTCAACCCCGGTCCCGTGATTCCTCGCGCGGTTCCTTTATACTACGCCGCGCTTTGCGGGTTTTATGACCTTGCAAATTACCTCATTGCCAAGAATCCAGAAGATGTAAATGCTAGGGGGGGTCAGATGGTCACGCCACTAGGCGCGGCGTTGCAAGGGAAACATTTTCAGGTCGCGGAGTTACTGTATAAACACGACGCGGACGTCAATTTTCGGGGAAGGCGAGAACAGACACCGCTCCATGCAGCATCGAAGGAAGGACTGGTCGACATCGTGGGGTGGCTACTCGATCACGGCGCGGACGTGAACGCCCAGGATGGCCACCAATGGGTTCCACTGTTCTCAGCAACCTGTAGAGGACACCTCGAGACATGCCGGATGTTACTTGAGCACAAGGCTGACGTCCACGCCCGGAATAGATGGGGGGAGGTCCCATTACACGGAGCGGCAAGTCCCATGACCTTCCGTGATCAGCTCAATATCATGCAGTTGTTGCTGGACAACGGCGCAGACGTCAATGCGCAAGATAATTATGGAGCGACCCCGCTGCATCACTCATCACTTTGGCAGAAGAAGGGTTACGCACCGGCCAAGGGAACCGTCGAAGGGTCACGCCTACTCCTCGTGCGTGGCGCGAAGATCGATGCCAGGAACAACAAGGGTAAGACCCCACTGCAACTGGCAGTGCAGGGGAAGCATCACAAAATGGTGGAATTTCTGTCAGGTCTTGAGGCTAAGTGAATAAACATTATGCAGATACGCTGGCATGTGCTGTACGTACAACTGGCCTGGTTGTTTAGCGTACCAGTCACGGAACACACAGATTTCGCTACTGACTAGTTAGGATACATACCCTCCCAAGAAACAGAACTGAATACCAAGCATCCTCTGCTTGATATTATAATTTGCACCTCATCGTCTACGATATTAGGGTAGGATCCCTATCGAACTGGCAATCCGACCTGGGAGTCGATGCGTAACTTGATATCCTTTATTACAACTCCGCCTTGGACAAGGCATACTCCGTATTCGTTCAAGGTCCTCCACGTCTGCAACCCCCTCTCGCACAACACAGACTGTATCACACTCGCGCTAAAACTTTCATGGACTGCACAATCGGTCCGCAACTTCCATCACCAACGCCCTGACCTCCTTCTTCCGCACCTTCAACTTTCCATCATCTGCCAACTTGCCCTTCAACGTCTCTCCCACCTGCAACACACCGAGCAGCGGGACAAGCTGATCTTGATAGAAGGGCGACAGCCGGATCAAAAATGCCAACGTCGCAGTCAACCGGTGCACTAGTGTCCACAAAAAAGAGGGGTTCAAGTTGTTTTTGGTTCCGTCAGCGGGTACTCACGCTTGCGTGTACAAAAAAAAAACACTTACCCGCGTCCTCGCTCTCTTCCTCATTGGCGAGCGCCTCCGTAACGACGCTGACCAATTCAACCTCCCACTCCCCGTCCTCTTCGCCCGCGCGAATCCCATTGACCGCGTCTTCGCGCGAATCCCCCTTGACCCGCGCGACGCGGCCCTTCTGCACCCAAGCGCCGACGTTGAACGCGAGGCTCGCAGCCGCCACGCGCACGAGCCGATCCGGATGAAGGAGCGTCTGTACGAGCACGCTCGTGAGCGCGGCCCTTGCCCTCGCATCGGCCGCCAGAAGCGATCGGGAGAGTGAGGTACCAAGGGCGTTCGTTGCCAGGCGCAGGAGCGTCAGGAGCGTCGGGCGAGGCGCGGTCGTCAGGGATTCGCTGGTCGATGTCAGGACTTTGACAAGCGGGGTCAGCGTGGCTCGAGCGATCGTCGGTTCGAGGACCGCCAGACGCCAGATATCCAGGAGTGGGAACAACGATGCGGCTGGCAGATCTGCCGCGAGTGCGGATATTGCCTGTGAGAACGCAACAACTACTACCGGGCCGGGTGGTGCCTTTGATTTTCCCACATAACGTTGTTTGAGCCAAGGGAATATGTTCTGTGCCAGGTCGTCTGTAATCTTTTGGGAATTTGCCGTCAGGACCGGTGTTCCATTTAGGAACGACACAAGTTTGTCGTGCACTGTATCAAGTGCCGGGACTTGGGCGAACAGGATGGGTTCGGTCGAGAGGGAGGATATAGATGGGAGGTCCAACGACACGTGCGGATGAGCTGAGAACTTATCAGGGCCCGATGGCTCTTTGTTCGCCGAACCAAAAAAGTCGACTTACGAGGGAAGGCCTGGTGCAAAAGGAGATCAACCTGTGTGCGGAGCTCCGGTGCATTCACGCCTTGCAGTTCGTGAATCTGCACGCGTCATGGCATTTCTCAGCGGTGGGTCAGAAGAAGGGAGAGAGAAACGGAGGAAGAAGGCAGGTCCGAACCGCACTCACCTTCTTCCCATCCAAGAAAAACCCAAAGGTCGGCGTCGCACTGACGTTATACTCGCGCGCGACCATCGAGGCCAAACCCACGCCCAGATCGACCTTGGCAAACGCGATCCGGCCGCGGCCGCGGCCGTTCTCCCGCGCGAGCTCGGAGAACACGGGCTCGATCATCCGGCACGGCGGGCACGTCGCGGACGTGAACATGGCCACGACCGCGCGGTGCGAGCCGAGCAGCGCGCGGAACGACGCCGGGTCCGTCGGCGCGTGGAGCGTGCCTTCCTGTGGGCCCGCCGCGCGTGCGCTCGTCGAGGGCGAGGGCGAGCTGTAGCCCGAGTCGGGCACGCCGACTCCCGTTGCGCGATCGGAGATGGATTGTAGGAGGGTGGAGGAAGGAGATGTCGTGGGGGGATAGGCGTTCGTTGGTGGTTGGTGCGGTGCTGTGGTTGGACGGCCGAACATGGAGTCTATGGTTGGGCGTAGCGCTGCGCCGAATGGCGTGGAAAGGATGTCGGAGGGTAGGTCTGGTCGTTTGAACGCATGGTTAGTGAAGGGCTAAGCACTTGGAGGGGTGAGAGAGACGCGCCTTTGATCCATGATGGGATAGATCCTCCCGTCAGAAACCCGATGCAGTCATTCGTGAAGGAGTTGCAGTTGAAATCTACCAGATCGATATGCATGAGGGAGTTGTCGTTTGTCACAGATGTGTGTGCTGAGGATCCTTACCCAAGAGGTGATACTGCACCGGCACCGGGACAAGTATGAAAGAAAGGTGAGTGCGATCAGACATTGTTGGTAAGAGAAAGCATACCCATACCTTGTCAGCGGTATATTGTTCCCTCATCTCCGCAAGATACTCTTCAAAGATCTGCTCATCAAGGGCAGTCTCGCCCATGTCTAGGATTTGCATTGGTTGACCATGCTGACTGGACGTTAGCCCCATGTAACCCGAATCGTAAGAAGGTCAGGACACACCTGGGACTGTCCAGGGGTGGTGATTTGAATACCGAGTCCATAGAATATTTCCTTGTTAAAGACGACGATAGAGGTGTGCCTATGAGGGACGCATCATATCACCTCATTTGCGGGACTCGGCTGACAACAGGAATGAGGTTACCATATGCCGTCAATCTGTCTTCCAACGAGTTGCATTGACATGGCTCGAACCATGCCGTTGCTCAGATCGTATACGTATAGCTTGACTGGGGAGGACATAGTGGTTGATGGAGAGGTGTCAGTGTCAGATGTAATATATACACTTCTGTACAGTTTGTGAGAAACGACGCGTATGTGTCGGTGACGCGTCTCGCGCGCTGGGCTACATCCGAGCCGATGACGCCCCCCGCCCGCGTCCCTTTCCTTTCCCATCCCCTTCCAACGCGTCGCGCTGTTCCTCCCACCACCGTAGGCAATACTCCTTCTCCCGATCTCCTACATTCTCCATAATCTCCTTGAACACATCCCTGCCTAGTTCCCGCTGCTCCTCGCCCTTTGAATCACGCATTGCATCCGACACAGCATTCAGGGCGTCCGGCAACACCATGAGCGGCAGCGCAGACAATGTCGACACGAGAACCAGGCGCAGCCGGTGTCGCCGTGGCGCAGAGTCTGCTGCGGAATGGTCCGCCAACGCGGAGAGGAGGGACGACAAACAGAACTGGCCCATTGCCGGTGCATTCCCACTTGCGCTGCTCGTGAGTGCGCTAAATGCGAGGCGCAGCTGTGCCGTAGTGAGCTTGCCATCTGCCGAGTTCTGTATATATCGTACTTTTTCAATTACCCATGGACAATGAACAGAGCATGTCAGGACACACCTCGAGGAGACACCGTATGTAGAACGGGACGATCTTCTCTACAAAGGTTGGACCTGTGCCTTGAACCTCAGCTGCTGTGGTCGAACCTGGCTGCGCAGCGAATATCGCCAGGATCACCGAGTGTGCGGACTCGTACGTCTCCCGGTGCGACGCGTCATTTAGATGCCTTGACAAATGGTTCAGAGCAGAGCAGTGAAAAGGGTTATCTGCGCGTACGGAAAGCACAAGGGGAAGACACAATGTTCGATTGTATCCAGGCTGAGCAGAGGAACCAGTTGTTCGACGCACGCGAGATTGTACGCTTGGCGAGCACGAGTGAGAGTATCCGCTGGACGGTCTCCCGTACTCGAACCTGAAGTGACTTGCATAGCCAGGTCAGCGAAATGCTCATGACATCCATATAGACCCACCATGCGGATCCAAAGACTTGACAAAGGTCTCACTAGCCTCCACGTCGGCGCTTAACATGTCCAGGGCCGAGTAGAACACCCGCTTCAACTCCGCCAAACCGGCGCTACTTGTTGATGTGACCCCGCCAAACTTGGTGATCACAAACGACAGCTGGGAAAGCGTGCGAAGGATCGATAGAGCCAACAACGAGTGGGTAGGCAGATGGGCGAAAGGTCGTACAGACTCGAGGGGAGGTACCGCGGAAGACAGAGGGCGGGAGTAGGTGATGGTCGAGAGCATGGATTGCGAGAGCATGATGGTGGTGAAAAGGAGTGTTTTAAGTATAGTCCAGATATTCGTGGCAACTTGGCGAGACTCGGGTGCTGTAATATTGGTTTAAGATGCGTAAATGGTACAGTGTTAAGCAAATGCATACCGATGTCATCCTCGTTTTCGACGTCAGCGAGAGCACTTTGTGCCCAGTGATTCTCCACGTTGCTTGTAACTTGCCCAAGACGTGCGGCGACTAATTCGAGTGTGTTCCAGCCATCCGGTGGGGAAGATTCGGTCAGCAATGGAAGAATACTCGCGGTTATGCTGGCAAGCGATGGGATAGCGGTGAACAGCTGGGACCCAATCACAACATTGAGTGCCCCAGATAAAGAAGAAGATTGGCTCCATGGTCCTGGTCCATCGTATGGAAATGAGGGCCGTATTGGTCCCGCAGGTGTTGTTAGCGAAAGCTGTCCAGTTGGCGTGGTGCTACACGATGAAGGAAGCAAGGCGAGAAAGGAGCCCGAAGCAAAGGCAGCCTCGATTGAAGTTATCAAGTGAGAGGAAAGAACCTACAGCTGCAACTCAGCAATCGAAAGCACGCGCGCGTGGGTGAGGAAACGTACGGAGAGTGGCAAGACCTTGATGCGTTCGGAGAAAACATGGGGCAGAAATTGGGCAGCGAACAACAAGGCGAGAGAGAGCGCGTCCACTGACGTGGGTTAGCTGGAAAGCACGCAAGGAAAGAAAGGGTGGGCCACTTACGTTCTCCGTGTTCGGTCTCCGGCTGGAATTCCTTCTCCCAAGCGCTGTCTTTGGGCGCGCCGTAAAGTTGGATGATTTCGGTGAGGGCAACGATCAGTTCGTCTTCAGTTTTGGCTCTCACACTCCCGCTTCCAGGATCAGCGCCGAGTTTTTTAATCAAATCGCCGAGGCCGAGGAGAATGCCCCCTGCCGAGACGAACCGAATGACGGCTTGACCACCTTTGAAGCCCTTGACCAGGTCACGGACCCACTCGGCCATCCTGGGCCGTATGCCTCTGGTAAACAATGTTTTTTCTTCATCTTCGAGGGCCTTTAGCCTGAAGTGCACGGCATGTCTGAAAGCGGTGACAAGAGTGACGAGTTTAGCATGAGAGAAGGGGCGGAAGAGGGGGGACGAGATGACGGTTGCAGTGAGTGGGGTGGGGGTCGGAGTTTGGGCAAGAAAATGAGAGATGAGGGACTGGTGTGTTGAGAGTGGAAGAGAGGAGGATGGCTTGTGAAGGTGACTGAGAAGGATGGTGTACTCTCTCGGTGGGCTGACTGTCATGGCGGGTGACCAGTGATCTACTCCGGGCCGGGCTCACGACGCAATCTTGTTTTGATAACACCATGTCCGCCGCGGGCGTAGAGCACTCTTTTCCGTCTTACGTCTACAAAATCCTCAGCGAGGAGCCCCCGAACCCACTGCCACACGCCCTGCCACTCACACCGTTGGACAAACAAGACGGATTCATCCATCTCTCCGCCGGGTGGCGTGTACCGCAGACGGCAGCGCAGTTTATCGGCTCATACAGGACCATCTGGCTGCTCCGTGTGGACACGAACGCGGCACTCGCAGAAGAGGCGCAGTTTAGATGGGGGGAAGATGCAGGATGTGTGCACATGTATGCACGTGACGAGGGACGGTGGGCTCGACTGGGGGCCGGGGTGGTCGTAGCGGTTGGGAAATTTGAAAAAGAAATTGGGGAGGAGTGGGAAAAAGTGGTGGCCAGGGCGGTGCAAGATGGCTGGCTGGCTTAGTTTGGCGATGGTACCTGACCGCCCACGTGAACCGGTACGACTGTTTCAGTTAGTTTCGATTCGACCCTGAAGAGAGATTTACGTGAGAAAAGGGTAGCGATGATGAAATAAAATAAATGGATTTGTAATTGTAATTGTAATTGTAATTCTTATGAGGCCCAGGGCCGCGCCTCCGCCCTTGCGACGTGGTCGTGGTTGCTTGCCTCTCCTTCCCGTTCGTTTCTCTAAAAGCGCTTCAACACCGTCTCCATTTCTCTCTCTCTCGCGTCGTTCACTCGACCCCTCCTTTCTCTTTTCTCTTCCCTCTTCTCCACTGGCTGCCTGGTAAGCCCCTCGGCACCCTCGGATCCCACTCCGGATAATGCCAATTGGAGTCAAAGTTCTGCCCCTCGACCGTCGTGCCTTACTCCACACCTTCCCATCCTCATTTCTCTAATCGTCATCTCTCCCCCTTCTCGCCTTCTCACACCTCACCCCCGTCTCTCTGTCATCTACCATTTCCCCCATAATATTCTCTCCTATCTTTTTACTGGCCCGATGTCGTTACCATCTCCCTCTGACAACACTCCTTGGCCGGTACAAACACCACCTCCCTCCCCATCCCGCAAGCGCAGAATTCTTTCCCCTCTAGACTATCGCTCTCTTTCTCCAAGGCAGGACGTTTTCAATCAATCTGGCGTTGGTATGTCCTCTCCCTTCCGTGTAGCCACGTCCCCGCCACGATAATTTTCCCACCTACCCGCCAATGCACTTACTCGACATTCTCCGTTACGCTTTTTAATTTTTCATTTATTTCCCCATTCAACGTCATCTGATCAAATATCCTCAGCTGATGCCCTCCAGCAATGCCAATTCTTCTCCTCGAATTCGGTAAGATCATGTTTTCCCACAGCTGACACAATCATCCCTCAGCACGACTGGGCGACCTTCGTATGTGCGTACTTCCCTTACCCCATCCCCGTACCACCTCATCCGCGGCCCTCATTTACCCTTATGGCCTCTAGGGAACAGCCAGCTTCCTGATTTGACCCAGACCAACCTAGTCAACATCTACCTTTTCCACGCAGATTCGGGCGATCAAGTTCTGAGCGTCATGAATCAGACCAACCCTTTCGGCCGCGCAGGTTCAATAGCGAAGCAGGTCGACGACTTGTGGTTCCCAAATGGTGGCCTCAACTTCAATGGAACTGCCATCTCGTACCCTTATTATTGGGTAATAACTCGTTCTGACGCGACGTTGGATGGCACAGAGATTCCCCAGGCAACGTTCAGCGCAGTTCGTAAGTGTTGCCGTTGCCTACACCCACTCGCGAATAGACCAACCCCTTGCAGAAACAACGCTCGCCGATTCTGTCACATCATCCATCGCCGCTTCCTCATCTGCCGCTGCAATGTCGGCGTCGATGGCCTCTGCCTCAGCCGCCGCCGCCTCCAGCTCAAGAGCCGCAGGTGCAACCCCTGGTAGCTTACAATCAAATTCTCAGTCCGCCTTTCCCCACTGGGCAATTGCCGTCATCGTTGTCCTTGGTTTTCTTGCTATTCTCGCTCTGGGTGTTCTTGGATTCCTCCTCGTGCGCCGTGCACAGCGCAATCAGAGTCTTCGCTCCTCGCGGCGTGGCTCGATCGGTTCTGCCTCGCCGATGATTGTAGGCGCAGGTGGTGCACCGCAATCACCGTTAATGGAACAAACACCCGCTCCTCGGCCAGCGTCTCTGTCTTCACCGAACGATGGCAGTTCGATGATCTCCCATGCCCACTCTTCAGAAACGCCATTCTCAGGCGCTGATGCAGCGATTATGGCAGATGCATTTCGCAAGGCATTACGAAAACCAGACTTTGTTGGCCGTACAATCGAAGAGGGCGATAGTCCAGAAGCTCAGGAAGAGCAGAAAGAAAATCTGTTACTCAGTCGTGAACTTGCCGAAGAAGGACGAGATATCCGGAGTGTCGGCTCTTCACGGGACGTACGGGTGGAGACGCTCACTGATGCAGAAGATAAGATCAAGGATGCACCTCGTTGACCCGATCCCGTTAGCTGGCCGCCTGTTTCTCTTCTCTTTCAGGGTCTAATGGACGTTGTATTCTACCATTCTTCTGCAAATCAGTGTTATTTTTTTATGTCCACCATCCAGACTTTAACCACCTTTCTGCCTATCCGCTCTGCTTGTCACCTTTTCCTCAGCGATCCCGCACTCGCACAGTCCTCAGTTGGCAGAGCACTTTTTTTTACATTAGTTGTTGGACAGCCCTCAGCTTCGAAGAGCTGCTTTCGACTACATATTTAGTCCCCCTATTAGTTTCGATTACTCTAGCTACTTCTGCCTTTCTCGGTGCACACCACGCTTTAGTTCTCGTGCGTGCGAGGGCCGCGGCTTCATCTTCTGCACTCTGTCTGGCTTTTTTTTCCCCGTCCGCGCAGGTGTTTTCCTACCTCACGCCCCAATGACACATATACCCCAACTGCCCCACCCTCGTTGAATTGTATGGCTTATTACGTGCGCACTCCTTCCTTATTACCTCCTACTCGGCCCACCCTAACGCCGTTCGCCCTTCCCCCCCCCCCTTCCTCACCAAAAGACCTTTTTTGCAATGCTCTCGAAGTCGCACGCCGGACGGCAATTTCCGACCACTGCCGTGCCACCCTTTTACGCAATTTTTTTTTTGGTTCTGATTGATAGCCACGTCGGCGATCGTTTCACTGTTGTTCATTTTCCTCCGCGGGCGGGGCGCCACGCCTTTATACCTCCGTTCCCCCGAGATTGGACGGGGTACGTTGGTGGCACCCACCGAAACCCTCGATCGGCCTTTCGAAACGCCATCGCCTCCTGCTATTATCTCCTACCTTACAGTCATTCGCACTTACCTTTTCATACTTGTTTATACTTATTCCTTTTTCGACGTTCTTCCCCAACCCTTTTTCTTTCATTTTCACAACGCACTCTTATTTACGCACAAACTCACGTGACTGAATCGCCCTCCACCCACCCTTTTTTTCCCCCTCACACTCGCGTAGCTGCGACGGAACATTGTGACCAAATAATAGGTGGCCATGTACTTTTTTTTTTATCGAAAATATCATGATGATAACAATCCCGATTAATATCCGAGGAGACGCCGCATGGGGCTGTACAATCTTCGGTTCGAAATCGGTTCAGTTGAGATACGGCAATCTTTGGCCGCTGATTGGGATAACAAGGAAGGAAGCGCAGCTCTCCCATGTGCAAGACTATAGTAGTAGTACTGGCTCGAGATGGAAACAATTTATTGTCGGCATGGGCTCATGTCACATGAGAAACCTCAGCCGCTTAGCCGTGTCTATGAACGTTAGCTATTTGCACGATTACGTTGTTGGGGCCGGCATAAGAAAACAAAACAAAAAAATAAAGAGTGCAAAATAGTACATGCAAGCCTGCGGATGTGTGTATGGTGTAGTATTGCTTCCAAGTTATGGTGTGGTGCGTGGCGTCCGTCAATAACGCCCGCGGGGTAAGGGGGCCGTGCAGGACACTCCGACGACGCTACGTCCCTCGCGCCGAGAGGTGGCGCATTAACAATTCGTATCTGCAGCCGTGCACGCAAAAACGCAGGGCGTAAACGAACACGAAATAAGCAACGACGACCCGGGGCAACGGCAACGTGTGCGACGGGGTATATGGTACAACACTCACGTCAGCATCGTCACGGCGCTGTTGGGCACCGTGCGGATCAGGTTGACCGAGAGGCCCTTGTAGAGCCCGCGCCAGCCCTCAAAGTGGATTATCTTCCTCGTGGTGCGGATGATGCCCGATCGCTTGCGTGGTGCGCCCGAGGGGAGCAGGAGCCGGCGTTGCGTCTGCAGGCGCGTCCGCACCACTTCGTGCGGGTATGTAGCCACCGAGGCGACCATCTTTGCGACCGCCGAGCAAAAAAGAATGGCATGGGCCGTTACATGCTGATCGGGGCTGTGCCGTTCTGTGCGTGCGTGCGTGTGTGTGTGGAATGGGGGTTTGAAACGATACGTAAGTGTTT
>Ga0137390_10004950_pt1 | contig 11162 bp, 14 predicted proteins | sample 15con2h24AmetaG_FD_104937 | JGI IMG/M metagenome (GOLD analysis project Ga0137390, IMG submission 104937) | Vadose zone soil microbial communities from Angelo Coast Range Reserve, California, USA - 15con2h2.4A metaG | ecosystem: Environmental > Terrestrial > Soil > Vadose zone > Saprolite... | reverse complement strand
TCGTCGCCGACAGTGAGTACGTCGCCCATGAGAAACGAGGGCGTCGCCGTGAGCGTGGCCCTCAACCAACTCGCCAGATTACACGTTCGCCAGTGAAAAGACGATAAATTGTTGGACGTATCCTACAACGCGTCAAACAACTATGCGCTGGTGGCAACTTGAAATGGGCTCGATCGCCAGCTCGAGAGTACAGGCCTAGCTAGCTAGTACAGGAGCTGAGTTGAGCTCGGCAGCACTGGCACTGCCATGGAGTGCCAATTCAGTAGCACCCACCGTTTAAACACTTAACTACTTGACATTTCCGATAAGCGTAGCTCCAGATGGGCTCGTACTCATCTCAGTTCCCTTGTACGCAGATCACACAGGCACGACAATAGCGATACGGCGCGACGACATTGGTATGAACCCACTCAGCTAAACATCGATTCGGTGAGTCCTTATGCTTGCATGGCATTCGGAAAGGGCGCCGACTCTCCTCCATTGTCGACACTGGCAAGTCCGAGTCGTAGCGTCCCGCTGAAAGAAGATAGTACCCACATTACCATTCGCCGAGGAGCATTTGATCGTGCCGCTGGGAATCATTGCATCGTCCCGTCTTCAAGTTAGGCGTGATCCATACATATCCGAATGGAGGGTGAATTAAGGAGTGTCAAATAGAGAGTGTCAAGTGTTTTATATATACATACATCACAGATACAAATACTTATGACTCTGCAAAGGCATCCCAACTTACGACATTCAAGCGAGGTCAGCAAAGCCGATGCGGCCATTACCGGCGTCCCAAGCAGTGTAGACGTTCTGGAGGAAGACGTCTCCGAGAACCCAGAACACTGTGTTATGGGTCAACCTTGTTTACATCTTACATTGAACTTGAAAGTAGCAAATCAACTCACCACCGGTGAGGTTATCATCCGAGGCCGCGCCAGCGACGCAAGTGTCCAACGATCCCGGAACAGGTCCGAGATTGAATGAAGCAGGGGAGATGCTGATGTTCTTTCCCCCTACATCGAAAGAGATTGAAGTATTGAAGCTGCAGGGTACTAAGATATCGAGAATAAATGTGTTCTCGGCAGACTGGCGGTGTTGGACAACGCACTCGTGTAAAGGCCAGGGGCAAGATCTGGTGCCGGCTGGGCACCACTGATTGACCCGAAAAGGTTCGCGATGCTGATCGGGTCACCAATAATCTGGACAGATCCAGTGTCAAAGATAGCCACTATGCTTCCTAGTACGGGTTGTCCGTTCACAGAGATGCCATTGAAAGACGCTTGCCAGTAACCCTAATCAACGAATGGATTATCAGCGTTTGCAGTGGGTGGATGCTTTCGGGTCACCACAGACTTCAATAGTCAAAGAGACCCAGGTGAAATCGCCAGTATAGAGGGCACTGTTTGTGCCACCGAGGAAGAGTTCAGAACCTGAAGCAGCGAGCTTGAAACCGAAAACCGGAGATGTGACGACGCCTTCGGAGATGAGAGTCTGGAACAGCGGGGGTGCGTTATAGGCTGATATAGACTGGAAGCCCATGCCCATCAGGCCGTCGGCTGGGAACTGGCCAATCTCAAGGCCGAGATATTGGGTTGCAGCTCCGAGCGTCTGCGCAGTAGCCTTGGTGCGGTATGTCAGCACCTGGCAAAGAGAAGAAATATATTTCTTGATACCGTCAGGCCTGCGATTTGAACAACATCGGTAAATTGTTGGCCTCGGACGTTGGAGTTATCCCCAAAACCAATAAAGAACGTCTTCCCGAGATCTTGAGCGCTCGAACTTGCGTTCGGGGCGTATATTTTGTGCCCCGAGCAGCTCGAATTACAACTTATCGAGGGCAGGAAGAGATCGCTACTGCCAGTATCAAAGTCCACTGTGCGTGCCAAGGGTCAGGCAGCGGCTTTTGACCGTCATGTAGGAACGCCGTACCAGTGAAAGACACGGCCGGTGTGCCGACGGAGATGGTGCCGTACCACAACTGAGCTTGGTTGTCGTAGGTCAACGGAACGCTCCCAAAACCTCGCTTGCGCCGATTGACGGTACTCCCAGAGAGAGGGTGTGGTACGCCAGTATTCGTCTCGTATGCGATAAAACCACTTTGGATTTTCCTGTGCGTATGATTAATAGGTGGTGACTAGGGCGGCTGGCGAAACCACGAAGGGCTTACGCGATAGAGCGGCTGATCCCGCTCTGCAACGCAGTGGTATTAACGGTTCCATTATTATCAAGGCTTCTGACCTTGTTGATGGGAACTACGACACCGCCAGAATAAGGGGAGTCTGTCAGCGGGACTGCTGCAGTACTAGTAAGGAAAGGGAGTGTGGTGAGAACGAAGGCGGGGGAGAAGTACATATCAGACAAGAAACGAGAATCGTTGAGGAATACCTGGGATGCTCTTGAAGATTTATATGTGCAGAGGAGATGGGCCCCAGAGTTGAGGGGTCATGCCACGGTGTATGTGTTGCTCAGGGTAACGGCAAACGGAAAAGGGGTGTACCTGTACCTGTGAAAGCAACCACTGCATCGGAGGCACAAGCCTACTGTGGTGTTTCCACGGGAAGAACAAGAACGGGTCAAGACTCATACGGTCGGTGGTCGATATGCCATTTCATTTTCACGTGTTGAACGGGTACTGTGGCATGACGTGCATGCATTAGACAGACCATGGTTTTTGCCAAACATACCCACGCTTGAAAAACAGCCATCTCCGGACCGAGGTCATCGCATGGTTACAGGCAGTCTACGATTCGCAAGGTTCAGCGGACTTCACGGACAAGCACAACGGATCTGATCCGCTGACCAATTGGCCATCTGGAACAGGAACAAGTGAGCTTTTGCCTTTGCCTACGTACCACTGCCAGCCAGGGAACCGGGATTGCAGTGAGATGTGTTGAATAACAGACGACCGTCAGCCGTTTGGTTTTCAGCTTAGCCATTGTTCGAATTCCCAACTCTATCAGTCAGTCGGTCTCGTAAGAAAGGGGTAATCTGCCAGTGCGGCAGCAGCCACGATGCAGTGATAGAAAGACAGGAGGTGGCATGATAAGGGCAGGGAAGATATTTTGTGGCAGTGGTATTTCATTTCGCTGTTGCTCTGTTCTGGTCGGCCAGGGCAACAAAGGCAAGTGAAACGTTTTGAGGGAAAGTCGAGACGGATTCGCAACCGTGGACAGCGCTTCCAGAATACAGGTCGTTCCGATGTCTACGTCGAGATAGATTGTGGGTCCGTCGCTCGATAGGTGACTACGATGTGTCGAGTCGTCGCCAGTACGACGCAAAGAGGGCAGTAACGAACAGATTGACTATATCACCCAGGTTCAAGTTGTGGATCGCTGGAAACCGCCGTACTAAATACGAGATATCTTTGAATTGCGGAAGCTGTGGCACATGCAGACTCACAGCTCAGCGGTCGTCATCCGCGGCGGCCGGGCTCTGGTGAGCGGCCGGTGGCGGCGGTGGCGGATGACTCCGGTGCCACTGGCCCGACGTTACTACTAGTAGCCCCTTTCTCTTCATCATACGTGCTGCATTATTCACGTAGAATATTTGCGCGAGGGATCGATTTCAGTCGTCCGGGTTACAGATAAAGGACCCATGATTCTGGTCAGGCAGGCCCAACTTGAACGAAGGACCGCCAGTGCACGATCACTCCCTTCGGGTCGTTCACTGCTACATGTAGTCCAGGGGCAGAGCGGACGCTCATGATTGGCATTCCAACCTAAGGCAGACTATTAGGAATATCTATGGTACAGAAACGGGGCATAATACAGGTGGTATGGTACACAAGTGGTTCACAATGTGAATATGGGACCACACTCAGTGGGCAAGGTGCTGGCCAATACTGCGAGAGCACTATAGGGACGTCAGGAGACTTTGTACCCATGGGTTGTTCTCTATCCTTTCTTGATATGTGGAGAGACAACGCTTGAGCTCAGTTAATTGGGCTTCTGGGGAGAGATCGTCTGACATGACGACGTCCTCATCATCAGCCACGGGAGTTCGTGATGCCCAAGTCTTCAACAGTTCCTCGATGATCTGAACACCACTCTCGATGACTTCTGAGGAGAACTGTGATTCTTGCGAAGGCGCATTCTCTGAAGAAATTGCGATTGAACCTCGAGGCCGGTTTGAAATTTCTATCACACCCACCTGTGCCAAAGTCTTCTAGTTCTTCCGCCTTGCGCTTGGCAAGCTATGATCCAGTCAGATACCAGATCACACATTTATATGGAGGACACTACCCTAATGACAGGCTCCGGAAAGTTCGCCATTCTGGCCACATGTATGCCAAAGCTTTGATCGGAGACACCTGTTGACCTCGTCAGATTGAGCATGCATGTTCGTCAGACTAGGAAGCATACCGGGCTCTACTTTATAGAGCAGCGTGATATCACGTTCCTTAGACTGTGTCTCCGAGTCTGAAACGTGGGCAACGACGTGCAAATTTTTGACATGCTTGAGCTCCTGGTCTAGCGCTGTGAGCTCGTGGAAATGGGTGGCGAATAAACAGAATGCGTGAATCTCGGATGCGATTTTTCTGTACGCCATCAGTGCCAGTAAATTCCTCTGTAATGGTTATAGACATACTCAGATATGGCCCAGGCCAACCCAAAGCCATCATAAGTGGACGTCCCTGAAACATGTAAAGGTAAGCGGAGACATTACATCGCTCTATAACTTTGGCGAACCTCTTCCAAGTTCATCGATGATGATAAGCGAGTCTTTCGTGGCGGACTGGTGTTGCAAGTTATATAGGTCATGTCAGTTTCTGAGGAAAAACGAGCTGACCTTGAGAATTGTCGCAGTCTCTAACATCTCGGCCATGAACGTTGAAATACCCTTCAACTGACTATCCCCTGCACCCACTCGGCATAGAACTGAGTCGAAGATAGGTAATTGGGCCTCCGAACAAGGTACGAAAGAACCGATCTGCGCCATGAGCGCGATCACTCCGACCTGTACTAAGGTGTGAACTCTTGCCACGACATTCGACGTGTACGCAATATACCTGGCGAATGTAAGTACTCTTTCCACCCATATTCGGACCGGCTAGTTGTCATGGGTCAGAATAGCATAGATATCACAACCGGGGAACGAACTAATGATCTGAAACTCGGATTTATCTGCCAAGGAAGAGATGAAGTGCGCATCGGATCGGACTGTCCGAGATGAGAGGACATACCTTTTACCATCTCCACGTCATTCGGAATGAAGGATATATCATCCTGTACTTCGAGGCAAGGATGTCGCGCATCTTTAAGGACAAGATCTCCAGTGCCTGTATAGACAAAGATCTCTGCAATCGGCAAGTCCGCAGATCATGGATTTACGAACCTTTCTCAACGACGGTGGGTTTGACATATACTTCAGGAGCGTTAACAGCAACATGGGCAAAGCTACGGGGATTTGGTGATCACAGCATCGACCGAGAGATACCCAGACAGACCTCAGGATCACATCGAGATGTGCCAGGACGCCATTCAATGACTCGAGCACTGGAGTATAGGTCGCTGCAAGAGCTTTCAACGCTTGAACAGCGCAGAAAAAGGGGGTTTACAAACACGCAATCGATACGACCTCCTTAACAAGTCCACTCTGGGTACGCGAATAGGCTTGAGTTGCGTCTTGGTACTCAATCGCGAAGTTTTTCAACTTGGTCGTTGTGAAATAAATCCCAGATTTGACAGTCCCAAGCTCGATATATTTACGCTTATTGCTGATGGCTCGAGAGTCCTGACAGGCATTGAGAAATGTCGGGGCACCTCAGGAAAATGACCGATTTACATACATTTTTTGTCAGTCGGAAGCAATACCCATAAGTCGCGGAATTGTCTAGGTGTAGCTTCTTGTCGAGCTCAAGATTGAGATCGTCTGCTACATCACGATGCTCCTCGTCCAGTCCGTCCCGTGCTGCGCTGATCTGGTCTGCCAGCTTACGCAGACGCGGATCGTAGTCTGGTTTGATGACATAGTTATGCCTTTCCAGCTCAGAGAGATCGAGCGTTTGCTCGACCATATCGGCATACTTTTCGAGACCGGCAGCGTACTCTTCGAGGTGGCCGAGATAGGTTTCATTGATGAGCTCACGACCGCGTTCAGTCTTCACATCAATATGTTTTAAAGTCTCAATAAGACCTGTTAGCTGGGGAGAGAAGGGTCTCAGCATTAGCTAGATACTCTTAGGGATCTGAAGACCTTACCTTCAAAACTGCCTGATACACGCGTACAACATCCTCAAGGGAAGCAACTGACTTCTGGAATCGTTTACTTATACGATTCATGTCAGGCATAAGCTTCATGAAGTCATCCTATGGTCACAAGTCAGAATGTCATCGTGTCAACTCAAGTCAAGTCTGGCGAACCTGAAGCATCCTACGTGTGTTCGAGTCCTCCACAAATATCTCAACCAGATCTTGTCGTTTCACTAAATCACCATATATATCAATAATCGTGGAGAGTTGCCTGGCCCTAATACGTACGAATCTCATGGCGGTTGACAAGTGGCTGCTTCAACCAGCTTCCCAGCATCCTCGTCCCTTGAGCGGTCTTGCATTTGTTTAATAGCCCAAGTAGCGTTGTGTTCTTCGCTCCAATACTCTTCCAGCCAGAAAACGGAATGAATTACCAGTAGTTTCCAATATGTAAGACTTACGTTTCCACTGTCCATGAGGTTCAAGGCGCGTAGGGCACTTGCATCTAAGCGCATATATTGCCCTAGGTCGTGCGTACGGATAGTCCAAGCGCCATGATTGGACGAATCAGACAGAAGACTGAGGTAAGTGATCAGCGCTGCGACAGCAGAAGGAGCGGTGGGTAGGCTAAGTTGCGCTATCAGAAGGGGTGAGTTAGCTTTGCAGAGTTAGCCACTAACGCCACGTACAGATCACAGCAGGGTCCTCTACTGCACCAGTTCTCGTTTCTGGGGTTGGCAACAGTCGCGTGAGATCTTCCTCAATCGTCTTTGCAACAAATTCGCCTACAGAGGTGAGGTGGGTATGTGTAACTGTAAGTTAGCACGACGGCGTACTAGGTTTTCGTTCAGTGATGACGATGCCACATCTGTCGAGGACGTCTCTGAGCTTTTTGAGGTCAAAATCACGATCCGTGGCACCCGAGGCAGTTCCCATTGGTATGATTGCTTCCTTGATTCCCAGCTGAATGGCAAGAGTCTAAAAAACACAGCCATTTAGCACTTCATATAAATAAGAGAAGTACAACGGGATACCTCGATGTTGGAGAAAGCATCATTATCTACGAAGTCCGCCACACCGAACTGTCGCAAGCTGGTGTCCGCAAATGCAATACCAACAGTCTTTGTCTTCGCTTTGCCTGTTGAACCAGGAACTGTAGGCGTAGTCGCCAGTTTCACCGCCATGATGACCGGTGGAGATAGGATATCATTATTTACGAAGAGGAGATCCTCTACAGCTTGGAGGTTCCCGGGTGACGCCTTGGAGTCCCCATTAGTTGAAGTAAGATGATGAAAGCGCCTTGCCTTACTTCCTTATCTAATTTAAATTTCGAAACCTTTTTTCCATGTCCAGCTTCAGGTATCCATATCTCTACCCTCAGTTGCCTGCTTGTCAGTGCCTCTCTTAGGAAGGAAGTCGCGACTGTAGGCCTGAGTGTGACACTGGGCAAGCCTGCCATTTTACCTCCAGCGCCGAGATATTTGAGGACAGACTTGGTGTGATAGACGTGCTGGGCGACATAGAGCGCATCTGCCCCATGCGTGCTGTAGAAGTCTTCATTGCCAGCTTTCCTGAAGAACAGCCGGATGGTGCCATTACTGTCGGGAGACTTAGGGGGAAGCTTGTTAAAGAACGCGATGAAACCGGGATCGAGGGAATCTGTTTATTCAGTTAGCTTCAAAGATAGAAAAACAAGGACACGAATACCTGTCTCCTCGTCTTTCTCTTTACTATACATTAAAGACATGTCGGTCGATCGTGGCGCTACAGGAAATGCGCTGGGTTTTTGAACGCCGCGACGCGACGCGTATCTTATGTAAGGAAGAGCGCAGAAAAAAATAACCAGCTCCATACAGCAAGCTACTGTGTGTGACCTTTTACTGCAACGCAAACAATCCCTTTCATTCCGTTTTGCTCGCGAGTTTCCTTTATCTATTGCACTCTCGTGTACAGAAGCTGCGTTGATCCTCCCGCGGCCTCTGAAGTATTGTAGTGCAAGAATGAACGGTCTTCTTGTGCTTACCAGCTCTGCTTCGATATCGACCACTTGGGTGTCGAAGCTCGGAAATTAGTCCATATTCCCTCAATGAACATTTGCTTTCCTTGTCGATATACATATATTCCTAGTTTCTCCGTGACCAAGTCAACATGTGTGGTATTATCTTTTTCGTCTCCTTCGTTGTACATTTCCGGATGATCAACTTGTCCATTTTGATACTCTAATCAATACAAGCCTGAGGGCCCCAAAAACCTGTTCTACAAACGGAACACCACGTATTGTGGGCTGCATTGACATCGAAGCTGAGGGTGTATGAGAAGCGATGAGTCAATCGGTGGATCCTCTTCATCTTGATTGGCCGATGCCACACAACCTGCAACCCCCCTCTTCTTGACGACCATCATGAGCCAACATATCGAAATGTTCAAATTCAAGATCTCAAGATCTCAAGAGTCAGTGCATGCACGGGGACATAAAGCCTACGTGGGAACATGTCCCTGGCCGCGGGGGCAACACATCGGACCTGATACGAACTTCTGGGACCCTCAAGAGGTCGCCAATATTGCGTAAGGATACACAAGAACGATGCCATGTTGGAACGAGATTTCTCATGAGAAATAGGAGGTACGTACGCTCCGAGATAGGAGTACCACAACTATCGGCAACTCTGAGAGCTGTCAAATTAAAAATCACACCCGTCAAGCGATACTGTACAACGGAGCGCATACTCTATGACCTGAATAAACACGTTATCCAACTACCTCGCGACATCCCCCTGGGGCCTTGCCTTGTCAGTGGGAAAAACTCACGTCGAGGCTCATCGAATCTCCACTGTTGTTTGCTGCTGAACTGGGCAGAAACATGATCAAGAGCACGACTCGGATTGCCTCTGTACCCTGTGTAGCCCCTGGATACTTGAATTCCGTAAAGCTGTGCCTGCTATCTGCAGTGCATGGCTGACCGTGACGTGCCAAGGTGCCAACACATTGGAGGGGAGCCACGATTCAATAAGGTCTGCTCTGTCCATGACAACATATAAGGCCTATATTTGATCGCCAGGGCCCAGACAGACTATGGAGATGATGGCGCGTGTGCAAGTTATGTTACAGTACCTGTGGCTGGAATGTGACTTCCAATGCTCTAGCACGGAAAGCCGAGAGATTCATGATAACCCGGTAATCCCATCGTGGGTAACTCATAAGCAGTTGCACTACCGTGGCGGCGCGGCGTCGATACTATGCGAGCCAGTCTGTTTGTCCCCTGACGCACGAAGAGCTCATCTATGACACATACCGGGTAATTGGGCTATGTTGTGATGTACCGACAACTTCCCCAAGATGGATTATCTAGGTCCCAGACGAGTGCTTGTACAGGTTCCAGTCGGATATAATCATTGATGGCCCGGAAAGTGCCGCTGTGCTGTAGAGTACAGATTCAACTGGGGCTCTTGCGACAAAGATGTGGAAACAGTTGTCTGAGTGCAAGGAATAACAGTTCGATGGTAAAGCCAAGTCCACCACCATTACATAGATACTGTGGACGACGCACTGTTGAAATGTCTCGGAGACTGTCAAGTGAGCAAGGAGCAAACTGAATTGCACGGGCACGTGCCGGCTAGATAAGATCATGATGCATGATAACCCGGGTCGGACAGTGACATACACTGTAGTCCAAGTCTGCAGTCCAAGTCTGCGAAACCCTGAGGAACGTCTTTCTTTGACCTGTTATTTAGTAAACAGCCGTCCCTTCGCTTCACCGTTGTTTGGTGGTATCGCAATTTTGGACATTCATTTATACTGTAGTTAGCGTCCCGAACACCTCAGATCAGGCCTCAGACCTCAGACCTCGTGCACGCCCGCGCGGTGCGGTGATTGAGACTGTCTTTCGTCCTCACACACTGACAGGTTGATTCTCGCGTGCGCGCCTCGAACTCACACAAATCGGCCCTAAGATTGCAACAACCACAGCTGTCATAGAAGGACGCGTGTAGGTCGACGGGGGAACTTCTCAATGGTCTCCGAGCTTTCGAGTGTCGCTCGGCCGCATTCTGTCCCTCAAGAATGTCCCGGAATCTGAGGGCAAGGCAGCACAAGCTCTCAATTGAGTACCTGTCCGGGACGTATTGTTAGAAATATAAGAGGGTCGGTCAATAAACTTCGCTGAACGGGACATAGGCATGACCTGATTTGGACGCCAGGTAGTTGAGCGATCATGAAGTCACTTGTGGTTAGCTTCTATGCTAATGCGCTCCGAGCTGAGGTGCTGTAATGACTCTTTCGAGAGTGGGAATGGACGCCATTGCTAGATAGCACGTTTTCAACCACACATTGAGAGAGGGTGGGTCAAGAACCGTCGAAAAAAACGTGAGTTACAAAATAACGATGGATTTTGACCTCCGTAGTGGGATATTGAGAACTCGTGAACAGTTAGGGACCTTGCCAGTTGGGCCTCAGGGGTACAGGGATTAATCCCGCAAGTACTTCAAGCAATTAAAACGGAGTGTTGTGCTGCCGAAGCTCGGAGGGCCGAATCTCGAGATATCCATGGTTTGTTTATGGTTTCTAAACTACTTATTTCAGAGACTTCCGAGTCATATAGTGGCATCATTTGTGTTCATAGAAGTGTCTAGTCTACGGAGGTTATCTGCGTTGTCGTACACTGGAACAGACCCATGTTGACTCGTACCAGATACACATCCTTTGCGCCGCAAGCACAGCCTGGCATCCTAGTCACATATATCGAACTGAGGGCGATACCTCGAATAGCTTATCCGCGTGATATGATATGGTTCCATCGGGTTCGGGACGACCCTAGATCGAGGGAAATTCCTCGGAGTATACAGTTCAAGGCGGCTTTTTCCGGCACCTGAACTTGCCGAAAATTAGACCTGCAACTACTCCCTCAAAACTCAATAAAAATGTATGAAACCTAGTGCATTTTAATTGCATTGTAAAGTAGAATATATTCCATACATTACTTTTTTT
>Ga0137390_10004941_pt1 | contig 11166 bp, 9 predicted proteins | sample 15con2h24AmetaG_FD_104937 | JGI IMG/M metagenome (GOLD analysis project Ga0137390, IMG submission 104937) | Vadose zone soil microbial communities from Angelo Coast Range Reserve, California, USA - 15con2h2.4A metaG | ecosystem: Environmental > Terrestrial > Soil > Vadose zone > Saprolite... | reverse complement strand
CGTCCTTGAGGCCAAGCAGATAGTCGCGGCCGAAATCGTCGTTCTGCGAGATCACGGCGAATCTGGCGTTGGGGTTCTTCGCCAGCGCGTGGCGCGCGTAGAGCCGGGCTTCATAGCGGAACGGCGCCTGCACGCCCAGGGTCGCCTGCGGATATTGCGCGGTGTCGGCGAATTTCGAGGCGCCGGAGCCGACGAACAATTGCGGGATGTTCTTGCTCTGCAGATATTTCGCGATCGCGGTATTATGCGCGGTGCCGATCGAGGAGAAGATCAGCGCGACCTCCTCGCTCTCCACCAGCCGCCGCGTCTGCTCCACCGATTTCGGCGGCGCGTAGCTGTCGTCAAACGAAATCAGATTGACCTTGCGCCCGTTGATGCCGCCCTGCTCGTTGAGCATCTTGAAATAACCGACCTCGCCCTTGCCGAGTGCACCGAACGCCGACACCGGGCCGCTGTAAGGCATGGTCTGGCCTATCTTGATCTCGGTTGCGCTGACACCGCGCATCTCGGCACCGCGCGCGGCCAGCGGCCAAGACAATTGCCAAGTTAGTTGCGAAGCCAATAACGCGGCCACGCCCAACGTCGTCACAAGACGCATGGTCCCCTCCCCGATTTATTTTCGACCGTTTGATGACGGCTGCGCGCACGGCGGCCCACCCTCACGATCTCTTGTGTGGGAAACATGCCATGACGCAGCAACCGGCGCTATTGATAATTACCGCCGCTGACCGCGGCAGGCATTCCGACCGCAAGCGTCTTGACAGGACAAGGCGTCTTGACAGGACAGGGCGTCTTGACAGGACAGGGCGTCTTGGCAGGATTTGGAAAACATGCGAAATCTGCCGGAAGCTTCAGCTGATTTTCGCAAGCTCCCGATCGTCGTGTCTGTCAACAACATGCGCGCTCCAATCACTCTCGGGCATTCGTGCCTGCCCGCAAAATTGCTGATCGTCACGGTCGTTGCCTGTGCCTTGTCGCCGCTGCACCCCGCGGCGGGCAGCGAGGGCGGCGCGGCCTTTCTCGAAAAGCTCTCGCTCAATTCGGCGCCTTCGCGCGTCGTAGTGGTTTGCCACGGCTTCGGTTGTGCGTATCGCGATCAGTTGGTTCTCACTCCGGCGAGGCTTTCCTTTCTACGCGGCCTGCTGGCCGCCGCTCACTCGGCCAAGCAGGAACGAAAAGCGCTTGCCAGGGCGGTTGCCTGGCTCGACCGCGAGGGCGGGCGCGCCGCCGGTACGGTCGGCCGGATTGCCCGTGCCGGAGCCGGCACCAAGAGCGGTCCGTCGCAGATGGACTGCATCGATCTGACGGCGAACGTCACCGAACTTCTGATCGCGCTCGATCGCAACAAGCTCTTGAAATATCACCGGGTGGACGAGCCGGTCTCGCGCGGCTTCGTCATCGACGGCAAGCAGCCGCATACCACGCCTGTGATCGTGGAAATTGCCAGCGGCACGCCATGGTCGGTCGATTCCTGGACCAAGGCCTATGGCCAAAGCCCCGACATCATGACGATCAGCCAGTGGAAAAGCAGGGATTGACCCCGGCTGCGAAGATCGCGCCGCCCCGGGCGCGCGGGTGTCGTCCGCCCGTCACTGCCGTGAGGCGGTTCGATACAGCAATGGAAATGCCACGCGCGAGTATCCGGCCTGCGGCTTCGCTTCCGGCCGCGGCGGGCTCAAGCACTGATTGAGCGCCGCGGCGACTTCCGCGGCGATGATCGGCCAGTGCACGACGTCGGCGATTCCGGTTCCGACCAATCGATCCGCGCCGATCTCCTCGCTCGACTTCGTCGCCAGCACGATCGGCAGATGCGGCGCGACGTCGTGCAAGGCGGCCGCGATCTCGAGCGACGACATGGTCGACCCGAAATGGCCGACAATGAGCGCGTCGAAGCGATCCGGCCGGGCGCGGCAGGCGGCCAGAGCGGCGCCCGCCGCGTCGAACCCGACCGGCTCGAAACCGAGTGCGGCCAACGTCTCCTCGTCTCGCAAGAGCCGCGCGCCGTCGCTGGTCACCATCATCACGGTCTCGCCGTTCCCGACCTGGACCATGGGGGCGGTCATCGCCGGGATCGGCGCGGAACTCTCCATGCAGGGCAGCCAAACCTCGAACCGACTGCCCAGACCCGGCGAGCTCTGCACGTTGATGGCGCCGCCATGTTCGCGCACGATCTCGCGCACCGTCGCCAGACCCAGACCGTTGCCCGAGGCACGGGTGGTGAAAAACGGTTCGAAGATCCGCGCCAAGGTCGCCTGATCCATGCCCTGTCCGGTATCCGTCACGACAATGCATACGTAACGGCCTGGATGCAGTTCGTCATGAGTCAGCGAGCGCAGCTCGGTGATTTCGCGCAAGGCAGTTGCGATTTCGATGCGCCCGCCATCTTCAATGGCCTGCGCCGCATTGTTGCAGAGATTGAGGATGACCTGCTGCAATTGGGCTGACTCGCCCGACACGAGCGCCACGACTTGAGATTCCTGAACTGCAAGTTCGATGCTCGGCGGCAGCGAGACGATCAATAGCGACGCGGTCTCGTTCACCAGAGCGCTCGCGCTCAGAGGCCTGCGGTGGACATCGCGGCGCTGTCCGAACACGAGGATCTGGTCGACCAGATCGCGGGCCCGCTCGGCCCCCCGCCGGATCGCGCCGAGATTGCGGCCGAGGCGCGCGTCCGGACCGAGGTGCTCTTCCATCACCTCGGCATGACCGAGAATCCCGCCCAATATGTTGTTGAAGTTGTGCGCGATGCCGCTGGTCAGCGTCCCAATCTTCTCCATGCGCCGGGCCTGCTGCAGCCGGGTCTCCAACCGCGCCCGCTCCGTCTCCATGGCGTGCCGCCCGACGGCATAAACGATGGTATCGAGCGCCATGCGCAAGAGGCTGAGTTCACCCAGCGAGTAGATGCGACAGGGCCGTCCGACCGCCTCAAAGGCCAGGACGATGGCGCTGCCGTCCTGGTCGGCGTTGACAGCGCACGCCCATCCGCCGAGCCCCGCGGCCAGGAGCTCATTCTTGCATTCTCCGCGCGGCATGCGATGGACGCGCGGAACATGGATAATTCCATCGGTGGTGAGGCCGGAGCGCATCGCAACGCCGAGTGCGCTTTCCGGCCATCCCGGCGGCGGAGCGAATCCTGGCTTGTGCCAGACATGCAGCCTCGGCTCCGCGCCCGATACGATGAAATAGGCGCGATCGGAGCCGATGCATCGCACCATCTCGGCGAGCGCGCGTTCGATCTCGGCATCGAGATGCGGCGGCAGCGCATTGATGAACCGCATGGATATGCCCGCGATCACATGCTCGAACGCGGCACGGCGCTGCAGCGCTTTCGCGCGCGCCTTGAGCTGAACCCCGAGGTAAACCAGGAAGACGACCAGGAGCAGCGAGGCCGCATAAAGCAGTTCGCGATAGTCCCGTGCGGCCGTCCGCGAGGCGGCCTGACGCGTCATCAGCAGAGTCCGCAAGTGATCCTGCTCCTGTTTTCGCGGAATGGCGCGCATGGCCCTCAAGGCTTGGTCGACCGCGGGAAGAAGACGGTGGAGCAGTCGTCCGTGCGCCAGCAACGGCGCCACGGCCTCGCTGTGCGACGGGGCGGCCAGTTCATCGAGTTCATTCAGCCGATTCTCGACGTCGCGCGCGACGGCCTCCGAGGTGTCGAGCGTCAGGTTCAGCATAGCTGCGGCGGTGGCGCTGATCGCGGGCTCCAGATCCGCAGCCTTCGGCGATACGCTGAAGCGGCTGAAGAAAGACAGGGAGTTATGCATCAGCGCGTTGTCGCTTTTGAATTTTTCGACCAGTTCCTCCTGCCGGTCGACCGACCGCGCCAGCCGATCGACCGCCGCCGCCGTCTCCTGATCCATAGCCGCCGACTGGCGCAAACGGTCGCGGCAAATATGCAGCGCATCGATTTCACGAACCAGCGGATCGTAGTCGCGCAACATCCCTGTGCGCGCGCTGAACACGTCGCGATACAAGGCGTTTTCGATCATCGCGAAGTGTTCGAGTTCCGCAAGGGCGACATCGAATGTCTCGGCTTCCGGATTGAGCGCGCGCAGCGACAGCCAGGTCAATAGCACGACGACAAGAGCTGCGGTCGCCGCAGCGGGAAACATCCTCATCGTCGTGCCTCGGAAACCGGCGCGCCACGGAAAGTCCCGGTCAGCGATTGAAGAAACGCAACGAGGGAATCGACCTGCTGGTCCGACACCGTGCGGTCGAGCTGCGCCGCCGCCATCCGGCGGATCGCGTCTGCGAGAGTCGGTGCGCTGCCATCGTGAAAATAGGGCGCCGTGGTGGCCACGTTGCGCAGGCTCGGCACCCGCACGATCTCTGGCTTCCCCGGAACGAGCTGCCGGAAGATTCCCTGCCGCTGCATGAGATTGCCGCCGATATTGACGCCCTGATGGCATGCACTGCAGCCGAGCGACTTGAACAGCCGGTAGCCGTCCCGCTCCTTGTCGGACAGGGCCGAAATATCGCCGCCGAGCCAGCGATCGAACCGGCTTCCCGGCGTCAGCAGCGATTGTTCGAATGTCTCCATCGCGTCAAGAAAGCTGTCGCGATCGGGATCGCGTCCGTAAGCTTCGCGGAATTGCTCCGCGGTTTCGGGATCGGCGTTCAGCTTCCGAACCACGTCGTTCACGCTCGTCCTCATGTTCTCCGGATTTTCCAACGCGGACTCGATTTGAGCCGCAAACGTTCGGATGTCGCCTTCCCAGTTCAAACGAAAATTGAGCGCCGCGTTGAAAACCGTCAGCGTGTCGAAGCGGGGCTTCGGCTTGTCGCGAGCTTCGCCCTTGCCGGCGTTTGCGTTGGCGCTGACCTTGCGGCCGCCGGCACCGTTGGAATGAATGTCATGGCACGACGCGCAAGCGAGGTCTCCGCCCGCGGACAGACGCGGGTCGGAGAACAGACGCTCGCCAAGCGCAAGCTTCTTCGGATCCGCGACCGGCGGCGACGGAATCGGCGCAATGGGCTCCTCGGTCAAGGTCGTTGCGCAAGACGCACGCGATTCCGATGGGGCCTGAGCCGCCGCCCCGCTCGCGAGAACCAGCCCCAGGCAGATCAAGAGCAGCCAGCCGCGCGGTCGCAGCAGGACGGCCCCCAGCCGCGCCGGCCCAAAGGCAGTTTCTATGTGATGTCGCCGGCGCAAGGCCGGCGACCATGGTCCCATCGTCCCAGACACTCCCCACACCTCTCACATCAAGCGCTACCGTAGCGGCCCAACGCCCCGCAGCGCGCGGCGGCCGTATTGCCGCAGTTCGGCCGTCGTCTGGCACCCGCCTCTCGGCCGGCGGCGTCTCGACAGCCACGTGGCCACGATCGCGGTGATGGAGGCGAGCCGCCCCGGAGGGGCTCGCCGCGTCACGTTCAGCCGCACGATTTTTTCATTGCCACCGGGGGCGGCGGCAATCGATTGCGTTCGGCCCGCGGCCGGAAACAGCGAACGTTTTCCGCTATCATCGACGGCGAACCGCGATAGTTCCCTCAGATCTGGCGCGAGGCCGGGCGACCGGCTGGAACTGCCGCGTTGAGGCGGCCGGTCCAGCGCGGGATCGCGGCGATCGGCGTCGTCATTTTCGACGGCGTACGCCGCTGTCGGGTACATGGCCTCTGCGTAGGCGGCGCAGCCCGCGAAAACCTGCGTCACGATCCATGACATGATGCCGATCGGGAAATTGGCGAATGCGAGGTCGGCGCACCCGCCACACCACGCCATAGCCTTGAGCATCAGCCCCGAGCCTGCCGCCAGGAGTGCGCGCAGCGGCCGGGCTCGTGACGAGACGCGTTGCGGCCCGCCGGCGCTTGCCTGCCGGCCTGAGGTGCGTTCCAGATCGATCTGACGCGCTCCGAACTGCAAACGCAGAATCCGCGCTTGCTCCGCTGGCGCCGCATCGGCCCCCGCATACGGCGATGCGTGAGCAAACTGCGATCGGCCGCGAAAAAATGACTTTCCCAATGGCATGGAGGGCTCCCAAAATAAGGCGATATGGGAGACCTTGCCGTTCGCGTGTTTCGGCAACATTCCAGCGCTGGAAATTCGGGTTACGGTCGTAATGCGGCACACCGGCCTTCCCGGCCGGGAAACGGTTCTCGCGGCACGTCGCGGCTTTGTCCGGACGGCGGCCCGCCGATTGGCCAAAACCGAATTCATCACAGCACTTCGACGGGAAGCGAGAAGACATAGCCGACGCCGCGTTCGGTCTGGATGATCGACGGCGTGCTGGGGTCGCTCTCAAGCTTGCGCCGAAGCCGCAAGACCTGCACATCGATGCTGCGGTCGAACACGTCCTCATGAATGCGGGTCGCCTGCAGCAGGTGCTCGCGCGAAAGCGGCCGCTGCGGCGCATCGACAAAGGCGATCAGCAGCGAATACTCGCCTTTGGTCAGGCTGACCGGCGCGCCGGCCGAATTGGTCAGCCGCCGGCTGCGCCGATCGAGCAGCCAGCCGCCGAACCGGCAGCGGCCTCGTTCGGAATCCCGCGCAGCCGTGACGTTGCCGGCCTCACGCCGCCGCAGCACCGCCCGGATGCGGGCCAAAAGCTCTCGCAGCCCAAATGGCTTGGTGATGTAGTCGTCCGCGCCGAGTTCGAGCCCGACCACCCGGTCGATCTCGTCGCGGCGATGACCGGTCGTGATGATGATCGGAATATCGGAGTGCGCACGGATCTCGCGGAGCAGATCGAGACCGTCCTCCTGGCCAAGCCGCAGGTCGAGGATGACAAGGTCGGGCTCGCCGCGCGCAAGAAACGCAGAAACCTCATCGCGCCGGGACGCGGCAACGGCGCGGATATCGTGCTCCTCAAGGTAATTCATCACCAGGTGACGCATGGTGAGATCGTCTTCGACCACCACGCAGACCGGCTTCCTCCGCTCTGGGCCGATCTTTCCATCCGCGGCCTCGAACGGCTCGTCCGCGACCCTGCCAACTTCGTCCGAGTCAACGCGCGCCGGTTGGGAACCGCGGCCGGTCGCTGCATTTGCCGTCATTCAGGTCTCTCCGACGCCCCGGCCCCTAATATAACACCGCATGTTGCGCTGCCGCACACGATTCAGCGAGGGCGGAGCAGCGGCCTTCGCACGTTGCGGGGGAGCCACGCTCCGTGCTTGGAACTTTGCTGGAACCCGGCTTCGCGTGCTGTTCTTTGAAAACGACCGCGTGGACGCAATTGCCTCGTCCGCGGCTGGAACTGCCCGAAAAGACGGGAGGAACTTGTCACTGCTCGCGCCGCGGGCGATCGCGAGACGATTTCAATACGAGACGATTTCAATAAATGGGCCCGACACTGACTTGCGGTAGGACCGCGCGTTCTCAGCTACAAAATTGTTACTCCGAGCCCTGCTCTTCGCAAATTTGCTTGAACCGAGAGCGCGGTGAAAATTCAACGCGCGGCATCTGCCTTGACCGGCCCGTCGTCACGATCGGACAAACGCCAGGGGCGGTTGGATGCCGCGTTTCGTCATTCCTCACCTCCATCCTGGGAATGAGTGACCTTCGCCGCCCGTCTTCGGAAGAAAGCCTCCAGCCGCACCTTGGCATCATCGTCGACGATGGTGAGCGCAGCCATCAGGCTCTCGGTCAGGAAAGCAGTGTCCGGCTCCGCGCGCGCGATGCGGGGCAGCGCCTGCAGCACCGCAAAGTTGCTGAGCGGCGCGTTGCCGGCGATCTTCTCGGCCAATTCCAGCGCCCTGGCGATACCCTGGTCGTCGTCGACCACGTATTGGGAGAAGCCGAGGGGCAGACCTTCCTCCGCGCTATAGGTCCGACCGGTCAGCATCATATCGACCATCCTGGTCGTGCCGATCAGGCGCGGGATACGAATGGCTCCGCCCCCGCCGACGAAGATTCCCAACGCGCTCTCCGGGAGGGCATAATATGCGCCGCGCTCCGCGATACGAATATGGGCGGCGGCGGCGAGCTCCAGACCACCACCGATCACTCCGCCCTGCAGCACCGCGATGACCGGCACCTCCGAATTTTCGATCTTGTCGAAGGCGCGGTGGAAGGATCGCGAGAAACGAAGGCTTGCCTGTGCGTTGGCCTCGGCGAGCACGGAAAGATCGGCGCCGGCCGAAAAATGCTTTCCCTCGCCATAGACGATGATGACGCGGGTGCCTTCCGGCGGATCGGCGAAAAATCCTTCGATTCCCGCGATCATCGCCGCGTCGAGAGCATTTCTCTTGGCGGGACGAGACAGGCGCAGCAGCGCGATGGGACCGCGCTGGCTCACGATCAGGTTGTTCGCAAGGATCTGCCCGAGCGAGCTGGCGCGTCGGCTCTTGCGGCCATTGCGATTCGATCGATCCAGTGCGGTCGTCGGGTGCCCGTCCAGAGAAAGCGGCTTGGTGCTTGAATTTTCGAACGATCCTGTCAGATCAGACATAGTGCGAGATCTCTCATAATCTTCGTGGGACTGAAAACGGATCCACTGAAGACCGCGCACGTTGCCGGAAGATTTCGGAACAAAGCGATCGCATTACGCCTGTAACAAGCCCCGAAGGCCTCAATCCCGCGAAGACGACGCAAGCCCTGCTGCATCCGATGCAACAGGGCTGCCGTAGATACGCAAGGGAGCGGAAGAAATTACGGCCCGATCTGCCGGCTCACCGCGTTTTCCTGCTGGTTCAGCGCGCGCTGCTCGGCCCTCGTGATGTGACCGCCGTTGAAGCCGGCCATCGCGCGCTCCTCGTAGCGGATGGCGCGGTCCTCGGCATGCAGCTGTCGCGCCTCGAACGGGGTGATGCGTCCGTCGGCCACGCCCTGCCTGATGCGGAAATTCTGCACGGCAAGGCGGTTGTTCACCTCGACGCGGCGCGGGTGATTGGCCTGCCACAGGGTTTCGGCGGACGCTGACGTCACGGACGTGCCGAGCGTTGCAAGGGCGAATGCGATCATCGAGAACTTGGTGATGCGGGTCATGTCTTCTACTCCGAGTTGAGCACCGTCGGTGCGTGTTTGATCACGCGGGCAATGATGCGGCCGGCGTCCCGAAGCGGCGCTGAACGCGCCGTTCATCACCTCGTCAGCAACCTTGCATGGACGTCATCTTCCTTGCCGGCACGGAGCGGTTGTGTACGCCGCCGTGACCGAACCGGCGCATTTCCGACGGAGATTCGGCCCTGTTTGGAGCGTCGACGCACAGGACAGCAGCGGCAGACCTACCTCAATCACATTGTCGTGCGAGCCCGGCCGCGGCGTGGGCCGTCCCACGCGGAGCGAACTGCGCCGGAAGATTGGCAGAATGCCACGCCGCCGCTATGGTCGGGCGGGCCATAGGCGAGAGAGGCTGACGAGTGATGACAGAACTCACCTTCGAAGCGGCGCTGCAAGACCGCACGGCCGAGATGCTCGATGCCTGCACCAAATGCGGCAAATGCGTCGAGGTCTGTCCGAGCGCCCAGCCGGCCAACATCACGGACGCCGACCCAACCGATGTCATCACCGGAATCATCGATCTCGTCCGCAGCGGCGACGGCCCTGAAATATCCCGGCGATGGGCGACCTCCTGCACGCTGAGCGGTGCCTGCATCGCGGCGTGCGACGAGGGCGTCAATCCGCGCTTTCTGCTGGCCATGGCCCGTGTCGCGATCAGGCAGCACGATGTCGCGTTGGCCGAGCGGCGCCGCGACGGCGTGGCGAAATTTCGCGACACCAGCCGCGATGTCACGACGTTATCCCGGCTGCAGCTCGAACGCGAAGCGTTGGAACGCCTGGGACAAGGGGCTGCGTCGCAATCGACACCGGACGAGGCGCCGGATTTCGTCTTCTACACCGGCTGCAATGTTCTGAAGACACCGCACGTCGCGCTTCTTGCGCTCGATATCATGGACGTGCTGGGCATCAGCTACCGCGCGATGGGCGGCCCCAGTCACTGCTGCGGCGTCATGCAGCTCCGCGCCGGCGATGTCGAAATGTCCGGCCGCATGGGAACGAACTCGATCGAGAAGATGGCGCACAGCAAATCGGGACAGGTGCTCTCGTGGTGTCCCAGCTGCTATGTCCAGTTCACCGAGACCACCCTGCCGGCCATCGAGCGGCAACGCGGCGCGCGGCCTTTCGAGATGACGCCGTTCATCGCGTTCTTGAGGACCCGCCTCGACGCCTTGAAGGCCGCTTGCCGCGAGCCCGTCGCGTTGCGGGTGGCGATGCATCGCCATCCGGGCGTGCCCAGCGTCGTCAATGCCGCGATCGCGATCCTGCAGGCCATTCCCGGCATCGAATTCGTCGATCTGAAGCAGCCCGCGATCGGCCTGCAGAGCGCCAGTCTTGGCGTGCTTGCCGACCATAAGAGGGAGCTGCAACGCGCCGAGCTGCAGGCTGCCGGCGATGCAGGCGTCGACGCGCTGGTCACGATCTATCACTCCGAGCATCGCGAATTATGCGCGCACGAATCCGAGTGGCCGTTCCGGATCGTCAATCTTCTGGAAGTTCTCGGCCAGAGCATGGGGCTGCACCGGGACGACCGCTACAAGGAGTTGAAATTCGCCCAGGATGCCGATCTCATCCTCGGCGAATGCGGCGACCTGATCGCTCGGCATGCGATCGATCCGGCGCTCGCGCGCGACGTCATCGTCAAGGCGATGCTCGGAGACCAGCCCCTTCCCCTCGGCAGCGGTCCGCTTGCAAAGGATGGCCCCACTGTTAAGGCTCTGCCGGCGTGACCGGCACGGCCCCACACCGCGAGGTCAATTCGGATTGGCCGGCTGCGCCGGATTTGGCCCGACCGGCGCCGGCTCGACGGCCAGCTTCGGATCGGTGGGCAACACCCGCGCGCCGGCGGCGCCGGCAGCTTGGCCCGTGGTGGCGTAGCGCGCCTGCTCGGCGGTTTTGAGCTCGGGACGGTTCCAGCGGTCGCGGACGAGAAGCGCCAGCACGCCCGCACAGACGAGAGCGACCGCGAGCGATATCGCCGCAAAGCCTGCCCTGTTGATGGTGTGACGTTCGCGCAAAATCACTATTCCGCTTGCCAGCCTGGATAAGTCCGGGGCGCCGGCTCGGGTTCCACGGAGGTCAGCGCTTGGGGCGCTGGTCCGTCGGGATCACGAATTTCAGCCCCGACCAGATGTCGTCGATCGCGCAGACCTTGATATCGACGAGACCGAGCTTTAACGCCGTATCGCGAATCACGACATCGCTCAGGTCGGTGGCTACACCGCTCGCCTTCT
>Ga0137390_10004936_pt1 | contig 11170 bp, 7 predicted proteins | sample 15con2h24AmetaG_FD_104937 | JGI IMG/M metagenome (GOLD analysis project Ga0137390, IMG submission 104937) | Vadose zone soil microbial communities from Angelo Coast Range Reserve, California, USA - 15con2h2.4A metaG | ecosystem: Environmental > Terrestrial > Soil > Vadose zone > Saprolite... | reverse complement strand
GGCCGGCCGCCGCGTTGCGGTAATCTCAATGTTTGCGCCGGCGCGGCCCAGCGCATCGAGAAAGCGGTTAACTTTCGATCGAAATGGCTCGGCGAGGCTGTCCGTGCTCTTGCTGGTCGGAAACTGCTGTACCCAATGCTCGCCACTGAGTTTGCTAGCCGGCGCACTTGAATCCGGGAGCGATGGCGCCGGGCTTTGCCAAGGAGTGTAAGGGACGGGGAGGGATGGCGACGCCCCGGGCGGCTGGCTTGCTCCGGCCCTTATCAGCGCCGCCTCGGTCTGCGGGCCAACGATCCCATCCGCGGCGAGGCCGTAGCGTGTTTGAAAAGAGCGAACGGCCGACCTCGTCATCGTTCCGCTGATGCCGTCCGCCGCAAGGTTCAAGCCAAGCAGCTGGTTGAGCGAGCGCTGCACCCACTTGATGTAATCGCGGCTGCCGCGATCGATCTCGCTTTCCCATTCGAATTCGAGTTCTTGGATCGTCGGCAATTTGTAGATCGGTGCAGCGAGCGCGGAGTGCCGCAGGGCGGCTGCCCCGGCTGCGCTCTGCTGCCCGGTGCGGTCGGGCCGAGGCCCGCTTGCGGGTTGCAGCGATGCGGAGCGAAGGCGCTGCGCCGCACGCAGGCGATCGCGGCAAAGCTGGGGCTCCATGCCATTGCCGGACGCCTCAGCTGGCAACATGGGTGTGAACCTGATCCTGCCGGCGATGCTGTCATTGTTTGCCACGATGGCTTCTCCCGCGAATCGAGGTGAGTGGGTTAAACAAAGTGCATCAACACTCCGAGAGCTGAAGCAACCCGTGTGCCAAGCTTTGACGGCGTATCAAAGCCGCCGAAAGCCGCTTGGCCGAAGCGCGCTTCATGGATGGGGCAAGATAGCGAAGCCGGCTTCACCGTGGGCCCCATCTCGTGGGTTACGCCGGTATGAAGGTGGGAGCTGCACAATTACCGAGACCGGATTTCCGGTCGGGTATGAGCGCCTGCTCTGTTTACCGGCGAGCTTGTCCGCCTCAAGCGCCTTTGCTCTGCGCCTTCAATTCGGGTGAGCTCGCACGCACGGGCGTGCTTGCGGGAGCGAAAAGGCTTTCGCCAAATGCGCATAAAGTATCGGTAACGCGAAATCAGCTTCGGCAGCTTCGAATATAAATCATTTAAAAAACAAGACGACGAGTTTGGCACGATAGTTGAAAGGTTGTTCTGCGTCGACGAGGTGCATCCCTTATCGAAAGGGTCCTTTTTCACACAGGGAGACCACCATTATGAGCACTATGGAGAGATTTGAGTACAACCCGGAAATGCCATCCTACGAAACCGGATGGGGCGGGGAAGCCGAGTACGAATCCGAGGTCTTCAGCGAAGCTGAAGTCATGGAGCTAGCCGGGCAGCTGACGGAAATCGCCACCGAAGCCGAGCTCGACCGATTTCTGGGCGACCTGATCAGCAAAGCGGGACGCGCTCTCGGCAAAGTCGTGCGCTCTCCGATCGGGCAGGCAGTCGGCGGATGGTTGAAAAGCGCCGCAAAGTCAGCCCTTCCGCTCGCCGGCGGAGCGCTCGGCGGCCTGGTCGGCGGACCGCTCGGCGCCAAGATCGGCAGTGGGCTCGCTTCGGCCGCGGGCAGCGCGTTCGGCCTCGAAGCCGAGATGAGCCAAGAGGACCGCGAATTCGAAGGCGCCAAGAACTTCGTGAAAATGGCGGCCGATACGGTCAAGTCGGCGGTGTCGGCGCCCCCCGGCGTCAATCCGGTAGCGGCCGCAAAAGCGGCCGTGGAGGCCGCCGTCCAAAAGCATGCCCCAGGGCTCAGCGGCGGAGGCGTTGCCGGGCCCGCCGGCAGATCCGGCCACACCGGCCGATGGGTACGTCACGGCAGAAACGTCATCATCGTCAACTGCGCGTAGGCGCTGTGAAGCCGAGCGGAGGGCGCGATGCCTGTCTTCAATCCAAGGCTGGACGTGCGGCCGGACACATTTGGATTTTCCGGTGCGCGGCGCGACAAATCGTTTGCGGGTTCCAGGTTTCGAGGCCCCTTCAGCGACGCTGACGAAGCGGAGTTGGCCCTGGAACTGCTACAGGTCACCAGCGAAACCCAGTTTGACCGGTTTCTCGGCAACCTTTTCAAAAAAGTATGGGGAGGCGGCATCGCGCCCGTCGGCTCGAAAGTCACTGGGCCCCTTCGAGGGCTCCTCAAGACGGTCGCTAGCAAGGCGCTGCCTTCCGTAGCGACCGCCGCAGCAACGTCGTTCGGGCCGGCGAACGATGCAATCGCGGAAAATCTGGGCTCTCTTGTGAGCCGGGTACTGGAGGCGGAAGTCGCTGCACCGACCGGCGCCGACCGCGATTTGGAGAAGTGCCGGCAATTGTTCGAGAAGCACCGGCAATTCGTGCGAGTGGCCGGGACGGCCGCAACTGCCGCGGCAGCGGCACCATCCGGAGTCAATCCCGTCGCGGCGGCGCAGAGAAGCCTGGCGGATTCGGCAAATGAAAGGCTCATCCGCAAGGACGGCCCCGCCGGAAAGACTGCGAGTTTCACTGCACGCGCTCCCGTAGCGGCGACGATGACCGCCGCTGACGCATCCGGTCGCGTGGCGAAGCAAAGATCTCAAACGAAAACCACGGCTCCGGGAATGCGCACCTGCAGCATTTGCGAGCAGCCACCCGGTTCCTGCCAATGCAAGAAGGTCGGCCGCAGCGGCGGCTGGTTCCGCAGCGGCAGCAGCATCATCGTCAACTGCTAGAGGCGGAGCACGTCAGCCTGCCGGAAATCCGGCACACCGTTGAGCAGGACGCAACAGGAGAACCCCATGCACGACATCGATCGTATTCGTTTGGAGACCCAGTCCGAGACCGGAATGTTTGAGGCCGGTCCATTCGAAGCAGGACAATTCGAGTTTTCTCAGACAGGAACAACTTACGGCGAAACCGGCGAAGTGTTTGGCGAGACCGAGCTGTTGGAGCTTGCAAGCGAGTTGCTCGAAATCACCAGCGAGGCTGAACTCGACCGCTTCCTCGGAGATCTGATCGGTCGAGCCGGCAAAGCGATCGGCAAGTTCGTCAGGTCGCCCGAAGGACAGGCGATCGGCGGCATCCTGAAAGGCGCCGCAAAGCAGGTCTTGCCCGGAATTGGTTCAGCGGTCGGCGGCTACTTTGGAGGAGCGACAGGAGCAAAACTCGGCGGTGACGTGGCGTCCGCCGCCGGCAGGGCCTTCGGCTTGGAGCTTGAAGGGCTGAGCAACGAGGACCGGGAGTTCGAAATTGCGAAGCGTTACGTCAGCTTTGCGGCCGACGCCGTCAAAAATCTTGCGCTGGCTCCGTCCAGCCCAGATCCGAGAAAAGCCGCTAATGCGGCGGCAGTGACGGCGGCGAAATCGTTTGCGCCGGGACTGCTGCTGCCGCCCCAAGCGGCAATGGAGCCTCAAACAGACTCTCCCGTTTCCCTTCCGGCCGGTCACAGCGGCCGCTGGGTACGCCGCGGCAACAGGATCATTCTGTACGGGATCTGAACGGTCATGAACGCCAGCTCATATGCCCACTGGATGCTGGACCAGGAAGCTCGCGCATTGCTCGCGAGGCTCGCGCGTGTCAAGCCGTTTGTGCTCTCCCAGCCGATGACCTTAGCTGCGAGTCTTCTGCCCGCCGCCCAGATTGCCATCGAACGCTTTCTTGCCGAAGGTCGGCACGAGCTGAAGAATCGCATTCGGGAGTTCCTGAGCTGGCTCCATGACGAAGGCCGGCAGGCCTCGCCGCAGGACGTTCAGCGCCGGTTCGTCTTCCTCAAGCTGCGGTTCAACGCCGTTCTTTCGCAGCTCGAACTGTTCTACCAAGTCATCAGCCAGCGCAGCGAGAATGAGCAAGGCGTCTGGCTTTCCGGTCTCGATGTCGTCGCGGCGGACGCTTTGGCTCTGCCGGATTACTACGAAGCGCCGCCGGTGATCTGCTATCTCGACCGCGGCATCGGCGGCGCAATACGGCGCGCACGGACCCGCCTGCCTGGCGGCGGCGAGAACCCTGTCGCCGTGATCCGCATTCCGCGCGAGCGCATGATCGGCAGCGGCATCGCGTCATCGCTGATCCACGAAGTTGGCCACCAAGGTGCGGCTCTGCTTGGGTTGGTTCCCTCGCTCCGGCTGGCTCTGCGCGCCAAACAGCAAAATGTTCGCGAGCCTTCAGCGTGGCGCCTGTGGGAGCGCTGGATCTCCGAAATCGTTTCCGATTTCTGGTCGATTGCGCGGGTGGGCGTGGTATCCACTTTGGGGCTCATCGGCGTTGTCAGCCTGCCGCGGCCCTTTGTCTTCCGGATCAATGTCGACGACCCGCATCCGGCGCCCTGGATTCGCGTAAAGCTCAGCTGTGCCATCGGGGATGGCCTTTATCCGCATCCGCAGTGGCAACGCGTGGCGAGGCTGTGGGAGTCCTACTACCCGATCGGCGATCTCGAGGCCGAGCGCCGCGACCTGCTCGCCGGCCTGGAGGCAAGCCTTCCGGAATTCGTCGCGGTCCTGGCCGATCATCGCCCGAGCGCGCTGGGCGGGCGTTCGCTTCGCGAGGCGATGAAAATCGAAGAGCGGACTCCCGCCAGGTTAACGGCGCTGTTCGGCGCCTGGAGCATGGCGCCGAGCAAAATGTATCGCGCACCGCCTTCGCTGGTCTTCGCCGTGCTCGGCCAGGCGCGAGCAGACGGCGGTCTGAGCCCCGAAGACGAGAGCGACCTGCTCGCAAAGCTGCTCACCTTCTGGGCGATGCGCAGCACGCTGGATAGTTCGGCGTACTGCGCCGCGATACCGAGGTCGGAAGTGCGGGCGTTGGCAAGCTAGGTGAACATCGCAACATAAGGAGATACGACAATGGCAAGTTTCGACAATCAATGGCAATGCTCTGTTTCGGCTGACCCCGACCAGGTCCGTAAGGCTGATAAACTGACGTTGGCAATTACTCTGCACAAGAGCGATTTTGATGTACTTGGTGTCCCTGATCAGGAAAAGATTTACGAATACGGTTTTGGATACAGCTTTAGCAGCAGCAATACCAGACTGAACCATCAACTAGGCCGCGCTGCCAAAAAACCAAAGGTTGTAAACGGCCAAGCACAGTTTTATCTCCATGTCCCGGACATTCCCGACGGGGAGTATGACATCGCCGTTGCACTCACGCCCAATCCTGACTTTTGGGATGGTAAGCCGCCTCCTGTCGAGCATCCTACGACCCCTGTGCCGGGGAGCGTGCCAGTCAGCGTCATCACGCACCTGATCGAGACCGAATCGAAAGTAACTCTACGACGCACGTTCGTAGGTCCCACGGACGATCGAGCGCTGTGGACGGCCATCCGTAACCGCACGGCGGCAATCGGATTCGAGCGCTATGAGAAATTCATCAATTGTGTCTTTTGTCGTGACTCGATCGATATCAACAAGTTCCTCACAAACGGCGGCACGTTCACTTCGACCCTCAACCGCTGCTTAGATCGGCCCGACACCGCCGATCCAACAGCAACAGACAAGAGGCAGCTTAGCATTTATGGGCCTTATGCCTACAGCATCTTGAAGCTCGCGACGCAGGTGTTTCTGACTCTCGAAAGCGGCGTCGTCATCAGGGATCCGCCTGGAACGCCAAAGATTTTCGACCTCAAAAAGGAGCGCATCCGGATCGACGATTTCTCCCTGGAATTGGGTGAACTGAAAAGAGAGCTAGGGACCTATCTTGGCCCCGCTGACCACCTGCCGTATCTCGACCGCATCCTGACGAATTTGATCACCCTCGACGACGATGAGGACCCGAAGGAAGTCCTGCCCTATTGCATCGGGGTGTTGCAGCATCGTCTGACCTCGCCGAGCCTCATCGAGCTGATCTGGTCCTATTGGCTTGAAGAAGGCATGCTCGTTCAAACCATGAATGCGATCGCCCTGCGCTTCCAGAACCGGCGCGGCTCGCCGAACGACCCGTTAGGGGAGCTCGAGTTCGATCCCCTGCGGCCGCTCAACAACCTGATCTGGGGCTTCATCCAGGACGAGCACAATCGGCTGACGGTGCCGCGACGGGCCCATGAGTACCTGCATCATTACGGCCTTTCGCTCGTCGGCAAGGCGGTTCGGGATCTCAATCCAGCCGACACCCGGTCGAAGTTCATCGAGGCGTTCCACAACTTGCTGTCGGCCGCGGCCCGCTTCTTTAAGCAGGATTCCGACACCACCGTGATTGCCGATGGGTTTCCGTTGCTGAACGCGCTCAAGGAGGTCCACCTCATTTTGGCGGAAGGCGCCCACAACCAGTTCGGCGATCTGACCTGGACCGCCCGCGCCGAGATGATGACCATACAGTGGATGCTGGCGCGGCCCGAAATGAGAGAATTTCTGCGTGGTCGCTACATGGTGCCGTACCAGGAAGAATGGATGGGCGCGGTCGACAGCATGAAGAAACTTCAGGGCTGGACCGATACCACCGTGACGCATTTCTACGAGCTCGCGGTAACCGGCGAGCGGATCCTACTCTCGATCCGCTACGGCGACTGGTCCGACATCGAGAACATCGAGGATCAGGCAAAGACCTGGGCGCGCTCCAACAAGCCCGAAATCCAGCGTTACATCCATGGCTACCGGACGGTCACCGGCGTGGATCTGGCAGCCGACATCATCGACACCCGCGATGCGGCCGCTCGGTACCTGCAGCCTTCGGTGCTAATCCAGCGCAGGCTGATGGAGCAGAGTTCGGGGGCGGCGCGTTCGGTGAACGGGCCTGACCTCCTTGCCGCGAGAGCGTCGGGCCAAGCCGCGTTGCCGGGGCCTGGCCGCTCCAGATTGCCGGTTTATCGCGAGGAACCGTAAGGCGAGGCGGCCCCGATGTCGCTCGACTTCACATCGGCGCTCTATCTGGGCTTTCGTCACGCCCACGGCACGCTGCGGCCGTGGGCGCAGCTCACGACGGGTCGGCCGGCGGCGCTCGAACGGACGCCGGAAGCCGAGCGCGTCGCAGCGGCTCTGGCGCAGCTGATGCGGTGCGAGCGCGCTGCACTCGCACCGTCGACGCTTCACCTCTACTGGGATCTGTTCGACCTCCTGGCGCGAGACGGCATCGCCATTTATGCCGACGCGTCGGGCTATCCGATCGCGCGTTGGGGCATCGAGCGGGTGGCCGCGAAAGGGGTCCGGACGACGACATTCCCGGCGCATGACGCAGCTGCGCTGGGATATCTTCTGCATCAGGAACGGCACGGCGGGTATCGTCCGGTCCTCGTGACGGATGGAGTCTGCCCCCAGACCGGCCGGACGGCGCCTCTGCCGGACTATCTGAGGCTGGTCCGGCAGTGGGACGGATATGTCGTCGTCGATGATACGCAAGCCTTGGGAATCCTGGGAGAGGCCCCCGCGCGCGACGCCCGCTACGGCCGCGGTGGCGCCGGGACGCCTGCCTGGTATGGGGTCCAAGGGCCGGGGTTAATCGTCGGAAGCTCTCTGGCGAAGGGGTTCGGCGCACCTTTGGCCGTCATCGCCGGCGACGCGAGGCTGATCGCAAGATTCGAAGATCTGAGCGCGACCAGGGTCCACAGCAGCCCGCCCTCTCTGGCGGCAATCAGCGCTGCCGAGCAGGCACTCGCCCTCAATGAGAAGAGAGGCAATCTCTTGCGCGCTCGCCTTATGAAAATCGTGCGGTTCTTCAGGGAGAAATTGCATCAGATCGGCCTGTCGGCATTGGGCGGCTTGTTTCCTGTCCAGACATTGAGGGCCATCCCGGACATCGATCCGCAGCGCCTCTATCGTCAGCTGTTGGATTGTGGCGTCAAGGCCGTGTTGCGCTCGGCGAAGGACATGTCCGACGGCGCCCTCACCTTCCTGATTACCGTATTGCACACCCGGTCCGACATCGACCGCTGCATGGACGCATTGCAGCACGCGTTGGTCCTCGTGCGCCATCAGCACGAAAGACGAAACCACGCGCTTCGGAGAGAGCGTTCTGACACCTTTGCCTGATCCACACACGACAAGCCGGAGGTTAACCATGAACGGCGAACTCAATTTCGAGGTCATGCCCTTTGAAGCTTATGAGGGATTTCAAACCTCCTCGGCGCCGACCGACGTCGAGATGGAAGAAGAATTCGGCCGGCAGCTTCGCACCCGCGGAGCTTCTGCGCGCGCTCCGTGGGGCGTGCCGCGCCGGTCGAAAACTCCGTCGGTTTCCCCATTTAGGGCACCGACAAAACCACCGGTCCGCAGGCCGCCCTTCACGCTGCCGAAATGGCCGTGGGGCGCAGTCCTTGAGCCTTATGGCGTTGCTGCACAGCCGTTCCCGGCCGAACCTCAGCCGGCCGGTTCGGAGTATATGCGCTGGGTGCAAAGTGCGCTCAATGACGTGCTTGGCTTGCGGCTGCAGCTGGACGGGATCGCAGATTCGGCCACCCGCAGCGCCATTCGCAGCTTTCAGCAACGTCAAGGGCTTCCCGCCGATGGCGTTGTCGGCCCTGATACGGAACGTGCGCTGATTGCCGCCAGAGGCGGAGGATCGCCTCGCGAGGGCGCGGCCAACTCAACTGGCCCCGGCGCGCCGGAGCCGCTCGGGCCGGCTGGTGCGCCTGCGGCCGACCCAGCCGCCGCGCCTGAACCGCCCTCCGCATCGCCAGCTGGAGAATTTGAATACGAACGCGGCGATGCCAAATCAAAGCCCGACGATACGCGACCGATTGCCGAACGCGCAGCGGTCAACGATCGCGTCGCGGCGGGGGAACGCGACCCGAACGCGCTCGCCGACATGGTTTTCTTTCGAAGGCACCCCGAGCGCGCAGGGCAAAAGCTCGGCGCCGGCGACCACCGGCTGGCCGCCGAGTGGAAGGCGATCCTTCGCGACATCGTCATGCCTGCGTTCACCCGCGGGCGGGCGCCGTCTGCCGCCGGCGTCAGGATCAGCGACCGTGAAGTTGCGGCGACGCTCAAAATGGCGGCAAAAAAGGTTCCGCGTCTCGGCAACACGACCATCGAGGAGCTGCTTGCGCGCCATCAGGCGGAGGCGGGCGGAATTCCCGTAGAGGTGCTTCTGGCCTTCATTCATTTCGAGGCAGGAATCTTTTTGACGACGCCACCGCCGGCAAATGGAGCGAAAAGCACAAGAAATATATCCCGTCGTTCTACGAGCTCGGTGTGTTTCAGACACCGGCCGGCGACCATGGCTGCACCAATGAGGCCGGCGTCAAGACATGCAGGTACCGCCCGCCCGGCCGTAACGTCGAGAACAGCCAGTTCGGCAAAGGTTGGCGTCGCCTTGCTGGTGCCTACCCGACGGAGAGCAACTGGAAAGACCCCACGATGCAGGTTCGCGTCGGGTTATGGGACCTCACCAGCACGGCGGCAAGGATACGCCCGGAGTTCGCGGCGTTGTTTCCGTCGACGCAATCCGAATGGTTCCTGCGCATGGCGGTGCTTTATTCGTTTGCCGCCGGGGCGGGGGCGGCTCGCGCCTTCCTGCGCAAATACAAAAACGAGCTCCTGGCACTGCCGGAGAGTCAACGCTGGGAGTTCTTGAGGGGCAAGAACGTCGGAGCTTTTCGTTTCGATCCCGACAATGTCGACAAGAAAATCGCGTTGGCGGGGAAGCTCCGCGACCTTCGCCGTGCCGCCGCCACTCGGTAATTTGGAGAACCGCGATGACACGACTCCTGAGTTTCAACCCCGAACCTTTCGAAGCCGAATCCGAAATGAATGGCGCTTTGCTGACGCAATGGTCCACGAGAGGCACGGCGGGCCAGCAAAGCAGATTTCGACAGGCAGCTTTGAGCGCCCGCTCGCCCTATTCCGGCGCCGCATCCGCCGCGTCAGGGGCCGAACGTTGGCCGCAGCCCGAATGGGAAATCGGCCCAACGGCTGTCGCTCGGCCGCGGACTCGGCAGCGTCCCACGCGCCCCGCCTCGCCGCCTCCGCCGACCCCGGCAGCTTTCGATGCCGAGGCGTTCCGCAAGAAGGCCGTGGAGATCGCCAAACAGGAGTTGGCCCGCTGGGGCAACGGCAAGATCAAGGAAACCGATCCCAGGCTTCGCAACACGCTGCAAGATTACTGGAAGACGGGCACGGGAGCGAGCTTCAGCCAAGACCAGCTCGGCAATCCCGTTTTTCAAAACGCCAACCCCTGGAGCGCGGCATTTATTTCCTGGCTCATGAAGACCGCCGGCGCCGGCAGCGCCTTCAAATATGGCGGCTATCACGCCGCCTACGCGCGCGCCGCGATCGACAATCGGCTAGCCAACAACAGCAACCCCTTCAAGGCCTATCGCATCGCTGAGGTCGCACCGCGCGCGGGCGACCTCGTATGCAAGAGCCGGGCGGGCAGTGGCGCCACCTACGACAATGTCAGGCCGCCGATGAAGACCCATTGCGACATCGTCACGGAGGTCCGGCCGCGGAGCATCGTGACCGTCGGCGGCAATGTCAACGATTCGGTGGCGCAGAAAATCCTGCCGACCGACCCCCATGGTCGCATCGCGGCGCCGGATTATTTCGCTGTAATCCGGATCGACGGCCAGCAGCCGTCTGACCCAGTCGGTCCGCTGCCGACGCCGGCGCAGCCGGCGGCAGTAACGGCGCCGCGCCTGTTGCGACAGGAGTCAGATCCGCCAGGGACCACGCTTTACGTTGAAATCGACCTGAAGATCGTCGACAAGTTCGGAATTACCGCACCCCCGGTAACCGGGATTTTCATCCCGGACGGCTACCGGCCGGGCGCGGCCGTAGATGTGATCCTCTATTTGCATGGCTTCAAGGCCGAGGCCATCAAGCGACAGGCGGTCGATCAATATTGGAACAGCCAGCGCTTCCCGTACGCAGCTCTGCGCGAAGGCGCGAATGCCAGCGGGCGCAATGTCATTCTTGTCACTCCGACATTGGGCTCTCATTCGGAAGCCAAGCGTCTCCTCGCGACTGGAGGACTGGACGGCTACCTCTCGCAAGTCCTGTCGGCCTTGGCTGCCTATGGCCGCTTCCGTCCGGCAGCCGCCACGCCGGCGCTTGGCAGCCTCATTCTCGCTTGCCACAGTGGCGGGGGCTGGCCTATGCGCCAGCTCGCGGGAGGCAGCGACCGGGCGCTCGGGCTCTTGCGCGAGTGCTGGGGATTCGATTGCACGTACAATCAAGGCGACGATGACTTTTGGGCCGGATGGGCGCGGGCGCATCCAGACGCAAGAGTTTACATCTATTATATCGCCG
>Ga0137390_10004926_pt1 | contig 11186 bp, 10 predicted proteins | sample 15con2h24AmetaG_FD_104937 | JGI IMG/M metagenome (GOLD analysis project Ga0137390, IMG submission 104937) | Vadose zone soil microbial communities from Angelo Coast Range Reserve, California, USA - 15con2h2.4A metaG | ecosystem: Environmental > Terrestrial > Soil > Vadose zone > Saprolite... | reverse complement strand
TCAATGCGCAGATGACGGAACAGAAACGGGGCCTTGCGCTCTCTGATGTACTGAGGCAACTGGATGAAACGCACCGCCGACTCATCGACTACATCCGAAGCGTGCCCGAAGAGCACTTCACACAGGAGACGCGCTTCCGGCATCGCCTCCGGCTCGATACATACAGCCATTACCCCAAGCACGCCAAGGCGATACGGGAATGGCGGGAGCGGCCAGTCGAATTAGGGAAGTAAAGAGCGCAAAACCTGGGCGTCTCGTTATCAGCTTTGCTGCCTAAGCACCTTTGTTGGGGAAGAACCCCTCTGCTGTAACGAAGGGTGTTCCAGACATCTTCTCGGAAGGGTGTCCTCCCCTATCCCATACTGACGGTAGAAAGCAAGTATGTTCTCAAGGTATCCCCTCAGGGAAAAGCAAATCGGCAGCTTTCTCTTCCCTATTCCGACTTTTGGTTCTTACTGTGCTCAAACCCCTACCTTGCGGCTGGTGATACGCTACATAGCTCCGGGCCAAAGAGAACGATCTATGCCTGTATTATCTCCCCAATTTCACCTCTTTGAAGCGTTCCTGTTTACACAACTTTCGATATGGCATCTTTCTCCATGGTGAACACATGGTGTTATGTTCCAAAACAGAATCTCTCTATTGTAGCATTGGTGATGAATACTCCTTTTACAGGCACTCATATATGAATAGATATTTGTTCACTCTCCAGGCAAAAGGGTGCATGAAAAAGTTGCGGGCATACGCCGGTTAGATAACGCGTGCCCACAACTTTTCATATACCTCCCCACACAGCATTACGCTGCCGCTCCATTGTGGATTTCGCCAGCCCGGTACTCAACCTTTGCTTCCCACGTCTCGATGTCACTTTTTACCCAAACAAAGGCTTCAAAGTAGTGTGCCAGCAGACCGATGCCCCAGAGAACGAGCGGGAAGAGGAACCAGGGATACGCCGAGAAAAACGCAATGTTGACTATAATGAACAAGACGTTAATCACTACCCTGCAGCAGGACAGGTAATTTTCACCTGCTGCGCATTCTTATCGTACACAAACGAGCACGTTTGACCGTTGATAGTGGTAGTCCCTGTACATCCTACGAGCACCGTCCCATTAACCGAGCAGTCTACCGGTGTGGAAATCGTTGTACCATCAATCGTTGCATCAATCGCCACGCCATTCTCATCTGTCGTCACACTAATGGGATCTGGCTGGCCAATCAACTTCGTACAGTTGAGGCCATTGGCTTCGTAGGTAAAGACAAAACGCTGCGCCAGGAAGGTGAAAAGTGAGTTTGCTACCGCTGGATCAGCTGATGGTCTTGCCTTCGTCAGTTGAGCGTCGAGCAACATACGCTGTGGTGCGATGGCGAGCAGATTTCTGCAATACATACTCGTTCTGGCAGCCTTCATATTCTCCATCATTGGCTGGTCTACTCCCACACGGTAGGCGTTAAGCTTATTCAGGTTGGTATTGTTATTCACCAAAACCATTGGATCGCGGCTCGGGATAAGCGCTACAGGGGCAGCTTGATGCGCCGCTGCCTGAAGTTCGTTGAGTGGGAGAGCAGTCGTCATCTGGCCCGGATCGGCCAAATCGCGTGCCATCCATGGTTTACAGCCTAGCGCAGTATCAAGCAAGACCGCGAGCAGGCGGTTGTCACTGCCATTGTGCTGCACTTGTGTGTTCTGTAAGGCGGTGGCATTTGCAGCGGTCATCTGTGCCGTTTGTCCATTGCCGGTCACAAGATAAGTTGTCGTCACATTATCACTTTGATCCTGGTCGACGACCGCGAAATCGCGTACAGTGGGACAGGGAAGCCCATCTTTTGCTCTCCCTATTGGTGGTGGAACGAGTTTGCCAGCCCGGATTGCCGCATTGGCAGCCCGGAAGAAGGCGGGCGCATTACAATAGGAGACCTGCCCAAAGATAGAGCCTTCGATACCATTAACACAACGGCCGTTTTGCAGGCTATTATCCGTGTCTTGCAAGGTTAAGGTATTGCCGTTAGAGCCGAACCAAATACCTACTACTGCTCTTCGTGGTAGGACAGGCACTACAGGAGCCATAGCTGGCTGTGTACCCTGGTCTACTATCAATGGATCATAGACAGCGATTTTCCCCGTAGCGGGATCGATTACCGCTGCTTGCACAAAGGCTGCCTGAGCAGGATTGGCCTCATTACATGCGCCATTATCCGGATTCGTTGCCACCAATTGATATGGTGTTGCCAGTCCATTGGCGGTCAGTGGATGGGGAGGTACGATCAACGTACAATCTCCATTTACTGCGTTTGCCGCATGCGATCTAATATGTGGAAGCACGAAGACCACCGCTCCTACGAGCGCTACTGCAAGTGATACAACCACACCAACCAGTACTAATGGCGAGAACCGCCTGCGATGTGTCGATCGAGTGCTGAAAGGACTACGTCGTAGCTTTCGCATCATAACCTACCTTTTCCTTAATTTCCCTGCATGCTATGCAGTGCAAGCACCGAAAAAATCCCTTTTTGGGTACAGCAACGCTAAGCTCACCACAATTGTGGAAGCATTTCGTCACGCTTTCGTCGAATCCTGCGCGTCACACCCCTAAATAGGTCCCTGTTCTCTTTGCTTCACTCAGGTAAAACCCGGAAGCTCTTGTCTTGTAGCAGACCATTAGCAGAGTCTGCATCCAGCACAAGTATTTTCAGTTCCCTGAAAACGCGCGTATTATATTGATAAAGAGGCAGCTACAGATGAAATACTGTAGACTGAAGTGAAACATTTTGATATTTATTGAATAGTTGGTTCGGTTGCGATATTACCACAGCATATGCAGTACATTTGCATACTATGCTCGATTGATAGCAGGAAAGTACCAAGTTCTGGTTAAGAATTCTTAACCAGAACTTGGTACTTTCCTGTAACGGGGGATCACGCCTTCATAATTCTTTCTATTCAGGCCGTTGTAAGGGATTGACCACTTTCATCAAAGCAATCGTAATGTGAAGGGGGTATGCTCTCGTCAAAGGACATTCAGAATTCACATCAATTATGAGAGGTTGACATGCTTCAGGGCACAAGGCATACGGTACTCCTGATTGAAGCCGACAGATCATTGCGGCGATTGATTACGCTTGGTTTACAGTATCGTGGTATGCATGTTATCGAAGCCAGTTCTCCCACAAATTTACCCAGTCTCGAATCACAACTGCCGGATGTTGTAGTACTCGATATCGACGGTGAAGCAGGAAGCAACCACGCTCTTCTTTCAACAATACAGTCACATCCATACTTTTCTACCACACCTCTGGTCATTCTGGCCTGGGACTGCCAGGTATCAATTGGGAGCCATCAGAATAGTCCGCAGACATGCGTAACCTGCCTGGCAAAGCCATTCGATGCACGTACTCTACATACGACTATTGAGCAGATACCAGGCATAAGTAAAGAAAACAGCTTTGCTTCCAAACAGGAACTACTGCTTGCTAAGCGTTCTGTACCTCCCACTCCAAGTATCTGGCCTCTTATCACTGCTGCTGGCCTCGTCCTCTCATTCATTGGCATGATGACGCAAATCACTATTAGCGCGTTGGGTCTGCTCATTATTTTTATTGCCTTATTATGGTGGACACTCGGCGCAAAGGCAGAGCCTGAGCCGTTAGCCGTTTAAATGAGTATATCCAGCTACTCTGAACATTCAGGTACCTGTAAGGAATGCTTCCCAGGCTGCAAGTCAGATATCAGGCCAGTGCACAATAATCAGTCTGGTAGCATCTAGCCTGTGGGAAACGAAATAGGAAGCATGGAAGCCAAAAGCACAGAGCCTGTAATCTTGCAAGCGGAAAAACAAATGCCAGTACCGAAGAGAAAGGGTTCACGCAAACGCAGCATTACGATATTTATCGTTGTAACTCTATTGAATATCGGACTACTTGTTTTTCTTTGGACACAACTGCTTACACCTGCCCAAAATACTGCTCAAGACCAGAGCCGGGCTAGTGATCCGCTCATAGGGCATCCCGCACCGAACTTTACGTTAGATGCGTTAAACTTGCACCCAACAGCATCTATTTCTCTGGCCAACTTCAAAGGGAAGCCTGTTGTGCTTAACGTTTGGAACTCAGCTTGCGGGCCATGTGTGAATGAAGCCCCGCTCTTGCAGTCCCAATGGCAGCACGTACAGTCTCAGGGAGTTGTCTTTATCGGGATCGATTTTCAAGATACCAAAAGTGATGGATTGAGCTTTTTAAAAAAATACGGCGTCACTTACCCAAATGTGTTAGATGCGAGTGGCTCAACGGCAATTAATTATGGGGTAACGGGCACACCTGAAACAATTTTTATTGACCGTCAAGGAGTAGTGGTCAGCAGAGTACCTTACGAGCTTACCGAGCAAACGTTGCAGAGCAATCTACAATTGATTTTTCGATAAGCTTCCAGGAAAACAAAAGGATACACCCAGTGGCGGTTATCAGGAAATCCGATGTTTGAAATTCGTTTGATTGTCCGGACAGCGCATCTACTGGCCGCGGCTGCCTGGGTTGGTGGAAGTATCCTATATCTTGTTGTAGTCTTGCCTGCATTGCGTATCGGAGGACCTGCGCCTGAAGTATCTGCGCAGATTGCCACTCTCTTCCGGCGAATGGTCAATATTTGTATTGGAGTGCTTCTACTGAGTGGTGCTTATCTGATGTTTGACCGCCTGACATCAACATCTCTGGGTTGGCCATATCTGGTAGTCTTAGGCATAAAGATTATTGCCGCGCTGGCCATGTTTGTGCTGGCAATCTATCTTGGACAGAGTAATATACGTCGGCTGGCAAAGCGTACTTCGCGCCTCTCCAAGGTTGCGCCGCAACTGATGCTAGCCCTTGGAATACTGGTTTTTTTATTGGGTGCGCTCCTCAACGGAATGTTCGAGGCAACCATCGCACCAATGTAGAGACCCAATCTAAATAAAGCCGTGCTATACTTGCGGAAAACAGGAGTGCAGAGGACGGAGTCCTTTGCCGGGGTGTGGGGTGTCCCCACAAAACTCCCCTCTTTATTTCCCGCAAAAGTTTCGCCGGATTACTTAGCTGGTCATTGGAAGGTAGCAATATGCAAACTGCTGTGAGTGTGCCACAGGAAGAAGAAAAGCCTGAATCACGACGACGAAGGCGGCTGCCGATCAGCTTCATCCTGGGCGGACTTGCTATCCTGGGAGCGGTGATCTATCTCGTATATGCTAATACCCAGGCTAATGCTGTTTACTATTTTACCGTTTCTGAACTGAAAAATTGTTCTATCTGTAGTTCGCAGTCGGTTCGAGTAGCCGGTGTCGTTCAAGCAGGATCGGTTGTACACAACGATCAGCAGCAACAGATTAGTTTTGTGATTTCAGACGGTGGACATTCGCTCCCTGTCGTCTATAGCGGCATTGTGCCCGATATATTTAACCCCGGCATTACAGTTGTCGTAGAAGGTCATTATACAGGTCAGGGCCCATTTCAGGCTCAAATGCTACTTGCAAAATGCCCATCAAAGTTTCAGGCTGCAACACCGGGGCCGTAGGGGCGAGGTTTATCCTCGCCCGGTAGTAAGGTTTTATCGTGTATTTCTCCGATATAGGCATCATTTCGCTCATACTTGCTTTAGGTTTTGCCGTCTTCACGATGGTCGTAGCCACATTGGGTGCGACGCGCGAACTACCCCAACTCGTAGCCAGCGCCAAACGAAGCGTTCTGACTGTTGCTTTTTTTCTGATACTGGCTTCAGCCGCTTTGATCGCTTCATTTCTCACACATGACTTTGGTGTGAGCTACGTCGCGCAGCATTCAAATCTAGCTATGCCCTGGTACTACACCGCCTCAGCTTTTTATGGTGGGCAAGAAGGTTCTCTGTTGTACTGGGCATTAATGCTGTCCATCTTTTCTGCAATATTCGTCTTTACAGCAAAACGCGCTCCCACTGTACTTGTACCCTACGTGATGGCTACCTTGATGGGCATAGAGACCTTCCTCTTGATAGTCCTTACGACCGTCAGCAATCCTTTTGTACGCTTGCCTGTGCCTTTAGCTGATGGAGTGGGGCTGAATCCGCTCTTGATGGATCCAGGCATGCTGATACACCCTCCCATGTTATTGATGGGCTATATGAGCTTTTCAGTACCCTTTGCCTTCGCTGTTGCTGCCATGATAACCGGCAAACTCGATAGCGAGTGGTTACGCTCGATTCGTGGCTGGATGCTGGCAGCATGGTCAATCCAAACGTTGGGACTTGTGTTAGGAGCATGGTGGGCCTACCATGTCCTGGGATGGGGTGGTTATTGGGGCTGGGATCCGGTGGAGAATGCAGCGCTGCTGCCATGGTTAACAGCAACCGCATTCCTTCATTCTTCGATGGTGCAGGAACGCCGGGGCATGCTCAAAGTATGGAATCTAAGCCTTGTAATCGCCTCCTTTGCTCTCTCAATATTTGGTACTTTTGAGGTGCGTAGCGGCATCATCAACTCAGTCCACTCGTTTGCTTATTCAGCCATCGGCGCGTATTTTCTAGCGTTCCTCGTCATTGTAATTGTGTTTAGCATTGGACTATTCATTTTTCGTTTACCAAAGCTACAGCCTGAACAAGAATTTGATTCGGTAATTTCGCGTGAAGGAAGTTTCCTGCTCAACAATCTCCTGCTTGTCGGCGCAATGTTCGCAACTCTGTGGGGCACCCTTTTCCCGCTCATTTCCAATGCCGTACGCCATGAAACCTTGACCGTAGGGCCACCATTTTATAACCAGGTTGATGGGCCGATCTTTATTGTACTGATTTTAGCCATGGGCATAGGCCCTTTACTAGCATGGAGACACACCTCTACTCGCGCTTTGCGGCGAAATCTGGGTATTCCAGCGCTTGCCGCTGCTATTTGTGCAGCCGTACTACCACTTTTGGGTATTCGCGATATCTGGGCAAACATCGCCTTTGCCGTCTGTTCATTTTCTGCTGGCGCAATTCTCTACGAAATGTGGCGCGGGGTACGTGTGAGGCACCGCCATGGAGAGCCTTACCTTTTCGCACTGTATATGCTTTTCGAGCGCTACCGGCAGCGTTATGGGGGCTACCTGGTACATCTGGGACTGGTAATGCTCGCTGTGGGAATCATTGGTTCGCACTTCTTCCAGGTTCAGCAAGATGCTGTACTCAAGCCTGGACAGAAAATGGATGTTGCGGGTTATAAGCTGGTCTATTTTGGCAATATTGATAGAACCTATCCAGATGTGGAGATATTGACAGCGCAGTTACAAGTCTGGCATGATGGACAACTGCAACAATATATTTACCCAGGTCGCCAACTCTATGCCAGGTTTGCTAATCAGCCCACAAGCCTGATCTCCATCACAACCTATGGTCTGACCGACCTCTATGTATTTCTTGCCAACTGGAATGGCCTTTCTGAAGCAACCATTCGCGTTTTTGTTAACCCACTTGTGCCTCTTGTCTGGCTTGGCGGGATCGTGATGCTTCTCGGTGGCATCATATGCTGGTGGCCGCAAAGAAGGAAACGACTCGTTTCTGTCATCGTACCCCATACCGAAAAGGAACCGGCATCCGAACGCGTAGGGGCGGGAGCGGTGTCGGGTGGAGAGGGGGCGCTTGCGCCGCCCTCGGTGGAAAGTATCATAGGCCATTCCGATGGTAGCAAGGCAGAAGTGGCGCCGGGTAGAGAGGGAACGCTTGCGTCGCCCCCTGTGGGGGTTCTTAGCGGTGTGCCTGAAAATGATGAGGAGGCCACAACATGAGAAATCGACACTCCCTCCTCATATTCCTTGCGGTTGCAGCAATCATAAGCTCTATCTGGTTCTATACATTTCTCATCTCGCCTCCCAAGCAAACACTGGATCAACGCGTGCATGATGTGGCTTCACAATTGAAATGCCTTGTCTGCCAGGGAGAATCTGTTGCCGACTCTCCAGCAACACTGTCACAACAAATGCGCGGTGTTATTCGCCAGCAATTGCAATCTGGTAAATCCGAGCAGGAAGTGATTCAGTATTTCGTGTCTCGCTATGGTGACCGCATCCTATTATCGCCTCCATGGCAAGGTCTTACTCTACTGGCCTGGCTAGTCCCCATCGCTTTAATGCTTGGCGGGGTACTTTTACTCTTCCTTGTCCTGAGAAGCTGGCAATCGCAATCAGATAAAAGCCCGCTTGATGCTGATAGAACAGAATCCGTAGATATAGATCAGAATGAACTAGCATACTACCAGAAGCAGGTTGCACAAGAACTTGCCGCTGAAGACTCCATTTTTTCGCGACCCGGATCGGAGGTTGACTGATGCAAGTGTTACCAATTTTTGTTGCACTATTGCTTGGTATGTTTGCACTGGCCTTCATTCTCTACCCGATCTATCGTCGCACGCCTTTCAATACATCACAAGTCACACGCTTGAATATATCTGTTAACTCTCAGGCTGATCGTGAGCAGACTGCACGCACGGCCCTTCAAGAGGTCGAGCTTGATTATCAGCTCGGTAACCTGGAAGAACCCGATTACCGCTCCTTGCGTACACGTTATATGAGGCGGGCTGCCCTTGCAATGAAATTTCGCCAGGAACGCGAACACGAACTCGATGCGATGATTGAAGAGCAGTTGCGCAAGCTGAAAGAACAGAATGAGCATGCGAATGAGTAGCATTTATATGAATACAGTCGCCCGCGTAGGGGCGGGAGTGGTGCTGAGAAGGGTGGGGACGCTTGCGTCGCCCCCATGTCGGATCCGCGAATCAGATGTGACGGATTACTCCACCATGGGCGGCCCAAGGGCCCCTTCTCCACATCCACACCACTCCCGCCCCTACGTGGAAAAGAGGCATAATATTTTTTCCGTGTTTGCCTTCGCTCTTCTATTTACCCTTGCTCTTTTCCTATTCCCATTATCGGCATCTGCGCACGCCAATACAAATACAGGCACTGGCCGCATTTACGGACAACTGTTGGATGGCACGAAACGCAACATCCCGGTGGCAGGTCAAATCGTAACCCTACAAATGGCACAGGGAGATAATGCGCACGATCTCACGAATGTCACTACTGATGCTCATGGCATGTTCTCTTTTAGTGGTCTGAATACAGACAAAACTATCAACTATGCTGTTTACACGCTCTATCAAAGAGCACAATATTACACTGGTTTGATTGACCTGAGTACGAAGCCTGTTCAACAAATCAACCTGACTATCTATGATGCAACAACAAGCGTCGCCAACATTGCTATCATTCAAGCCAATGTACTGATCGATAAGGCAGATGCTCAAAATAGTCTTATTACCATTTCTGAAAACTTCTTTTTCGAGAATCTGGGTACAACTACTTATGTAGGATCACTCCAGGCGAATGGCAGTAAGCCGAATGCGTTGCGTTTCTCACTACCAAACAACGCGCGTAATTTATCGCTCAGGTCAGGTTTTGACGGGTACCAGGTAATTCAGGTAGATCCTGGCTTCGCAACTGATGCTGCTCTCCCGCCCGGCTCGTCGCAGTTTGCTTTTTCTTTTCAAGTACCCTACACAACATCAAGTTATGATTTCAGATATACTATTGTCTATCCTACTGTGAATCTCTCGCTGCTGGTACCATTGAATATTCATGCCAGCTCAGCCGCAATGGATTCACAGGGACCTTTTAATGCTAATCAGCGCACTTTCCAGCAATTCAATGCAAAAAAACTGCTCGCGGATTCCCAGATTCATGTACAATTAGATGGCTTGCCTGTATCCCAGCCTGCTGCCAATCCCCAACCGCTTAACCAGAATACACTTTGGTTCATCCTGGCGCTTATACTAATGCTGGCAATTGTAAGCTTAACATGGTTTATCTATCGTCTCTCACGTCGTCAAACAACAAGCGGGCAAAAACAAACCCCTCAAAGCTCGCAAACCTCGCGTAGGGGCGGGAGTGGTGTGGATGTGGGGCGGGGACCCTTGGGTCGCCCTTCCTCAAACGTGGATGCGCGGCGGGGGCCCTTGGGCCGTCCAGCTTCGTCCTCTTCAAACGATGCTCACCCATCACAAAAGGATCAGCAAGAGGCGTTACTGCATGAATTACTCAATCTAGATCAGGCTTATGAAGCTGGTACAATAAAGAAAGCGGAGTACGAGGAACGGCGCACCAGAACAAAGGCACAGTTACGTAGTCTCATGAGTAAAGATTTGATTGAGAAGCCAGGCACAACTAAGACAACTAAGAAAACGGCCAGAAGTAGCGGCAAGGGGGCAACGTGAGCGCTCCATACCTGGAGATAAAAGGACTCAAGAAAACCTATAGCCTGAAGCCTATCTTGCGCGGCATTGATTTTGTACTCGTTCAAGATGAGTGCATGGCACTGCTAGGAGCAAATGGTGCTGGAAAGACAACGCTATTGCGCATTCTGGCTTGTTTGACCAAACCGGGAGCAGGAACTGTGAGAATAGACGGTTTGGATATCGTACGAGAGGCCCAACATGTACGCCACCTCGTAGGTTTTGTTGGCCACCAACCCAACCTCTACGATGAACTGACAGTACTTGAGAATTTGCTTTTCTTTGGCCGTATGTATTCGGTGAAGCACGCACCTGAGCGGGCTGTTACATTGCTACAACAGGTAGGACTGGCACGACGTGCGGGTGAGCGAGTTGGCACACTCTCTCGCGGCCAGATCCAACGCCTGGCATTGGCGAGGGCCTTATTGCACTCACCGCAATTACTTTTGCTCGATGAGCCAGATGCGGGGCTTGACGATGAAGGGATTGAACTACTCGAAGAGCTGCTGCGAGAACATACGAAACGAGGTGGTACGACACTGTTTACAACTCATAATTTTGAACGGGCAGTGAAGTTCAGTAACCGGATCTGCATGTTGGGCGGAGGACGCGTGGTTTATCTACAGGCAACAAGCGGCTTAGAACCGGGTGGCGTTCGGCAGGCATACCAGGAGGTGTTGCGATGACTTTTCCGTCACAGGTACTGGCAATACTTTGGAAGGATATACGCTGCGAATTGCGCAGCAAGCAAACCTGGATAAGCATGGGACTGTTTGCGCTACTCGTACTAGTCATCTTTAACTTTGCCTTTGACCTGCGCGTAGACAATAAAGCTGCTATTGCTCCTGGCGCTCTATGGGTAGCATTTGTATTCGCCAGTTTACTCGGATTGGGACGTACCATTGCCTCAGAACAGGAAAAGGGGTCAAT
>Ga0137390_10004924_pt1 | contig 11187 bp, 8 predicted proteins | sample 15con2h24AmetaG_FD_104937 | JGI IMG/M metagenome (GOLD analysis project Ga0137390, IMG submission 104937) | Vadose zone soil microbial communities from Angelo Coast Range Reserve, California, USA - 15con2h2.4A metaG | ecosystem: Environmental > Terrestrial > Soil > Vadose zone > Saprolite... | reverse complement strand
GCCTTGCGTGACAGCTTAATGCGGTTGCCTTCAATGCCCAGGACCTTGACCAGTACCTGGTCGCCTTCCTTGAGCTCGTCCTTCACTTCCTTCACGCGATGTTCCGCGATCTCGCTGATGTGCAGCAGACCGTCCGTGCCAGGAATGATTTCGACGAATGCACCAAACTCCGCCAGTCGAACCACTTTGCCCAGATACGTCTTGCCGACTTCCGGCACAGCCGTGAGGTCGTTGATCATCTGGATGGCTTTCTGCGCGGAAGGTCCGTCATTGGAAGCCACGTTCACTTTGCCCGTATCATCCACGTCAATCTTCACGCCGGTCTGGTCAATGATGGAACGAATCATCTTTCCACCAGGGCCAATCAGGTCGCGAATCTTGTCCACAGGAATCTGCAGGGTGTAAATGCGCGGAGCAAACGTGGAGATATTTTCGCGTCCGCCGGTGAGGGTCTGTTCCATCTTTTCCAGGATGAACAAGCGGCCGTGCTTGGCCTGCTCAAGAGCTTCACGCATGATTTGCGACGTGATGCCCATGACCTTAATGTCCATTTGCAGAGCGGTAATGCCGTCACGTGTTCCAGCGACTTTAAAATCCATGTCGCCGTAGTGATCTTCAGCACCGGCAATGTCCGTCAAGATGGCGTATGCGTCGCCTTCTTTTACCAGACCCATCGCAACGCCCGCCACTGATCCAGTCAGCGGAACGCCGGCATCCATCAGTGAAAGGGAAGCGCCGCAGACAGTAGCCATGGACGATGATCCGTTGGACTCCAGAATGTCTGAGACCACGCGGATCGCGTAAGGCCACTTCTCTACCGACGGAAGCACCGCAGAAACTGCACGCTCTGCCAAAGCACCGTGTCCAACTTCGCGACGGCCAACTCCGGTCATGCGTCCAACTTCGCCAACGGAAAATGGCGGGAAGTTATAGTGCAGCATAAAGCGCTTCTTGGTTTCGCCTTCAAAGCGTTCAATGCGCTGCATGTCATCCGGTGTGCCCAGCGTGGTGGTAACCAGCGCCTGAGTTTCACCGCGAGTAAAAACCGCTGAACCGTGTGTACGCGGCAGCACGCCAACTTCAATCCAGATGTCGCGGATCTGATCGAACTTGCGGTTATCCGGACGGCGACGCTGCTTGGTCACCTGATCGCGGAAGATTTTTTCGCGCATCAGTTCGTAGTATCGTGAAAGCTTGGCTTTGGCTGCGTCGTCATCCGGCGGAAGCTCAGCTTTCAGCTTGTCTTTGATCTCTTTTACTTTGGTATAGCTTTCCAGCTTCGGATGTTTCGCCGTATCCAGTGCATCGGCCAGCTCAGCGCCAACCTTGTTCATCAGGCCGTCAAAATACGCCTGATCCATCTCCGGATCTTTCACCGCGCGTTTGGGTTTGCCGCCGCGCTTCGCCAGATCAACAATGCCTGCACAGATTTTCTTAATTTGTTCGTGGGCAAACTCAATGGCTTCCAGAACTTTCTCTTCAGAAACTTCCTTCGCGCCGGATTCCACCATCACAATGCCTTCAGCCGTGCCCACCACCATGATGTTGAGCTTGCTCTCGGCCATTTCCGCGTACGTCGGATTCACAATCATCTGATCGTTGACCACACCAATGCGAACGGCGCCTACCGGGCCATGAAATGGAATGTCAGAAAGCGTGAGTGCCGCTGAGGCGGAGTTGATGGCCAGAACGTCAGGATCATTATCAGTGTCTGCGGAAAGCACCAGAGAGATGACCTGGGTTTCATTGCGGAAGCCTTCAGGGAAGAGCGGGCGGATGGGGCGGTCAATCTGTCGCGAGGTCAGGATTTCACGTTCCTGCGGGCGGCCTTCGCGTTTGATAAATCCACCGGGGATGCGTCCGCCGGCGTATGTGTATTCTCTGTAATCTACCGTGAGGGGAAAGAAATCGATTCCTTCGCGGGGTTCTGGAGCGGCATTCGCGGTGCCCAGGACAACGTTATCGCCCTGCCGGATAATCGCCGATCCGGCCGCTTGTTTCGCCAAATGTCCAGTTTCTATATGGAGGGATTTGCCGCCTGCAAGTTCAACAGTGGCTGTCTGTTTCATTAACTCCTCTTTTCCGGGAGGACCAGCATGGTCTAGCGTGAGAGCCTTTGTTATCAGTACGTTAAAGCAGCGGCAGAATTTTGTGGACCATTTGCAGGGATGCTCAAGCAGAGCCCTGCGCCAGGCACACGTCTCCCGCCGACGGGAGACCTCGGTTCAAAACGTCCGGTAACTCGATTACTTACGGATTCCAAGTTTTTGGATGACGTCTTTATATCGATCAGTATCGTACGTCTTCAGATAGTCCAGCAGGCGACGCCGCTTGCTGACCATCATGAGCAGACCTCGCCGGGAGGCGTGGTCCTTTTTATGCGTCTTGAAGTGCTCGGTCAAATCACCGATCCGCTCACTCAAAATTGCAATCTGGACTTCCGGGCTTCCGGTATCTGACTGGTGCGTGCGGAAACGGTTGATGACGTCTGCCTTATGCTCTCTCGCTAACACTTGAAACTGGGCACTCCTATCTCTAAATCTCGTCCTTCTAGTGACTTGTAAAGCCTAACACGCCTGTCACAAACTCGCAATGGCAACCTGACGTAAAGGATCGCATGTACGAAGTAGCCCGTCGGAACCAAGCGTGCAAGCATGTACCGGCACCAACGCACTGGAATGGGACCAGCTAGATTTCCGGAGGAAAGCCGCGCTGAGGGATAAGGGCTGGGTAGCCTTGCAAAGGTTTTTGTGTCCTCAGAATAGCCTGAGGGTGCCCCCTTCCTCTTGCGACGAAGGTGTTTTTCTTCTCCCCGCATTTCCTCGCGCGGCGAGGGCACGTTTAAGACGATCCAATCTTGTCCCAAGTGATGAGCAGCAGAGCGCGCTTCGGTTGCCATACGTCAATTCAGATGCCCGGGGGTAACCCCGCTGGAGGTGTTTGCCAGGCCCCTGCTTCTGGCGATTGCAGGATAGGAAGGGCTTAGGAGTTGGAACATGGTGGCAAGCGCTGCGATCAAAAAAATGAGCGAACCGAAGACCCACATCCCTGCACCGGCGGCAACCTGATCGTCAAGAGGACTGAGGCTGAATGCTCGTGGAGCTTGTGCGTAGGTGGGATAGAGTACGCGGCCACAGAAAGCCAGAAAAGCGGACAGGCCAGTGTTCACGATGTCAGCGGCGATCAGATAAGGAATGATCGCCCAACGGGACCATACGGCTTTGCTCGGCCAAGGTTGAATCACAGTCCACCAAAATGCCAGCGAGGTGAGAAAAAAGCAGAGGTGTTCGATGGTATGCCATGCTTCCGAGTGGAGGGCGAGCTCGAATGCAGCCGGCACGTGCCATCCCAAGAAAGCAAGATTCATCGAGAGCCATCCGAACACAGGATGCTTGATCACATCGAGGGCATTGCGAAACCGCCACGCCCGCAGCAGCGGGTCAACTACCGTTTCCAGCACCGGACCCGGCAGACCGCGCAAAAGTGGAACCGTAGGCGCGCCGAGGACAAGCAGCGGAGGAGCAACGGACATCAGGATCAGATGCTGCGTCATGTGCGCGGAGAGCAGCAGATCATCCAGTGCATTGATGGGGGAAGCAATCGCGATCCAAAGGGCGGCGATGCCGAGGAAGAAGCACACAGCACGCCAGCGTGGAAGCTCTTGTTGGCGCGTGATACGAGCTCGTTGCCATCCACGGAAATAGAGGCCGCAAGTAACCATCAGCGACAAACCTGGCCACACGGGAAACGACCACGCCGTCATCAGATTATCAGGCACTTCGGTGATCAATACCGCGCTCCCTTCTCAATGTCGTTCTTCGGCTGCGCAGAATCGCCTTGCACGACCACACGGGAGGCATCGCCGGCAGGCCGCTCGCTTGGCTGGTGCAGAGTCTGCAGGAAAGCAACCAGCGCGGTGACTTCGGGCGGAGACAAGTTTTTGCCAAATGCGGGCATGTTGCCGCCACCCTGAATGACCTGCCGCACCATCTGGTCTCCTGTCATCTTAACGGCGATCTCGTCGAGCGCGGGACCACGCTGGCCACCTTTGCCGCCGAGAGCATGACAGTTACGGCATTGCTTGTACTGAAAGACGTTCGCGCCCTGGCGCACCAATGGTGTTGAGTTCTCGATGAAGTGCACCGGCACGGCAAAGCCGCTCCACGCTGTCATTTTGGGACTCCACGGCGTGTACATACCCAGATGCGTAAGCACGCCCCACGCCACTGCAAGGACCAAAACGGTGAGGACGGCGACAGGTCTGCGATACCAGCTTTTTTCACCGACTCCGGCGACCAAGGGCAACGCAATCAGAAGAAGGATCGCGATCGGGGGAGCAATCAGCAAAAACGGAGTCTCCCAGTTCGGGGGTAACAGTGAGAGCAGTGAATAGAGCCAAAGAAAGGGCGGATCCGGCTTCGGAACGGTCTGGATGATGGTTGGATCCGGGACGCCAGTTGGACCGTAGGGACCAAAAATGGCAGCGCACAAGGCAACAGCAAAAATGACTCCGGCGGAGAAGACTACATCTTTCCAAATAGCTGCTGGGAAGAACGGGACGCCTTGGTGGCGTATGAGTTCGTTGTACTCCTGAAAGTAGGTCTCACGCCGGACGACGCGACCGGGCATTGGCCACTCGTTAATGCCGAGTTTCAGCACCATCCAGAGGTGAAGGCCCACAAACGTGAGCAATGCCCCCGGGATTACGAACACGTGCAGGGCGAAGAATTGGGTCAAGGTCGATCCCGCGATGATGGGACCACGCAAAAGCAAATGCACCAGTTGCGCACCCAACATCGGCACGCGCCCCATGATGGACGCACCGATCCCGATACCCCAGTAGGCGTCCTGGTCAAAGCGGAGCACCTGCCCTGTGAACGCCATGCCAAGCGTCATCAGCAACAGGAACACTCCACTGATCCACGTCAGCTCGCGGGGATACTTGTAGGCGCCGAAAAGAAATACCTGCACCATGTGGACGATGACGATGGCGACCATAAAATTCGATCCCCAGCCATGCACCGCGCGCAGGAACCAGCCGAGCGGAATCTGGTGATTTAGAACCTCGAGGCTATTCCACGCCCCCGCCGCCGACGGTACATAGACCAGAGCCAGAAGGATGCCAGTCACAATCTGGAGGATGAGTACGGTGAGCGCCGCGCTTCCAAAGACATACCACCAGCTAGCCGTGCTCTTCGGCACCGGATGGAGCATGGCCTCCTTGATCGGCCTTTCAAGTTGTACGCGCTGCTCTATCCATTCGTAGAGCCGTTTGTACCAGGGCATGGTGCTAACTCCCGAATGAGTCGTGCTTGATTGGAAAGTGTAGGCATCTGGCCGGCTTTGATGAAGAGCTTGCCACTCTCAACCTTGTAATCGTAGGTAAAGAGACCGCGTGGGGGCGGGCCGGAAGCACGATCTCCGTTGGCGTAATAGACGCCACCGTGGCACGGGCACATGAAGAGCTGCGATTCGGCAAACCAGCGCACGGGGCAGTTGAGGTGAGCGCAGTTGACTGCAAACACGGTGAAGTGCTGCGCATCGTTTCGCCGCACGTAAGCCGGCGTCTTCTCTGTTTCGCCATCCCACGGCTCGGTGAACGGGTTGCGGTAAGTGACGAGCGTGGTCTCGCCTTCCTGGAAATTTTCTACGCTTCCAAGATCAACCCATGCAAGATAGCCGTCCTTACCCCGAACGGGTCCGAGCAGATAGCGGACAATGGGTGCGGCGAGGATGAGGGCAACTGCGCCATTGAGCAGCAGACCCACCTTCAACATGAAGTTGCGCCGCGTCACGCTCTCCTGCTGGAGCAGTTGCTGTGTCCCCTCTGTATCGGGTGTGGGTAACTTTTCGTCCATCGTGAATCTCCTTACTTTGCTGACCGTAAGGCCGCGTCGGTTTCCTGCCGCGGTGGATATACCTGCCCGGCGATATTCTGTCGTTGCGAGAAAACCCAGCCTACGACATCTGTCACATCCTGATCGCTCATCGGATGTCCCTGTATCTGGTCCCGCCAGTCCGGCATGCCGAGATCAGGTCTCCCGGCAATCACCGTCGTGCGGATCGTCTGATCGGAGATGAGAGCGAGAAAAGGTGGGTCGAGGACTGCTCCTTTGGGCCCCGGTGGCCCGCCAGGAGCGCCGTGACAACGCGCACAATTCATGGAGTAGATCTGCTTGCCGCGTGCAGGATCGGCTTGTTTATTCACCTTGTACGGCGGTGCATTTAAGCCCTGCAGTACATCTCCCTTGAACCACTGTGCGCGCATGCCGCGCACAATCGCGTCGACTTGTGCGTCTGAGAGCGCGCCGCCACCTGATATGGCAAAAGGAGGCATCATCGTACCTTTTTGCCCGTGGGCAACCACGTCGCGCAGGGTAGCGTCATCTATCAGCGCCTGGTATTCAGGGTTGGCCAGGTTCGACGCCGGGCCTTTCTGTCCCTCTGTGCCATGACAGCCTGCGCAATTCTCCTGAAAAAGCTGCTGAAAGGACAATTCCTGCTCGGGACGCGGCACCGCAGGACCTGGCTTTGGACGACCCGGCATGTTGTCACATCCCTGGAGCGTAAGTATTGTGAGAAGAAAGCTACCCAGGTACAGCACACGTGCTCTCATGGCGTACCGTCCTGTCGGCCTCGAGGACGCCCGTGCAAGCCCGGCGCCTCAATCCCAAGTCGGATAGCCAATGGCAATTGGGCAAGCCTCTTGATGCGTCCGCGGCGGGTAACCGTCCAGCCTGCCACCAGACCGAAGAACAATTGCGACGTGGCGAACCATGGCCACGAGATTCGTTGATTAAAGAACGGATTCACGATGCTGAGAATGCTGTACAACAGGCCCGTCCACAGTGCCGGAGCGACGATGCCGCCAAGCAGGATTGGGTGCGTTGGCCAAACAGGCAGCAACGCGCCGTACAACAATCCAACCAGCAACGAAGCCGAAACATGGATCACCAGGGCGATCAGGAACGGAGTGAGGTGAAACTGCGAGAGTTCTGCGACCGTTGGGTTTCTGTCACCGAACGCCCCCATGCCGCCCAGCAGGTTCACCGGATACCAGAGACTGTGGAATCGAAGCAGACCATACATTTCCGCCGGAATGATCATGGCAAGGCCGCCGGCAAGACCGCCGACGACACCCGAGGAGACTGGATAAGTTTCAAGCGGCAACTGCGCGCGGTGGGTCTCGTCCATCTGTATGCGAGCTACCCGGACGCGTGTGGTTGCGACCTCGATAGGTTCAGTCACGAGCTCTACGGCTTCGTGCTTTTCGTGCGGCAATATCTGGCGCAACCAGCCCACAGCAGAAACGACGCTGAGCGCCAGTCCCAGATAGGCTAATCCGACGTTGGTCACGAGCGCCGCCATAATCAACGACAATCCTGCTGCCAGGGTGAAAGGCCATGCGGTGGGCGCAGGCAACTGTACGGTGGAGGGCGTCTTCACTTTGTTGATATCGTCCTGCGCCATCAGTGTTCCTCGATTCTTCTAACGCCCAATCACGTAGACCACGGTGAAGACCACAACCCAAACCGCATCCACAAAATGCCAATACATCGCCAACACCTTTATCCGGTACGCGTGATGGGCGCGTACATGGCCGAGGAGAGAAAACAACAAGACGATGAGCAGCATGGTGAGGCCGACCACCACGTGGGATGCATGCAGACCGACGAGCGAGTAAAAGGTCGTGCCGAAGAGATTTGAACGTACGGTGAAGCCATCGTGGTAGATCAGCTTGTGCCACTCCTGCGCCGTGCCTGCGATGAAGATCGCGCCGAGAAGGAAGGTGAGTCCCCACCAGAGCCTGAAACTGCTCATTCGGCGCTGAATAGCTCGCTCGGCCAACCAGATGGTCAGGCTGCTGGAGAGCAGGCAGATGGTGCCAATCACCGGAACGTGGAGAATCTGGCGCGGTGTTGGGCCGAAGTCACTCTTGCCGATGTAGTAGATGTATGCAACGACGAAGATCGCGAAAATCGCGCTCTCCCCCACAATCAGCGCGGACATGCCGACTACTCCCCGCGAGGGTGGCTGCCAATCCTGGTCGAGCGTATTCTGCTGAATGGCGACGGTATTCATCACGGCACTTCCTGGAGCGCCTCATATTCAGAATCTGGGTCTTCGGGATGTTTGAGGTCCCACAGTGGCCGCCGGCTCGCGACGACGGGCTCTGTGGCAAAGTTGTAGGCAGGCGGTGGAGAGCTCGTCGACCATTCCAGCGTCCACGCGTCCCACGGATCTGGACCCGCGATCGGCCCACGGAAATATGAGCGCACGAGGTTATACAAGAAGATGGCAGTCCCGATTCCCTGTAGGAACGTGCCCATGGAGATGATCTGGTTCCAGATGGCCCAGTGACGGTCGGGCATGTAGGTGTAGATCTGTCGCGGCATTCCCAGCAGGCCGACCATGAACATCGTGTCGAAGGTGAGATGAAAGCCGACAAATATGAACCAGAAGTGCCACCGGCCCAATCTCTCGTCCAGCATCCTGCCTGTGGCCTTGGGATACCAGTAGTACACGGCGGAGAAGATCATGAACAGAATGGAGCCTGCCAGCACATAGTGGAAGTGCGCGATGAGGAAGTAGGTGAAGTGGACCTGCCAGTCAAAAGGTGCAATCGAGAGAATGACTCCGGTCAATCCAGCGATGGAAAACTGGAACAGAAAAGCGATGGCAAAGAGCATCGGAACAGTTAAGCGGATCCGGCCGCCCCACATAGTAGCCAGCCAGTTGAACACCTTGATGCCGGTCGGGATCGCGACCATCATTGTGGAAAAGGTGAAGAAAGCATTCGAGAACGACGTCATCCCGACGGTGAACATGTGGTGTGCCCACACAGTCAGGCTGATAAATCCAATCCCAACTGTGGCTATCACCATCGGGGCGTAGCCGAAGATTGCCTTACGGGAGAAGACGGGAATGATCTCATTAGCGAAAGCGAATGCGGGAAGGGCCAGCACATACACTTCTGGATGACCGAAGATCCAGAAGAAGTGAAACCAGAGAACGGCGGAACCGCCCGCCTGTGAATCAAAGAAATGTCCTCCGAGGTAGCGGTCGACCATCAGCATGATCTGCGCAGCGGTGAGGGGACCGATGGCCAGCAACACGAGACCTGCCACGGTCAGGTAAACCCACGGGAGCAGCGGCATACGCATCAAAGTCATGCCTTTGCAGCGCATACAGAATATGGTGGCGATGAAGTTGACGGCAGTGCCGATGCTGCCAATGCCGCTCAGCAGCAACGATACTGTCCAGTAATCCGTAGAATGCCCCGGCGAGAAAGCGGGCTCCGTGAGAGGAGCGTAGGCGAACCACCCCACGTCGGGCGCGCTGCCGGCGCCAGCGAGGCCCATGCCGCCCACCCAGCTGTAATAAAGAAGAAGTCCGGCGAAAGCGCTCACCCAGAAGCTGAAGGCATTCAGCCGCGGGAATGCCATGTCGCGCGCGCCGATCATCAGCGGGATTACATAGTTGCCTATGCCGAACAGAATGGGCATACCGACGAAGAAAACCATCGTCGTGCCGTGCATCGTGAAGAGCCGGTTGAAGGTGCTGGGCGAAACGAAATCGTTCAGGGGACGAATCAGTTGAATACGGATGAGCGTGGCCTCGACGCCGCCAACAACGAGGAAAAAAAGTGCAAGCAGGATATACAGGATGCCGATCCTTTTGTGATCGACTGTGACGACCCAGCTATGCAGGTAACTTAGCCATGTCGCATCGCGTGGGCGCGGACCCGCAACGTCGAGCGCGCCGTCCGCGGCGCCCGGTACCGGAATGCTCGAATCTGCCATGATGTGCCTCTGGCGATTTGGTTTATTTCAGCGTTGCGAGATACGCCGCGACCTGATCAACTTCCTGGTTGGTCAGGTGTAAAGACGGCATCAGCACGCCCGGCTTAAATGTGTCAGGGTTATCAATCCATCGCCTGAGATTGTCAGTGTTGTTATCCAGGGAGCCGGACGCAATCGTGGCGCGGCTCATCAGGTGCGTTAGATCGGGGCCGAATCGGCCATTGGCCGGAGTTCCCTTAATGGTATGGCAACTCACGCACGACTGCGCTTCAAAGACTCTTCTCCCCTCTGCCGCCTGGGGAGAGAGTCCAGCCGGCTCCCGCTGCTGTTTAACCCAGGTATCGAACTGCTCGGGAGAATCCACGTACACACGCAGAAGCATCTTCGCGTGCTGAACTCCACATAACAGGGAGCACTGACCTAAATAGACACCTGGCTTATGAGGGTCCATCCAGAGCTCATTTACGCGGTTAGGCAAGAGGTCGACCTTGCCCGCCAGCTGCGGGATCCAAAAACTGTGGTTCACATCAGCGGACGTAAGCTGCATGAAAGTAGGCCTGGGATCGCCGGCATTGCTGACTGGAATGTGCAGTTCATTAGCACTCGCGATCCCAAGTTGCGGATACCGGTACTCCCACCAGAACTGGTGTCCAACAATGATTACCTTCAGTGCGTTGGCAGGTTTCTTCGCATCCTGCAACGTGAAGATGACCCCGGCGGTAGTGAGGAAGAGAATGACGATAATGAGAACAGGAATGATGGTCCAGGCCATTTCGATCTCCGTGCTGCCAAACACCTGCGGAGGCTCGACGGGCGGATCTTGCGCCCGCTCCCGGTAGCGCACAATCGCGTAGATGAGCAACCCTGACATCGTAATGAAGATTGCCCCCGTGATCGCGAACACGAAGTACCCCAATCGGGTGATCGAATGTGCGGGCGTTGAGAGTGAGGAGAAAACGCTGGTATCGTGACGCTGGACGGCGCCACATAAGCCAGAGAAGAACAAGAGAATGGCTAGACGGGTCACGCCAGAGCTCAGCCATCTCACTGGCAGACGCTGCGTGTTTGTGCTCGGGTGCGACATTACAGCCTTAAATCCCCGAATTGCGAGCAGTGATTCAAACCCCTTGACGGAAGTTGCCTCTTTTTGTCGATTTAACTTCTTCAGCTGAAAAACCAACGGCCAGCTTCCGCGACAGAATCGGCCACCCGGGATTGTTGTGAGGGACAGAAAAGGCAGGAAAGGCAGATGCTTTTCATAATGCACCATGCCGACAGGGTTGAGCCCGGCCTTCACCTCAGTGAAGGCCGGATTAATCTTATGCGGCCACTTGCTTGGTTTTCTTGATGAATGCCAATAGGTCGGCGTTAATTGTAGCGGCTT
>Ga0137390_10004920_pt1 | contig 11191 bp, 8 predicted proteins | sample 15con2h24AmetaG_FD_104937 | JGI IMG/M metagenome (GOLD analysis project Ga0137390, IMG submission 104937) | Vadose zone soil microbial communities from Angelo Coast Range Reserve, California, USA - 15con2h2.4A metaG | ecosystem: Environmental > Terrestrial > Soil > Vadose zone > Saprolite... | reverse complement strand
TGCGCTCGGGCTGGCGGAGAACACGGTGGCCAGTTACCCCGGTGCCTATGGCCCTGATCATCCGTACAGTCACGGTTGCACTGGCAACCTCGCGCTGCTCCGGCGGGTGACTGGAGACGCCGCTGGAGCCCGCCGACTCGACGAGGCCGCACTAGCCGGTCTCGACGATCGACTGAGCCGGGACCACCACTATTCACTCACCGTTGCCACCAATCTCGCCAGCGACTTCGCCGAGCTTGGAGAGATCGCCAAGGCGCGGGCGCTCGGCGAGGACACGCTGGATCGGCTGGGCAGGCTTTTGGGTGAGACTCATCCACTAACTCTCGGCTGCGCGGCGAATCTGGTCGCCGACCTGCGTGCCGCAGGGGCCGAAGAAGAGGCGGACCGGCTGTCAGCGGACACACTGGAGCGTTACGCGGCTACGCTCGGTATTGACCACCCTGATGCGAAGGTCGCTGCAGCGGGCCGACGGCTCGACTTTGATTTCGACCCGCCGGCAATCTGATCCCGGCATGGAGCATCAAACCTGGACCGGCCCGTTCTTAGAGCGCCAGCGGGCCAGGTGGTCATCGGCCTCTTCGCGCGCCAGTGCCAGGGCCTCCTCCGGGACCGGTTCATCCTGCCAGGTCCTCAGCGTCCGGGCCATCCCGTGAACGAAGTCCAGCCCGGCCGGCGTGAGGTGACCGCTAGACCGGAGCGTCTCAACGACCAGCGCGGCGCCCGCTCGCCACCGGGCAAACTCCGCGTGCGCACGAATCCCTGCAGCGCCCTCCTCCAGACGGCGCTGCCGTCGCCAGAACCCGCTCACACCAAGGTAGGCGTAGGCGCCTTGGAGCAGGCCACTGATGGGCCGGGGGTCACCCCGCCACGGTGCGTAAAAGCGACGCTCATCGTCGGGCAAGGTCAGTGTCACGATGTCGAGTAGCCCGGACAGCTTGAGATGCTGCACCTCGTGCGCAAGCGTGGCCGCGAGGGTACAGGCGTCAGGCGGCTCCGACAGCGCGATGGCGCCGAAGTTCTCCGACGAGCTTGAGCTGATCTGGCCGTGCGTTGACGAAGCGAGCGGAACGACCACCGTGATCGCAGCAGCGACCTCTTCAGCGATGACCGGATGGTGCTGTTCCAGTAACGGCCATGCTTCTTGGAAGACCGCGGCCCAATTATCCACCTCGACGGCGTGTAGGCGGGTCGTGGTGTTGGTCGCGGCAGGCATGCGGAACGGGTCCAGATCATCGATCAGAATTTCGAGTGACCCGGCCCGGATGCAGCGTAGTGCGTGCCAGCCCGGCGCATCCTGGTGCGGGTCTCTTGGCAGCGTGACCCGCCTGGCATCCGACGCCACTTCGGTATCGCTCGCGGCGCTCCGTACTACGGCGTTTCCGCCGCCCACGATGGCGGCACCCAGGGATGGCAACATGACGCCTTCCCCGATCGCTCGCACCCCAATATTCATGGGCAGCCCGGCTCGGATCGCTGCTGCGGCAGCCACCGCGCACAGCCCAGCCGGCTCGGCGCCGGGGATCGCCGGATCGCCGCGTAGCCCACGCATGGTGCGCAATGCCCACGCCCCCACGGAAGGATGCCCAATCACCGCGTTGGCAGCCGCAGGATCATGGCGCTGGGCAGCGGCAAGGAGGTCATAGCCGCGGCGGGCGAGTTCCACCTGCTCATGACCAAAGGCCTGTGCGGTGGCGAGCACACCGCGCAGCAAGAGCATGACCTTGCTGAATTGCGCCGAGGCCAGTTCGCCGACGGCAACGGCTCCGCCACCACCGACCGCAAGCGCATCGAACACGTGCTTGGGCACGCTGTGATGCCGAAGGCTCATGACGTCTCCATCTTCGCCAGCCGAGCGCTGATATCGTCCTGGACTCTGTCTCGGATGTGGTCGATGAGACGCATCAGATCCGGGCAATAGACGGATGGGTTGGCGAAACCTGTACCGGCGCGGTAGCGGTGAGCGTAAAGACCGCCACCGCAGACGCGCCGGATTCGGCACGCCTGGCATTCCGCGGACAGCGCCCGTTCTCCGAGTTGCAAGGCAGCGACTCCGGGGAGCAGCAGCGCGGCATCGAGCCGATCGCGGGCCACGTGCAGTCCAGTCTGCGGTGCCCCGTGATATGCCGCCTTCAGCGTGTCAGCCTGCTCGATCGCACCATCGGTCTCGATGACGACGACCGTCGACGGCTCCAGGCCGATCATCTCGGTCGCCGACCTCCCGCCCAGGATCACGTGCATGATCTCCTCAAAGAGCCGGATCCGGGTTCGCGGGGCGGGGTACCAGTCGTCGAAGACCGTAATCAGCCAGTCCGCATAGGGCGTTTCGGCTGCGCCTGGTATTCGCCCCGGTGGTGGCGACGTCCATGTTCCGTGCGGCAGCAGAAAGTCGATCTTGGGCGGCTCGAAGACGACCAGCGCCTCGTAGCTGCTTATTGGGTCGTTGCGCAGGTCAATCGTGCAGAGCAGTCCACTGAAGAGGTGGCGGTAGCTCACGTCGGTTAAGCGCCGCAACCCGGCCGTCACCGCCGCATGGCTGCCCCGGCCGCTCGCAAAACGCCGGTGCCGGTCGTGCGCGCCAGCGGTGCCATCCAGGCTCACTCCTACCCGGATGCCAAGTTCATCCAATAGGCGCAGGTAGGAATCGTCCAGACCGACTGCGTTTGTCTGCACACTGGCATCGACCGCCACAGTTGGGCCGACAGCCTCCCGGACACCGGTCACCAGGCCAGAGATCAGGTCCCGGCCTGCGAGCAACGGCTCTCCGCCGTGCAGAATTAACGCAACATCCGTGAGTCTGTGCGCGCGAGCGTGCTCGCCGATGCGCATCGCCGTGCGTTCCGCGATCTCAGGTGACATCCGGCGTGGCTGATCGCGCCACGACTGATCGGCCATTTCGTACATGTAGCAGTAGTCGCAGGCCAGATCACACCTGCTGTGGATCTTGACGATGAACTCGCGGAAGGGAACGGGACGCCAGCCACCGGCCATGAGGGCCGGAACGTCGAGCGTCGCCGGCCATTCGGATCCAGCTTCCGTTCCCATACTCGGATTGAACCATACGTGTCGATCCGACATAGATCGTCGCCAACCCGGCTCCGCCCGGCGGCAGGCCTGTCCGCCACCCGTGGCCGGACGCAACGGCACGGCTCCAGCCTGAGCGCACCTCGGTGTTCCTTACCCAACGGCGTGACGCCGTCCGGACGCTTCCCAGGCCGGTCACCGTGCGGACCGCCAGGCCAGGGCACGGTTCGATAACGAGTCAATTCACAACTCGCTGCACTTCATCGTGATACGGGCCGGCTGTAACCGTCCTGTGGTAGAGGTCGATGGGTCCGAACAAGGGCACCGGGCCTCAAGGGGCTCCGCTGATATGAGAGGCTGGCGCATGCAACGTCCCGGCCCGATCGGCCGCGTTCCTCCAGAAAATGCGAAACCCGCCTGATACGCAGCGGACAGGCTGCCAAAGTAACCGACGCGATGTAAACCAGACGTCGCCAGAGTCCCAGTGCAACTCAGACGAAGCATAGTTGAATTACATCTCGCGACTCACCGCGAAACTAGAGTTTCCGTTACAGAGCCGGGTCTTACGAAGACCGGCTCCCATCCGGCGAGCACCGTACAGTTAGGGACGTTTGGGCACCAATGCGGGCCATCACAGCCACCAGAGACGCTGGCACGACGACCCCGCTGCGGCGGAACCGGGACTTCCGGCTTCTCCTGAGCGGCTCCTCTGTCTCTATGCTCGGCAGCCGCGTCTCGGCCATTGCCTATCCATTGCTTGTCCTTGCCCTGACTGGCTCGCCTGTGGTAGCTGGCTGGGCCTGCTTTGCGACCATCGCGCCCAGCATCCTCGTCTATCTTCCCGCTGGCGCGCTCGTGGACAGATGGGCTCCGCGGCGCGCGATGCTCCTCAGCCAATTTGGCCAGGGTGCCGCGGTCGCGGCCATAGTCGTGGCACTCGCGCTACACCGGCTGAGTGTGCCGGGACTGGTGACCCTGGGCGCCACCGAGCAGGTTCTTGAAGTATTTTCCGTACTCGCCGAGCGGCGCCTCGTCCGCTCTGTCGTCGAGCCGGAGCAGGTGACATCGGCGCTCGCCAGGACCGAGGCTTGGACCCATCTGGTAATTCTGGTCGGCCGGCCGCTCGGTGCGGTCTTCTTCGGCGTGTGGCGCGTCCTGCCTTTCCTCGCCGACGTATTCTCATTCGCCGTTTCCGTTACAGTCCTCACGCAAGTCGGAGACAGGCGAGGCGTCAGCCGAGCTTGCCAGGCGGCTGGCAGGTACCTAGGCGGCAAAACTTGCCTGGGACTCAACCGGCTGCGCTCGAATCCTTTCCGGCGAGGCGCCAGCCGACCAGGCCGGGCGGCTGGCAGGCATCTGGGCTCCGAAATTCACGAGTGTCTCCACTGGCTGCGCAAGAATCCCTTCGCCGGCATCGGGCTGTCGCTGGGCGCAGGTACCACGCTTATCGGCCAGGCGCTGATGATGGTGTTCCTCGCCCAGGCGCACAGCCAGCACCTGTCCTCCCTGACGATCGGCATCGTGCTGGCCGCATCCGGCGCGGGCGGCGCACTCGGATCCGCAGCGGCTTCCCGGCTGTTCCGGCTGGTCGAATACTCCCTACTGCGGATCCAGATGTGGGCCTGGACTGCGACGTTCGGCGTGCTGGCCCTGTCGGGCGGAAGGTCCTTCCTCGCCGTGGCCGCCGCGATGGCCGTCCTGGGATTCACCGGTGCGCTGGGCAACATAGCGCTCAATACATTTGTCGTCCGCCACGCTGCGGAGACGATGCTGGCGCGGGTGATGAGCGTCGACCGGGTGACATCATTTGGCGCGCTGGCCGTGGGCCCGGCGCTCGGCGGAATTCTTTACGAGCAATGGGGCACGCGCCATGCCATGGTGGCTTTGCTCATTGCGACGTGCTTCCTGCTGGTACCCGCCAGCACAGAGCCACTGCGGCGGCGGAACCAGGCCGCGGTCGGGAACCCAGCCGGCGATGTGGCGCCGTAGTTTCTCCTCGACGCGGCGGGCATCGCGTGTCACCATGGTCCCGATCGGCGCCCTGGCGGATGGGCGCTTTTAATGGAGCCTTAGCTACGTGCCGGGAAGGGTAGGCCATGGCTGACGAGGTGTCGCATCTCGCCGCGGCGGTTGACGGCGACGAGGGCCACCAGCTGGCGCGGTTACTTGACGGGTACGCTGCGGCCCAGGTGGCCCGGGTCTTAGCGCTCCTGGCCATACCCGACCATCTGGGTGAGACCGCGCGGACGGCAGCGGACCTGGCCTCCGCCACCGGGGCGGCACCCGGCCCGCTCGGCAGGCTGCTGGCCGCCGCGACCGTATACGGCCTGGTGACGCAGGATGGGCAGGGGAGATTCGCGCTGACCGGGATGGGATCGCGGTTGCGGACGGATGCCGTCGGGTCGATGCGGAGCGTGGCCGTCGGATTCCTGACGCCGCCGATCTGGCAGGGATTCGGCCGCCTGGCCGAGATCGTCAAGACCGGAGACCCGGTGGACCCCGCCATGCCCGGGGGAACATGGGAGTACTTCGAGCGGCATCCCGACGACGCCACCTGGTTCGCCCGCGCCATGAGCCAGGTCACGTCCGCACTGGTCGGGCGGATCGCCGCGGAAGGCTACGCGCCGCCTGCCGCGGAGCGGATCGTCGATGTCGGCGGCAGCAGAGGGACGCTGCTGGCGTACCTGCTCGGCGCCGCGCCGGGCGCGCGGGGAGTGCTGTTCGACCGGGCTGAGGCACTAGCCGAGGCACCAGCCGTATTGGCCGCGGCCGGCCTTGCCGGCCGCGTGGAGATCGTCGCGGGCGATTTCTTCGACCATGTGCCCGACGGCGATCTGTACGTCGTCAGCAACGTGCTGCACGACTGGGAAGACGATGACGCCCGGCGGATCGTCGCTAACTGCCACCGGGCCAGCCGCCCGGGCGGCACGCTGCTCGTGGTCGGGCTCCTGCTGCCTTCGCCCCCCCGTCCCTCGCTGGCGCACACGATGGATCTGCTCATGATGGTGGTGGAAGGCGGCAGGGAGCGCACGCTCGAAGAACTCCAGTCCCTGATGGCCGCCGAGGGCTACACGTTCGCCCGCGATACTCCGCTTGAGGACGTGATGCCCTGGCACATCGTGGAGTTCCGGCGAGCGTAACCCCGCGGCGGCCGACCGCCTGGGGGCAGCTGGGCCACGAATTCACCAGCGCATACGTGGCCGAGCAGGACAGCGCCCCCGACACGGTTGGCGTCGGCGTCGGCGTGACCGTTGGGGTTGGGGCCACCGTGGGCGTCGGCGTCACCGAGGGGGTCGGGGTCACTGTAGGCGTCGGGGTCACCGTAGGCGTCGGGGTCACTGTGGGCGTCACAGAGGGCGTCGGCGTCGGAGTGCCACCACCGCTTGGCGTGCCGGTGTAGAACGTGGCGGGCGGCGCGAACTGGGAGGTCCGGCCCTGACTGTCGACCGCCTCGACCACGTAGGCATACGGCGTGCCGGCGGCGAGCCCGGTCAGCGCGTAGGAGGTAGAGGTGATCTTGGCCACCAGCCCGGCCTTCGGGGCCAGCCTCGGCGTAGTCGAACTCGCCATTCGGCGACGGCGCCGCGTGCGCGGCCGACTGAAGCGTCACGGCGGGCAATACGGCCACGGCCGCCGAGATGAGCAAGGGAGGATGCGCCGCCGACGGTGTGCCGCCGGTTCCTTTGACCCCCGCAGGCATGTGTCCATGAGTCTGGGGTCCTTTCGCCGTGCGGCATTTTCTTTCCGGCCGAACGAAACCCGGCGGCAGCTCCCAAACGCCGGGCCTGGCCGCCGGATCCGGCCGGTCGCCCTGACCCTACGAGCACCTCATCCGCTGTCAACGAGAGCGCCCCGCAGCTACGCCTGGAAGGTCGCGACGACAGCCTGACCTGCGATAGCTCCGCTATAGCCAGTCGCAGGGGGTGAAAGTTGCACACCATGGACATGGATATCGCCGGAAGGTAATATGGTGATATTGCTCCGGAACCCGGCAGCTGCACCCCGTCAAAAATGGCGGAGGCAGCAGGATCCGGAGTTTTCACATACGGACCGGCGCCGGCCAGGCACAATGGCCAGACCGCATCTACCGGGATCAGCCGCAGCTGTGAGATCGGCAGCCGGCCGGACCGGGGGTCCGCCGTGGACCGGCCGGTGAGAATCGCGCCACTCGGTCCCGGCGGGCCGACCACTGAGCCTTTGATCCTTGGATCTCGCGGGCCTGAAGGACCTGGATGGCTTTGGCCAGCCTCGCCATGCTGGAAGGCGGCCCGCAGTACGTGAGCAGGCCCACCCACCGGGTAACCCCCGGGCGGCGATACGCCAGGTAGCTCCAGTGACCCCAAAGGACTGACCTCATACGGTGGGCCTGGAATCAAAGGTAACCCGTGAGGTCTGGAATGACGCGGCTCAACCGTCTCGCCGGCGGGATCATCCAGCTTGTGCGGCCTCTCGCCGATGGCAGGACGTACGCACAGGCCATCGATCTCGCCTTCGACCCCTTCATCGGCCTGGCGTGGTCGCTGGTCTTTGGGGTCTTGCTGCTGCTCGGGCTGGTGCTGGCCCCGACGATCGTCGGCCTTCCGGTCCTCGGTCAGGTCATCATGACCGCCCGGGCGGTGGTAGGCCTGGACCGCGATCGGGCCCGGGTCCTGCTCGGGGTCACGGTCGATGCGCCGCCGCCAGCTAGCATGCCGGACGGCTGGTGACTGCGGACCCGGGCCATGCTTGGCGACCGGGCCGGATGGCGGGCCCTGGGGTACGCCTTCATCTTGTGTTTCTCCGGCGTCCTCGGGTTCGCCGCCGCAGCCATCTGGGCCGCCGGGATCGCCGCCCTGCTCTACCCGGCCTGGCGCTGGCTGTGGCCGGTGCAGGCCGGCTCGTACGGGACACTTACCGGTGCGGGCGACCTGGCGTGGATATCGGCGGCCGGGCTGGTCCTCGCCATCGCCGGGGCGTGGGTCGTCCGCGCGGCGGCCCGGATGGACGCGGGCCTGGTCCGGGGCATGCTCGGCCCCTCGCCTGCCGATCTCTCCCGGCGCATCGACGGCTTGCGGGAAAGCAGGGCCGCGGCCGTGAACCTGGCTGCGGAGGAACGCCGCCGCATCGAGCGCGACCTTCATGATGGCGTGCAGGCCCGGCTGGTCGCGCTGGCGATGGATCTGGGAATGGCCCGGCAGAAGCTCGAATCGGGGCAACAGCCGAAGGCTGCGGCAGGCATGGTCGCCGCGGCGCACGAGGAAGCCATCCGCGCCGTGAATGATCTCCGCGATCTCGCGCGAGGCGTGCATCCGGCGGTGCTCACCGACCGTGGGCTGGACGCGGCATTGTCAGCTCTTATCGCGCGCAGCCCCATCCCCGTCGCGGTCGATGTCTCGCTGCCGGAACGCCCCCCGGCCGCGGCCGAAACGATCGCCTACTACGTCATCGCTGAGGCGCTGACCAACATCGTCAAGCACAGCGAGGCCGCCCGCGCCACCGTGGCGGTCCGCTCGGCCGGGAACTCCGTCATCGTGGAAGTCACCGACGATGGCATCGGCGGAGCGCATCCTGCCGCGGGCGGCGGCCTGGCCGGGCTGGAGGAGCGACTGCGGGGCGTCGACGGTCACCTGAGCGTGTCCAGCCCGCAGGGCGGCCCGACGGTCATCCGGGCGGAGCTGCCATGCGCATCGTGATCGCCGAAGATAGCGTGCTGCTCCGGGAAGGCCTCACCCGATTGCTGTCCGAGGCCGGCCACAACGTCCTCGCCGCGGTGGGCGACGCCCCGGCGCTGCTTAGTGCCGTCCGGGACGGTACGCCGGACCTGGCCGTCATCGACGTGCGCCTCCCACCGGACCAGCGCGATGAGGGGCTACGCGCTGCCCTGGACCTCCACCAGTCGCATCCCGAATTGGCGCTGCTCATCCTCTCCCAATACGTCGAGGAGACGTATGCCGCGCAGCTTCTCTCCCAAGTCACCGGGAAGATCGGCTACCTGCTGAAACAGCGGGTGGCACGCGTTTCCGAATTCCTTGACGCGGTCCAGCGCGTCGGTGAGGGCGGGACAGTCCTGGATCCCGAGGTGGTGGCGCAACTGCTCGCCCGCCGCCGCGGCACCGGCCGGTTCGGCGAGCTCACCCCCAGGGAGCAAGAGGTTCTCGCGCTGATGGCCGAGGGCCACTCCAACGCCGCGATCGCCACCCGGCTTGTGATCACCGAGGGAGCGGTCGAGAAGCACATCTCCAACGTGTTCGCCAAGCTTGGGCTCCATGACTCCGGCGGCCAGCACCGGCGGGTGGTGGCGGTGCTCACCTACCTGGGCCGCAAGCCAGCCAAACAGAACCCGGAGCGGTCATGACCACCCTGACCTCACCAAACCACAGCGGGTCTGCGTCCACGTCAGCGTGAGGAGGCTAGGGCATCATGCGGCACCCGAACCTTGCGCCTGCCCGGCGCGTCACGACTGCGGTCACTGGCCGCTGCGAGCCTGCTCGGGGCGACAGCAGCCATCTCGGCACCATCCATGGCTCACGGCGGGCTGCCGGACGTGCCGGTCCTGCACTGGCATGGATGCGACGACGGGTTCTATTGCGCCACCCTCCACGCGCCCCTGGACTACCGCCACCCAGACCGGCGCTCCATCACCATCGCCGTGATCGAGCACCGGCCCACCGGCCGACGGCCCGCCATCGGCTCGCTGCTATTCAACCCGGGCGGCCCGGGCGGCCCGGGGACCCAGGCCCTGCCGTTTGCCTATCGCCTCTTCCCCGCCCGGCTGAGAGCGCTGTTTAACATTGTGAGCTTCGACCCGCGTGGTGTGGGCGCAAGCACCGCCGTCCGGTGCTTCCCTACCGCCCCGGCTGAAGAGCGGTTTTTCGCCAGCCTCCCAGCAGGCTTCCCGGTTGGCCACGCACAGGAGCACAGGTGGGAGCGCGCCTATGCGGCGCTAAGCCGACGCTGCCAGAAGACCAGCGGGTGGCTCCTGCCCCACCTGTCCACCGCGGACGTGGCCCGGGACATGGACATGATCCGCCGGGCGATCGGCGACCGGGGGCTGTCATACCTCGGCATCTCCTACGGCACCTACCTGGGCGCCACCTACGCCAACCTGTTCCCTGGCCGGGTCCGCGTGATGGTGCTGGACAGCAACATCAACCCGGTCGCGTGGGCCACCGGCAACGGCACGGCACATTCGCTCAGCGTGGGCCTGCGCCTCCACGCCGATCAGGGCACCGCGCAGACCCTGAACGCGTTCCTGGACCTGTGCGGCCAGGCCGGCGTGGCCGGTTGCGCCTTCACAGCGGGAAACGCCCGCGCCACCCACGCCAAGTTCTCCGCCTTGCTCGGGCAGCTTCGCAGCCGCCCAGTCACCGCCGGCGGCCCGCCAGCGACGTACACCTTCGCCGGGACCGTGTCCACGGTGGACTCCGCTCTCGCCGTCCCGGTGGCCCTGCCCGGCCTGGCACCGGGCTGGGAGGCCACCGCCGGGCTCCTGCAACAACTATGGGAGGCCAGAACCCGAAACCATGCGGCAGGTACATCTCGTCCAAACGCTCCAGGCCCCCGCCGGGGACGCGCTACGCCCAGTCCCGCTCCGGGATATCCCGGCCAGGAACAGCAACTCGCGGTGACCTGCTCAGACAGCCCCAACCCCCGCACCCCCCGGGCCTATGTCGCTGAAGCGGCCCGAGCCCACGCCCGCTACGGCCCTCCCGGCCTCGACTGGGCGTGGGCCGACGAGGCGTGCGCGACCTGGCCTGCCACCGCCAGCGACCGCTACACCGGGCCGTGGAACAGGCCCACCGCCCACTCCATCCTCCTGATCGCGACGACCCATGACCCGGCGCTCCCCTACCAGGACTCCCTGGCCATGTCCCGTGACCTCGCGGACGCCCGCCTCCTCACCGTCGACGGGTACGGGCACACCACCTTCTTCAACAAGAGCGCCTGCGCCGACGCCTACGAGACCGCCTACCTCATCAGCGGCGTACTCCCTCCCCACGGCGCCGTCTGCCACCAGAACCGGGCACCATTCAGCCGGTGGAAATAAGGTCGTCAGCCGCGGGCCGGACGCGGTGCGGATGGGGCTTGGCGAAGCGGCAGTGCAGCGTGATGGCGCCGCTGGACACGGCCGCCCACCCGCACCACACGGAGGCGAACCCGGAGACCGTGAGCCGGGCAATGACGATGACGG
>Ga0137390_10004919_pt1 | contig 11193 bp, 6 predicted proteins | sample 15con2h24AmetaG_FD_104937 | JGI IMG/M metagenome (GOLD analysis project Ga0137390, IMG submission 104937) | Vadose zone soil microbial communities from Angelo Coast Range Reserve, California, USA - 15con2h2.4A metaG | ecosystem: Environmental > Terrestrial > Soil > Vadose zone > Saprolite... | reverse complement strand
CTTTAGGCTGTGGTTTTGCCACGCAAGCTAAAGCTTGAACTCTAAACTGCAGCCGGTAATCCGGATCAAAATCGGAAAATGCTGGAAGAAACACCCGCCGTTCGTGGGGACAGCAAGAGAGCGAATAAAATGTTCGGCGATTCATCGGCGCAACACATCGGCAGCAACCCCATAACACCCAGCACTAACTCACCTTCTACATCCGCGATGAATATGCGCGCCAAAGGCGACAGCAGCGTCGAAAGAGTTTTCAAGCAGCGTTTAAACAGAAAAGCGCGCCGCGAGTAGAAGTTATCTCCCTGGTATTCACGCTAGGAACGTGGCGGCAATGCCATATGACTTATGATTTCTTTGAATCGCGGATCTTCACGCAACGGATCGTAGAATGGATCCACATTAATAAATGGTAGGAGAAACTCTCGTTCCTCAGTGGCCCGACTGAGCCACTTTAAAGCCTTGTCGTTATCCCCTGCATTTAGATACAACTGCACCCATGATATTGCACGCAAGCTGCCCTGATCAGCGCTGCTTAGCGACCGTTCAAGGTAATCCTTATCTAAACCTTTAAGACCCGACCTGGCGAATATCTCGTTTAGACGTTTCCCTTCCTTACTCTCCAGCGACTGGTGCTGTGAACGCAGGAGTTCGTCAAAAGTTTTCTGTTCCATCCCTTTTGCTCGATAGATGTAGATGAGATACACGTGGGCCATCCAGAACTCATTATCAAGCGCCAGTGCTCGGTTGCAGTAGTCGATGGCCTGGTCGTACTCGCGCGCGAAGTAATGTAACTGACCAATATCCACGGTAATAATCAGCGAGAGTGGATCGAGTTCGAGGGCGCGGTGCATCTCTGCCTTCGCCTCATCTAACCGGCCAAGCAAAGATAGATATACTCCCTTCCAGTGATGCGCCACCGAGGATTCAGGATCTAACTCAATGGCTCGATCAAACTCATGACCCGCCCCTGCCCAATCCCAATGATGAAACATACGAATGAAGCCGAGTGTCGCATGGGCTTCAGCATTGGTGTTGTCCAACTGCAACGCTTTCTCGACGAGCGACTGGGCTTCGGCTGATCGGGAGAGCGAGGTAGCATGCACCTTTGCCAGCCCGACGTAAGCTTGAACAAAGTTAGGATCGAGATCGATAGCCTTATGGAAGTGGTCGATGCTCTTCAGAACTTCATCGCCTCGCTTGTTCCAGAAGTAGTTGCCCTTTAGATACGACGCATAGGCTTCCGTGTTCTGGGTCCAACGCTTCGCTAATCCCGTCTTTTCATCCTGAGTGAGATTCAACGACAAAACGTCCGCCATCTGTTGTGACGCCGAGTCTTGCAACTTGAATATGTCGGTATCTGCCTCATCAAATTTTCCGGTCCAGATCTCAGTTGCGCTCGCAACGTCGAGAAGTTGCAAGGTTAGTCGCATCCTGCCGGCTTCACGCTGCAAAGTTCCCTCGAGAACAGCGTCCACACCGAGCGCACGGCCCACTGCAACGGAATCGCTTTTTGCTACATAACCTGAAATCGCACTCGTTGGGCGCAGCGTAAGCCTGTGCAACCCGCCTAGTTTCGTGATCAGCGCGTCCGCCATTCCCAAACTAAGCGAGGGTTCGTCACTCCCAGCACCTAAAACCTTCGGCGGAAGCACGGCCAGCGATCTTATCGACCGCATCCGCACGCTGGTTGTTGCTGCTACTCCCCGTCCGCTCGGCCTAAGATAAACAAATCCGCCTACGGCGGCGCCGATCAAAGTGAGCATCGTAAGAAATCCTGCCGTTCGGTGGCGGCGCAGAACCAGGGGAAGTGATACCGCCGGCGACACCGCAGTCGCATCGGCTACTGTAGTAACCGGCGCCGGCAAATCTTCTTCGACAAATTCCTCTTCGATAACAGTCTGCGAACGAGTGTGCTTCTCGACAATCAAAGGCGCGGGTCGTTCGTGCACTTCGCGAACTTCCGCCACAAAGCGATACCCAACTCGCGGGATCGTTTCGATGTATTCCGCCGCTTCGCCGTTTTGTCCCAGTGCCTTGCGTAGATTAGAGATAGCCACCGTGAGATTGGCGTCTTCCACGAAGCTATCCGCCCAAACTGCCTGCAATAGCGCTTCTCGTTCCAGCAGTTTTCCTTTGTTTTGGACAAGAACCAGCAGGGCGTCCATTGACTTGGGAGGGAGAGCTACGGGTTCGCCATCCCGTGACAACCTGTGTTTTTGCCCGTCAAAGCGAAACGGACCGAACTCGTAATAGTGCCTCTCTGGATTGAGCATAACGGCTTGAGAAATCCCCAGGAAGAATTTAGCCCGTTAAGGACTTCGGCGCTGCTGGCGGAGCAAGTCTCTTGGCTCACGGGGAAGATCGGACTTGAGTCGACGACGATGGCCATTTTAGGCCAGAGACTCTACGCAGGCAATGGAAAATAACGCCATTTCCGGCTATCCCCGTTCAAACTAACTCTCGCGTATAGCAATCGATCATCGGCAAAACCATAAGGTTGAAGCCTTCCTGATTTTCATTTCAATGAAATGTTTTTCCAATTGTCATCAGTATCGGTTGAATGCGCGAGACAAATAGTTGTACTGAAATTTTTAGGAGGTAGTGATGAGAAGACTAATTCAAGGAATACTCGTAACAGCCGCGTTTGTCGTCCTACAGGCTTCACCCGCATACGCCACAATAGATCGCATATATGGACCTCCAGGCGAACTGTGCACGATAAGCGCTCCGTGTAATAGCAGTTTCGTATATCCCATACCCCAGGGGCGCTCGCCAACCATTGATGTTGAGGGGCAATTTGTAGATCTCTCGACAGGCCTGGAAATATCTGGTTCTGGCGTGACGGTATCAACAGTGGGTACGTCATCAAGTAACAGGAAGATAAAAGTTGTAGTCAGCCCGGACGCGGCGCCTGGGGCGCGCACAGTCAAGCTTCACTATGCAGTCGAGCTGAATGGGCCTGACCATTTCCAGATCACCGTGTTACGCGCGGGCGTTGTCAATAGCATTACTGCGCCGGTCCAGCTAGAGTATTTCAATGACGTGAACATCACGCTGCATGGCGAAAAACTGGATAATCTGGGTGTCATTGTTTTGCCGACGACCATCGGCACTTTCAGTGTTGGTGGCACCCAGTTTCCCCAGGGACCTGTTACCCTGACACAGACTGATGCAACCGCGTCTGTTGTAACCCAGGGCGCAACAGCCCCAGTGATAGGAGTTCACTTCATTGGTGGTCCGTTCGCCGAAGCGAAGGCGACAATACTCCTCTTCGATAAACAGGTGACAGCAGATACTTGTAAGTTGCACAGAGTTTTTTGCTATGCGGGCATCGATAGTGATCAGCTTGGGAACACTTTTCATGTAATCGGCCCAAACGCAGTGAGTTCGATCACCTTTCCAATTGCCAGCACCATAGGTCCCGGCAGCTTGCTTACTATAAAGATCACACTGGTTCGGCCTGCAAAAACAGGTGGCGAGACAGTTCGTTGGCAAGTACTCCCCAGTGACTCCTTTGCTGCGGTTGCCGGATCGGGCACTCAATTCAGTCCCACCGGTAATACTTCCACCGGAGACAACTCGGTGATCATTCCTCAGGGCGATCAGTCGAAGGAATTAACAGTACAGTACCGCCAGGTACCTGCCGGCTGTGGGCGGGCCGGTTGCATCGGACAAGTACGAACGCGGATGGTCAACTTCAACGTTGATCAACTGCCGTTCCTGCGGCTTGTTACTTTTACCATGCTTTCTCGTTAGTCAACGCGTAGATGGTGGAGCCTGCCGAAAGCTTAGAGGTCATGAGGGCAGGCTCCGCCCGTGTTGCGGAACACTCCACGACGAGCTCTGCATTTCACCGAGGTGTTAACGTATGAGTCGGGCTCTATGGGCGGGTTACTTGACCAGAAGCAGATCCCGGCTTGTGAAATATAGTGTCGGGAATTTCCACGTCAAACTTTATGTCCTTCACGTGAGTAACTACATCGCCATTGGCTATGTTGTTTGAGACTACCTTGAAAGGAACTATCACACCGTCCACCAGACGGTAGTCGCTGAAGCTTTCGGTCTGTGGTAGTTCGATACCTGAAGTCTCATTTGCGATCACGCTATCGCGCCGTAAGATCAGAAGCGATTTAACCGAGACATAATCTGTGACCGGAGTACCTTTTTCGCTCCGCTTCTCGACGACGTAGGCATCTTCGTCACCAATCTTACCAATGCGCTTAATGACTATAGTTTTGAAGTTCTTTTTCCAGTCGAGTACATCGTAGAAATCCGCGCCTATCCTTACGTCTTCCAGTCTCTTTCCAGTGTAAGGCTCTTCTGGAGCAAAGCTGGCTAGCTGCCCTCCGGCGGCACCGTCGAAATAACCCACGACGGTTCCAATTTTCTTACCTAACGCCGTGAGGGTCAGATCGCTGGCGGTCATATTGGGAGCCTTCGCGCTAATCAGTCCTTGCGCCAGCACTCCCTGGTTTTCCATATCGATCTCAACTGTCGTGACCGAGGATCTGTGTTTTCGTATATTCTGTTCACCTCCATAAGCTACTGTCATTTTCGCAATCAGATCCTCGACGCTAATGGAGGCCGCCGCAAAGGTCAGGCGGCGAAACGAGACGCGACCTTCAGGTTGATTCAGAACTATGCCTGTAGCATTGCCGGCAACATCACGACTGACGTCAATCCAGTAAGACTCGGGCAAGCCAGGAGTACGCAATTTGTTCTTCTCTTTTTCGAGCAACGGATAGGGGGGTTGCCCGGGAACGACAAATGAGACCTTGCCATTCTTCAAGGCAATCTCTACTACCTGCTTCGTCGATTCGTCTTCGTACGAACCTACTAAATCGCTTAACGGCCCAGTTGCGATTTCTTTAGTCTCGCTATTCGTTTTCGAGGAACCATCCGCAGACTCCTTAACGAGCATGATGTTGCCCTGTGGCTGTTCAAGAAAAAGCTCAGTCTCTGTTTCCCTGTCTTTTGACGGTCTAAAAGTAGCGAAAAATCCCGGTGGCGCAGGCTCGACAAGCTTGTAACGGCGTCCGCCGATATTTTGCATTGGATACGGAGGCTGGCCCGGTACAGTAAGAATTAGAGTTCCGTCTTTCATCGTAACGTCAAAATCCAGGCCTGCTCCAGCCAGACTGTATTTACCGACTTCAAGCTTCGGGTCTGCGGCAGGACCAGCTGATTTCACCTCAGGGGCGTTCGGAGCACCTACCAGATTCTTCCAGACCGTATTCATCGTGATGCCTCCAAGCACCGAGGCAGTTACATTTGTCAATAATACAAAGCCGAGCTTTTGATCGGGCATCATGGCAACCTGTGAATTAAATCCATCAATGTTGCCACCATGTTCGACCACCTTGTGACCATTCCACTGTCGCAGAAACCAACCCATGCCGTAATCAATGTTACCGGCGACGTTTATTTGTTTAGATACGAGTTCGTTAAAACCCTTCTCAGAAACTAAGCGCTTACCGTTCACAACTCCGCCGGCCAACATGAAGCGCAGCCATTGCGACATATCGCGGGCGTTGGAATTGATTGCTCCGGCCGGTGCCGCCGCAGGGATTTCACGTTGCGGCAGGCGGCGTGTCACTTTCGTGGTGGAATTGTATTCGTAGCCAAAAGAAAAATCGCGAGCCTTCTGCATTGCAGCGGCCGTCGTGTCGCTGGCTTTCATTCCCAGCGGTTTGAAAATCTTTGTCCCGATCAGTTTGTCCCAGGTTGAGTTTTGTGCTTTTGCTGCCACCTCGCCCGCGGCCGCATACATGACGTTCTGGTATTGAAACTTTTCGCCCAGCTTCGCAGTCGGTTTCGCCATGCCCGCCACTTTGATGAGTTCTTCGCGGTTGAGCATGTTGGTAACCATGGCGAGGTCCGTGCGATTCAATCCCGATCGGTGTGCAAGCAGATCGCGAATCGTTATCTTTGCATCGGCATCCGGATCGCGAAGCTTGAAATACGGCAGAAACTTTTTCGGCGAGTCATCGAGCGACAGCTTACCTTCGTCCACGCTCATTATTGCCGTCATGGCAGTGAATGCTTTTGAGGCCGAGCCGATAGCAAACAGCGTGTCTGGAGTGACGGGCAGTTTGTGCTCAAAATCTTTCATGCCCAGACCTTTCATGTAAATGACCTTGTCGTCTTTAACTATCACCAGCGAAAGTCCGGGGATGCCCAACTCCTGACGTTTTTGATCGATCGCTTTCTCGATAGAAGCCAGAGGCTCGCTCAAGTTGCTGGGAAGAACTGTTTGCTTGGTAATCGGTTGCTGAGCAACCAGAGGTGGCGCCAGTTGAGCGGAAAGAATTTGACATGCCAGCAAGAGGGCGAAAATCAGACGAGCGAATTGCTTGAAGGTGTTCATCTCTTTTTCTCCAGCTTACGTCTTATGGTTGAGATACTGTTGGGAAAATGTCGGGCTCGGTGGCCATGTCGTTCACTTAACTCTTCCATCTTATACGCGGAAAGGAAACGAAAGGTTAAAGACCGGGAACGCGGTAGTGTCTTATTCTGGGTGGGGCACCAGCTCAACAGCCACTCAATTCCGAACAAATGCTCAACTTGAGCAATCTCACAGGTCGGGAAGGTGGACCCTGTCCCCGCCAAGCTCGAATGCCACCCAATGACAAAAGCACCCCTCAACTCAACGACTCCAGGGTTTTGAGTTGACCTATTGATTCTTTGTGGAGTGACTTTCTGACTTGAGCGGGGACAAGGTCCACCTTCCCGACCTGTGAGATTACTTAAGTTGAGTCGTTGATTCTTTGTGGAGTGGCTTTCAAACTTGAACCTGTGGGATACAGCCCACTTCCTGAGCTGTGAGGTGCAATCCTTAAGGCTCTCTACTCAACAATCCATGTATCGCCGCTATTAATTAGCTTCTCCAGACTACCTGGACCACTCTTGGCAATCGCCTCTTCGATCTGTCCCATCATCATATCTTCATACGTGGCTCGCTCGACCGCGCGAAAGATGCCCACGGGCTGCGGGAAGTCGGGCTGTTCCATGCGCGCCAGCATGAAAGCGACTGACGGGTCTTTCAAATAAATGTCGTGGACCAGTAAATCGTTTTCGGTGATTCCGTTTTCGCCAATCGTCACTGCCTCGGGATGCGCGCCATTCATTCGGATCCCCTTATTACGTTCTTTGCCAAAGATCATCGGCTTCCCGTGTTCCAGATAAAGGACGCGATCCGAACGAACGTTGCGATCGGTGAAGTAATCGAAAGCATGGTTGTTGAAGATATTGCAGTTCTGGTAGACCTCGAGAAAAGAAATGCCTTTGTGCTTCGCTGCCGCTTCGACCATCGAGCCAAGATGCTTGACGTCAATGTCAATCGCTCGAGCCACGAAGGTCGACTCGCTTGCGATCGCCAGCGAAAGAGGATTAACCGGGTAATCGATGGTCCCTGCGGGGGTCGATTTCGTTCGCTTGCCGAATTCGGACGTCGGACTGTACTGGCCCTTGGTCAAACCATAGATCCGGTTATTGAAAAGGATGTAATTGATGTCCAGATTCCGCCGGATGGCGTGCATAAAATGATTGCCGCCAATGGAGAGGGCATCACCGTCGCCTGTAATGACCCAGACACTGAGGTCGGGGTTGGCACAATTGATACCGGTCGCAATTGCCGGCGCGCGACCGTGAATGCTATGGAATCCATAGGTGTTCATGTAGTAAGGGAATCGCGACGAGCAGCCGATGCCTGACACGAATACTGTTTTTTCGCGAGAAATGCCGAGCTCAGGCATTACTTTTTGCACGCTGTTCAGAATTGCGTAGTCGCCACAACCGGGGCACCATCGCACTTCCTGATCGGAAACGAAATCAGCCTTCTTCAATTGCCCCGGAGGTGGTGCAACACGTCCCGAGACGGACGAACCCACTTCGCTCTCAGCCGAAACTGATTCGGTGATTGGCTTGTTTCCGTTTCCATTCCCATGCTGCCCGTTACTTTGTGTGCTCATTATTTCTCCTGAATTTTTCTGCTAAAGCTCGAACAGCTCTACGAGAGCAATCCGAAAACCGGGGAGAATATCTGTTGCCTCAAGATAATCAAGCTCAGCAAAAGTCGCTACATTCGTCGGGGACCGATATACCTGAACGATTCGCAACTCTGAATTAACGACCCAAACTTGTTGGGTTCCATAACCTAACCACCGCAACACTTTGGTTTCAACTTCCGCAGCGTTGTCGCTCGGACTCAAGACTTCTACTGCCAGATCGGGCGCGCCCGGCCAATATCCTTTTGTCTCTCCCACCTCTTCTACACGCTGTTGGCTAACAAAAGAAATATCTGGCGCGAGAACGGTGTCCGGATTAGAAGTCAATTTGAAGCCAGTCTCCGCCGCGTACACTTCGCCCAATCCACTCTCCCAAACAAACTGTGCAAGCGGCGCAGTGAGGCGCACGGTAATTCTTCCGTGATTATGTCCGGTAGGTGACATAGTCTTGAGCTCTCCGTTAATGAGTTCATAGCGAAACTGCCCCTGCGGCAGCCGCAACAGCTCTTCGGCGGTAATTAATGCTGTTGATATACTCATTTCCTATCTTCTACATCGATCGGCGGTGAGGACGCGCCGGACTTACAAATACTCTTCAACCTTCCTGACAATCTCCCTGATCTGAAACGGGCGTCCCTTAACTTTCGAGAACGGCACTGCGTCAACCAAATATTTGGCGCGTATCATCGTGCATAGTTGGCCCAGATTCATCTCCGGAATTATTACGGTTTCGAATCCGGCAAGTACTTCTCCGAGATTCTTCGGGAAAGGATTCAGATGACGCAGATGGGCCGAGGAAACGCTCTTTCCTTCTCGTTGTAACTTTTCAACAGCTGAGCTGATCGAGCCATAGGTCGACCCCCACCCAAGTACCAAAACCTTTCCAGTCTTTTCGCCCATCACCTCTACTAGCGGAATGTCGTTAACTGCGCGATCCACCTTCTCCTGACGCAAACGCACCATGAGGTGATGGTTCTCGGGATCGTAATTCACGTTGCCGGTGATGTGCTGCTTCTCGATGCCGCCAATGCGATGTTCGAGTCCTGGCGTACCCGGAAGAGCATATGGCCGTGCCAGTGTTTCCGGATCGCGGGCATACGGCATGAATGTGGACGGGTCAGTTGCGAACGTCACTTCGATCTTCGGTAGCGATTCGATTTCGGGAATGGACCAGGGTTCAGCACCGTTAGCGAGATAACCATCCGAAAGATAAAAAACCGGACTCATGTATTTAAATGCCAGGCGGACAGCTTCAATCGCCATGTGGAAACAGTCTGCGGGTGTGGCAGGAGCGATAACGATGGCGGGACATTCTCCATTTCGTCCCCAGACCGCCTGGAAAAGATCGGCCTGCTCCGTTTTTGTCGGCAGTCCTGTTGATGGACCACCTCGCTGAACATTGATTATCACAAGCGGCAGCTCGGTCATTACGGCCAACCCAATGGCTTCCTGTTTAAGAGCGACTCCCGGGCCGGATGTTCCAGTCAGACCAATCTGTCCGGCGAAGCTCGCTCCGATTGCCGCGCACACTGCCGCGATCTCGTCTTCAGCCTGGAATGTCTTCACGCCAAAACTCTTGTGCCGCGACAATTCATGAAGAATGTCTGACGCAGGCGTTATTGGGTAGGAACCATAAAACAGCGGCCGGCCGGCGAGTTGTGAAGCGGCAATAAAACCGATCGCAGTCGCTTCGTTGCCGGTCAGTTTCCGATACTTGCCCGGCGTGATTTTTGCTTTCTTGACCGTGTAATGTGTGGTGAAAACTTCTGTTGTGTCAGCGAAATTATAACCAGTCCTTAGCGCAATTTCGTTAGCCTTGGCCAGCTCCGGATTCTTAGCGAACTTATTCTTGATCCAGTCGAGTGTATTCTCCATCGGACGATCGTAAAGCCAGTAGAGCACACCCAATGCGAAGAAATTCTTTGAGCGATCGATCTCCTTGCGCGAAAGCTCGACGTTGCCTTTCAACGCATTCATGTTGAGTGTGGAGATGGGCAGCTTGTGTACACGATAGCCGGCCAGCGAACTATCTTCCAAAGGATTGGAAGCATAGTCGGCATACTTTAGATTCTCCGTCGTAAAGCCGTCGGTATTGACGATGAGCGTGCCACCCTCTTCCAAATCAGGAAGATTTACTTTCAACGCCGCCGGATTCATCGCCACCAAAACGTTTGGTTGATCGCCGGGGGTCTTGATCTCTTGGCTGGAAAAGTTTAATTGGAACCCGCTAACACCCGGCAAGCTACCGGCTGGAGCACGAATTTCCGCAGGGAAATCAGGCAGAGTCGAAATATCGTTGCCCACCACTGCGGATGTGTTCGTAAACTGGGTTCCCGTCAACTGCATTCCATCGCCGGAATCTCCGGCGAAGCGGATCGTCACGGTTTCCAGTTCCTCGAGATTCTTTTCAACCTGTTCGACAGGCGGTTCGATAACAGTGCTCATTGGATTTGTAATTAGACCCTTTCCGAAATTGGTATTTGCCGATTACCACCGCTTTCCCATCTTGACCCTGCTATAGGTCCGCCGCCGCTTGTCTCACGTAGACGAGCGCAATTGATCTCCGACCGGGTTTGACCGTTCCGAGCGCATTTGACCCGTTCCGAGCGCGTTTGACCTTTCCGGTCGCGTTTGAACTTTCCGAGCGCATTTGACCCGTTCCGAGCACGTTTGACCGTTTCATAGTACTGCGTAGTCATCCCAGCAGACTGCCAGTCTTGAGGTTATTTGCAGTTCGACCCAATTGTTCAAGTGGCATCAAACGACTGTTGGACAACCTTATGAGTAAACCCTGGCGGAACCCCCAACTCAAATTCTCCCAACAAATTCTACCAGCAAAGCAGAGACCGCAAAAGCAGAAAGAAAGGATCGCGCTCTAAACTCAACTTCCGCACCTCTCAGCGGTCGAGATCAAGACTGAATAATGCTCGGGCTCTGCTCAGAGAAAACCATTCAACTTCCAGCCTAACCTCACAATTCCAGCAGCCTCTCAGGTAGGGAAGGTGGACCCTGTCCCCGCCCAAGTTTGAGTGCTATTCAATGGGAGACTGCACCTTTCAACTCCAGAGATTAAGGGCGGGAGTTAATTTGCTGATTGCTTATTCAGTGCACTCAAACTTGGGGTGGAACAGGGTCCACCTTCCCTACCTGAGAGGCTGCTGGAATTGTGAGGTTAGGCTGGAAGTTGAAT
>Ga0137390_10004916_pt1 | contig 11195 bp, 10 predicted proteins | sample 15con2h24AmetaG_FD_104937 | JGI IMG/M metagenome (GOLD analysis project Ga0137390, IMG submission 104937) | Vadose zone soil microbial communities from Angelo Coast Range Reserve, California, USA - 15con2h2.4A metaG | ecosystem: Environmental > Terrestrial > Soil > Vadose zone > Saprolite... | reverse complement strand
GCTTTGCGCTGCATGGTTTCTCTCCTTTGGCTCTTTCGTTCGTTTTGAATTCACAGGATTCGATTCTCGGGCCCGGTAGAAGGGTATATTCAGAAAATGGGCTTGTCGAGAAAGTCTTGTAAACCGGGATGAGCGCCGTCCTGCAAGAAGTTGCACACCGGCCCTGGCCTTTGCCCGTTGGACCGTGGGTGATGGTGCAGAGCTGGCACGACTTGCTTTTCGCGCATTGGCCGCTCGACGGCGCAGCGTTGCGCCCGCTTCTTCCTTGGCAATTGCAAATCGACACGTTTGAAGGGCAAGCCTGGCTCGGGGTAGTTCCGTTTCGTATGACTGCTGTACGGTTACGTGGGACGCCGCCCGTACCATGGCTCTCGGCGTTTCCTGAATTGAATGTCCGGACTTATGTGACTTGCGAAGGAAAGGCCGGGGTGTGGTTTTTCAGCCTGGACGCGGGTAATGCGCTGGCTGTTGCCATTGCTCGGGCGTGGTTTCACTTGCCGTATTTTCGAGCGCGAATGAGCTGCGCAGACCGGGAAGGCTGGATTCAATATGAGAGCCAGCGAACGCATCGCGGAGCGCCGGCAGCATCACTGAAGGTCCAGTATCGCCCCGTCGGCAAGGTCTTTTCCTCGCAGAGCGGGACGCTGGAGCATTTCTTGACCGAACGCTATTGCCTTTACACGGCCGATGAACGCGGCCAAATCATTCGCGCCGAGATTCATCATCCGCCGTGGCCGTTGCAGGCGGCTGAAGCCGAGTTGAAGGTAAATGGCATGGCGGAAGCAGCGGGAGTTACTCTTCCTGCGCGAAAGCCGCTGCTCCATTTTGCGAAAAGGCAGGACGTGGTGGTGTGGTGGCCGGAGCGCCTCGGCTGAATCATCGGAACGCGTCTTCACCACTTATGAAAGACGAAAAAGGCGCCGAGGATGATGCACGCGAAGCCCGCGACGTAATTCCACCGTAATTTCTCTCCCAGATATGTAATTGAGAATACGGAGAACACCGAGAGCGTGATGACCTCCTGAATCGTCTTGAGCTGCGCGCCGTTGAATTCGTAAGAGCCGAAGCGGTTCGCGGGCACCTGGAAGCAGTATTCGAAGAGGGCGATCCCCCAGCTAACCACGATCACTTTCCAGAGCGCTTCGCTGCGGTATTTCAAGTGGCCATACCACGCAAAAGTCATGAAGATGTTCGAGATCGTGAGCAATAGAATCGTTCGCATTTCAAAAAGGCGCTCCTCGCGAGTTAGTCTGATACAGCCTTAAGACGGGCAAGGATTCACCTAAGTTACAGGTCCGCTAAGCGTTTAGTGCCAGATTCCACACAACCGTCCTTCCGTTCCCTTTCCCGCGCTTGCCCTCTTGGCTACTCTCTGGGAATGTGGTGTGACAATGGTTTGTTTGCTGCTCGCGGAAATTGGCAAGATTTTCCGGAAGATAGAGAGGATTGTGTGCGTATCAGATCGTACAGGCTCCTTGTGGTTTTTCTCGGATGGATGCTTTTGCTTCCGGCCGCTGTTCGTGGCCAGGAAAAAACAGTGCTGGTTGAGACCGGGTCCAGCATGCCGGAACCGCTCTATAAGAGCTGGATCGATGAATTTCACAAACAACAACCCTCCACGGACATCCGTTACATGGCCATGGGAACGGCGGAGAGCGCCCGAGAAGTTCTTGCAGGTTCAGGTGATTTCGGCGGCGGGGACGCGCCGATTCCGGAGGCCCAGTTGCGCGCGGCAGGGCAGCCGATTCTTGAACTGCCCGCCGTCTTGATCGGGATTGTAATCATCTACGAGCTGCCTGACGTAAAGGGCGAACTCAAGCTTACGGGGCCGGTGCTGGCGAATATTTTTCTCGGAAAAATCAAATCATGGAACGACCCGGCGATCACCAAGCTCAACCCGGAAATGAAACTGCCGGAGCTTCCGATTCAAGTTCTCCGCCGCAACGAGGGCAAGGGCTCCAATTACATTCTTTCTGACTACCTGGCCAAAGTGAGTCCTGAATTTCTTGCCGCCGCGGGCCGGAGCGAATCGCCGAAATGGCCTGTGGGCCAAGGCTTCCAGCGTTCGCAGGATCTGGTGGCCAAGCTGCGAGGCACGCCGGGGGCGATCGGATACACGGAACTAAACCTTGCCGCCGGTTCGGCCGTCCGCATCGCCAGCATCAGGAATGCAGCTGGTGAATTTGTCAAGCCTTCCGCAAACTCGATCGCCGCAGCCGCAACTGCCAGCGGCAGCAAAATGAGTAATGATTTCCGCATCTCGTTGACGAATGCGCCCGGCAAAGAAAGCTACCCAATCAGCAGTTTCACATGGCTTTACGTGCCTGCTACTGCCAAGGATCCCGCCCGGGGCAGCGTGGTGGCCAGCTACTTGAAGTGGGTCTATACAAGCGGACAAAAGATCGCGCAGGAAAAAGGCTACGCGATCTTGCCTCTAGAAGTCTTGGAAAAAGTGGCACAGAAAGCCGCGACAATTCGGTAACTAAGCTGAGTATCTAGCGCGAGGCCGTTTCTAAAGCAAACAACCGAACTCGCTCGGAGATATTCCGGCTTGGCGCAGGATTGAGCGTAGAGTCCCCGTGTCAAGCTCCGAATGATCTGGCACGACCACCTGTGCGAATGGAACATCGCGTCTAAGAATGACGTGGCTTCCGTGCTGCCGTTTGACTTGAAATCCTAGTTTGAGGAGTGCTGAAACGCAGTCGCGCCCCGAGATTCGAGGCAGCTTGGTCATACCGCGACGAGAACAGCGTCAAAATTATCGGGAGGAACTGCGAGTCCATCTTCCTTCAACGCGAGGATATAACCTTCAATGGCTTCGCGAATATTGTTAATTGCTTCTTCTTTTGTTTTTCCCTGGCTGACGCATCCGGGAAGGCTCGGACACTCTGCGACCCAGTAGCCAATCTCACCGGGATAGAGAATTACCTGTCGCATTGAAGTACCCCTCGAGAGAGTCTACCACGGGCTTTACACGTTGAGCGTAAGGGAGACGAGGTCCGTCCGCGTGGGCGGAGGAACCGGCGGCATCTTTGAGCGATCCACGGGGTGATAAAGCGTGTCGCGCTCGACAGGAACGCGGCCGGCTGCGCGGATGAGGCGTTCCAGTTCGTCGCGCGGTGTGAACTCGGACGTTTTCGCACCGGCGTCATGATAAATCTTTTCTTCAACCACCGTTCCGTCAAGGTCGTTGGCCCCGAAGCGCAGGGCGATTTGCGCGATGCTCGGCGAAAGCATGATCCAGTACGCCTTGATGTGTTCGAAATTGTCGAGCAGCAACCGCGATACCGCGATGTTGCGCAGGTCGGCGTAACCCGTAGGCTTCGGAATGTGCGAAAGCGCCGTATTGTCCGGATGAAACGCCAGCGGAATAAACGCCACGAAGCCATGCGTCTCATCCTGCAGCTCGCGGAGCTTGACGAGGTGGTCGACGCGCTCCTCTTCCGTTTCCACGTGTCCGTAGAGCATCGTCGCGTTGGAGTGCAACCCGATTTCATGAGCCTGCCGCGCAATGTTGAGCCACATCTGCCCGCTGACCTTGTGGTCGCAGATAATCCTGCGCACCCGCGGATGAAAAATCTCCGCGCCGCCGCCGGGCAGCGAATCGACTCCGGCTTCTTTTAGCTTCAGCAGCGTCTCTTTGGTGGATAATTTTGCAATGCGCGCGAAGTAGCCCACCTCGACCATAGTGAACGCCTTCAAGTGCACGCCAGGACAGCGCTGCTTCAGCCCGCGAATCATTTCCAGAAAATATTCAAACGGCAAATCCGGGTGCAGCCCGCCCACGATGTGAAATTCCCGCGCGCCTTCCCGCGCGCCCTGTTCCGCGCGGGCGTAAATTTCTTCCAGCGAAAAATTGTAAGCACCCGGCGCGCTGGGATCGCGGCCAAACGCGCAGAGCTTGCAATGCGCGACGCAAATGTTGGTCGGATTGATGTGCCGGTTGACGTTGAAATAGGTGACGTTGCCGTGCTTTTTCTCGCGTACGTGATTCGCCAGCCAGCCCACGGCCAGCAAGTCCGGCGAACGGTACAGCGTGATACCGTCGTCAAACGCAAGCCGCTCGCCCGCGAGAACTTTCTCCGCAACCGGCTTCAACCGCTGATCCGTGATCGTAAGTTCGCTCATTATGAATCCGTCGAACGGTTCAAACGCGCCAAACCGCAGCAGCAGCGCCCCAGAACAACAGGAACAACATACTAATATAGCCGTTCACGGCGAAAAACGCAGCGTCCAGCTTGCTTAGGTCATCTGCTTTGACAAGGGAATGTTCGTAAGCCAGGAGCGACGCAACAACTGCGATTCCCGCCCAAGCCGGCCACGGTAAGCCGAACCCAAACGCCAGCCACGCGAGAAGCGCGATCACGCCGACGTGCATCCCTCGCGCTATGAGCAGCGCCTTGGCGATCCCGAATCTCTTGGGCACAGAAAAAAGTCCCGCGCGCTGATCGTATTCAATATCCTGGCAGGCGTAGAGCACGTCAAATCCGCCGACCCACAGCGTCACCGCAGCGCAAAGGATCAGCATGCGCGGATCGAGGCCGCCCGTGACGGCGATCCAGGCGGCGGCGGGCGAGATGCCCAGCGCAAATCCGAGAAACAGATGCGACCAGTTGGTGAAGCGCTTGGTGAAGGAATAGAAAAACAAGATGGCGATTGCCAACGGAGCGAGCTTTAGCGCGAGCGGATTCAATTGCCAAGCCGCCATGAAGAACACCGCCACCGCAACAACCGTGAAAAGCCATGCAAATTGCAGCGTCAGCGCGCCCGTCGGCAGCGCGCGCTGCTTCGTTCGCGGATTTTCGCGATCGTAGCGAAGATCAACGATGCGGTTCATGGTCATGGCAGCGGAGCGCGCCGCTACCATGGCGACAACGATCCACAAAATTTGGCGCAACGAAGGCCAGCCATGACGCGTCCAACGTGCGGCCAGCAGCGCTCCCGTCAGCGCAAAGGGCAAAGCAAATACGGAGTGCTCGAACTTGATCATCTCGAGCACGGTTTTGATGCGGCTGGCCATTTCTGAATTTCCCGCTACCTCACGCTTCCGCTTTTTTCGAAGCGGGCGTGCCTGCCCAGCGGTACATTTTTTCCTGCGCCAACCCAATTTGCGCCAGCACGCGGCAAACGTATTGCGTAACAACATCGTCGATCGTTTTGGGGTGGTGATAAAACGCCGGCACCGCAGGCATGATCACGGCTCCCGCCTGCTGCGCCCGCAACATGTTTTCGAGATGAACCCGATTGAAGGGCGTATCGCGCACACAAAGAACCAGCTTCCGGCCTTCCTTCAGCATCACGTCCGCCGCGCGCGACACCAAATCGTCGCTGATGCCGCCGGCAATCGCGCCCAGCGTCCCCATCGAGCACGGGATGACCACCATGGAATCCACTGCGTAGCTCCCGGAAGCGATGGAAGCGCCAACGTCTTTGTTCGGCAGGACATCGATCTTCGCAACCGGATGGCCCAGAATGCGGCTCGGGAGCTGCTTCAAGTCGCCGGAAGTAATGCCAAGCTCTTCCGCAAATAGCCGCTGACCGGCTTCCGTGATCACCAGATGAATGCGGCTAACGCGCGAGTCCTCTTCGAGCAGCGCCAGCGTCTTTTGCGCCAAGATCGCCCCGCTGGCGCCGGTCACACCTACGGTGACAATCTGTTTTTGCGTGTCAGCCATGTTTTCTGCGCGGGTAGAATCAGTCTCGCAGCGGCGTTCCGGCAAGTCAAGCTAAGGCAATCGTCCTCTGCGATGATAGAATTCGCGGCGGCCGGAGAATATGAATCAAAGTGAATTGTTGAAAATTCTGGAATCCGTGAAAGCCGGCGAACTCGCTCCGGACAAAGCCATCGAGCGCCTGAAGCATCTGCCATTTGAAGATCTCGGCTTTGCAAAGGTGGATCATCACCGCGCTCTGCGTCAGGGTTTTGCCGAAGTGGTTCTCGGAAAAGGTAAAACTCCGCAGCAGGTGGCGGAGATTGTGCGCGCCATGCTGCGAATGAAAGACTCGCGCCACAACATCCTGGTGACCCGCGCCGACAAAAGGATTTTCGCGGCCGTGAAACGCGCAGCGGGAAAAGACGCGCGTATCGCGAAGTTTCACGAATTGTCCGGCGCCATCACCATCGAGCGCAGCCATGAAATCACGGGCAAAGGAACCATTCTCGTCATCTCCGCGGGCACCAGCGACATCCCCGTTGCGGAGGAGGCGCTGCTCACGGCGCGTATGATGGGCAACCGTGCCGACCCGCTCTACGACGTCGGTGTGGCCGGCATTCATCGCTTGCTCGAACACCGCGAGAGCAAGCTGGCTCAAGCTCGCGTGATCATCTGTGTGGCTGGAATGGAAGGCGCGCTTCCCAGCGTCGTCGGCGGACTTGTTGCCATTCCGGTCATCGCCGTTCCCACGAGCGTCGGCTACGGCGCGAGCTTCGGAGGCGTCGCCGCGCTGCTCGGCATGCTCAATTCCTGCGCTTCCAACGTCACCGTCGTCAATATTGACAACGGCTTCGGCGCCGCCTGCGTCGCCTCCTGCATCAACCGGTTGTAATGAGATTTTTCTTTTACGGCTTCAGCAAAACTTTCATTACCCCAGATTGTTGAGCGAAGTGAATCGCCGCGGGCGCTTTCGCCAGTGGAAAAGTTCGCGTGATGAGCGGCGTCGGATCGAGTTTTCCGGACCGCAACAGCGCAATAGCTTTGCTGAACGGTCCGCAGCGCGACCCAACGACGGTAATTTCTTTCACGATGATCGGCCACGTCTCTACCAGCGCTGCTCCGTGAAACGTGGACTTGAGCACGAGCGTCCCGCGCGGCTCTGTCATGTGCTGCGCCAGTGTCAGCCCCCTAGGCGAACCGGTAGCTTCGACAACTAGCCGAAAGGTTTCTCTAATCCGATTCAGTTCGGACGCATCGCCTCGCACCTTCTTTGTTTGAATTTCAGCGCGGCGGGCGAGCGCCACTTTTTTCTCGTGCTTTCCATACATCACCACTCTCGGAATGGCAGTGCGGAACACGAGCGCGATCAACTGCGCGAGTTTTCCATCGCCGAGGACGGCGGCGGAGCGAAACTTCTTCACTTTGACCTGATCGAGAATTTCGCAAGCGGCAGCCAGCGGTTCGACGAACACGGCCTGCTCGTCCGTGACGTTTTTCGGAACGAGGTGCAGGTTTTCTAGCGGCAAAGCCAAATATTCTGCAAAAGCCCCGTCGTGGTTCACGATCCCCAGAACCGTCCGCCGCGCGCAATGCGTTTTCATCCCCCTGCGGCAGAAATCGCAGATCGGTTTGAAGCCATGAGCAGAACAAGAAACGTTGATCTCTCCGCAAACGCGCCGCCGCAGCCATTTTTTCTTCGCCGCCGCGGAAACTCCGTACACATCCGCGACGTCGCCGACAAACTCATGTCCCGGCGTCCCGCGAAATCCGTGATAGCCGCGCAGGATTTCCACGTCCGTGTTGCAAATTCCGGCAAGGCGAACGCCTACGAGGGCCCAACCAGGCCGCAGTTTCGGCAGCCGCCTCGATGTTGCTTTCAGTTTTCCTTTTTTCACGCGGAAGGAGAGCACAACTGCATTGTACCGTTTGCCGGCCATTTCGCGGGGCTGCCTTGCGAATTGAGCAGCATTTCTTGATAACAGCCGTTCAGGTCCGCGATTTATTCGTAGCGCAGAGCTACGATCGGATCAACGTGCATGGCGCGGCGCGCGGGAATGTAGGAGGCCGCCAAAGCGACCGCGACTAGCAACGCCGCCACGCACAGAAATGTCGCCGGGTCGTACATGCCCACACCAAAGAGCAAGCTCGCCAGGAAACGCGCCACAACAAACGCGCCCCCCAGTCCAAGCGCAACTCCGATAAGCGTCAATTTCAGTGTCTGGCTGAGAATCATGCTGCGCACGGAGGCCAATTGCGCACCCAGCGCCATGCGCACTCCAATTTCCTGCGTGCGCTGGCTCACCGTGTAGCTCATCACTCCATAGATGCCGATGGCCGCGAGCAGCAGCGCCAATCCGGCGAAGATGGCCACGAGCACGGAAGAAAACCGCCGCGGCGAAACGGAATCCGAGATCAGCCGATCCATGGTCATCACATGGGTCACCGGCAAATTCGGATCGAAGCGGTGCACAACTTCAGTGACGGCCGCCGCGAGGCTCAGCGGATCGGCAGCCGTGCGAACAATTAAATAGCGGGTCCATCCGCCGACAAAATAGGCGTCATACGTGGGCGCGTGGTCTAGTCCGTACTGAGGCACATTTCCGGAGACGCCGACGATCGTGTTCCAGCAAGGCTTGGGATCCAGCGAACAGAGATTGATGCGTTTCCCGAGCGCGTCGCCGTGCGGCCAGAACCGCCGTGCCATCGTTTCGTTGATCACCGTATTTAACTGTTTGAAATCGTCCTCATTGAAAAAGCGCCCCGCGCGCAGCGGAATTCCCAGCGAAGAGAAATAGCCGAGGCTCAAGGTGCGATACTCCGCGATGGGGCGTCCGCCACTCTCTGGAATCGGCTGCCCCTCAATGACGAATCGTGTGGCGCTGCGCAACTCTGTCCCCAGCGGCAATTGGGCGATCCCGCCAACTTCCTTGACACCCGGCAGTGCGCGGATCTGCGCGGCGAGTTGCTCGAAGAGAAGTGCCTGCTTCCGCCCGTACGCTATCTGCTCGTCCTCTGAAAGCTGGTTGTACTGCGCCAGGGAAAGTGCCGGCCGCTCGACCTCCATCGCCAACGCGTGGTCTTGCCGGAATCCGGGATCGACTTCCAACAAATGCTGGAAACTCCGGAGCAGCAGCCCCGCGCCGATGAGAGGCACCAGCGCCATTGCGATTTCAGAAATCACCAGCAGGTTGTGAGCGCGGTGATGACCGGAAGCGCTTGATCCTTTGCTTCCTTGTTTCAAGACGCCAGCCAGGTTGCTTCTCAGCATTCGCACGGCCGGCAAAAATCCACACGCGAGACCGGTGGTCAAGCAAACGGCGGCAGTAAATCCCAGCACCCATCCGTTCAAGCCGGTTTCGCGCAACACGGCGAGCTCCGCAGGAACAAACGCCAGTAGCGCCTTCAATCCAGCAACCGCGAACAGGAGACCCAGCGCACCGCCCAATAAGGAAAGCAACGTGCTCTCCGTGAGCAGTTGCCCGATTAATCGCCACCGGCTGGCACCCAGCGCCAATCGAACAGCGACCTCGCGCTCCCGTGCGGCGTTTCGCACCAGCAGCAGATTCACAATATTCGCGCAAGCAATCAACAAAACCAGCCCGACAGCTCCAAACAAAGCCAGCAACGTGGGGCGCAATCTGGCGGCCGATGGATCTTCCAATGGCTCTACCAGAACACCAAAATTCTTGTGCGCGGCCGGATAGGCGATGGCCTCTTGCTGGTGGAGCCTGCCCACCTCGTCACGCGCTTGCGCCAGGCTCACTCCGGGCTTCAGCCGCGCAATGGCTACGAATTCATGATGCACGTGCTCGGTGAGGTCGTCATTGAATTGGCCGAAGGGCATCCACAAATCGGCGGAACGCACGAGTTGCATTCCTGCGGGCAGAACGCCCATCACCGTGTACCGTTGATTATCGAGAGAAATGCTGCGGCCAATTACGCCGGGATCCCCGCCGTAACGGCCTTGCCATAAACGATGCCCCAGGACCACTATCGGAGCACTTCCAAGCCGGTCTTCCTCCGGGAAAAACGCCCGTCCCGCCGCAAGGCGAATCCCCAGCATCGGAAAAAGCCCGGAGTCGGCATAACCTGCTTCAACGCGTTGCGGTTCACCATCCCCCGAAAGATTAAATCCTTGGGAATTGATCGCGTGAGCCCCCATCTCCGAGAAGCTCGCGTTTTCCCGTCGCCAGTCGGCGTAGTCGCCCGGAGATAAACCAGCCTTGGGAACCTGTGGCAGATAAGTGTTCGCGATCTCCACAAGACGCTCGGGCTGTGGATAGGGTAGTGGACGTAGCAGCAAGTTTTCGACCACGCTGAAAATCGCCGTGTTCGCGCCGATGCCCAGCGCCAATGTCAATATGGCGACGGCTGTGAAGCTGGGATTCTTTGCCAGTGTTCGAAAGCCGTAACGGACGTCTTGCAGCAAGTTTTCCATCAGCCCCATTCCTTCGGATCGAAAGCTTGGCGCGGTCCAATCCGAGCGCGTGATACGCATCCCGCTGTACCATTCGACGTACAATTCGCTCGGAAAGATACCCGAAAAATGACGGCAAAGTCAGTGGACGCCGAGTTTAGCCACAACCCGCTTGGTCTTCACTTAATGCAGCGCGGCGGAGAGAGTCTTGATCAACAGCAGCTCCTGCTCGGGGAAAACGGTACGCAGGTCGAGAATAAGACGGTCGTCTTCGACGCGGGCGATGACGGACACGCCGGCAGGAGCTTGGCGGAGGCGCTGCTCGAGTTTTGTCGCCGAGTATCGTGCGCTCGCGATTCGGATGACTTTTGTGGGAAGAGATTGCGATGGCGTGGAGCCGCCACCGGCAAGAGAACTTCCATCGGTGATTTCAATCTCGACTTCGTCAAGAGGCAGTCCCGGGCGCAACTCGCGGAGGAAATTCTCCGCACGCCGCTTCAATTCCTGCGGAGTCGCCCGGATCATTCGAATGGCCGGGATTTCGTCCCAGGCTGCGCGAAGATAAGCCCCGAGAGTGGCTTCGAGAGCGGCGATTGTAAGCTTGTCCACGCGCAGTGCGCGAAACAGTGGATAGCGTCGGACGCGGGCGATCAGATCTTTTTTCCCGGCGATGATGCCCGCTTGCGGCCCGCCCAGAAGTTTGTCACCGCTGAACAGCACCACGGAAACGCCTGCGTCAATGCTTTGCTTCACCGTGGGTTCGCTGACGCCGTATTCCGAAAGATCAACGAGGCAGCCCGAGCCGAGGTCTTCCACGAGCGGCAGGCCGCTGCGCTGGCTGAGGGCCACGAGTTCTTCAATCGCAGGCTTGTCGGTGAAACCGGTGACCTTGAAATTCGAGGGATGCACGCGGAGCAAGAGGCGCGTCTTTTCATTGATGGCGTTTTCGTAGTTCGCTAGATGCGTGCGATTGGTGGTGCCGACTTCGCGCAGGACCGCGCCACTCTGCTCCATAATCTCGGGAATTCGAAAGCCGTCGCCGATCTCGATCAGCTCACCGCGCGAAACAATCACCTCACCGCCCCGAGCCAGCGCCGCGAGCGTCACGAGCACGGCCGCCGCGC
>Ga0137390_10004915_pt1 | contig 11195 bp, 13 predicted proteins | sample 15con2h24AmetaG_FD_104937 | JGI IMG/M metagenome (GOLD analysis project Ga0137390, IMG submission 104937) | Vadose zone soil microbial communities from Angelo Coast Range Reserve, California, USA - 15con2h2.4A metaG | ecosystem: Environmental > Terrestrial > Soil > Vadose zone > Saprolite... | reverse complement strand
GGTGTGCGCGCCTCGATCCCGGCAAAGGGTTGGCTTCAGCAACCGAATCCTACGCCAGATCAACAGCTTACGCTACTTCCGCCACCCCTAATCCGCCCCCGTCATGAATACGATCGGCTAGTCCCTTAGAAAACCGGGTTAGTCGGGGGATGGTGCGGTTCTTGAGCATCAATGTTCACTTCGTAGTCCAAGGGCCGAGTGGTCATGACTTTAAAGCGACCATTTTCAATTTTGATGGAGTAAAGACCAGCTCCGACACCCTTGGGCGGTACGCATGCCCCTGTCTCGCCAACACGGCGGGTATTAGTATCAATAGTTCTAAAGATACTGTGCATGTAATCAATATTGTCCTTCGTCATGCGAGTCGTACCGATAGCTCTGCCGAAACCCGCATTTGTGTCTCTTACGCAAGCACCATGGTTGCCGACTTTAACTGAAGTCACGTCGTCATAGTGGCAGGACCCATCCGACGATTTTCCCCACATCTTGTGAGCGTAATGAAATACGCCACCCTCATATTTGATGAATGCGAGGGCCAAGCACTGGTAATGACCCAATATCCGCATGCTTCCCGGGCTTACGTTTTTGACTTCTCCGTAGTAGACCGGGTCACCGGCTTCCCGCGCCCAAAAGCGAAGACGCGAGGCAATTTCATTGGGATCCGTGATCGTCTGGGCACCGGCCACCGACATCGCGCCTAAACCTACCATAATTGAAACCATTGCTTTCCACATAAAGTTGTCCCTTCTTATTAGGTTTAGGCGTCGAAGTTTCTCACCAAGGTTGACATTTTGCAACAAAATCTAACAGATTGTAATGGTTCGGCGAAAAAATGGGCGAAGTGAAGTTAAGGTGGGGCCGGAAGCGGAATTACGAAAGAAGCCATTGAGACATGGCATCTGATTATGCGGTGACCAGTACCCGGAGCTTGCGGTCGGTACTCGCCGAGTTCGAGTGATGCACGATCAACTCACCCTTTTTCTGATCGCTGATATACCATTTCTCATTCATCGCGGACTCCCTGAGCGGCGTCAGCATAATGTGGGAGATCGCCCCGATCTGCGTTATCTTCAGCACCGTCGTATCCGAGTTGGCGTTGAACGTGAACTCGGCCAACGTCGTGTACCGCCCGCCATCACGTTATTGATCGCCCGTGCCTAACACAGAGGGCCGTTTGGCAACGGCCGTACTCGGGGCAACGCCGTCGCCAGAGCGCGGCGGCGGAACGTCGGCTTTCCATCGCAGCCAGCCGATCCTGCCCCTATGCTGTGAACGACGGCTATGAGATTGAGATTTGCATCATTCATCTCGCTCGTGTGAACTCGTTCACATGCGATGTGGCCGATCGGCCGCAAAATATTCCTCTGTTAATGGCCCTGCTTCGGCGGGCACGCAAAAGTGCTGATCTAGCCGGGATAATTCACCGGGGTTGGCGGGCATAGCGCAAACAATTGGAATCACGTAGGATTCGATTGCTTAGGCCGAACCTGCTGTTTCCGGAGCGCCATGCACGCCGAAGTTGATCTTAGCCTTCCACTGCCGGGCCTGTCACCGGTCTGCGGCAAGCCTGTCGTCGCCCGATTTGATGGCCGTCAGCTGTCTTCGGATGGCGGCATTTTGCTGCTGGCCCAGGTCGAGCGTCGGTTGGGGATCGCCGAGCGGCTGGCGCGATGCATCGAAGACCCCGCGCCCCTGACCAGATCCGACACGAGGTGGCGGAGATGATCCGGTTTCGTGCCCTGGCGATTGCGGCGGGCTATCCCGATGCCAATGACTGCGACGTGCTGCGCAAGGATCCAGCCTTCAAGATGGCGGTCGGCCGGCTGCCTGAGACGGGGGCCGATCTATGTTCCCAGCCGACCATGACGCGGCTTGAGAACCTGCCCGGTCCGGCCGCGCTCAAGCGCATGATGGCGGCGATGGTCGAGTTGTTCTGCGACAGCTTCGAACAGGTGCCCGACGCATCGTGCTCGACATCGACGACACCGAGGACCGCGCCTACGGGCAGCAGCTCGCGCACATCCTCGAACACTGCTGCTTTGCCTGGAACAACCTCGTCGACCAGCCTTGGACAATCATGTCAATCGGATTGCGCGATTGGGCGCAGCGGTTCTGATCAATGGGACTTGGTTATAAGCTGTAGTGACGCTGAACCAAGTCACTCGGTACCTGTTTTTTGCCCAGTGTTGGCGCGGGAGTTTTCAGATTGTCGACTATTGATTGGCAGTTACCGAGAATGCTCCTGAAGATCGTTTCGGTGTACTGGCTCTGCTTGCACACCCTTTCGAGGAGCGTCTTGGCTGCCGGAATTGCTCCTTTCGGATCGGAGACCCGGCGTTCAAGCGCCTCTCGCCACGCATGGACAGGAGAATCGCGGAAAACCCGCGAATTACGAATCTCTTTGGCGAGGTCAGGCCCAGCCTTCACGAATGAGCCTCCAAGACGTACGATTGCAGGACGCAAAGGGGCTGACGAGGGCTTGATAATTAGCCGAGCGGCAATCGCTCTTCGTTGGGGAGCTTTCGGTTTCGCCCCAGGCCGACGCGATCATTGCGGCCAGTGCCAGGAGGACGGCCGGGCCACGCGGATCGCGTCATTTGTCGGCCCTTCCCCCAATCCAAGAGGAGTGCAGCTGAATCTCAGTACAGGGCGAACCGGCGACGGCGAACGATCGGTAGGCCTGTCGACGTCTCGCCTACGATCTCGTGCGTGGCGCCGGGCGGCAACGAGCCATCGGGATTGGCGCGCGCCGCCTGGCCGTTCGCCACCAGGGTCTGGACAAGGTGGGCGGTGGCGTCGTCCTCCGGCACGATCACATCGTCCTGCTTCCGCGGCGCGTTCGATTTGCGGTTCTTGTCCGCCATAACGATCCTTTGTTGCCGACTGCGCTCGCCCCGATGGCGTACTGCCCGTTGCCGACAAGCAGCATATGGACCTCTCGGCAACGACCTCAAGGCTGCCCATCGGCAACGCGCGATTCGACAGGCGGCGTGGCCGCTGTCTGCCGCCGCTTCCCGGGCGCGCCGGGATTGCCCCTCCGACCCGAAAACAGGACCGGGCCAGGACCCTTTACCGATGCCGCATGCCGCAATCGAACAGCCGCCTCCGCAGCCGTACGGCACCGGCCTCGGTCACCAGCTCGTGCGTGCGAAGACGGTGGCCGTGCTCCAACCTCGCTTCCGGTCGCCCGATGCCATTGTAGTCGACCCGCCCGCGGCGGAAGAGATCATCGACAAACGCCCGGGCGGCAGTGACCGAGCTGGCGGGGTCTACGGAACTTGCATCCGCCGCCGCCGAGGCCGCGAAAATTCGCCGGGGTTGCGACGGCGTCTCAACCAGCAGCGGTTGATCGAGGCCGTAATGCGCGGCCGGCAGCGCCATTGTGTCCAACGCTTCGGTCGGGCCAGCCGCCTCGGCCGGGCCAATCGCCGCCGCAGCGAACGACTGTTGCAGCGCCTCGACTGTCGTCGCGGCATGCAGCGACAGAATCGACCGCCGCACGAAGACACCTTTGAAGATTGGCGGGTAAGCGGAGTTTTTGCTCCCGCTCGCCTGAACCATTCCGGTCGCAACCTGGGCGTAGAAATTCGACACGACCGGCGCCTGCCGGGCGCCCGCGACCAGGATGTCGCGCATCTCCTGGCTGACGGCGAGCAGCTCCTGCTCCGTGGGTGAGGCGGGGTTGGCCGCCTTGGTATGCAGCATTCCTGCAAGCGCCTCGAAGAACGCGCCGGTGAATACCCGCGAGAACGAGTGTGGTTCGGAGGAGAGCTGCGATGCCGGGGCCATCTGCGGCAGGGTTATCGGATCCTGGTAGGTGAGGGAATTCACCGCGTTGCGCAGACAGTCGGGATCGACCGCGTCGGGCTGCTGCGCCCGAATGGCCGAGCCGAGCTGCTCCGCCAGCCGCGACAGTCGCGAGTTTCGATAAAGATTGCCGCCAGTATCTTGCAGGATCGCGCTGCGCAGCGATTGCAGTTGCAGCGCCGATAAAATGGCGCTCATGTCCCCGAAGGATTCGTGGAAGGCGGCCGCCTCGTGGCTCGCAGCGCCCCACAGCTGCGGCTTGATGGCATCCAGGATGGCATGGCCCATTTCGTGACAGACGACGTCAGGACTCTCGCCTGAATAGGCGACGTGCGACGGCGCCGAGGGCGCGGGCCCGTGGAAGAAATTCAGCGCCTGTCTGTCATAGTAGGCGTTCAAGTCGACACCTTCGTCGAGCAGCACCGGTAGGCGATCTCCCACTTCCCATTTCCCGGACGGCACCCGCGGTGCCCAGAAATCGGCGCCGCGGCGCAGCGCCTCAGCGGCAGTCCAGTATCGAAAGCTTGCGGTCCCGGGCTTGCCGCCTGGTGCCGGCGCTTTTCCGGGAAAGCTGTAGGCGAGCGGGCTCTTCGAGGGATCGGGCAGCGGCCGGCTTACCTGAACCGCCGATTCCGCATCGTCTTCCCAAACGGAAACCTGCTGAACTGAGGCAGCGGTGCCCCCGGTGTCCTGAGCTCGGGTGGTCCTTGTTCTGGCAGCGCCTGACGTGGGCTTCGTTCTGGCAGAGCGTGACATTTGCTCCTCCCTCCTGTCTTGAAGACGAGTTCTTAAAACGCCGGCATGTCATTCGACTTTGTTAACCACACTCTGACCGGCGCTGCGCAACCTTATGCCATCGCGTCAGGTCTATGCGATTGGAATCCTCAACGATTGCCGCGGATCTCGCTTGCGCTTGACGCAAGGTATTCGCCGGGTAGGTAGAGCCCCCGCGCGCTACGGCGTACTTACGAGCCGTGCGCTTTCGAAGCGGACATTCGCTTGCGCATTCATTTGCGGCGCAAGTGCTTCCGCCGACGTGCCGGTGAGCCCTGTTGTTGGTTCGAAAATCAGCGAGGGCTGCGCGTCGCCACTGATGTTGAGTTGCTTGACCGTTTCCGTCACGTCGAAGCGGAAGTCCCGGCGGGTGCGGAGATGACCGCCGTGACCCGCATGGTCTCCCGACCCAGAAGGCGCCAAACTGAAGAAGTTGATCACACCGATCTGCTCGCGCTGGCCGCCGGCACCCTGAAGAAAGACGTTGTACAATCCGCCCGGCGCCCCGTCGTATTGTAGACCATCGATTACTACGTAGGTGCGGCTCGGCGAGGATGCTCTCTGCCGCAGCTCCAGCGCCTGTCGACCCGGCACTGACAGCGCAAGGGGGACGGTGGTCAAGGAGGGATCGAGCCGGGTCGGGCCGGTAGCCGCCAAGACCTGCTCGGGTGCCGCAGCCATGACGGCATTATCGGAAACCGTCGTGGTCTGCGCAATGGCCTCCGGGCGCGGGGCCGCCGGGCAACCCCCGCCGCCAGCGTACGTGTAGCCGAGCTGCGAAGTGGTAAGCATATCGCCCACGCGGCGCTCCGGCGTGCTTCCATCGGCATCGACGAACGTAAACAACGTGTTGAGCTGCGTCGGGTTATTGGGCAACCGCGCGGGCTCGTTGACGTGGAGCCAGCACTCGTAAAGCCGGTCGATGTTAGTGTGGTGCGCATAGAAAATGGGATCGAGCGCCGCGACGGGGACCGAACCCATCAGACCGTTCGGGCAACCGCCCGTGACAATTGCGCAGTGGACGGCACCGTGAGGCGTGTCTTCGAGCGTGCTGCTGAATGTACTTAAACTCGTCGTAGCCATTGCTCCGGCCGTTGACGTGACCCCCGACGATAGCGAGGACGGGCCGTTGTTCAAGCCGGGTTGTCGGGCATTGACGCGCAGTGGGTTAGGAACGGTCTGGCCATGCTCGTCCATATACGTGGCGTCCCGGTAAGCAGCGGGGAGGCCCGCATTTGTCTCATAGTCCCAATAGGGAAGCCGCAACGACGGATCTCCCGCCGCATCCCGCAGGACGCGCTCAAAATACCACAGATACATTCGGTGCCATGTAAGGAACTGATTTGTGCCGTGCTCGCAACTGCACCAGGTCGCTGTTTCGTCGGCATTCGACGCGGTGAAGGTCTGAACGCCAGTCATTCCCGACCCGATGATCGGGCCTGCGCAATCGTTTCCGAAATGTAAGTGCATGTTGGCCCAATAAACCCAGCTGCGGCGATAGTCCGCGCTCCCATGCGGGGCACTGTTCCGTGCCATCATTTGCGCAACACCGCGTCTCAGCGACATCAGTTCGGCCACAGTCAGGTTGCTAACAGACTTGCGCTGGGCCGTCGCGCCCGATTGAGCGTGCGCCGTTGGCAGCGCAAGACATAAAACCAGAATAAATAAGTGTACCCTGACCCAAAGCCTGACCGCGATCAATCGGCACTGCCGTAGAGCTCCTGAAGCAAAGCACAGGGTACCCATTGTCCATCTCCCGTCAAGAAAATTGACCTTTCGTTTCCGAAGAACGCAAGCAAAAGTCGTAGCACCTCTACTGGCCTCGCTATCCCTCTCCTCCACCGTCGAGGCGTCGACGCCGATCCGCTTGCCCTTGACCAAGCCGTGCTCGGCCACGAGCTGCAACACCCAGCCGAAGACCCTCTCGTGGACCTCACGGGGAAGCCGCCCGCGCGTCTTCGACAGCCACGAATGATCGGGAACCTCCTCGCGGTTCTCCAGCCGCAAGAAATCGCGCAGCGACATCGAATCCGAACACCGCCAGGCAATGCCTCGCTCGCTGGCGATCCCCTCGAAGTAGCCAACTATGTGCATGCGGAAGTAACGCCCCGGCAGCAACGACGGCGCGCCCATCTTCGGCGCGTAATAAGGCTGGCACGTCGTCTCGACAAAGAGATCAAAACCGCCCGCGATCAGCACTTCCTGAAGCCGATCGTAAAACACATGCCCCGGCGAGCGCGGCATCTTCTCGCAGGTCACCATCAGATCGCCTTGCCGATCGCCCTCACGCCCCATCGCCATTCTCGCAACCCCGATCAGTCCCCCTGCTGCATACAGAATCCGCCAAACTCGACTTCGTCAACGGGCTGTTAGGCGTCACTCGGGATGGTCACATGCTGGCGCGATAGCCAACGCGCACCCTCCATCATTCTTTCCTCCCCCTGTTATAGTGGTCATAAATCGCGCGCCATCAATTTCCTGTGCTGGTGTTCTCTCGGAGTCTGTCCAAAAAACTCATTGCCTGCCGCGGCGTGTAGTTGCCCCCGTGGCGGGCACGGGGGCATGCGGGCTGACCGACCGCGCTTGGCCGCTGACAGACCCCCGGGGCGCGAAACTCATTGCGTCGCCGGTCGCAAGCACCCGACAATCGGGATCACAACTCGGCAATCCGAGAATAACGCTTGGATTTCCACTCGGCGTAATGCGCGTATCGTGGGGATCCGCATTGGCGGCGGCTCCTACCCGGGCCAGCCGGGCTCCTTGCCAAAGCTTGGAGACCGCGCCGCATAGAGCTGACGCGAGGAGAAGGGGTGGCGAGTTCAGCGCGTTCGAAGCTCCGGCAGCACCCCGCTACCTTGCCTCCGGCGGGTCGCAGCGGGCCGATTCGGCCAGCAGCCGAAGGCTCCGTGGCCGAACCCGCCAGCACGGTACCCATCACGCGAACCGCTTCGCTGCTTGCCAGCGTGCGAACGCTGGGTTCTGCGGTCGCCTGGCTATCCGGCTCGCTGGCCGGGATCGGCGCGATTTTCTATGCGTTCGGTTATTTGATCACCCTCGCCAACCTCGACCTGCTCGGGGTTGACCTGCTGGTTTTCCGCTACGATCCGACCACTTACATCCACCGCGGCTCGGACTTCCTGCTGCTTTCGGTCATCATTGTCACCAAGGCTTGGGGGCCTGCGTTTGTCGTGGCGGTGCTCGGGTTTCTCGGCAGCCAAATGCCGCGCGTGCGGGACGCGAGGCTGTGGGCGACGCAGCCCTTCTGCCGCATCGGCGAGCATCCGGACCTGTGGAAGGCGGTCGCCTATCTGGCGATTCTGGCCCTGTTTGCCCGCGAGTTGCTGTGGGCCCATTCCGCGTTTCAGGAGGATATGGCCGCGTCGGGGGTGCTCTATCCCACCGCTGGAAGCGGCGTCACGGAGAGCCGGGTCCGCGAGTGGATCCTCACTGGCAAGCAAGGCCAGCTGTACGACCATTACGCCGCGTTCGTGGGTCAGCAGGCCGTCATCGGAGCGCTGTTGCTGGCCGCCTGGGGATTGACGCGGGCGTGGCGCTGGCGGGTGTTGCTGACAGCGCCGTTCGCCCTCGGCAGCGCCCTCGCGCTCGCTTGGCTCCCGCTGGAATACGGGAAGCTCGTCCTGTCGAACAAGTTTTCGCAAGTGCTGGTCCGCTTCGAACAGCCGACGGTGGCGACAAGCCAGCCCCCGGCAACTATGTATCTCCTCAATAGGACCGACACCGATTTCGTGCTCTGGGCTGCCGATCAGCGCAAGATTGTCTGGGTACCGGCCCGCACGGTGACCTCGGCCGAACTATCCGCCAGCCGATCGCTGAGCGAAATCATACAATCATCAGGGGGAGCCGGGCGATGAGAGACGCGCCGTTCCGGCGGCGATCGGCCGTGGTCCGCCTGCTCCTGGCGGCCGTATTTCTGGCCGCCGCGCATCCCCAGGCGCATGCCCAAGGGCAGGGCCGCATCCCGATCGCGATGTTGCTGGTTGCCGGGCCCCATGTCACGGTCAATGGTCGCCCTGCGGCAAGCGGCATGACAATCAGCAGTGGCGACACTGTCGTCACCGGCCCCGCCAGCAGCGCCAGGCTCGTTTTCTATTCCGGCGGATCGCTGCAATTGGACGCGAACACGGATCCGCAGGTATTCGCGGCGGTAGCCGGCTATGTCGGATATTTGGTCCGCGTCGTCAGCGGACAGCTGTATTCCGAGGGAGAGGGACAGACCATCGACGACGGCGTCGCCCGCATCACCGGACACAGCGCGTTCAACCTGCTTGTCCGCTCGGGTCAGGAGGTGCTTACCGTGGTCGAGGGTGCGGCATCGCTGGCCGGCGTACAGGCGGCAACGGTGCCGGGTGGCACCCAGGTTTCGATCGCCGGGGGCCGCATCGTCGCCAGCCGTTTGGTCAGCCCGGCAGAGCTTGCTCAAATCACGGCCTGGCGCCACCAGTACGCGTTTGTCCCGGCCCCGTCGGCGCCCTATCCGGCGCCGCAACCCTATCTGCCGAACCGGCCAAGGCAGTACTATCCCCTGCCGCTCCCCACTCTGCCCTGGCCCGGTCCGGACCGCGACCATCGCCAGCCGCCGCCGCGGGAGAGCTACCCGCCGGGCCGTCAGACCTGGCCGCCATCAAACACCAATCCGGGCCGGCGGTACCCGAACCAGCCCGTGCCGGGGACGACGCCCGACGTGTCACCGCAATTGCAATAGGCGGCCGTCGGCACCGGTCTAATTAGGGTACTAATCTGACTTATTCGCCGCGGTGCCGGGCGGCAAGCGAGCCGCCACGCTGGCACGGCAAGGGCACAAGCCACCAAGGCGTCTGTTTCGCCGCGGACTTTGGTCTTTGGTAGCCGCTGGAGGTTTTCGGGACGGGTTACCGGGCGAAGCACGGCCCGTCGTTTAGCGCTCTCGCCTCTCTTCTCAAGCTGCGGGCCGGCGGGCTCGTCGTGGGAGCCGATACCGTCTTCGCCATACGACGCGAGCAGCTCGTGATGTTGGCATCGCGGCATGCGATACCGACAATTTATTTTACGCGCGCAGACGCTGCGATCGGCGGCCTGATCAGCTATGGATCGAACATCGTTTCTGCGTATCACTTATTTATAAGGTGCTGTGGCGACACGCGAGGGGGCGTGAATCGCCGAGCGCTGAGCGAATTAACCTTTCTTGAGTAGGCGGCCAGGAGTCAATCTCCAATTGCCACGGGATTCAAGTGAGACGGCCGGCGCAATTTGCGCCGCCTGTCCTATATCTGGCGGCCCACTTTGTTGCATCGGACGCAACATCGCCTACGGCGCGCGCTGAGGCTCGCTGGCGGCGATTTCGGGCGTCGAGCGGCTGTCCTAGCGGGCGGGTCCGGACGGCGTAGCGGACGGCGCGCGCCGGGGGCAATCCCCCGGCGGCCCTTCGCGGCCCGCCGCCACGACGTTTCTCACTCGATGGCCTCGTCGGCGCGCTGGAGGAGCGATTGCGGCACGGTGAGGCCGAGCGCCGTGGCCGTCTTGAGGTTGATGACCAGCTCGAACTTGGTCGGCTGCTCGACCGGCAGGTCGGCGGGTTTCGCGCCCTTCAGGATCTTGTCCACCAACTCTGCCGCGCGACGGTTCAATTGTCGCCGATCGGTTCCGAAAGACATCAATCCGCCCGCTTCGACAAAGTATCTGCTTGAGAAGATCGTCGGGAGCCGAGCCTTGGCTGCGCGATCGGCGATCTGCCCCCTGAGGCCGAGGGTCAACGGATCGTCGATCGTAAGCAGTCCGGCTGCATCTTTCTGGATCGCGGCCTCAATGCTGGTCCCAATCTCGGGGACGGTTCGTTCTCGCCTCGAAGACTTCGAGCCCCTGATTCAGCAGCCGGGCGGCACTGCGGAGTTTCGCTCAGCACAAGCGTTGAAGCGGGCGTATCCGGGTTCAGGAGGACGGCGACGATCCGATTGGCCGGAATGAGTTCCAACAGGATTTGCAACCGTTTGCCGACGATGTCGGGGGCTTGACCGGAGATCCCGGTGAGGTTGCCCCCGGGCCGGTTCAGACTCACGACCAACCCTGCTCCAATGGGATCGGCTACGCCGGTAATCCCGTCCAGGCCGCGCCTTCGCCCAGCCGTCGATGATGCTGTCGACCGTCTGGCGAATGGTGAGCACCTCGCCACCGTCCCGCGGGTTCGGCGGGCCGCCGGTGTCGAACACCACGGCCCGTGTGTTGCCAAAGAGCAGGTAGATGAAGTTGCCCTCGAAGCTATAGCACTTGCTCAGCCGCAGGATGAAGGTGTCGTTGTCGAATGGGTGCACCTGGATCAGCGGGTCCGTGGATAGCGCGCAGTCGGGGGCCCCATGAATCCACTTCACGGCGTCAAGCGGTGTCGTCATCGTCCCGCTCCTCGGATGTTGCGGTCCCGCCGCGCGGCGCTAAACGCGATGCCTAGCCCCCTGCCCGCGCGCGCTACTCCGCGCGCGCACCGGCGAGCGTCGAAACCGAGCGGGTGCAGATGTATCCGCGAGCGCACCCGCGGGCCACCCGCTGGCGGTTCAATCCCATCCGGGACTTCCCGATCAGTATGGAGTTCTATCGCATCGCTTGCGGACTTCCAAAGGGTGACG
>Ga0137390_10004910_pt1 | contig 11197 bp, 7 predicted proteins | sample 15con2h24AmetaG_FD_104937 | JGI IMG/M metagenome (GOLD analysis project Ga0137390, IMG submission 104937) | Vadose zone soil microbial communities from Angelo Coast Range Reserve, California, USA - 15con2h2.4A metaG | ecosystem: Environmental > Terrestrial > Soil > Vadose zone > Saprolite... | reverse complement strand
GCCTCACCCAGATCGCCCCGGTTCACGTAGAGCAATCCCAGCCCGCCATAGACGCGGACGAGGTCGCTGGCACGGGTCTCTTCATGGCATAGCTCGCGCGCACGCCCGTAAGCGCGTTCGGCTTCTGCGACCCCGAACCCGCGGGTGGCCATCCAGGCCGAGCCGATCATGGCCTGCAATTGGAGCTCGCGCGCGCCACGCGCGGCGGGATCGGGCAGCGCCGGAATCATGGAAATTGCCTCGCTCAGATGTTCGATTGCGGCCGGGTAGGCAGAGCGCTGCATTGCCTGTGATCCGGCGCGCTGAAGGAAATCCGTGGCCTTCGACGGATTGTCGCTGCGGGTGTAATGATGCGCCAGCTCGGTGCAATGCTCGTCAAGGCGATCGCCATAATGCCCCTCGATCGCCTCGGCCGCCTGCGAGTGCAGGCGCCGCCGGTCGGCGACCAGCAGCTGGCCGTACACGGTCTCGCGGATCAGCGCGTGCTTGAAGACGTATTCGAGGTCCGGAAACGCCGGCCGCTCAAAGATGAAGTCGGCGTTCGAGAGCTGACCGAGCAGATTTTGCAGTTCGCCCGGCATGGATCCCGTCGCCCGCTCGATCAGCCGCAGCTCAGAGTCGTGGCCGAGAACCGCGAGCGATTGCAAGAGCACCTTCTGGTCCCGCGGCAGCCGGTCGATGCGCGCGGCCAACAGCCCCTGCACCGTGGCAGGAATGGCGACCGCCGAGAGCGGTTTCGCGAGGCTGATCGTCTCGCCGCGCACCAGCACGCCGTGCTCGAATAGCGCCTTGACGTATTCCTCGATGAAAAACGGATTGCCCTCGGTCTTCTCGATGATCAGTCGCTTCAGGCTTTCCAGTGCCGCGTCACGACCCAGCAGCATCGCCAGCAGCTCATGCGCTTCGTCGGCGCCAAAGGCCCTGAGGCGGATCTGGCTGTGCGTGGCGGCAGCATCCCACTGCGGATGGTAGTCAGGACGGTAGTTGGCCATCAGCAACAGCCGCGAGTCGCCGATCGTGCGGCTGAATGCGATCAGAAATGCCTGGGTCTCATCGTCCAGCCAGTGCAGGTCTTCGATCAGCATCAGCACCGGCTGTTTTTGCGTCTCTCGCAGCACCAGCCGCAAAATCGCGTCGAAGGTCCGGCGACGGCGGATTTGCGGGTCCATACGGTTGATGGGCGTATTCGGGTCGGACACGCCAAGCAGGCTCAACAAGAAGGGAATGATGTCGTCCAGCGCGCGATCGAGCGCGAGCACGCGGCCCGTTGCCTTCTCCAGAATTGCTCGATCGTCATCGCCCGGAGCGATGTGCAGATACGTCTTCAGCAGCTCGATCAGCGGCAGGAACGGGAACGCCTTGCCGTACGAGTCCGATGCGCATTCGAGAATGAGGCAATCGCTTCTGACCATCTGCTTGAACTCGTGACACAGCCTGGACTTTCCGACTCCCGCGTCGCCGACGACGCCGAGGATCTGACCGTGCCCCGAGCACACCGACTGCCATATGAGCTGCATGCTCTCGAGCTCATGCTTCCGTCCGACGAACCGCGATAGCCCGTGCCTTGCCGAAACTTCCAGTCGCGTTCGCAGCGGGCCGATCCCCAGCAACTCGAACAACCTGACGTTTTCGCTGACACCTTTCATCGGCACCGCGCCGATAGAGTGGAACTCGAAAAATCCCTCGGTCAGCTTTTGCGTGTGCTCGCTGAGGAAGGTCGAGCCTGGTGCCGCGATAGCCTGTATGCGCGCCGCCATCCCCGTGGAATGGAACACCGGCACGTAGTCCGGCATTTGACCCTCGCCGCCGGCAGAGCGAATCACCACCTCGCCCGTGTTGATGCCGATTCTGATCTGCATCGCCGCCAGGCCCTGCTCACCTTGCAGTTGCGCACTGTACGCGCGCATCTGGTCATGCATGCTGAGAGCCGCGTATAGCGCGCGCCGCGCATGATCCTCGTGCGCGATCGGCGCGCCGAACAAGGCGAAGATCCCGTCGCCGAGCATCTGCGTCACATAGCCTTCGAAGCGATAGACGGCACTCATCATCAGCCGCAACGCGGGTTCGATGACCTGCCCGACCTGCTCCGGGTCCATGCCGTCGAGCAGAGCCATCGAGCCTTTGATGTCCGCAAACAGAGCCGTGATGATCTTCCGTTCGCCGCCCGGTCGCGACATATGATCGGCATGACCTTGCCTGAAGCGTTCGGCCAGATGCGGCGGAACGAGCGTGTCGCGAAGCGGCCCGAAGGAGGCGGGCGGACCAATGATCGGCGCCGCCGCCAGTCGGGTGCCGCATTCGCGGCAGAACTTGCTATCGGGCGCGTTCGGCGTCTTGCACGCGCCGCAGACGAGCTCCAGCTTTGCGCCGCAATCCTCGCAGAACTTCGCGTCGGCACCATTGTCGCGCTGACAGCGAGGGCAGAGCATGTCTGCCCTCTAGGGGCCCATGTAGTAATCGCTGCTGACCCAGGAGGGAGGCGGCAGGTCGAATTTCGTCTCGAGCGTCATCTCGGCGGTATTCAGGGCGCCCTCGACCCAGCCCTGATTCTCCGAATAGCAGGAGCCGCAGACATAGACATTGTGGCCGGGCACCGGCTGACGGATGCGTGGCGCCACCTCCCAGCTTCGGACATGTGGATTCCAGAAATACCAGCCTGCGCCGATCGGATCCTCCGTCCAGTTATGGTAAATGGCCGCCGCCGGCGCCGGCACCTGGTAATTGTGCATTCGGGTCAGCTGCTGCTGAATGTCCGCGACCATGTCTTGCGGCGCCAGCAGCCGCGAATCGATGAGGCTGCCGTGGGCGCCGATATAGGGCGGCTGGTGCCCGCCCCAGGCAGAGCGGTTCAGGTAGCAATCCCAGTAGGAGTCGGCCACGCCGTCGTTGTAGCTCGCCATCATCAACGACATGCCGGCGTTCGGAGCCTGCGTTTCCGTTCCGACATAGTAACATTGCCGCAAGGCCAGATCAGTGTCGGACCGGCCGTTGGTGATCGGCGGCGACAGGTTCTGCCACCACGGCTCGCTGAAGCTGAGGAACAGCTTGCTGGACGGCTGCGGCGTCACGGTCTCAAGATCGGCGCGGAACTGGGGATTGCCGAAGATGAAGCTGTCCGGGTCGAGCAATTGCAACGAACGCTGCGGCATCGCCAGCATCACATGCCGCGCCCAGGCATCCACGCGGGCCGTACCGTTCGGCGGCCCGAGGGTCATGTGGATCACCTGCTCGCGGTTGGTCATCACCGGCTGCAGGCTGTAAAGACGCGTGTTGGTCTGCACCACGCCGCCAAGGCCCTGGAATTTCGCAGCAAGCGTCAGTGGCAGTTGCTGATAGCCGTTCTGCAATTTCAGATAATTCGAGTCCGCATAGTTGCGCATGAACTCGAGGAAAGCCCCGTAGGAGCTCCAGTTATCGTAGATCGAAAAATATCCGCTCGCGTCCTGTACGAGATGATAGGCCTCGATGCTGAGCTGGTTCATGAGCAGCGTCCAGAAGCCGGTCTGGTAGAGCAATACGTTCGCCGGCTGACCGGCGACGGTCGCCGATCGCAAGTATTGGATCAGCTCGTAACCCGTCTTGCCGTTCGCGCCGGGCACCAACGCATTGAGCGCGTTCACCACCAGAGCGATGGGATTCTGGCCGCTCTCATTGTTGCCGAGGAAGTACGGAACCTTAGACGGATCTGAATAGTCGCTGAAATTGAAGCGATGGTCGCGAAGATACTGAATGTTGTTGGCGAAATCGAAGGAAGCCGCTTCCAGGCCGAGCTCTTTCGTGCAGAGTCCGTAAACATTCTGCATAGACTTCAGGAAGCGCATCCCGCCCATTTCCGCAGGAACGTTCGGCAGCCCCGGGAGGTTGATCGACCACAACCGCCCACCGACATGGTCCGACCATTCGTATGTTTGCACGTCGAGCGCACTCCGGCCGCTCTGCTGCAGCATGCGCGAGAGCACTGGGCTGTTGGCCGGGTTCGCCTGGAGCAACCGGTATCCCGCGTACGTTCCGGAGACGCCGGCCCCGATGATGGCGATATCGATGATGTCGTTTTCTGACGGCGGGGCTAAGGCCATCGTGTCAGTCCCTCTCGATTGCACGCTTGCAACGCTAAAGCGCGGCAATCATTACGGGAGGCGCGCGATCGAGCTCGCCGCCGCGCTGCCGCAAGCCTAAGCGCGCCGCCTGCAGCTTGCAATAGTCCCCCATCGCCACGGCTCCCCGCAGGCCCATCTTCATCGGTCTGTCCAACGAGGTGCGAAGGGGGAGCTCCCCGCGGTTCATAAGCTGGGCTTCAATCTTGATGGTTCATTGAAATCGCCGCCAGGGCGTCGACGACGCCGCCAAGGTCGAATAGCCCGCGCTTAAGGTCGTGGCCTGCCCCATCGATTCGGAGCAGCTTGACGGGTGCCGAGATCACCGAGATGGCCTCCTCGAGCTCTCGAATTGATCCGAACGGGTCGGCGGTCCCATGAACGAACACCACTGGCACGCGGATGCGGGGAAAATGCTCTGTACGCAACTGAGTGGGTTTTCCAGGTGGATGCAGCGGATAGGAAAATAGCAGCAGCGCATCTACGAGGCTGGGCTCCTCCGCTGCCAGAATGGTGGCCTGTCGCCCTCCGTACGATTGTCCTCCGAGAAGCACTTTATCGGGTGCAATGCGGCGCATTGCGGCAACGGCGCATCGCAACCCGTCTCGATCTTTAGCCGCTGTGCCCGGTGACGGCGGGCCGGTTGGCCTCCTCTGCCGAAAGGGCAGATCACATCGCAGCACGTGCAAACCGCTATCGCTGAACGCGTTCGCAGCAGCGACTAACAGCGGAGCGTTGCAATTGCCCCCTGCGCCATGTGTCAGCACCATTCCTTCGCCGCATGATGTGGCAGGCCGATGCAGAAATCCTCGAACCCCATTTTCACGGAAGGGTACAACGGCCGGCCGTTCCTTAGGCATATCAGTGCTCTCGCCTCTCAGTTGCAGGCCACGTTTCAAAAACCATCCGAGAGCTCCGCCTTGTCTACGCGTTGGTGCTTCAGGTCTTGAGCTACATAAGCACGTTCCGGGGTTGCTACAGCTGCTGTGATCCGTGTCCTCGAGGCTACCCCGCGAGGATTGGCTCGCAGCGCGTCGGCGGCCTCGTCCGGCTTCCGCGCGGCCGCCGAAACATAATGCAGTCGGCTCGCAAGCCGGCAAATGTCGACGGTACGATGACCGGGATCGAAGTCTATTAGACGGTCGATGACGTTTCTAACCGGCGGACAGAGCCACACCGATGTCCAACGTTGCAAGACCGACTATCATTGTGAGCGGCTTGGGAAGTCTTGAGCGGTGATGGGCGATGGATCAAGGCACTGACGCGGAATTCGGCAATCTAACGCGTGACGAATTCCAGACGCTGACGCGCTTGGCGATGAAGGCCCTGTGGGGTGACAGACAACTGCGCCGGGCGATCCAGGCTGCCCAGATCAACGTGATTCCTTGCAATTTCTACAGCGATATTCCCAGCGTCGAGGAAATCGAACGCTCGTTCGAGTTCAGCGAGCCGAATGGTCCGTATAATAGCCTCAAGCTATTCAAGCGGCGCCGAATAGCAGAGTTCCTCGATACGATAGCCGGATTTGCGCAAGAGTTCCGCCCGCCAAAAGCGGGAAACCCCGACGACCCGTCCGAATTTTTTTGGGAAAACCCAGCTTTTTCTTATTCGGACGCAATGGCCTACTACGCCGTGATCCGTCACGCGCGTCCAGCAACCATCATCGAAGTGGGCTCGGGATTTTCCACGCTAGTCGCCCTTGAAGCCGTGAAAACGAATGGACTAGGCCAAATCATCTGCATCGACCCGTTCCCGCCGTCTTGGCTCCGGCGCCTCCCGATAGAAATCATCGCAAAGCCGGCGCAGACGATCTCCCTGGAGTATCTGAATACGACGTTGGAGGACGGCGATATTCTATTTATCGACTCCACGCATACGGTGAAGGCCGGAAGCGATTGCCTGCACTTGTATCTTCGAATGCTTCCGTTCATTCAAAGAAATATCATGGTCCATGCTCACGATATCTACCTCCCTTTTCCCCTTCCGGCCGCGCATTTCGATCGGCACATTTATTGGACGGAACAGTATTTGCTTCTGGCCTACCTGCTCGATAATCCAAAGATCGAGGTATTATTTGGAAGCGTCTACAATCACCGCTTTCTGCTGGGTAGGCTCAATCGTTTCATGGGCGGCAAATGGCCCTCCGGCGGCGCAAGTTTCTGGTTTGAGTTAAAAGGTCGGTTATCGGTTGCGGCCAAAGCGACCTAGCCGTTGCGCGGGCGAATTTAGCGAAAGCCTATCCATTTAAGGCTTGACAAACTTTCCAATTTGGACTAATCATGGACAGTGGTCCGGCCCGGAGACGCCGCCTTGCTGCTTTCCCCTACTATCGTATCGCGCCGTTCGTATCTTGGTACGTATCCAAGCTGGGCTTCTTTGCCCTATCGTCGGCAGATCGACGCGCGCGGGGTCACTATAATAGGGAGAGTAGGAAACCATACGACACCACCGGCCGCCTGTTCTTTGCCTGTAATTTACAGGCGCGGACCCCCGCCGGACCCAGCCGCCGGCGCTCGGGCGGCGGCGTAATCACCGTTTCTTTGTTCTTGAAATGTTCTCATCTTCATGCGATGCTCCGCGCATGGGAACGCTCGATCTCACTTTGCGCAAAGGGCGCGGCGCGCTGAGCAACGCGGTCGGCCGCTTCGAGCCGGCGCAGCGCGTCGCCTTCGATGATGGCTGGGGCAACGCCGATGCGGCGCCGGCGCCGCTCGAGACCCGCCTCATCGTCGACAGCACGAAGACGATCATCGCCCGCAACACTTCGCCGGATGTCGGCTTCGACCGCTCGATCAACCCCTATCGCGGCTGCGAGCACGGCTGCGTCTATTGCTTTGCCCGCCCAACCCACGCCTATCTCGGCCTCTCGCCGGGTCTCGATTTCGAGAGCCGCATCTTCGTCAAGCCGGAAGCCGCCAGGCTGCTCAAGGCCGAGCTGGCCAAACCGGGCTATCAATGCCAACCGATCGCCATGGGCACCAATACCGATCCCTACCAGCCGACCGAGCGCAAGCTGGCGATCACCCGCAGCATCCTCGAGGTGCTGCAGGAGCTCGACCACCCGGTCTGCATCGTCACCAAATCGGCGCTCATCCAGCGCGACATCGACATTCTCGCCGCCATGGCCAAGAAGCGCCTGGCCACCGTCTCGCTGTCGGTGACGACGCTCGATCGCGGCCTCGCGCGCACGCTCGAGCCGCGCGCCGCGACGCCCGAGCGGCGCCTCGAGACGATCCGCGCCCTCGCCGAGGCGGGCATTCCCACCGGCGTGCTCGCCGCTCCGATGATCCCGGCGCTCAACGACGCCGAGCTCGAGGCCATCCTCGCCGCCTCTAAGGAGGCCGGCGCGACTACCGCCGGCTATGTCGCGCTCCGCCTGCCGCACGAGCTGAAGACGCTGTTCCGCGAGTGGCTCGAAACGCATGTCCCGGCCAAGGCGAGGCACGTCATGTCGCTGGTCACCGAGATGCATGGCGGCAAGGAATACGATGCGCAATGGGGCCGCCGGCAGACCGGCACCGGCCGCTATGCCGAGGTGCTGCGCATCCGCTTCGAGCTCGCCTGCAAGCGCCTCGGCTTCCGCCCCCGCGGCATGACCGGCAAGCTCGACACGACGCTCTTCCGCAAGCCGGCGCGGCACGGCGAGCAACTGAGCCTGCTGTGACGCTGCCGCCGTCGAAAGGAGACGCAACGCGATGAACGTCGAGGCGGGAGTCCGGTCCGGCGGATGCCAATGCGGGCAGGTTCGCTATACGGTCCGCGGCGACCCGATCAAGATCTATGCCTGTCATTGCTCGATCTGCCAGAAGCAATCGGGCAGCGCCTTCGGGATGGCGGCAGTCTATGCGCGCGCCGCCTTCGCCCTCACCAAGGGCGAGGCGTCGAGCTTCGTGCGGGATGGCACGGCACGAAAGGTGAGAAACTACTTCTGCGCCAATTGCGGCGCGCGGCTATGGCACCAGTGGTTCACGCCGGACGGCGACAGCCCGGTGGTCAATATCAAGCCCGGCACGCTGGACGATTCGAGTTGGCTCACTCCCGGCTGCCATGTCTGGACCCGCCATGCCCAACCATGGTTCCGCTTCCCCGACAACGCGCTGCGCTTCGAGGAGCAGCCGGCCGATTTGGCCGAGATGCCGAATTACGCGCATTCACCAGGAGGCGGGCGATGAGCCGCGCGAGCCCGTCGAAGGCTGATCGTTGGCGCGGGCATCGGCATTCCCCTCGCCCGGCACCGGTGATAGTGTCGGCGCGATCGACGAAGGGTCGGCGAAGGGGGATGGCGATGGCGGGTAAGAGTCTTGGCGAGCGGCTGGCGGCGGGACCGGTGATCTGCGCCGAGGGGTATCTCTTCGAGCTCGAGCGGCGCGGCTATGTCCAGGCCGGCGCCTTCGTGCCCGAGGCGGTGCTCGACCATCCCGAGGTCGTCGAGCAGCTGCATCGCGACTTCGTCCATGCCGGCTCCGACATCGTCGAGGCCTTCACCTATTACGCCCATCGCGAGAAGCTGCGCATCATCGGCCGCGAGGCGCAGCTCGAGGAGATGAACCGCCAGGCGCTGCGCATCGCCAAGACGGTCGCCGACGAGACCGGCACGCTGTTCGCCGGCGACATCTGCAACACCAACATCTACGACGCCGCCGATCCGGCGAGCCTCAGCGCCGCCCGCGCCATGTTCGACGAGCAGGTCGGCTGGGCCGCCGATGCCGGCGTCGACTTCATCGTCGCCGAGACCTTCTCGGATGCCGGCGAGGCGAAGCTGGCGCTCGCGGCGATCAAGGCGGCCAAGCTGCCGGCCGTCATCACCATGGCGATCCATCGCGCACCGGTGACGCGCGAGGGCATGAGCCCCGAGGATTGCTGCAGGATGCTGGCCGATGCCGGCGCCGACGTCGTCGGTCTCAACTGCATCCGCGGCCCGAAGACGATGCTGCCGCTGATCAAGCGCATCGTCGATGCCGTCGACGTGCCGGTCGCCGCCTTGCCGGTGCCCTATCGCACGCATGACAAGGAGCCGACCTTCCAGTCGCTGCGCGACCCGCATTGCGACTGCCTGCCCGGCGAGATGCCGTTTCCCGTCGCGCTCGACCCTTTGACCTGCAACCGCTTCGAGATGGCCGAGTTCGCCAAGGAGGCCTACGCGCTCGGCGCGCGCTATCTCGGCGTCTGCTGCGGCGCCATGCCGCATCACATTCGCGCCGTCGCCGAGGCGCTCGGCCGCACCCCGCCGGCCAGCCGCTACTCCGCCGATATGTCGAAGCACGCCTTCTTCGGCACCGATAAGAGCCTCAAGGCGAAGAACCGGGAGTTTGCCCGCGAGCTCTAGCCCAGGCGCCACTCTCGACGCGGCTTGCGACGTGGCGGCCATCGCGCTGCTGCCGATGTACGATCTGCCGGAGGTCAGGCCGGCGAGCGATGCGCTATGGGCGGCGATCGCGGCGCGGCTGCGTGCCGAGGGGCTCGCCGATGTGCCGCTCGCCCTGGCGCGTCAGCTCGGCCATCTCGAGGGTTGGGCCCATCCCGGCCTCCTCTTCGCGCAGAGCTGCGGTTATCCGGCGCTGCACGATTATCGCGACCGGCTGCGCATCGTCGCGGCGCCGATCCACGACGCGCCAGGCTGCAGCGGCACGACGCATTGCAGCTTCCTCCTGGTCGCGGCCGCCTCGCCGGCGCAATCCATCGCCGATCTGCGCGGCGCGCGCTTCGCCCTCAACTCGTGGGATTCCAATACCGGAATGAATTTGGCGCGCCTCGCCTTCGCCCCCTTCGCCACGGCGGGGCGCTTTCTCGGCGCGATCGTCGAGACCGGCGGTCACGCCGCCAGCCTCGCCTCGCTGGCCAGCGGCGAGACCGACAGCACCGCGATCGATTGCGTCAGCTACGCCCTGCTCGCGCGCCACCGGCCGACCCTCGCCGCCGCGACGCGCATCCTCGCCCGCACCGCCGCGAGCCCCACCCTGCCCTTCGTCACGGCGAGCACGCAGCCGCCGGCGACGATCCGGGCGCTGCGCGGCGCGCTCGCCGCGGCGATCGCCGATCCAGCGCTGGCGGCAAGCCGCGCGGCGCTGTTCCTCACAGGAATGGCACCCGCCGATACTATTGATTATGGCATTTTGCTCGATTACCAGGACAGGGCGGCGAATTTGGGTTATCCCCTTCTCGCCTAGTAGCGGCTCGGGTTGGAAAGTCGCTACATCGGCCATTGCTTGCACCATGGCCGTCGAAATATCCAAGGAGGACGACGTTGCTTGGTTTCCGCGCCGTGAACGCCCCGTTTCGAGCCTACCCATCGGCGCCGCCTTCGCCGGCCCTGCGAAGCGCGCTCGCCGGCCTCGCGTTGCTGGCGCTGACGAGCCCCGCCTCGGCGCAGAGCCGCGGATTGCCCGATACTTTCGCCGACCTCGCCGACAAGCTGGTTCCCGCCGTCGTCAACATCTCAACGACGCAGGCCATGCCCGAGAAGGGCACCGACAAGGATTCCGCCGAGACGCCGGAAGTCCCGCCCGGCTCGCCCTTCGACGATTTCTTTCGTGATTTCTTCAACAATCGCGGCGGCCGCAACGGCCAAGGCCCGCCGCGTCCGCTGGTCCATTCGCTCGGCTCGGGCTTCATCATCGATGCTTCCGGCCTGATCGTCACCAACAACCACGTCATCGCCGGCGCCGAGGAGATCAATGTCATCCTGCCGGACGATACGATCCTCAAGGCGCAGATCGTCGGCCGCGACACGGTGACCGACCTTGCCCTCCTCAAGGTCGAGGCGAAACAGCCGCTGCCCGAGATCAAATGGGGCGATTCCAACAAGGCGCGCGTGGGCGACTGGGTGCTCGCCGTCGGCAATCCGTTTGGCCTCGGCGGCTCGGTCACCGCCGGCATCGTCTCGGCGCGCGCCCGCGACATCCATGCCGGTCCCTATGACGATTTCCTGCAGACCGACGCGCCGATCAATCGCGGCAATTCGGGCGGCCCGCTGGTCAATCTTGCCGGCGAGCTGATCGGCATCAACACGGCGATCTATTCGCCGTCCGGCGGATCGATCGGCATCGGGTTCGCCATACCGTCCTCGCTCGCCCGGCCGGTCATCGAGCAGCTGCAGAAGAACG
>Ga0137390_10004909_pt1 | contig 11198 bp, 8 predicted proteins | sample 15con2h24AmetaG_FD_104937 | JGI IMG/M metagenome (GOLD analysis project Ga0137390, IMG submission 104937) | Vadose zone soil microbial communities from Angelo Coast Range Reserve, California, USA - 15con2h2.4A metaG | ecosystem: Environmental > Terrestrial > Soil > Vadose zone > Saprolite... | reverse complement strand
TTCGCGGGGTCGGATTCGGTTGCGACCGTTTGGCGGCCTCCGATTACGTCCCGCGAAACAACTGCCCGCTCATTCCTGGCTTCTTTTTTGGCGGGCGCCGGCCGCCACGCCCAGGTCTGATGCCTTAGAACCGGAATATCCCGGTTGCGAATAATCTCCACGCGCTCATCGCAGCCAGCGAGCCACAACCCGCCCACCAGAACGGAAGCTGCCAATAGCCGCGATTTTCTGTAGCCCATGATTGCTTTCTTCATCAGCGCGTCCTCCAAAGTGGACACCACTCTCTCGATATTTTGAACCCCACATTCTTCGAAGAGTTGCGGCCGTCAAGGAGTGGCGTGTGCGGGTCGAACGAAGAAGAAGGCCATCCCGGGCAAATAAAGAATGCCCGCGAACGATCAGGCGCCCGGAGCGCTCCAATTCGAGGGCGGAAAAACGACCGGCCAGAACTTGGGATTCGGTTTGTCGAATTCAAACGCCACGGAATAATATTCCGGCGAAGTATCGTCCACGCGAACGACCCGACAGTTTTGCTCCACTTTATTCTGCGGGTTCGCGAGACGCATGGGCTGGCCCACGTGCACGTCCATCTTCATCTTCAGCAGGCCGCCATGGGCGTTGACGACCAGCGTCAGCGCCTCTTCCCGGCGGGGCTTGTGTTCGACGTCGTCGGCGATCACGCTGATCTTCATCTGCAGCATCACGCGTTCGCTGCGCCGCCTGTTTGTGGGGTTCTCGGGCGTGGTCACTTGCGTCCTTCAATTCTCATTGAGACGAGACTGTATGTTACCTCACTTAGCGGTGCAGGCACGGTGCTTGATGGGATTACCGTTGCGCAAAAGGTAGCGAGGGAATGATGTCGGGGCGACTGTCCGTTGTTCAGGGCTTACGGGAGTTCAAGATGGATTCCAGGCGCGCTTTCACCGCCGGCCACTCCGAACCGATGATGCTGAAATAAACCGTATGCCGGATGCGCCCGCTGGATGTAATCATGTGGTTCCGGAAGATGCCTTCTTCCCGCGCCCCGATACGAAGGATGGCCGCGCGCGAGCGCTCGTTCAGTGAATCGGTTTTCAACTCCACGCGCATGCAGCCCAGCGTTTCGAAAGCGTGCTTGAGCAGAAGGTACTTCGCTTCCGTATTCACGGCCGTGCGCTGCCATTCGCGGGCCACCCACGTCCAGCCGATCTCGACGCGATAATTCGTGCGATCGATACTGCCGTAACGCGTGCTCCCGATGGCGCGTCCCGTGGCTCTGTCAATAATTGCGAACGGCAAGGACACGCCACGCTCTTGCTCGTCGAGCGCGGTCTCGACGTAGGTCGCCATTTCTTCTTGCGTTCGAACGGGAGTAGGAATCCAGCGCCACAATTCTTCTTCCAGCCCAATCCTAGCCAACCCCGCCAGATGCGTTTTCGCCAAAGGCTCCAACCGCACGTGCATACCCTCCAGGACCAAGGAGGAGATGGCCATCGCTGTATTCACGATGGTCGTATGTTACGGCTGGCCGCGCTGCTCCAGGGAGCGCCAATTTGGATGTGGGAGGAAAGATTTCCTAATGCGTAGAGCAACCGGCGAACAATGCGTCGTTACGCGTAGTAGGCGGCCAGCATGGTTCTTTCCCTTATCGGGAAGTTTCCTCTGTATCTGCAGATCTGAGAGAACTTCAACACCACGGAAGCGTCGAGGCAACCGTTCCGGGCTTCAGCGAACAGAATCTCCAACGCTTCCTCGGGAGGCAGAGCGCCCCGGTAGGGACGTTCGGTAGTCAGTGCATCGTAGATGTCCGCGACTTGGAGGATTCTCGCTTTCAACGGAATGGCTTCTCCGCGAAGGCCGTCAGGATAACCACTACCGTCCATTTTTTCATGATGATGCCGTATCACCGGGAGGAGGGGACGAAGCGATTTGAGCGGCGCGCAGATTTTTTCTCCAGTAACCGGATGTTCCTGCATGATTCTCCGTTCTTCCGCGTCCAGAGACCCCGGTTTGAGAAGGATGCTTTCTGGCACCGCGATTTTCCCTATATCATGAAGCGAGGTGGCGATTCGGAGTTCCTGCAGGTCTTCTTCTCCAAGACCAAGACCCTCACCCAATTGCTCCACGTATGCCATCAGACGCTCGGAATGGCCATTCCTCATGTTCTGTTTCGAGTCGACACTCCGCGCCAGCGAAAACACCGCGTTCTTAGCTTGTTCATCCATGTATTTCTTGAGGCGCAATAGAGTCTGGATGCGCCCTAGCAAATCCCAGAGCGACGGAGGGATGGCCCAAATATCCGTTGCGCCGGCTTCCCGTGCACGATGAAAGTCCCATTGATCCGGTGAAGCCTTCAGCAAGACGACTGGCGTGAGTTGATTGAGAGGTTCTTTCTTTAGCCGCCGGCAAAGTTCGAAACTGTCGACGTCCTGCAAACCGTCGTACAAGAGAACCAAGTCCGGCTCCATCTTCAGGCAGAGGTTGACCGTGGATTCGCCATCTGTCGCCGCATCTACGTCGCAGTTCTGGGCTTGCAGGAAAGACTTCCACTCTTCATGGTTCGCCGAACCAACATCCACTAGCAAGATAGCCGGATTCATGCTTCCTCGCTATTCGTCTTCGCTGTGGGGGTCGGAGACACCAATCCCCCCGCGAGACAGAGTTTTTTTTGAAGGATTGGTCTTGCCTGCGATCTCCAATCCCAGTGCATGCGGAGGAGACTCTCCTCCGCTTTCCGGGGACGAGAAGGAATAGGGGGCTCGGCAGAGGTTAGTAATGCTTCTGAAGTGCCAAAAGATAAACCAACCTAAGTGATTAGGAATTCAGGTCTTGCGGCGCCGCTGGTAAAAACGTACGCGGGCCGTTGCGAATTATTTTCCTGGTGTCTCCTATCTTTACCCGATGCAGCATGGTCTCCCTGCCTCCTTTCGATCCCTCTTCGCCATCCGCAAGAAACTCCGCGGCAGAATTGCAAAATAATGGGGAATAATCGCTATCCCGGAGTCGACTCTTCCCAATCAATGAAATGCCCGGAGTTTAGGGGCTGGAGTTTTGAGGAAACGGGATGCGGGCTTGGCGCGGCGTGAGGTATGATAGAGTCTGGTGAAATTAACTGACTAGGGTGACGATGCCGACTACTACTGACGGAAAAGTACTGCTGAGGGTCCGGCCGCGCGGCTTCTGCGCGGGCGTCGTTCGTGCCGTGGATATCGTCGAGCTGGCGCTGGAGGCTTACGGCGCACCAGTCTACGTGCACCACGAAATCGTCCATAACACGTACGTGGTAGAGCAGTTGCGCCGCCGCGGCGCCATTTTTGTCGAAGCCATCGAGGAAGTGCCGCACGGCGCTGTGCTTGTTTTCAGCGCCCACGGCGTTCCACCGACCGTTCGCGACGAAGCCAAGGCGCGCGCTTTGAAAGTGATTGATGCCACCTGCCCATTGGTCACCAAGGTGCATCTCGAGGCACTCAAGTTTGCCAGGGAAAAGCGCACCATTATTCTCATCGGCCATCGGGACCATCAGGAGATCGTCGGCACCTCCGGCGAAGCGCCAGACCGCACTATCGTCGTGGACTCCGTCGCCGCCGTGGACGCTCTCGAAGTAGAAAACCCCGATAAACTCTCGTTCCTTACCCAAACGACCCTGAGCCTCTACGACACGCAGGAAATCGTGGCGCGGCTGCGCCAGAAATTTCCGTTCATCCAGGGTCCGGCCAGCGACGACATTTGCTACGCCACGCAGAACCGTCAGGAAGCGGTCGAGCAGGTGGCCAAGGACGTGGATCTGATCCTGGTAGTGGGTTCGCCAAACAGCTCGAATTCCAACCGCCTGGTGGAAGTCGCCCAGCGTAGCGGCGTCAGGGCCCAATTGATTGACTCCGCCAAGGACATCGACGTCGAGTGGCTCTCAGGCGTTTCCCGCGTGGGCCTGACCGCGGGAGCCTCCGCGCCGGAAGTTCTTGTGGAGCAGGTCAGCGAACGGCTGGCGGAGTTCGGCTTCACGGACCAGCGCGATTTGGATCTGATCCGCGAGGACGTGCGTTTTACGTTGCCACCGGAATTGGCGACCATCGCGCCGGCGCCGCGACGTTGAATAGTCTTGCAGCACTCGGCAGGGGAACGCCGGGCGGGACCGGAATATAATCCAGGCCCCAGCTTTGAACGTACCGGCCATCGGTATCCGGGCACGATTGCCGGGATTACAAGACAAGGAGCCAGACCTTGGCGGTCAAAATCGTCCGTCAGCCGAAGAACATTGCCTTGATTGGCGCGCCCTTTAGCGCCGCCGGTTTTGCGCCTGGGACGGAGAAAGCCCCTGCCGCACTGCGTGCCGCCGGGCTTGCCGAAAAATTGCAGGCCGTGGGCTATGAAGTCGTGGACCACGGTGACTGCGCCCCGCGCTTCTTCGCGGACGACGAAGAACACCGGCGCGCCCGCAATCTGACCGAAATCGTCGCCGGGCTCAACGATCTTAAGGCGCGTGCCGAGCTCGCGGTTAAAAGCGGCGCGTTGGTGCTTGTCCTGGGCGGTGATTGCGCACAGGTTATCGGCTTGCTGACTGGCGCCCGGCGCTATCACAAGCACGTGAATCTTCTGTGGTTCGATCGCGACGCCGATCTGAATACTCCTGCTTCCACTCCCTCGGGCCGTATCGACGGAATGGTTGTGGCCCACATCATCGGCAAAGGCGCGCCGGAACTGGTGCGCTTCTGGAGCGAAGCGCCGCTGGTGCGCGAGCCGGATGTGACGCTTTTCGGATTAGAAAGGCTCGACCCGCCGGAACAGGAGTTCCTCGGCAAATCGCCGATGCGGCATATTCACGCTGGCGACATCCAGTTGAAGGGTGGCGGCAAAGCAGCGCAGGAAGCGCTGGCGCAAGTCCATGCCGACGCGCGCGAATTTGTCCTGCATCTTGATTTGGACGTGATCGCCCAGGAAGACTTTCCCGCGGTGAACGTTCCCGGCAGTGGCGGATTGCGCTTCGACGACGTTCGCGCTTCCTTCATCGAGTTTGTAAAACATAAGAATTTGCTAGGCCTTGATGTGGCGCAATACAATCCCGACAAGGATCCCGAGGGCAGCGGTGCAAGGAAGCTCGTCGATCTGCTGGTCGAGGCGCTTTCTGCGCGCCTCGAAGCGCTGGCCGCGCCCCCAGAAGCAGAGACGCCGGCAACCAACACCGCTACAGCCAGCAGCGGTGATTCGGCCTGAGCGCTGCGCGCCAAGAGGATCTCTTAGCTTTCATCGAATTCTTCCCAATTCCTCAAAGTGCTTAGTTGAGAGCATATCAATGGCTGGCAGTGTCCGTTTTTTGCGCGGCAATTCCTTCCGCTGCACCGAGAAGCAGATTTGCCTTCAGGAGAGGCGAGCTCTGCGCGGCCGCCCAGTTCACTACGGCGCCATCTTGGTTCTTCGCTGCCAGAGTGCTCGCCGCTCTATGCAAGGCTTCTGCGAGACTCGCCGAATCTTTTACCAATTCTGCCCTGGCGCGCGCTCCGTCTGCATCGCCGGCCTCTGCGCGAACCTGCACCGCGGTGGCTGCTAACTCCTGCAGGGCTGCTTCATCTTCTTCTACTTCTGCAGCGACACGGCCTATTTTCAAGGCTTCCTCAGCCTCTTCAGTCTTGCCTTTGCTTGCAAGGGCTGTGGCCACGCTGCCGGAGTATTTAGCGCGGAAGGAAATAGGCTTGAGGGCACGCAAAGCATCGAGGGCGCTCTTGGCATCTCCTGATCCTGCATACCCGGCGGCCATCGCGAATTGAGCGAACGATTTTTGTTGCGGATCGCTGATGGAATCAGCGGCTTCCCGGGCCGCTGTCAGGTCGCCCTTCTGCGCCGCCTCAGCCGCTTTCCACATTTGAAGCCATTGCTGAGAGATGCCCCCTGGCAGCGTGGCAAGAAGTTCGTTGGCCCGATCGGAATGGCCCGTTTCTTCCTCTACCTGGGCGAGTTGTATTGCCCCTCCAAATCGTTCGCCTTCGGGTGCCTCGGCTAGTCCTTGATGCGCGAGCTTCAGAGTTTTTTCCGCGGCGGCAGGATCCCCTGCCTGGAACTGGTCTCTTGCGATTTCGCCGTACAACTCCACGCGGCACATCGCGGGGGATTCATCGCAAGCAGCGGGTTTGGACGCCGCTTCCAGAGCGCTCTGCAGTGTTTTCAGTGCGTCAGGTTTTTGAGAAGCAGCTATTTGCGCCTCCGCGATGGCCAGAAGTGCGTGCACGTAACTTCGAGGAGCATCCCGGAGTCGGCTCGCGGTCTGGAGAGCTCCCTGGAAATCATGCGCATTCGCCTGGGCACTAGCAACCGCCTGGATGGCCTCCGATCGATTCGTCCCGTCCGCGATCTTTGCCGCCGCTTGCAGCGCCCCGGAAATGTCCCCGCTTTCCGCCTGCGCTTGTACGATCAAATTGAACAAGGAGTTCCGAGTCCCGTCGTCAGCTATTGAATTGACAATCTCTCGCGCGGTGGGCAGGTCCCCTGACTTTGCGATCATCACTGCTAATTGCCCGGCCAACTGGTCTTTCTGTTCACCACGCGGAAGCATCGCCACGGCTTCCCTCGCCTGTTGCGCGATTACTTGAATGCGCTCCTTTTGCTTGTCCGTTAGCGGGCGATGGCTTCGTTCTTGGATGCGGCGGGAGTGAGCGAGCTCAAAGGAGACAGCCTCCTGGGAGCAGAATGCAAGTACGAGCGAGAGGAAGAAGTTCATCGATCCCTCCTTCATCGAGCATAACGCGAAGTGGCAAACCGTGTCATGGGGCGGCCGCGGCGTGCTTGCGCAGATACCGCGCGAGCCCAAGGAAAGAAAGATTCAGGCCAGCGCTGAAGGCGTAGTGGTCGGCTTCGCCGGCGGGGAGATGCTGAGAGATTTCGGCATACGTGGCGGACATGAAAGAATCCATTGCTGCCGAATCGTTTGCGGCGATGCGCAGGGTTTCCGCGGTCAGCGCGGCCCAGCGATGGAGTCGTTCGCGGAACAGCCGGAGATGCTCCGAAGGATTATCGGAAAAACCGAAGTGCGTTAGAAACAGCCGCCCCGGTTTGCGCTCGAGAATTGCGGCGAAGGAAGTATCCCAGACCGCGAGATCAATGTCCGGCGGGGGAGTCGCGGGCATGACGTAAGCCTGGCCCTCAATGCGGACGCCCGCGGTGTCGCCGACGAACGCAATGCCTTCTACGTTGTCGAAGTAACTAACGTGGTGCGACGCGTGGCCCGGCGTGTACACGACTTCAAGTTTGCGCGCGCCCAGATTCAGGGTTTCGCCGCCTTCGAGAATGCGCAGATTCTCCGCCGGTACCGGCAGGGTTTCGCCAAAAAGAACTTGCAGCTCATTGGGCCAGAGCCGCGCGGCGCTGGCGAGAAGCTTGGACGGATCGATCATGTGCGGCGCACCCTTGGAGTGCACGTAAACTTCGAGCCTTGGATTTTCGCGCACCAGCGCGCCGGTGGCACCGGCATGGTCCAGATGAATGTGCGTGAGCAAGATGGCGTCCAGATCGCCCACGCCGATGCCGCGGGTCCGAAGCTGCTGGCGCAAAGTTTCAAGCGTGGAGCCCGGCCCCGGATCAATGATCGCGCGGTGGCCGTCCGATTCAAGCAGCGCGGCGGCAATGGTGCGCGGCCGCCCCATCCAGAGATTATCGAGCGTGGCGATCGAGTTCATGGCGAACGGGTAGTGTAGCTCAGGAGCGCTGAATCCGTTCATTTACTCCATCGCTTGAATCGTGGATCATGCTGAGGCTGAACGTGGATGCATCGCGAGCGTTACACGGAGCCTGCATGAACAAACCAACTGTAATCACGATCGTCCTTGTCGCCGTGTTTTTTTCTAGCACATCGCTTCACGCCCAGGACCGCGCAGCGGCTCCTGCCGCTCTCGCCGCGCAGCAAACGGAGTCCGACGAGTACACGCGTTACGAATTGCTCGCGCCTGAGACCGCCAGCTTCAAGATCTATTATGAAGTGACCGCGACAACCTCCGGTGCCAAGGTGTACTTCAATCCTATCCGCAAAGGCAGCGCCGCGAGCGACGAAGCCGTTTACGACGCCATGAACGGCGAACCTCTGCATTTCGAAGTAGTCAGCGGCGCCGAAGCCCGCAAGGATCCTCTGATGCCTGAAGCGGATCTCTCCGGCAGCTATATCGAGGTCCAACTCGCTCGTCCCGTTCCGCCGGAGGGTCAGGGCCGCCTGCTCATCGTCAAGACTTATAAGGATGTGAAGAGCTACTACCGGGATGGCGACGCCATCGTTTTCAATCGCGGCCTGGGCATTAAACGGAACAGCGTAGTCTTGCCCAAAGGTTTCGAATTGGTGGGCAGCAACGTGCCGTCGCAGGTCTTGCCGGAGCCGGATGGGCGCATCGCCATCAGCTTTATGAATGCCAGCGCCGGCGAAGCGCCCTTGCTTCTGCGCGCCAAGCTGGGAGCGCAAACCGGTCCGTCCGCCGCGCCCCATCCATTGACGCAAACACGCAGTTGGGAAGCGCCATTCCCAGGAGAAACCGAGCGAGAGCGCCTCGCCGCGCGGGCCCATCAGGATCGCGATATCGTCTACTTCTTGCAGCAACCCGAGACGCACGCTTTCAGCCTGTATCACGATTACACCGAGTCCCGCGCGGGCGTCGACAAATACCTCAATGTCGTTCGCGAAGGCAGCACCGTTTCCGATCCTTCAGCGTACGTTCTCGACACTGGAGAAAAACTTCCCACGCGCCTGATGACCGGCGCCGAACTCCTGGCCGCGAAAATCGAATCCGCGGAACAGGTAAAACCGACAACGCAGGTCGTTCTAATTCCATTTCCTCCCGTGAAAAAAGGGCAGTCGATTCGCTTGCGAATCTCCGAGACTTATACAGCGCCCGCCAGCTATCGCGTGGATGCCGACGAACTGGTCTTCGACCGCAGCCTGGGCCGTCCGCGTAACGCCGTCGTTCTTCCCGCTGGATGGTATTTGACCGCCAGCGCCATCCCCGCAACCGTCACGCAACTTTCCGACGGCCGCATCCGGCTCGATTTCTGGAATGCCCGCCCGGATTCCATCGACGTGCTTTTGAAAGCCAGGCGCCGCGCCAGCCCGGCGGACCAAAGCCATTGAGTTTCCCGGAAAATTTGGCCGCCGGCAGTTAAATCTTTCCACACCCGCGCGAGGAAAAAGTTGCACCGCGCGCAAATTGTGGAATACCCTTGTCGCACCTTTTGCTGTTGCTTCCTCATTTTTTCCGTCGGTCGGGATAACTTTGTAGAGATGGGTGGGCATCGGCGGGGAAGAAGCGCTGAAGGGAAGAGCCGGGCGGCGTCAACGGAGCCCGCTAAAAGCGACAAGTGGCGCGTGGGCGCGGGGGAATCAAACTGCATTCGAAGGAAGAAGCTCAGGAGGAAAGACATGCGGAATTGGTGTGCAGCACTGGCGATGGGCGCGCTTCTGGCTTTGCCGCTGCGCGCTCAAGAGAAGAACAGCGGAGCCAGTGGCGGATCCGGGGGCGTGTCAGCCACCGCGGAGAGGGGCGCGGCAGCGAGCAACGCCGCCCGAAGCAGCAAGATCGTCGTCGCCAAAGGTGTCTTTGCCCTGCCAGCCACGCCGCAGCCCACGCCATTCCCCGGAGGACAGCCGCCAGCCAAGGACACACGTCCACTAGGCCTGCTGGTTCCGCGCTATGAAATCGCGGGAATGTACGACTACGTGAATTTTGTCCCCGGCAGTCCTTTCGCCAACTTTAACAATCATGGTGGTTCGGGATCGTTCACCTACAATGCATCTAGGTGGATCGGGCTCACGGAAGAATTCGGATACTACCACTTCAACCGTGACGTCTCCCTGTTGAGCGGAAGCAGCACCTTGGTGCCCGGGAATTTCATGAGCTACCTCTTTGGCCCACGACTCAATTTGCGGAAGTTTGAGCACTTCGTACCCTTCGCCGAATTCTTGGTGGGCGGAACGAGGGCGGATTTCAAACTGACCGGCGATAGCAACCAGAGCGCTTTCGCCATCGCGGCGGGCGGTGGCGTTGACATGGTATTGACCAGGAACTTGGTGTGGCGCTTTGCGCAGCTCGATTACTTCATGACCACCGCCTCCGGCGCGGCACTCGGGTCCACTGCGCGGCAAAACAATTTTCGCGCTGGCACCGGTTTGGTGGTGCGATTCGGTTTTCCCCATCCTGCGCCTCCTCCGAACCACCCGCCTGTGGCGGCGTGCTCCGTCAATCCTGCTTCGGTGTATGCCGGTTCTGGCGACAGCGTGGCCGTTCATGTGAATGCCAGCGATCCCGATGGCGATCCGCTTACCTACAGTTACACGGCGACGGGCGGCGCGGTCGAAGGTACCGGTCCGGACGCGCGTTGGAACTCGTCTGGCGTAGCCGCCGGTTCTTATACCGTGAATGCCAAGGTGGATGACGGCAAGGGCGGGACGGCCTCATGCGCGGCGGACATCAAGGTGGAAGAGAAGCCCAATCATCCGCCCACCGCGGCACTCTCCATCGAGCGTAGCCCGATTCTGCCCGGCGAGCGCACCGGCGTCACTTGCAACGGCAGCGATCCCGACAATGATCCGCTCACCTACAGCTACACCACCACGGGGGGACAGATTGTGGGCAGCGGCTCGAACGTGCAGTTTGATGCCGCGGGCCTGAAGCCCGGGAGCTATACGGTGAAATGTGCGGTAAGCGACGGCCGCGGCGGCGCCGCGGATGCTTCCAGCAACGTCGAAGTAAAAGAACCCGCGCAGATCAAGCAACTGGAAGCCAAGCTGGCGCTGCACAGCATCTACTTCCCGACCGCCCAGCCCACCGTGGCCAAGCCCACGGGCGGGTTGCTGGCCAGCCAGGAAGTGACGTTGGATGAGCTGGCCACCAACTACAAGCAGTATTTGACTTACAAACCGGACGCCAAGTTGATTCTCGAAGGCCACGCGGACGTCCGAGGCGCCAAGGAGTACAACGTGAAGCTCTCCGAGCGTCGTGTGGAACGCACCAAGAGCTATCTCGTTGAAAAGGGCGTGTCCGCGGACCATCTCGAAACCCGCGCGTTTGGCTTTGAAAAGAACATGACCTCTGAAGAGGTGCAGAAGCTGATCGAAGCCGATACCGGCTTGAGCCCCGCGGAAAGACAGAAAATTCTGAAAAACCTGCTGACGGTGCGCTTGGCCAACAACCGGCGCGTCGACGTCACCCTAAGCACCACCGGTGAACAGTCCGAGCGCCGCTTTCCTTTCAGCG
>Ga0137390_10004907_pt1 | contig 11199 bp, 7 predicted proteins | sample 15con2h24AmetaG_FD_104937 | JGI IMG/M metagenome (GOLD analysis project Ga0137390, IMG submission 104937) | Vadose zone soil microbial communities from Angelo Coast Range Reserve, California, USA - 15con2h2.4A metaG | ecosystem: Environmental > Terrestrial > Soil > Vadose zone > Saprolite... | reverse complement strand
TGGTTCATTTCCTGGAGCGCGCCCCGGTCCCACAGGCTCAGCGGCGCGGCTCCACCGATGACCAGGATTGGGCTGCCCGCGAGGTAAGCGTTTGCGACCCCGGTAATACCATCGGTGACACCCGGCCCGGCAGTAAGGAGAGCAACTCCAGGAGTGCGGGTACACTTCGCCCAACCTTCTGCCGCGTGTACTGCTGCCTGTTCGTGGCGTGTATCGACGACGTGGATGCCTTCACGCAAGCAGCCATCATAGATGGCGGCAATGTGACCGCCGCTGAGCGTGAAGACGACTTCGACGCCTTCTTTCTTCAGCACCTTGGCGACAAGCCAGCCGCCGTGTATCATACCCATGGGGAAACTCCTTATTCGTTCTGTATGCCAGGCGCAAACCCGCCAGGATCACGCCGTTTTTATTCCAGCCGCTTCCTCCAGTCCCAGCGCTTTGATAGCCCGCTCGCGCAGGATGAACTTCTGCACTTTGCCGCTCGCGGTCATGGGATAGGAGTCAACGAACTGGAAGTAGCGCGGGATCTTCTGGTGGCTGATCTGGCCCTTGCAATAGTCGCGCAGTTCTTGCTCGGTCAGTTGTTCCCCTTCTTTGAGACGTACCACGGCCAGCATTTCCTCGCCGAAGAATTTATCGGGTACGCCGAGAATCTGTACATCAGCGACCTTTGGATGGCGTATCAGAAACTCTTCGACCTCGCGTGGGAAAATGTTTTCACCCCCGCGAATCACCATCTCCTTGAGACGACCAACAATATTGACATACCCCCGCGCATCCATTGTTGCCAGGTCACCTGTATGCAGCCACCCGTCACTGTCGATGGTCTGAGCAGTCTTCTCCGGCATCTTGTAGTAGCCCAGCATGACGAGGTAGCCACGGCAGCACAACTCACCACGCTCACCGCAAGGCACTGTCTCACCACTGGCCGGATTGATGATCTTGACCTCGACGTGGGGTAAAGGCACGCCTACTGTAGCCGATTTTAGCGCAAAGGTATCATCCTGCCGCGTCAGGGTAATAGCTGCACTGGCTTCTGTCTGGCCGAAGACGATGGCAACATCGGCTCCCATACGCTCTTTCACCTGTTCCATGAGATAAACTGGCACCGGTGAACCGCCGCTCACGACGGTCCTTAACGATGAGAGGTCATACTTGGCAAAATCAGGATGCTGCATTATCGCAAGCAGCATAGTGGGGACGCCACCGAACGTGGTGCAGCGTTCTGTGCTGATAATCTGCAAGGTTTTCAGGGGGTCAAAGCCGATCAGGGGATGCAGGGTTGAGCCAGCATATAATGCAGCGAGAACTCCTAATACAGATGCTCCAGCGTGGAAGAATGGCATTGCAGTGCAGCCATGATCATCCCGGCGCATCCCCCAACACTGCGCAAAGCCCATCCCATTGTTAACTATACTACGATGAGATTGTATTGCTCCCTTGGGAAAGCCAGTGGTACCAGAGGTATAGAGGATCTGCGCCGGGTCTTCTGGCGTCACCAGGGATTGCCGCTCACGGAGCGCCTCTTCACTGATTTGCGCTCCGCCCATAGTCATCTCACGCATGAGCGCCGGTCGCCACCCCTCTTGCTCCAGTAGACCCGCAGGAGGAGCGCCCATCAAGCTCACGTAACGTAGCATTGGCAAACGTTCGCTGCTTACCTCACTGTTGCGTGTACCGGGGGTAATCATAGAGCGCACTGTAGCCAGGCAATCGTGATCACGTATACGTGCCATAAAGAACAGCGCAACAACATCACCCTGCTTCAGGACGTACTCCAGTTCCTGCGCACGGTAGGCCGGATTGACTGTGACCAGTACCAGACCCGCTTTAGCGGCGCCCATCTGAAGCAGCAGCCACTCGGGCAGATTGGCCGCCCATACGGCAATATGGTCTCCCTTGCTGAGCCCAAGCGCCATCAGGCCACATGCGACGGCGTTGGCCCGCTCGCGATACTCCTGGTAGGTCCAGTGGATATCCAGCGCACCGCCAAACTCAGGATAACAGGAATAGACTATTGCTTCCCGTGTGGGCAGCTCGTCTGCGCGACGATCTAGAAGGTCACCAACCGTGGTTTCGAGTAGAGGTTCGCCATCGCTTTCGGCCTGCCAGTATGACAGACCGTCCCTGGTCATGCCCATAGATACCCTCCTCGTTCGTGATGAGACAAATATATGACATTGTACGTAGCGTACGACCTGAAGCGATTACTGTCAAGCTGCGCTTCGTACAATGGTTCCATCAAAAATCGGGGGTTGAAAAGAAGTCGAGAGGTTGCTACTGCGAACAAAAATATACTGTATCTCCCATTTGAATACTTCGGAACTCAGCCGAGGAGATGCTTCTCGCCAGGGAAGGCAGCTCGACGCCATCGGTTCAGCTTCGGTCTCCGCTTCCTTACTTTTTCTCTGACTCTGCGACGGCTGCGGTTAGTCAATCAGCTGTGTCACACCTGTTTTCATGTGAAATGCATTTCATGTTATCGTTCTTGCTTTTGAGCACGTTTCTTGTTTGTCATCCTTCTCCTGTGAGCGATTCCTTCCCAGGCGCATGCGCGACCAGCGCTCCCATCCCTCGCGGTGTGCTGAGTGCTATGACCTCCCCTGGAAGGAGGCCAGCCTGCGCAACCCACGCTTGCAGATCGGACAAGGGATGGACCTTCCCCTGTCGCGTGCGCAGGGCCAGGTGCAGCGCGTAGATGGCCCGCGCCCGTTCTCCCGAAGGGGTCCCATTGCTGAGCATCTCGACGATCACCAGGTCTCCCCCACGGACCAGCGAGGAAGCGACCCGACGAATGAGGGCGGCTGCCTGGGCTGGGGGCTCGAGATGTAAGACATTGGCCAGCACCACCCGGTCGAAGCGCTGTGGCGGCAGCTCTACCTGGTGGAAGTCTCCGGCCAGCGTCAGGGTGCGGTCCGCCAGCCCCAGGTGTTCCGCTTGCAGACGGAACGCCGGGAGGACCCCTGGGAGATCAAGGGCCGTCACCCGTGCGTGTGGGGAATGCTCGGCCATCGCCAGGCTCCAGATGCCGGAGCCTGCCCCGACATCCAGGATCTGCGCCGGGCTGCCGGCAAGGGTCGCGGCCAGCTGTCGTGCCGCCTCGGCAAAGAGCTTGGCCAGACCTGAGACGACCGGGCTATAGGCGGCCTCACGGACGGCAGGCGGCCCATCCATGAGCGCGAGGCGTTCTCCATGCACCAGGAAGGCGGGCACCTGGCTCCACAGGGCGCCGATGGCATCAAGGCCTCCCAGCTGCTGCGCGTCGAGCTGTAAGAGTCCAGTCGAGGCGGCGTAGCGCCCGTGCTCGCAGTCGGCTACTCCCACCTGTGCCAGCACATCCAGGATGCGCTCGGTCGCCGTCGCATCGAGGCCGAGTTCCTCGGCATACCTGGCCGGGGTGGCAGAGCCATTGAGCAAGGCCTGCAACAGATGGCTCTGATAGGCGGCCATCACGGCTGCAGCCATGCCCCCAAGTTCAAACACGTCCATCAGGTATTGCCTCCTCTGGTCACGGGGCGACATTGCAACAGAAAGAGCCTCTTGTTTGCAACCGCATTGGCCCGGTCACGATACTCCTGGTAGGTCCAGCGAAGGTTCAGTGCATCCCCAAATGCAGGATAGCAGGAATAGACAACCGCTTCTTGTGCTGGTAATTCATCGTCCCTCTGATGTAGCGTCATAGATAGCGCGGTTACGCGCTGTCACACCCATCTGTATGCTGTTTTTCACGACGGTGGCGGTGAATCCAAATTGCGCCGGGAACTCCTTGCTGAGCGGCTCCAAGTGGTAGGAGCGCAGGATATGTGCTGCCAGCACCTTGACCTCGATGGTGGCGAAGTGAACCCCGATGCAGAGTCGCGGGCCACCTCCGAAGGTGACCAGGCCATAGGGTGTGCGCCGGTCCTCCTCTCGTGGCGGCGCGAAGCGATCGGGATCGAATGCCTCTGGATCGGCAAACACACTGGGCAAATGGTGACCGGCGGCCAGAGCCAAACGTACGATTGTGCCTGCCGGAAGTGTATAATCGGCAAATTCCACATCCTGGACGACCTGACGAGGCACGGTAAAAACTGGCGAGTACAAGCGGCCTGTCTCTGCAATGAAGTTGTCGAGCGTTTTCATCTCTCGCGTGGCCCCCACCGAGATCGGACCTGTCGAGTCACCTGACAAGGCCTGCAGTTCGGCTTCTATGCGCCGGCGATGTTCTGGCAGGGTCGCCAACAGGTAGAGGACATACGTACTCAGGGTGGAGGTCGTCTCGTGACCAGCCACCAGCAGAATAGTGAGGTGTCCCAGCACCTGCTCATCGCCGAGCCGCTCGCCATCCTCATCGCGAGCCTGCAGGATCAGCCCCAACACGTCACGCGGTGGCTGGTCTACAGGCCTGCCTCGCCGCTCTGCGATCAGCTCCAGGAGTAGCCCGCTCAGTTCATCCCTGGTCCGCAGCGCTTTCTGTAGGTGCTCGTCATAGTTCTGGAGAGAAGACACTGTCTCTCTACTCAGCGTATAGAACAGCTTCTGGAGCTGTTCTGTCTTCTGGCTGCGCTCGAGTCCTACCAATGCCGAGGCAGCCACGTGAAAGGTGAGTTCCCGCATTGCTTGATACAGGTCTACCTCGCCTTGCTCGAGCCAGCCAGCGGTGTGTTGGGCAATCACCCGCTGGACCAGGGGGAGATAGCATTCCATGTAGGCATTGGTGAAGGCTGGATTCCACAGCTTGCGATGCCGGGTGTGCTCCGGGGGATCCATGTTAAGCAAGCCTTTGCCCAGCAGGTGGCCAATGGATGGCGTCCAGCCCTGCTCGTGGCTGAAAGACTCGCGGTGGGTATGCAGCACGAACCGGTTCGCTTCTGGACCCACCAGAACCACGATCTCGCGCCCAGCAAGCGCTCCATATGGCATGGTCCACCGCAGCACTGGACCATCCATCTCGGCTTGGCGGGCCAGCAGCGCGGGTCCCCGGTTTGACATGACCTCCGCTGGTTGTAACGGTAGCCAGGGGGCTTCGCTCAGATGTTTACTCATCGGTGTCTCTCCTCATCTGTCTGTCCACATGCTTTTGCTCAGAAATCTCCTGCCAGGATGACGACCGTGCCGTTGGTCCCGTCCACCCTGATGCGTGCCCCGTCCGCAATGCGCGCCGTCGCCTCACCTGTCCCGACCACCGCCGGGATGCCGAACTCGCGCGCCACGATGGCGGTATGGCAGAGGACACCACCCCGGTCGGTCACGATGGCCCCCAGCAGCGGCAGGAGCACATTGTAGCCCGAGGAGGTCACCGCTGCGACCAGGATATCTCCTGCCTCCACCTTCTGAAAGTCGGCTGCCTCCTGGACCACGCGCGCGCGCCCGGTGTACGTGCCACGGCTGACTCCCAGACCGGTGAGCGTCTCGTTCGTCGACTGGGCTTGCTTCGTCGGATCGGCATCCAGGCTCAGCAGGTAGAACAGCATCGCTTGTGTCACGCGCTCAAGGACGGGTGGCAGCAGCCCGGCAGGCGGTGGCACTTCCGGCTCACCCAATCCGGCGGGCGGGTGCTCACCCTGGAGCAGCCGGCGTTCCTCCGCACGGCGCGCCAGTTCGTCCCTTGTAGGTGCCGTTCCCGGCCCGCCTAAGAGGGCGTCGATCTCACCGGAGAGGGCATCCAACAGGTGTTCGGGCTGCTCGATGCGTCCACGTGCGGCCAGCCGCCCCCCTGCTGCCAGGATGGCACGGCGCACCAGACCAGCGGGCCAATACTCGGTCATCCCGACATGGTCTTCCTGCAAGCCGAAGGCAAAGCAGGCCTCTGCCAGCAGCGCGTCATACTCCGTGCGCGCGAAAGCCGGCACGCGGCTGCGTACCTGCGCGGCGACTTCCTCTGCATCCGTGCTGACCTGGGCGGTCGCCTGGCCATCCACTGTGGCGGCAATGCTCTTCAGCAGGACCTGTGGCAGCTCGCGCAGGGTCAGTTCGCAGATATCGTAGCCGGTGACGAGACGATCCCCGTAGTCAGTGAGATAGACATCCAATGCGTGAGCGACGGCAGGCTCGGAGGCACGCAGGCGTTCCACGCAGTCGGCGGCCTCCAGGTGCGTCTCATGCAGCATCTCACGGGCGGCCGGTGTGCGGCGCACCACATCCGCGAGGTGATCCAGCAGCGTGAGTGGAGCGACGGCTCCCTGTGCTTTGCCTTTGAGCACCTGCATGGCCTCGGCTGGTGTGGCTCCCGTCCACGCGCAGGTACGCCGCAGCCAGTCGCCGACCGGGATCATATCGACAGGCAACAGGTGAAAGTGCAGTTGAGCCCCTTCGATAAACGCCTTTCTCGTCGCGTGCAGGTGCGCGCGGAGCGCCGCATCGTCCAGGGTCGTTGGATCGACCTGTTGTAAGGCGAGCAGGCGCTCGCGCAGGCGTGGCGCCAGGTCCTGCTGCCAGCGCACGCGGTCCTGGCGCCAACGCTTCGTGGCGAACACGAGCGCAGCTCTCCGTTTGCGATAGCGCAATTCCGGGTGCAGCGCAAACAGGAGCTTGAGCAGCACTGGTGGGGGACTCCCACTGCTCGGCTTTTCTGGGGCAGCGGCGATGCGGGGGCGCATGTACACATACCCGTTCACGGCACGAGCATCGAGGGAAGCCACCAGCAGTCCGTAGTCGCGAAAGCCCTTCCAGGTCTCTGGATCGCCGACGATTTCTATCATGATCTCGATGAAGTACCTGGTCGCTACCTGTGGCACATGCGAGTCGTCCTGCCGCCAGAACCCGGGGCCTGGCGCTTGCCAGTGCAGGGTGGTCGTTGGTCCGGTGGTCCGTTGCGTCACGGTCATCGTCTCCTCCTTCTGGTGTCTCTGTTGTGGGTGACCTGCCGTCACCTGGCATCACGTTCTGGTTCTAGTCTAGCCAACTTGCGGCGAGAACACATCGGCACAACAGGGTATTTTTGCGGAGCGCACGCAGCGTGAGGAGTATGCCCTCCTCCAGGAGATGCCTAGGCATGGTCGGGAAGAGAGGAGAGCAAGTGATGCTCGAGGGCATAGTGGGTGGCCGCGACCCGCGAGGGAAGACCCAGCTTGCTGTAGATGGCGCGCACATGGGCGTGGATGGTGCGCGGGCTGATGACCAGGCGCTGGGCCATCTGGGCATTGGTGAGCCCCTGGGCCAGCAGGCGCAGCACCTCCACTTCGCGTGCGGTCAGGTCGTGCGGAGGTGAGGGCGGCAGTAGCTCGTCTGCAGGATGCTGGGAGAGCAGTGTCGCGGGAGCTGGGGCGGTGAGCACGGCTTCGAGCGGCATCGTCTGTCCCTCTTGCCAGGCGGCTGCAAACTGGTCTTCGCCTAAGGTCGCGCGGGTCGTCGCCACCGTGTACTCATACGCGGCCCGGAAGACGGGGTAAGGCGACGCGCCCAGTGTCTTGTAGTGCGCCGCCGCAGCACCGAGCAACCGTGCCGCCCACACGACGTGTCCCTGGCTGGCAACGGCTGTCGCCAGCCCCTGCAGGCCCTCGGCGATCCAACGCTGGTCTCCTACCTCGCGCAGTTGCGCCAGCGCTTCTGTATACAAATGCTGTGCCTGGGCAACGTTTCCCCGAGCCAGCGCGACTTCCGCCAGCCCGTATAAGCTGCGACCAATGCCGCCTCGGTCTCCCAGGGCTCGCAGGATCGGCAAGCCCTCCTGGACCAGTTGGTGTGCCGTCGCATAGTCCTCCTGAAGGAAGGCCAGGTATCCTTGTGCAAGCAACGTAAGAGCGACATTGCGCTGATCCCCAAGCGTCCGAAAGAGCGCCAGGCCTTCCTCACAGAAGGCGTGCGCGGCGCGATAGTCTTGCTGGAAACCACAAAGCCGTGCGAGGGAGAAGAGCGTGTCGGCCAGCTGCCACTGGTCGTCTCGGTCCCGCAGGAGGGCCAGGCTCTCCTCGTACAGCAGACGGGCCTGGCCAAAGGCATGCTTGGACCGGGCAATCAAGGCCAGGCCGCTGAGCGCCGAAGCGATTCCCCGCCGATCTCCCAGTGCGCGGAACACGCTCAGGCTCTCTTCGCAGTACCGGCTCGCTCGCTGATCGTCCCCCTGGTAGTGCGCCAGGACGCCAGCGCCACCCAGGGCTTTTGCCCGCACTGCGCGAGCGAGGGGAGCATCCCTCTCCACAGCAGGGGCCGCGAGCGCCTGCTCGAGCCAGCGATGCCCTTCGCTGAGATAGCCACGCATCCACCAGAAACGCCACAGTGCTGCCGCCAGCCGCAAAGCGGAAAGCCGGTCCTTGCGCTCAAGCGACCAGATGAGCGCCGCCCGCAGATTCTCGTGGTCCTGTTCCAATCGCTTGAGCCACCTGCCCTGCTCCGCGCTGAGGAGGTGTGGTTCTGCTGCTTCCGCCAGGGCCAGATAGTAGCCGACATGGGCAGCTGTGATACTGGCGGTCTCCCCACTCACATCCAGGCAGGCCAGGCCGTACTCACGAATGGTCTCCAGCATCACAAAGCGCGGCTCCTCTCCGGCGTGCTCCACCTGGGACAGCAAGCTGTTGTCGAGGAGGGAGGCCAGGCCGTCCAGCACGTTCATCCTCACATCGCCCGCCACGGTGCAGACCGCCTCTGCTGCCGCAAGCTGGCAGCCGCCCGCAAAGACGGAGAGGCGACGGAACAGGCGCTGCTCATCAGGGGTCAGGAGGTCGTAACTCCATTGGAGGGTGTTCCTGAGCGTCTGCTGCCGGGCAGGAAGATCGCGTGGGCCGCCGACGAGCACAGCGAGCCGGTGTTGCAACCGGGCCAACAGTGCCTCTGGTGGCAGCAGCTTGCTGCGAGCTGCCGCCAGTTCGATGGTCAGTGGCAGCCCGTCCAGCCGCGTGCAGATGGCAGCAATGACGGCGGCATTTGCATCGCTGAGCGAGAAGCCGGGCTTGATGGCCGAGGCACGCTGCACAAAGAGCGTCACTGCTGCAGACTGCACTATTGCATGAGCATCTGGCCGTTCCTGCAGACCGGGCAGGGCCAGCGGTGCGACGGGAAATTCGTATTCCCCGTGCAGGCGCAGGCTCGTTCGGCTGGTCACGAGAGCCTTCACGGCGGGACAGGCGAGCAGCAGTTTGCCCACGAGAGGCGCGGCGCTGACGACCTGCTCGAAGTTGTCGAGCAGTAGCAGCAGGTGTTTCCCGTGCAAGAAGAGTTCCAGGTGTTCCAGCAGCGGGGCCTGTTCGGGTTCTGGCAGGCCAAGCGCCTGGGCGAGAGTGGAAGACACCAGGTCAGGATCACTGATCGAGGCCAGCGAGACAAAGCAGACCCCATCGGCAAACGTGCCTTGCAGGTGGGACGCGACCTGGACAGCCAGGCGTGTCTTGCCGACACCACCTGGCCCCGTGAGCGTCACGAGGCGTACCTCCTGACGCGCGAGCAGGGCAGAGATGGCCTGCACCTCCTGCTCGCGCCCCAGCAGCGAGGTCAGGTAGGTTGGGAGAGCAGCGCGTGTCCGCGAGAAAGCTCCTCTAGGAAATGGAGGAGGAAGCTCGGCTGCTTGTTCTGATGTGGGGGTTGCCTCTGGGTAGAGAGGGTCGTGTGAGGAGCGAGCAGCAATGGTGGCTGCTACCTGGTTCAGACGCACGAGCGTCAGTTCCTCGGTCTTCCCCAGATAGGCCTTGCGTAAGCTGCCCTCCTGTTTGCGGTAGGCATACCAATACCAGCCCTGACGTTTGCGTTCGCGTCGCATGGTGAAGGTGCCCAGAGCATGCCGAAAGGCAAAGGACTGATTCTGCTCAGCAGCCAGCCAGTGGTACCAGGCCTCCGACTCGACGGCAATTGAGGTCGGTTGCCCTTCCCCTTCATCCGGCAAGAGCAAGTGGTTCTCGGAGACGACTGGAAGACGGTGCCCTGCCATGATGTCACCATCCTGGTGCTAGTAACGCATAACATACGTTGGGTAACGTGCGATACGCAAGAGTTACCTACCGCATAGTATACCATGTGATGGGTAACCTATCGATACCCGCACAGTGGACAACTTTTTCCTCTGCTATTATTCCTTCTTCGCGTTGTTGTCTGCCGTGATCAGCAACTGGATTGCTTCCTGGATGGTTTGTGTAGTACTCATTTTGACGATAAGTTGGCGCAAGAGGGTCAAGTCTTCCATCCCTTCAACCTGTTTCTGAGCAAAGGCAACTACCTCTGGAAAATGCTCCTGCACTACATCGACCAATGTCTGACGGAGTGCTTCAATTCCCTCCTCGCACCCCTGCTTTACAAGTTTCTGGTACGTTGGTGTCTGCGCGAATACATCGTTGTGCATGGCAAAGATCCTTTCAATCCATTCCTGTATCCTCCCATGCCATATAATACACTAAGTGTAGCATAGCAGCCTGCTGCTCACAAGGCACTCCTGCACTTTTTTCAAACGACCTTAGAGGTTCTAAACACCGGCATGCAGAGTAACATCATCGATATACGCTTGATAGAGGCCCTGGTCGCCCAGGTTTTTCCTTGCACCGTTCACTCGCGCGTGGAACGGGCGGAAGAAGGCGTTTCCACCTACGTCTACAGGTTATATCGCGGGAACGAGGTCTTTTACCTGCGCGTCTTGCCCGAGGTGAACGCGAGCTTCGCGCCGGAGGTGTACGTGCATGAAATGCTGCGCGCGAAGGACGTTAAAGTTCCCGAGGTGGTGTACTTCGAGCACTATAACGAGGTTGTGCAAAGGTCCGTGATGGTAACAACCGCAATCAAAGGAAAACATATCGGCCACTACCACGTGAACGAGGTTCCCAGGAGCACCCTCGTTGAAGCTGGCCGGGACCTGGCGGTCATCAACAGTGTACCGGTACGGCATTTTGGCTGGATCAAACGCGATAGCAGTAAGGTCACTGCCCTGGAGGCGGAATTACCTACTTATAGAGCCTTCGTCTTTGAGCAACTGGAGGAAGACCTCGCGTTTTTAGGTAGGCTTGTTTTGAGCACGGGAGAGATCAAGGCAATCAGGGAGATCATCGATCGCTGCTATGCCTGGCTAGACGTGGAAAAGGCGTGGCTTGCGCACGGCGATTTCGACGCGACGCACATCTACCAGGAACACGGCCGCTACACAGGCATCATCGACTTCGGAGAGATCAGGGGCGGCGACCCATAGGCGCGAACTTAAGCAAATAGGAAGGAAGGAGAAGGAAAGAGAAGACATCAGCTTTCTCTGGTACAGTACAGGAAATCAGATCAAGATCTGTACCTGCCAAGGAGAAAACCAATGTC
>Ga0137390_10004906_pt1 | contig 11200 bp, 9 predicted proteins | sample 15con2h24AmetaG_FD_104937 | JGI IMG/M metagenome (GOLD analysis project Ga0137390, IMG submission 104937) | Vadose zone soil microbial communities from Angelo Coast Range Reserve, California, USA - 15con2h2.4A metaG | ecosystem: Environmental > Terrestrial > Soil > Vadose zone > Saprolite... | reverse complement strand
GTCGCTGCGCCCTCGACCAAGCCTCTCGAAGTTCTTTTTTTAGCGGCTGGTGTGGTTGGTGACCGAAAGTACTGAGCTGAAGTATGCCGGGTGATGCGGCGCCAGGTGGTGTGGTCCGAGTCGTATTGTTCTTCACTACGTACGCAAAAGGGGTGAAGAAAACCGCAGGTCCAGGATCCCCGCTATAGAAAACGGCGACTTGGACTTGTTGAAAGAAATCTGAGTCAGGTTCTGCGGGCTTGCGAACGTACCAGGTGTGTCGATCGTGGGGCCTTAAGGCATAGTCAAGGCCAGCGTCGTCAGCGAATTCCTTGACAGCCTTATCGATGTCAGCGGCAAGCGGCCACACGTCGATAGGACCGCTGAAAGCGGGTGAGGATGAACTCATGGCTCTCTTATTGTAAGCCACTTTGCTTCGTTTTTGGAAATAGAGATCGCGACCGTCGTCCTAACCTCAGTCCCCCACCATGGCGCAGCACGTCTCCCAAGGGACCGACAAACGGCGCAGCCCTATATTCTCTCGAAAGGCCATGAGGACGAGGATCATCAGAAACTTCGAACGCGATCTCAACTGGATTCGGGATGCCGAGTGCGTCCGCTGCGGCGGCACCGGTCGCGTAGACCTCCGTGGAGAGGTAAACGTACCCGCCGCTGCCAGGACGGATTATGCCGCTGCAAATGATGTTCTGTGCTGCGCTCCTGGAGGTGTAATGATAATATGGGGTATCTTTCCAATTCTAGACAAAGCTTATGGCTCTTCGGAGCCACCGCTTTTAGAGCAAATCGGGTTTCGAGGTTGAAGGCGACAATTGAGAAGGGGGTTTAAAGCTCCGCTGGGCGATCCCGCGCTTCCCCGCCCTTGACCCGAAAGCCCCGCTGAGGTCTGGATCCGCTGTGAAATAAAAGCGCCGCGACCAAACTGTTATTGCCTGCCGTCGATCGATACTCCCCTGTATTCAAAGAGCCATTCGTTGCCGAATTTTCGCAGACGGCAATTGTAGCGTCCAACGACTGAGAGTTCGCTCTTGCCATTCCTTGTTGAGAAAACCACGAAGTAGGACTGCGCGGCAGCACGCGCGCCGTCAAGTTGGACACCGAGGTTGCTGAAGACGTGGCGCATTTGGCCACCTTCCGCGCGGCTGCGCCCAACCCGCACGAACTCACGCTGGCCCTCGCGGCCGGCGAACCTACCGCCGAGTACGGGAGTTTCTAGCACGCCATCCTCGGTGAAACAGCCAAGTAAAGCAGGCTCGTCCCAATCGTCGACCGCTGAAGTGTAGCGCACGAACAGGTCGTGGATCTTAATGCGATCCTCTATTTCGGTCGTTTGCATCGCTATGCTCCAATCGGTAGTGGGCTGTATCAGGTATTACGTCCACCGCCGGCACGGGTCAAATCACGATTTCTCGTCCTGCTGCACGCAATTTCGTGCGAAGGCCGCTTGAACTTCCGATCGAGGTACGTAGCTTCGGTTTGACCGGCGGGTTAGTCAAACTGGCAACATCGAACAACACGCTAAGCGCCTGCCCGCAACTTCACGCTTTGCCAGATGCTGATCATCTCGTATGGCAGGGGTCTTGCTGTTATCGTTCACTTGGGTTAAGTGCTAGGGCGTTAAAGTGAATCCGATCGATTTTCCTGTTCAGATGGTGGCGGCAGTTGATACGTGGGACGACAGGCCCGGGCACCGCCCCACAGTTGGAAGTTGAACACGGCGGAGAGAGACTCTCGCCTGGCAATCCAAAGCGCGTAAATGGCGTACAAAGTTCTAGTTCTCAAAGGTGACGGCATCGGCCCTGAAGTCGTCGGCGAAGCCTTGCAAGTGCTCAAGGTAGTCACACGAGAGGCCGCCGTCGATATTGATTTTAAAGAAGGATTGGCCGGGGGCCATGCACTCGATGTCCACGGGACTCCGCTGCCCGATAATGTGCTCGCACAGGCGCGAGATTCGGATGCGATATTGCTCGGCGCGGTCGGCGGTCCTAAGTGGGACGACCCAAAAGCCGCTCAGCGTCCAGAACAGGCGTTGCTCACCTTGCGCAAGGAATTGGGACTGTTTGCCAATGTGCGGCCGGTGAAAGCCTTCAGGGAACTGGCCGCTTCGTCGCCGCTGAAACCCGAGATTATCAGCGACGTCGACCTTGTGGTTATTCGTGAGCTGACGGGTGGGATTTACTATGGCAAGCCGAGCGAGCGCCGCGAGGGCACGGAGGGCCGCGAGGCGATTGATACCTGTACTTACACCGAAGGTGAAATTACCCGTGTACTGCGCTATGCCTTCGAACTTGCTCGCGAACGTCGCCGGCGGCTGACCTCGGTAGATAAAGCCAATATTCTGGCGACCTCGCGCTTATGGCGTGAAATCGCCGCCACCCTGAGCGCCGAATTCAAGGACGTAAAATTTGACAATCAACTGGTCGATTCGATGTCGATGCATCTGATTCGACGGCCGCGCGACTTCGACGTGATCGTCACTGAGAATATGTTCGGTGATATCCTTACCGATGAGGCGTCAGTGCTGGCAGGGTCGATGGGTCTGCTGCCGTCGGCCTCGCTCGGAGAGGACCTGAACAGCGCTGGATTTCGGGTAGGATTGTACGAACCAATCCATGGCAGCGCGCCTGATATCGCCGGACGTGACGAGGCGAATCCGCTCGCGGCGATTCTCTCGGGCGCGATGCTGCTGGAACATTCGCTCGGCCTCAAAGCCGAGGCCGAGTTGATTGTGCAGGCCGTGGAGACGGTAGTGCGTGAGGGCTATCGCACTCGCGACCTTGGCGCCGGACCCGGCGCCCGCGTCATCGGCTGTAAGGCGATGGGCCGAACCGTACGCGAGCGGATCGAAAGCCTACAGCCGGGGGCATAACAAAATTGTCCAGCCGCGATGCGAGGATTGCGCTGGTTGGCGCCACCGGCGCGGTCGGCAGCCAGATCGCAGAACTGATCGGCGAGCGCGGCTTGCCGCACTCGGAGTTGAAGATATTCGCTCGCGATTCTTCGGCGCGCGTGGTCGAGGCGGGTGAACGGTCACTGCCGGTCGCGCGCTTTAACGACGTTCAAGATCTTTCGGCCTTCGACATCGCTTTTCTGGCGATTCCACGAAGCGTGGCCGCAGAAATAATCGAAGCGCAGCCGGGGCCGGTTTTGATCGACCTGAGTGCCGCGACCATTACACCCCACGATGCTGTTGCGCTGGTCGCGCCGGGGCTGACCGCGCGCGAGCGGATTGCGCAACTCGGCCAAGCCAAACTCTTCGCAGTGCCGCATCCTGCTGCCCAGCTGATTGCAACGATTCTGCAGGTCCTGAGGAGCGATAGCTTTGCCGCCGCGTCGATCATGCTCAGCGCCAGCGCGGCCGGGCATCACGGCGTCTCTGACCTGTTTCAGCAATCCGCCGACCTGCTCAACGCACAGCTTGAACTTGACGACGAACCGCAGGTTGCCTTCAACGTCTTTCCGGCGCAGGGCACGCGCGAATTAGCTCGGGCGTTCGCAGCGCAGATTGGAGTTCTCGGTGTCGATTCCAGCCAGCTCGTGCTCGACGTCGTTCGCGTGCCTGCATTTCACGGCAGTGGGGTGGCGTTGTTTCTGCCGGCGAGCGATGCGCGGCAAGAACTGGCGGAGCGGCTGCGTTCCGCTCCCGGTCTCATCCTGGTGGCGAGCGACGAGGCTGCAGGTTTCGTCGATGCAGTGGGCCACGATGGCGCGATCACGCGAATATCGTTGGACGCCGCCGGCACAGCAATATGGTGCGTGTTCGACGCCGCGCGACTGGCTGCGCTGACGGCAGTCTGGATTGCCGAGGCATTGAGCGAGAAACGACTCTCCGCTTAGGACAGGCTTGCCAACTTGTCGCTCGAGAAGTGAGATGTCAGGAGCAGTTACACTCGCGTTCCTCACTTCTCGACCCTCAGTTCTCTCTCCAGGATGCTGATCCGTATCATCGTTGAGTACGACGGTACTGGCTATTGCGGATGGCAGGTGCAGTCCGGCCAGGACTCTATCCAGGCCAGATTAGAGCGCGCACTGGAGCGAATCTTCGCGCAGCAAATTCGAGTGCATGGGGCAGGGCGGACCGACGCCGGGGTCCATGCGCGTGGGCAGGTTGCGGCGTTTCGCCTGCCGCGCCCATTCGATCCTGCTGATCTGATGCGCGCGCTTAACGCACTGCTACCACCCGCTATCACGGTGATAACTGCGGCGTGCGCGAAGGACTCGTTCGACCCGCGCCGCGATGCTCGTTCACGGCTCTACGAATATCGTGTTTTGAACCAGCGAATTCGTTCGACGTTCGAGTGCCGGTACTCCTGGCTGGTCCGTGACCCGCTGGAGCTGGCGGCGATGAATGAGGCTGCCGCGGTATTCCTCGGCGAGCATGATTTTGCGGCCATGCGCTCGCTTGGTTCCGACGAAAAAACCACCGTGCGGCGGGTTATGGCCAGCGAATGGCGCCGTGAGGGGACGCTGCTGACGTATCGGGTCGAGGCGACCGCCTTTGTACGCCACATGGTGCGCACTATGGTCGCGGCGATGGTCGATGCCGGACGCCGCGCGACCACGTCAGATCGGATAGCCCAACTGCTCGCCGGCCGTGACCGCGCGAGCGCCCCCGCTCCGGCGCCAGCCTGTGGACTCTACCTCGTCGAAGTGCGCTACTAGTCCCCCAATGCGACACCTGTGGAGACGGTTGGTGAACCATCCTTTTCGGGAAATTTACCGCTAACAGGCCGCGGAACAGAGCCTCCTGCACCCTGCTAAGAAGGTTCCAGCACCATCTGTGTCTGCGTGACAATGCCCAGCAACCTACCGTTTTCACCGGTGATGCGCGTCTGCCAGACCAATGTCCGGTGCCCGCGGTGAAGCGGAGTGCATTCGGCAAAGACCTTGGAACCCACCGGCGCCGGCGCGAAGAAATTGGTCTTTGATTCGATCGTAGTTGTCCCCTGGCTGCCGCTGAGATTGAGCAGGGTGGCATAGGCGCCGAGCGAATCGGCTAGCGCCATCATCGCGCCACCATGCAAAACCGCAGGGTTGGTGCACAACTCTTCTCGCACAATGAGTTCGGCGGTAACGCGATCGGGTGCCGCACCGGTGAGACGCAGTCCGATGAATTCAGCAAAAGGCAATTTGGTCTGCTTTAGCAGTTCGAGGCTGTCCATGAATTTCCCTCACGGGCGGCGCACCAAGGCGGTTGCATCCGACCAAGATAACATTGGGTGCGAAGACGAAAAATTGCACGCAGGCACTCCTTCATTCTCGCGCTGTTCTTAAACGCCGTCTTCGCCAGCGCTGTTCGATCCCTCTCATCATGTCAAGCCTGACCGCAAAGCCATGCTGGACGGGATTCCTGGCGCGCCATGCTCATGAAACTCGTGCCAAGCAGTGGAAAACTGCAGCGGCTGTGCAAAAATCGCTGGATCCTTGGGAAAAAATCGATTTTTTTCAGGCTCACCTGCTTGCAAAATCAGCCGCGCTCGTCCACGCTTCATCACAGGCCCGTTTTTCGGGCGCAAGGAGGAGGATGATGACGCAGACGCAGGTCGCCGCCCATCTAGCTGACAAAATGGGTATCAGCAAGAAGCAAGCGAAAACCGCTCTCGACGAGATTACTGCGCTGGTGGTGCGCGAGCTCAAACGCGAAGGATCGTTGCGCCTTGCCGGTCTCGGCATTTTCCGCAAACGGCGGACCAAGGCGCGGATGGGCCGCAACCCGGCCACGGGGGATCCGATTAAGATCCCTGCGCGCACACGTCTGCGCTTCACGCCAGCCAAGGCGCTGAAAGACTCCGTGCTGGGCGCGCGTTAACTGCGTTAGTGAATAAAGCCGGCCGCGAGACCAGCTACGATGGTTTCGCGGCCATAGCCCTTCTGCATAGCAGCGCAACGAGTTGCCGCTGCTAGCCCAGAGAAGATGCGCGAGCTTTTCTGCTCGCCCTGCCTATGATGAGCCGCGCAAGGGCGGCCAAACTCCCTGCTGAGCCGATAGCGAGCAAGGAATTGTCTCCCCACCTTTCCACAGACGATTCAATGAAAGTCTGATCGGTCTCGTCCGAACGGGGCATGCCGTTTGCTTGAGAGCGCCATGCTTACTCAAGCGGACCTCGAAATCAAAACGGACGCAATCCTCGAGACTTCGAGTGATGCCTTAGGCGCGGGCAGGGTCATGCCACTTTCGCAGGCATACATCCCGCCCGCAGGTTTCTACGATGAGATGTTCACTGCCACTGCGGCGGTTCGGCCTCATTGCGTGGGGGCCGCCCGGCGTCTATTGAGAATGACGCCTGAGCAGCTCGCAGGTTTGCGCGCCGAAGCCGAGCGGATGCTTCTGCACCAGGGCGTCACCTTCAACGTCTACAGCGAGCAAGCGGGTGTCGAGCGGATCTTTCCGTTCGATGTGATGCCCCGGATTATCGATTACGACACCTGGACCAGGCTTGAAGCGGGGTTGATTCAGCGGGTCAAGGCGCTCAATGCCTTCGTCGCCGATGTGTATCGTGAGGGTCATATCCTCAAAGATGGGCTAATACCGCGCGATTTGATTCTTGAGTCGGCTCAGTACCGGCGTGGCGCAGTCGGCCTGACCCCGCCGCTCGATGTCTTCATCATGATTGCCGGAATCGATTTGGTGCGAGGCGACGACGGGGTGTTTCGTGTGCTTGAGGACAACGTGCGCACGCCGTCGGGGGTTTCGTACGCGCTGGAGAATCGGAGGATCATGGCCCGGCTGATGCCCGAAGTACTCCGGACCAGCGGCGTGCGCCCGATCGAGAACTATGCGGCCGATTTGCTTGCCTGTCTAACCGAACTGGGCGCCGAAAGGTTGGCCGACCCAACCGTTGCATTGTTGACGCCGGGACCGTTCAATTCGGCCTTTTTTGAACATGTGTTCCTTTCTCAGCAAATGGGTATTGAGCTGGTCGAGGGCCACGATCTGGTTTGCAAAGAGCACAAGCTATGGATGAAGACGGTGTATGGCCTCAAGCGCGTGCACGTGCTCTACCGGCGTATCGACGATGACTTTCTTGATCCGGTGGTCTTCAGACCGGAATCGCAACTCGGCGTCGCCGGGCTTACAGCCGTGCTGCGAGCTGGCAATGCGATTGTTGCCAACGCCATCGGCACCGGTATTGCCGATGACAAGGCGGTCTACGCCTATACGCCCGACATGATCCGTTACTATCTTGGCGAACAGCCGCTCCTGCCGATTGTCAAGACTTTCCTGTTGCGCGACCCCGACGTGCGCGCAAAGATTCTCAGTGACCTTGATCAATATGTAATCAAACCGACTGGGGCTTCCGGCGGATATGGCGTGGTTATCGGGCCGCGGGCAACGGACCGGCAACTGGCCGAATTGCGCCAACATCTCGAACGCGATCCCGGCAACTACATTGCCCAGCTTCCCGTCAAACTATCCGTGCATCCGACGCTCGTGGAAGGAGCCGACGGCAGGCAGCTTCTCGCTCCCCGCCACATCGATCTGAGGCCATTCGTGCTGCTGGGCAGCTCACCACGGGTGTTGGCCGGAGGTCTCACTCGCGTGGCGTTACGCGAGGGTTCTCTGATTGTGAACTCATCGCAGGGCGGCGGCAGCAAGGACACCTGGGTGCTCGGAGCGCTGTGCTGAGACGGATTGCCGCCAACCTGTTCTGGCTGACGCGCTATCTTGAGCGAGCGGAATGGCGGGCCCGGCTGCTTGACGTAAACTACCGGCTGTTGGTCGAGAATCCCACCGAAACCAAGGATGAATGGTGGCCGTTGCTGGCGGTCACGGGCGAGTGGGATCTGTTTGCGGAGCATTACGCAGCCTACGACGAGCGCTCGATACTGGTGTTTTTCACCTTCGATCCCCACAATCTCTCGTCAATCGCGAGCTGTATCGAGTACGCCCGCGAGAACGGCCGCGCGGCACGCAACCGGATCTCGCCGGAAGTATGGCTCGAAATCAACACGCTCTATCTGGAAGCGAAGCGATGGACTTCCGAGCTGATGCTGTCGCGCGGCCTGGTGCCGTTCTTTGGCGACCTGCGTGAGCGCTTCTATCGGATCTCAGGCGCAATGCAGAGTACGTTGCCGCGCGATACCGCTTACGACTTTTTGAGTTTAGGCAGATGGCTCGAAGCGGCGGAAAACGTCACCCGGCTCCTGGACACCAAGTATCATTTTCTGCGGCCCGGGCCTGCTGACGAAGGCGCGCCGCTGGATCTTTCGCAGTGGGCGGCGCTGTTGCGCAGCGCCTCGGCATTGGAGGCGTTTCGCAACGCGTACGGCAATGCGATCGGGGTGGAACGGGTAGTCGAGTTCATTCTGTTCAACGCGGCTTTTCCACGCGCCGCGCGGTTTTGTTTGGAACGGCTGGAAATGGCGCTGGACCGCATTGCCAGCGCCTGCCCGACGGGGCTTCGAGCTTCGGCGGAAAATCCAGCGGCCGAAGTTCCAACCGCGTACGCCCTAAGCAGTAAGTTGCGCGCGGGAAATGCTTCGGCGGCGATGGCCGGAGGCCTGCACGAATACCTGCTTGCGGTCCAGGTGGATTGCGCTGCCATCGGCGACGAAATATTCACTACTTATTTCAAATACGAATAATCCCATGCGCTACCGCATCCGTCATGTCACCCGGTTTATCTACGAACAACCGGCCTACGAATCGCATAATGAGGTCAGGTTACAGCCGCGCGAGAGTGTGCGTCAGCGCACCCTCGGGTTTCGCCTGGAGATAACTCCCCCGGCCGCAGTTATCAATTATCGCGACGCTTTTGGGAATATCACTCATGCGGTATCGATCGATGCGCCACATGCTGAGTTGATGGTGTCTGCGGATTCACTGATCGAACGTATGCCGCGCGAGTTGGCGAACGATGACCGCTTCGAGCATTTTCTGCGCAGCGACAACCTGCGCTCGCAGGAGGAGCACGATTTCCTCAGTCCGAGCCGCTACATTCCCTTCAGTGAGCAACTTAAGAAATTCTTCTGGATGGTGCGGCCGCGGATGAACGAACCAGTGGCGGACTACACCAGGCGCGTGGTCGCCTGGGTTTGTGACCAATTCGCTTATGAACCTGGCACCACCGACGTTCATTCGGATGTCAACCAGGTGCTGAGCGCGGGAGCCGGCGTGTGCCAGGATTTCGCCCATTTGACGATCGGCGTGTTGCGCCTGGCGGGCGTGCCGGCGCGCTACGTTTCCGGTTATCTCGCGCCGCGACTCGATCGCGGCCGCCCGCTCGGCGAGCAGGCAAGTCACGCATGGCTTGAAGTGATGCTGGCGGAGGGCTGGTTCGGTTTCGATCCGACGCACGGCTCGCGGGTCGCCGACCATCATGTGCGGCTTGCGGTCGGACGTGATTACGCTGACGTGCCGCCGATCCGAGGGGTCTATCGCAGTGCGGGCAGGCAGCAAACGATGCGGGTGTCACTGGACATCACGGAGGCGGACACGGCCGACGAGGGCGCCTTCGACCACGGCGCGACTCAACAGTAAGGACCTCGCAGCTCCAGCAGCGAGGAACATCTGCACGAAGACGTGCAGATGTTGGTGTTCTGGGGATGGGATTTACTCGAGGCGCTCGAAATTGGGCATCCGATCCTGGCGGGCCATTCGTTCGGCGGAATGCCGGCGGCAGAGATATCCACCAAACCGCGGCCGGTCAGCTAGCTGGTCTGCCAGGGCGGCATTCCATGATCCGTAATCCGAAGCCGCCAAAGCCTTCATGACGCCACTGGCGGCTCTGTCAGTTATCACTGCTTATTGTACAACGCGAATGCTGTAAGTTGAGGCGCCCGGCGTCAGTGAGCCGCCACTGGTGTTGCAGACGCGGACCGCGCAGGTGCCTGAGCCGATGATGCCCATCCATGAAACTCCGGTTCCCGGATCAGAGGACGGCGCGACACCACAGACCATCGAGGTCGCCGCGCCCGCGACACTCTCGTGGCGCTCTGTGTCGCACACGCCCCCGCCGTCAATGAGCCAGGCGAGAACGACGCGCTAGTTGGCGACAGCGGCATCTCGCTCGCACCGACCACATTGGTAGAGGCGGCGTTGTTGTTGCACATTTTGAGCCGGTGGGCGGTCGAGTCCGGCCAGAGGAAATCGCTGGAAGCAGCGCACCCAGGGGCTCCAACCTCGGGCATTTGAAAGATAGAGCCCTTCAGGCGTCCGGTGGTGTTCACCGTAGGCGGCGCCGTCGCGCCATCGTTGTGCGCGTTCTTATCTGTAACACCGTTGACACAATAACCAGACGAGCCGCAGTTCGTGGCGCCACCACCCTGATGGGAATCCGCGAGCAAGCAGCCGTCCGCCGCGGCACCCGGCCCGCTGAAGCTCAGGAACGGTCGCTCGCCGGTTTGCAATTCTGGCAACTTCGACACGGCGATTGGGGCTGAGGCACTTTTCTATAACACCACCGGCAGTGCAAACACTGCCGTCGGTCTTTTCGCACTTGGTTTCAATAGCGCCGGCTCGAGGAGCACAGCGATTGGCTACGGTGCTCTCGGCAACGGGGGTAATTTCAGCACGGCGACGGGAGCTGACGCCGTTGGTCAAGGCGGCGCAGCTACATCACCGCCACCGGATATGCGGCGCTCGAACACAATATGGCGGACAACAACACCGCCACCGGGGCGAGCGCACTCTGGACCAATTGGAGCGGCACCAAGAACACCGCGACCGGCGTGAATGCCCTCTTCAGCAACAACACCGGCAACTCCAACACGGCGGCCGGCATGGGTGCCCTCTTCAGCAATTCGAGCGGCAGCTACAACACGGCGACCGGAATCAATGCGCTTTACCACGATACCGCCCGCAGCAACACCGCCGACGGCGCCAACGCGCTCTATGCTAATACCAGCGGCACCTTCAACACCGCCACGGGACAGAGCTCACTGTCGCACAACACCAGCGGCTCCAACAACGTGGCCGACGGCGTCCAGGCACTGGGCGCCAACACTTCAGGTGGCAGCAACATCGGCATCGGCTATCAGGCGGGGCTCGGCCTCACCACCGGCAGCAACAACATCGACCTCGGCAATCCAGGTGTTGCGGGCGAGGGCGCCACTATCCGCATCGGCGACAACAAAGTGCAGAGTGCGGCCTATCTGGCGGGGGCAGCGGCGCGGCGCTCAGTGGCGGTACCGAGGTCGTGGTCAGCAGCAGCGGGCAACTCGGCGTGCTGGCGTCGTCGGCGCGCTTCAAGCGCGACATCCG
>Ga0137390_10004905_pt1 | contig 11201 bp, 8 predicted proteins | sample 15con2h24AmetaG_FD_104937 | JGI IMG/M metagenome (GOLD analysis project Ga0137390, IMG submission 104937) | Vadose zone soil microbial communities from Angelo Coast Range Reserve, California, USA - 15con2h2.4A metaG | ecosystem: Environmental > Terrestrial > Soil > Vadose zone > Saprolite... | reverse complement strand
TGTTGAGACCGTTGCCGACCACGAGAAAATCAATGATCCGGCTCTCGTGGAAAAGGACTACTGGATCATGCACGCCGTCTTTGGGCTCAAACAGCTTGGCCTGACGTTTGAGCTTAAAGGCGGCACTTCGCTTTCCAAGGGCTTTGGGGTCATTCATCGTTTTTCCGAAGACATCGACACCTTTGACGGACTACAGGTCGATACAAATCCAAATCACGAGAAGCCACAGCACGTCGAATTCAGACGACAGTTTTTTTAACAAGCTGCGCGAGAAGATCAAGATCCCAGGAATCACGGCGGTCGAGAGGGACACGACGTATGACGACGAGACGTTGCGAAATGCCGGCCTCAGGCTACGCTACGAGACCCACTTTGGGTCGATCCCCGGTCTTAAGGATGGGATTCTCCTAGAAGTCGGATTTGATCAGACGGCTCCCAACCGCGCCGTTCCAATCTCTTCTTGGGTCGTCCAATTCGCCGATTCCAAGAGACTCCAATATGCGGACAACCTAGCCCTCGACATCCCCTGCTATAACCCCGAATACACGTTTGTCGAAAAAGTCCAGGCCGTCGTCAGAAAATACGACCAGTTCAAAGGCACGGGGAAAGTCCCAACGAATTTCCTTAGACACTACTACGACATCCATCAACTTCTCGACGTGGAAGCCGTTCAGAACTTTATTGGAACCCCGGAATACTTGGAGCACAAGAAGAAGCGTTTCAAGTCCTTGGACCAAGACGTTGCAAAGAGCGGAGCTTTCACGATTGAAGACGAGAACATTCGCAAGCAATTCGAAGCGGAATATTCGAAAACCGCACCGCTCTACTATCGCGGCCAAATTCCTTTGGGCCAAATCCTCACCCGAATTCAGCGAGACCTGCAACGCCTTTAACTTCTCTTTGGATTTTGAACCTGCTGGGTAATCGGCTGGTGTTTGCTGTCTCCAGCGAGATAGGATCCTGCGTTCACTTCCGAATTACAAGCGAGGGGTCAGCCGAGAGCGCGTCGCAGGTCATCAGCAATACTACGATGCAGAGGGACTGAGACACTCGTTGCACCACTCGCATACCATTCATCGAATTACTCAATTTTGCTGCTCCTTCTCCTCGGTTCGACCGTCTAGTCTCCGACATGGCTGGCTCCTCATGATTGCCTCCATTCGTCATGTTGTTGTTTGCTCTGCCTCGGAGGCCGGCTCTCGGTCCGCTGCGGTTTCCCATTTAATCCACCTGAGATCGAGTACAAAGATCGAATAAAAGACCGGGACCAAGAGCAACGTAATGAAGGTAGCGACCGCGAGTCCGCCGATCTGGGCATAGCACAGAGGTTTCCAGAGCGGGCCACCTTCGAGCGCGAGAGGAAATAACGCAAGGATCGTTGCGCCCACAGTGATCATCACGGGTCGAATACGCTCAATCCCGGCATCCGGAAGAGCGCGCTCCAGCGGTTCGCCCTTTTCGTGCATCTCCTCAATGAAGTCGAACAGCACGATGACGTGGCTTACAATGACTCCGATGAGGCTGGCTACTCCAAGAAATGCCATGAAGCCAAAAGGGATACCCATGATTGCCAGAGCGATCAATGCTCCAATCGCTCCATAGGGAGCGGCCGCGAAAACCAGCAACGGCTTGATGGCATTATTGAACTGAACGAGTAACGCTAAGTAGATGCCGACCAGAGAAATCAGAAGAACGACGGCGAGATTCGTGAATCCCTCGACCTGTTTTGCCTTCTCCCCGCCGATCTGCAATTGATAGCCCGGCGGCAGACTGTTCTTGAGCGCATTCAGTTTCCGTTCGATCGGAGCGAGTACCTGCGACGCCAGAACGCCGGGTGCTGGAAAGCACAAGATGGACAAGGTGCGAAAATGCTCGCGACGCCGAATCCGTGCTGTCTCAAGAATGTCTTTCAAAGTCGCCACCGAAAGCAGCGGGACTTTGACGTTCTCTTGCGATGAGTTCACGTAGAGATTTTCGATCTGCGAAAGCCGCGCGCGATCCTGTGGCCGGAGGCGGACCACAATCGGGATATTCTTATTTCCCTCTTTATAAATGCCTACCGGATCCCCACTGATGGCAGCAGCCGTGGAGGTTGCGACATCGGCGTTCGTAATTCCCACGAGGTTTGCGCGATCCGGATCAATCTCGATCTTCATCTGCGGGCTATCGGGACTCCAATCGTCTCTCAACACGGCAATTCCTGGCGATTGGCGAACGATATCCATGGCCTGCGACGCGATGGTCCGAAGGGATCGGATATCCTCGGCCTCCGTTCGCGGGTCGGTATCCGCTTGGCCTGAAATCAGAACCTCAACCGGAGTTTCGACAGGATTCGTTTGCAGCTGTCGCACCGTAATCCATGCTCCCGGGACCTGTTTATTGAGTTCATCTTGAAGAGGTCCAATCAGTTTTGGAGTGGCCTCCTTGTCGCGCACTTGCACAATGACCTGCGCATAATTAGTCTGGGTCGCTTCGGGCGAGATGGAAAACCAGAAACGTGGGCCGCCACCGCCGATAAAACTTGTCATGGAAGTCAGGAGGTGCTCTGTTCCAGTCTCTTTTGTCACTTCTTTAGGAGCACCTTCAACAACCGTGCGTACCACCTGCTCTGCCCTCATTGCAGTATCGTTTGTCGCGCTCAGTGGCACGTCATTCGGCAACCAGATGTCGAGGTAAAACCAATATTGGACATCTTCGGGGAAAAATTGGGACTTGAGGTGTGAGGCGGCTAGGCCGCCGATCAGCAAGAATACGAATGAACCGAGCAGAACATACCACCGGCGTTGGATCGCTCGGCCCACCAGTCGGTTATAGAAACCATAAAATCCCCGTTGCCGCTTCTCCTCCAGGGTAGGTTCTTTCCTGGCCGGCACTCGCTGAATGTAGTAACCCAGCAGTGGAACAAACGTCATGGCAACCACCAATGCACAGAGCAATGCCGTTGTCATGACGATAGGGAGGCTTTTGAGGAACTCCCCAGTGTTGCCGTTGAGCAAAAGAAAAGGAAGATAAGCGATGATGTTTGTCAGTGTGGCGTAAAAGATGGCCGTCGCCAACTTCGTCGGACCCAGCCAGGCCGCTACGCGACGCGGCAGTCCTTCCGCGAGACCTCGCTTGATACCATCACCAGCTACAACGGGAACATCTACCAGCAGACCTAAGGCGATGATGAGCGTTGCCACCGAAACTTGCTGCAAGTCGATACCCAGCATGTACGTAACGCCGAAGGTCATGGCCAGGGTGATCGGAATTGCCAGCGCCATGATGAGCGCGAGACGCCATTCCCAAAATCCAATCAGGGACACCCCGACTACCAGGATGATCGCTTCCACCAAAGCACGCAGGAACAGATGAATGTTTTCCTTAACCTGCAGGGGCTGATCGGAGGTATGCGCGATGATGAGATCTGCCGGTAGAATCTGCTTAAGCTGTGCAAGTTTCTCATCGACCGACTGACCAAACCGTGCGATCTGCTGCTGATCGCGCATATAGATTGCCAAGGTGACTGCACGGCTACGCTGCCATGGTCCAGTTGGGTCCCGCCACATGTAGTAGTTCAGATACCTGGCAGGGCTCTGGTAGCCGGGGAAGATCTTGACCAAGTCCCGGAGATAAACCGGAGCTCCGGCCGAAGTTTTGCCTACAACAACATCCCCAATTGCGTCTCTGCTTTCAAACTGACCGGAGGGATTGATAATGATCTGTCGCTGGCCCGTCTCGAATTCGCCTCCCGGTGCAATAATGTTGCGGGCGCGCAGGACCTGTGCGAGAGCTGCCGGCTGCAGTCCGTACTCGGCTAATCGATCTTGCGAATATTCGAGGTAGACCACCTGGGGCAGCAGACCTCGCCTCTCCACCTTTGAAGTCTCTGGCGCGCCTTGCACTGTTCTCGCAATCAGATCAGAAAAATTGTCGAGATCGGCGTAGCTATACTTGTCTCCCGCGACACCAGTCAGCTTGGCGCGAACGTCACGAGGATCACGGATGATGATTGGCGTCCAGCCGTCCGGGTGCAAATCGGACCGCTGCAATTGCTTCTGAAAGAATGCTTCTACGAAGCGATTGATGCTCGTGTCATCTTTATTCGAAACACCATCCACGGCGATAAAGCCACTCCCTGGAATTACCTGTGGCGCGCGCAGGATTCCCTCTTCTTGTGTTTGCTGTTCAAAGAGCTGTACCGCGTCGAGCATAGTCGCTGGGGCGATGGACCGAGGGAATGAATAAACGATCGCCACCGCCACGTCGTGTGTGTATTTCCTCTTAGCCCGAGCAGATTGGAGTGCGGACTGGATCGCTTGCGCGCGAATATTGATTTCTACCGGGTCTGCCTTTGGACTGGCTATGGTCAGCATGAGTGCAGCAGTATCCCCAAAATCGCTCTGGAACGAGATCGGGCCCGCACCTTGCGGCAGTTGATTGTTGAGCGCGTTTAGCTTGAGATTGATGTCGCTGAATTGCCTTTTGACGTCCGACACATTCTCGGCAAGCTGGACGTATACGTAAGCGGCGCCGGGGAGAGAGACCGAGCGAACTCCGTAGTCTGAAGCTGTGCCGGGATGAATCGTCTTGTTCTCGGCAACGGCATCCTCGATTGGACGAGTGACAAACTGCTCGACTTGCCGCGCTGTGGCGCCAGGCCAGGGACAGAAGGCCACCGCGACCCGGACTGGAATGTCGGGGTCCTTCCGTTGCGGCATGCTGTGGTAGCCAAACCAACCCCAAACGAGGACACCGATGAGCAGCACCCACGAGACTTGTGGATGCTCCACAAAGAACCTGGGGAGGTTGTGGGTTTTCTCGATTCGATCCTGGTCGCTTTGGTATGCCATGGATTCGTCTGCTTAAGGAATCACCTGGATTGGATCGCCATCTTTCAAAAGTTGAGCGCCCACGGAGACAACTCGCTCTCCGGGTTGGACTCCCTCAACGGCAACTGAACTCTCATGGGTCGTCCCCAACTGAACTTTGCGCAAGTTTGCAACCAGCGTACCCGCGCGCTCTTCGGCTACCATCACCGCAAAGTTCCCGGGTTCCGAAGGGAACGGTACAACGGCGCTGAGTGGGATCGAGATGGACGAATGTGGAACTTCACCCAGACCGATTGAAGCGATCATGCCTGGCTTTAAATGACGGTCGCGATTGTTTACGGTCACTTCAACGGCGAAGACTCGATTGCGCGTATCGGCGGCTGGGGAGATGCTAGTGACCCGCCCCTTCACAGGAGCGGCATCATTCTCTGTCTTAATCGTCAGTTCTTGTCCCAAACGTACTCGACTGAGAACATAGTCCGGGGCACCAAAGGTTACCTTTACGCGACCGATATCAGCGATCGTAAAAGCATTCGTGGACGGAGACACCAGGCTCCCTAAATCAATATTGCGGCCCAGAATGTACCCGGAGAAAGGAGCCTTCAGGTCTGCGTCCCCAAGAAGCAACTCGGCCTGACGGGACGCCGCCTTTGCATTCTCCATTGCAGCTTGAGTTGCATTAAAGGTTGCCTGAGATTGGTCGTAGTCTGGCTTGGTGAGGCTTTGAGTCGAATAGAGAACCTTCGCGCGCTGGAAGTCCTGATCGGCTTTGGTGTGTTGCGCGGTAGTTTGATCGAGTTGGGCTTGCGCCTGCGCCATTTGATTCTGCAGGTCTTCCCGGCGAATGTGTGCAAGGGTGAGGCCCTGTTCTACGTAATCTCCGGTTCCGGTGTTGCGAGTTCGCCCATCCGCACCTCGCACCTGCCTTACATTCGTCACATAGCCGGAAGATCGAAACATGAGATCTACCTGCGCGTAAGGAAGAATGGACGCTGAATAGCGCAGTGTCTCTGCGCTCGGCTGGGGTGCCGCTACGGTCGCGAGCCGGACGGCCCTGGCAGGCTGCAAGGGTGTCTGCGATTGGCGATTGCATCCGCCCAGAACTCCCATCACCGATAGAAAGACGAGGACGAGGGGCGTGTTCAGTCTGTGACGCGGGATCGTGAAAGGCTTCACGGCTCTACTCCTCACCGAGCGATTTCTGGAAATCAGCGCGCGCGCTCCAATAGGCGAGAACCGCCTGATGGTATTGGCCCTCCGCGTCTGCCAGGGAAGCCTGCTGCTTTAGCAAGTCGCTGAGCAGGATCGCTTGCTGGGAATATGCTTCCTTTTGGTTCCGCATCTTCTCGGTCTCGGCATCACGGATTGCCTCTGTGACCGTAAGATGCGCACGCGCTTCTCGCAGATGTCGAAAGTTTGAATTCACTTCAAGCAGAATCTGTTCGCGTGTGTCTTCGACCGAGAGTTCCGCCTGCTGCTCTGCAAGGGCGGCTTGTCGAACCTTGTGGCGCTTCTCTCCCCAATCCCAGGGCTGCCAGGTAAGCAGGGCGCCAATGGAGCCTATGTTTTGCGGCAGAAAATTGATATTTGCCGGACTGAAGTAGCTCGCCTGAATAGCGATATCCGGGATGTAATGCGACTTCTCGCTCTTGGTCGAAAGCGCAGCCTGACGCACGCGATTCGCCGTCAATTTCATTTCTGGACGATGTTCGAGTGCCATCGCTCTGGCCGCAGAAAGATCCTCTTGCTCGGGGAACATCGCTGGAACGGGTTCGACCGAAAACTCCGTCTGCACGCTGCGACCTAAGATATGATTCAGGGCCTCTTTGCTATCCGCAAGCTTGTCTTCGATCGTGGTCAGCTGATAGGTCGCCTTGGCTAGTTCGGCTTTGACACTCAATCTGTCGGCTTCGAGCACCGCGTGCTGGCTGAAGCGTCGATCCGTGAGTTGCAGCAGTTCCTCCAGATACTTCACCACCGATTGTTGGGATTCATACTGGATCTGCAACTGGAGAACTTGATAGTACGATTGGCGAACGTCGTCCGTTAGCTTCTGTTCGCGTTGGTCAAACGACAACTGCGCCGCATCGGCCTTGAGCCGCTGGCCCGCGATGGATAGATGAATGCGAATCAGTTGTGTCAGCGGCTGGGTGGCAGTGACCGAGGCAATCGCTATTGGACGAGCAGGCGTGTGAAGATTGGTGTTAGACCCCGGGATCGGCCCTGTTCCCGGGAACGTACCGAACTGCCCTTTGTTGATTGTGAAATCGAGCGGCGCAAGCAACTGGGCCGCAAGCACGGAGGTGTCAAACCGAGGATACAAATGCGCCTTGGCCTCGCCCAATGCTTCGCGTTGCTTGCCTACGTCAAATCCGAACTGCTTGAGGTCTCGATTGTTTGAACGCGCCAGCAGGAGCGCTTCCTCGAGCGTGAGTACCGTTGCCCCGTTCGTTTGCGCCACTGCAAACTGGAATTGGCAGAGTGCTGCAACCAATACGCAGGCCATCGTTGATAGGCGCGCATGCATCACCGCTATATTCCTTTCCGTTGCTTCACGATTGCCCTACATTGGCCCTTCTATTGGAAGACCGAAGTGTTCTCATCTTTTTTAGCCAGATGTTCTGCTAACTCCCGCCTCGTCCTCTCGTGATCCACTCCCGGATGTATGCTGGGCAATTCTTTAGCTGGATGTTGCCGGCTTCGCAGCGCTCTAGAAAACTGATAGCGTCTTGATCCACCAGGGTTAGATCTTTTAGGTCCAAGGTTATGCGGCACCCGTTCGTTTCTGAGCCAAACAGCATCTCCAGCTCGGCCAGATTTTCTGCGTCCATTCGACCGCTCACCGTAAAGATCACCTCCCCGTTCGCTGACCTTGTGATCTTGAGCATCTTGCCTCGTCGATATTTCGCTCTTCGGGATGGGTGGGTCGGACTACTCGGTCATGGCAATCACAATTCCAACCGCAAAGTGATCAATCTAGGCGCTTTAGCTGCTGACAAATGTCGAAACTTCGTCAATTGCTGAAATTCTCTACAGCAGGTTCAGGAGCGATTGTTTTTATGCGGATGGGTAGAGATGCGGCTAGCTGGCTTTCGAGGAGTTGGCAGTTTTGAAGCGATACTTGTTGATCTTTAGTGACAGGATCTTCGATTCTAAGGTTGATCGATGAAGCCCCAGCTTTGCGGCCGCCCCAGAGGGTCCGGACACTCGCCCCCCACTTTCGCGCAGGGCAGCCTCAATCATCTTTTTCTCCTGGGCAGCAAGCTTTTGGGACAGTTCTAACTGGCTTTTCGGCTCGTCTGTAAGAGGCTTCCGCGACAGCCAACTCTCATCCACGGAGAAATTCTCGGTTTCGCCCACAATCACGGAACGCTCGACGACGTTCTGCAACTCGCGGATATTACCGGGCCAGGGATACGATACAAGAAGGTCCAGCGTCTTCTTGTTTATCCCGCGGATGCTCTTTCCTGCTTTTCTCGCGAAACGATCGATGAAGTACTCGACCAGCAGGGGAATGTCTTCTTTTCTTTCCCGCAGAGGAGGAATTTCAATCGGGAAAACGTTGAGACGGTAAAACAGATCGCTGCGAAATGTCCCCTCGGCGATGGCAGCCTCTAAGTCGCGATTCGTGGCGGCGATCACCCGCGCATTAGATCGGATAGACTGATTGCCGCCCACACGCTGAAACTCCCGCTCCTGCAGAACATGCAACAGCGTAATTTGAGTTTCCGCGGGCAGCTCACCGACCTCGTCGAGGAAAATGGTGCCTTCTTCCGCAAGCTCGAACCGACCCAGCCGCCGCTGCGTTGCCCCCGTGAAAGCGCCTCTCTCATGACCGAACAACTCCGATGCAATCAAGGAAGCAGGAATTGCAGCACAATTGACGCTGACAAAAGCACGGGAGGACCGCCGCGATCTCTTGTGAATTGCGCGCGCGATCAACTCTTTGCCCGTTCCTGTTTCACCTGTGAGTAGAACGGTGGAATCCGTGGGAGCGACCTTGGATACGAGAGAAAGCACTGCTCGCAGGGCGGGAGAGATCCCTACAATCTCCTCAAACATGAGGGCCTGATCGATTTGCTCCCGGAGCGCCACGTTCTCGTCTTGAAGGCGGTCCTTAAGGCGCTTAATTTCTTCGAACGCTTTCTCCAGTTCGGCTCTAGCATCTTCGATTTGGCGATACGCGGAGGCGTTCTCTACCGCGATGGCCACCTGGCTCGCCACCTGCGTAAGAAAGCCGGTATCGAATTGACTGAAGGGGTTATCCTCGCGCCGGCCTAGCGTCAATACACCGAGGACGCCGTTCCGGCTAACAAGTGGCAGAACACAGCCGGTCTTGAGACCCTCGGCCATGGCCGGGTCATTCCTTATTCCTAAGCGAAGCAGGTCTGAGGCATTGCCCGCCCACGGTTTGCCGGTGCGGAAAACAAAACCGCCAAGCGACCCCTCTATCGGAATAAGATCCTCTCGAATGAATCCTTTGCTGTCTGGAAAATCGATCACAAACGTTTGCAATCCTTGCATCTCTGAGTCGGGGAAGCAGACACTCACCACATCGCATTGCATGACGCGCCGGACGCTAGACGAGATTGCACGCAGGAGATCGCGGAGCTGCAAATTTGAGACAACCTGATTGGTGACATCGAGGAGCAACTGCAATCGGTCTTCCGCTCGTTTGCGGTCATCAATATCGGTTGCCGATGCATACCAGCGAAGAACGTTTCCCTGTGCACCGCGCAGCGGGTTGTAACGGACGAGAAACCAACGATACTGCCCGTCATTCCGGCGTGACCGTAGTTCTAGTTCAAACGGAACACCGTGGGCAAGACCCTTTTGGCGCTCATCCCGCAATCTTTCGAAATCATCCGGATGGAAAATCATCGCAGGAAAATCGTTTGCTTTCAGTTCTTCTAAATTCCAACCGATGTATTCGAGCAGCAGCTGGTTCGCATAGAGAACTCTTCCTTCCGGATCAATGACGGTGATGAACTGAGGTATGGCATCGACGATCAGGCTTAAATTGAGTTCGCTCGCACGCAGGGCTTCCTCGACACGCTTCCTATCGTCAATATCCGTTCGCAGGGTATACCAGCGGATGATATGCCCCTCCGTGTCCCTCCAGGGGAGAGAGCGTACATGGAACCAGCGGTATACGCCATCGGCGCGACGGATGCGGTACTCAGACTCGTAGGGATGCCCGGTTTCGACCGAGCGCCCCCAGGTGTCCAGCATGCGAGGAAAGTCATCGGGATGAACAATGTTGGAGGTGGTCCAACCTTTCAATTCGTGACCCTTCAATTCTTCAAGAGTGGTGCCAAAATAATCGAGGCATTGCTGACTGACAAATTCGAACTCGCCTTCCGCCGTCGTAGTATTAACGAGCCCGGGGATGCTGTCGACGATCAGGCGAAAACCCTGTTCGCTCGCGCGCAGCGCCTCCTCGGCATGTTGTAACGCGTCGAAGTTCAATGCGTCATCCACCGCCAGCGCCACTTGGTTGGCAACGAACGAGAGAAAGTTGACTTCCTCCCTGCTATAGGCATCGGCCTCTATGCTGCCCACAGCGAGGCCCCCGAGGCGCCGATGTACTGTCGTCAAAGGAAGCACGCATACGGAACGGACCCCGCGGTTCTTCAGCATCTCGGCTACCGCTGGGAATCGAGTCTCCGCGTCTAAGGAGGGAATTATTAAGGGCTGTTGATGCTGGTAAACCCACCACGTGAAGGTTTCTTCTGGCGCGAATTGTGGAACCTGGAGGGGAACACCGGGCTCGCCGTACGACGTGAGACGTATCTGGTGCGCATTCTCGTCATAGATGCCGACGCCCATGACATAGAAGTTCACCACCGCGCGCAACTCGTGTGCGAGAAGCCTAAAGAGTTCCTCCGAAGAACGGATTGAGATCAGGGTTTGCGAAACGCGGAAGAGAGCTTCATATCGCTCAGCTGCCGCTGTCCCGGCCGCGCTTTGGTCCGTGTCGCTCATCACTATCCGGCGGCTTCGATTTGACAACATTTCACACCTATCTCAGCCCCTGGGAGTGCAAAACAACGCTCGTCAGAATTCGGGCTGTCAACAAAATACACCCGGGCGGACGCCGACGTCACTCAGCAGCAAGAAGCAGTCCACCCCCCGAACCCTTCCGCAATCCGATTCAAGTCTGGGGGACCGTCTAATCAATGATGCATCGTGGCCAGATCATCCACGATTGTCAGGGCGCCGAGAAACGGCGCCTGCGGCCCGATGACTTGCTGGCGCGCTTCGAAGAGGTGCGGCGCGCCGAACAACTGGACGAAAGCGCAGCTGAGATGCTGATGGAACAGTACATCTAGGCGTTATCGCTCCAACTACAGGGGCGACTGCATCGCGCAGCTTTTCGCAAACGCTACC
>Ga0137390_10004902_pt1 | contig 11205 bp, 9 predicted proteins | sample 15con2h24AmetaG_FD_104937 | JGI IMG/M metagenome (GOLD analysis project Ga0137390, IMG submission 104937) | Vadose zone soil microbial communities from Angelo Coast Range Reserve, California, USA - 15con2h2.4A metaG | ecosystem: Environmental > Terrestrial > Soil > Vadose zone > Saprolite... | reverse complement strand
TCTTCGAGAGCCTGGCGTATGGCAGGGAGGCCTTCGGGAGTGCCGGGGATCTTGATCATGATATTCGGGCGATCCACTGCCTTCCACAGGCGGCGAGCTTCCGAGAGCGAAGCCTTGGTATCGAAGCCAAGAAACGGTGAGACTTCCAGGCTGACGTAACCGTCGCGGCGCTTCGAGTCCGTATAGACCGGTTTGAAGATGTCGCATGCGTCCTGGACATCGCGAATCGCGATTTTTTCGAAGACCCCGTTAGCATCCAGGTTCTTCGCGTCCGGAGACGAGAGGACATCGTCGTAGAGATTGCTGCCCGTGATGGCCTTCTCGAAAATGGCAGGATTGGAAGTCATCCCGCGCAGCCCGTCGTTATCAATGTATTTCTTCAATCCGCCCCCGGTGAGCAGGTCTCTGCGAATGTAGTCCATCCAGGGCGACTGTCCGTAGGCGAGCAGCGCTTTCAGCGGATTGGTTCCTGCGCCGGTGGCGATATTGGGAATCGTCGTTGTCGTGGTCATGATGGTTCTCCTTCTGTTCCAAATATATTGTACGCCACGGCAGGGTCGGCGCGCTTTCAGGTCAAATATCAACAGTTTTTCTTACGATTTTAATCCTGCCGCAAACTTTGCTTCCAGCGCTTTCACTTTTCCAAGCCGCCGCGCGTGCCGCTCCTCGTTGGTGAACTTCGCGCCAAGATAAGCCCTCACCAGGTCTTCGGCCAGCTTCGCACCGATCACCCGCGAACCCAGCACGAGCACGTTGATATCGTCATGCTCCACGCCCTGGTGCGCCGAGTACGTGTCGTGGCACATTCCGGCGCGAATCCCAGGCAATTTATTTGCCGCCACGCTCGCGCCCACGCCGCTCCCGCAGATCAGCACGCCGCGCTCGGCCTTGCGGTCCAGCACGGCCCGGCCCACGGCTTCGGCAAAGTCCGGATAGTCAGAAGGATTTTCGTTGAACGCGCCGACATCGAGTACGTCATGCCCCAGCGACCGCAACAGATCGCCTATGGCGGCCTTCAATTGAAATCCTGCGTGGTCCGACCCAATTACCAGCTTCATTGCCGGCTCACTTTCCGAGGACTTCCCTCGCTGCCGCCACGACGTTGTCCACTCCGAAGCCGAATTTCTTCAGCAAGTCCTTCAGCGGGGCCGATGCGCCGAAACTCCGCATCCCGATCGCTTTACCCTTTGTGCCGATGTAGCGTTCCCACCCGAACACGGAAGCCATCTCCACCGAAACCCGCGCGCTTACGCTTGCAGGAAGCACGCTCTCCTTATACGCCGCGTCCTGGCGCTCGAACAGTTCCCACGATGGCATGCTTACGACTCGGACCTTGATGCCAGCCGCATTCAATTTTTCGCCGGCTTCCACGCACAGCGACACCTCGCTGCCACTAGCCATCAGGATCACATCGGGTTTCCCGCCCGGAGCGTCGGCCAAAACGTAAGCACCTTTCGCGACGCCCGAAGCCGGAGCATATTTCGTGCGGTCGAACGTGGGCATGGCCTGGCGGGTCAACACCAGCGTCGAGGGTCCATGCGTGCGTTGCAGAATCACCTTGTAGGCTTCCACGACCTCATTGGCATCTCCCGGCCGCAGAACCAGCATGTTCGGCATAGCGCGCAGCGACGCTACCTGCTCGACGGGTTGGTGAGTCGGGCCATCTTCTCCTACGCCAATCGAGTCATGCGTGAAAATATAGATCGACGGGATCTCCATCAACGCGCCGAGGCGCATGCTGGGCCGCATGTAGTCGCTGAAATTGAAAAACGTCGCGCTGAACGCCCGCAGCTTCGACAGAGTCATCCCGTTCACGATGGCGCCCATGGCGTGTTCGCGCACCCCGAAGTGCACGTTGCGCCCGCGATACTGCTGCGGATAAAACTCTCCCGCACCCTCGAACGTCAGATTCGTTTTGTTGGATTTAGCCAGGTCCGCTGAGCCGCCCATTAGCCACGGGATATTCTTCGCCAGCGCATTCAGCGTTTTTCCCGAGGATTCGCGCGTCGCCATGCCCTTGGGATCGGCAGGGAAGTTCGGCAAATCCTTGTCCCAGCCGTCCGGCAATTGCCCCGTCTGCATGCGGTTCAATTGATCGGCTTGCTGCGGAAACTGTTTTTTGTACTCCTCGAATTTTGCCTTCCACGCCGCGCGCGCTTCGGCTCCGCGTTTTCCCACCCCATTCTTGAATTGATCGTAGACGCCGTCCGGCACAAGAAACTTCGCGTCTTCGGGCCAGCCATAATTTTTCTTCACCAGTTTGACTTCCGCCTCGCCTAGCGGCTCGCCGTGCGCTTCATAGGAATCCTGCTTGTGCGGCGATCCATACCCAATGTGGCTGTCCACCACGATGAGCGTCGGCTGGTCCTTCGTTTTCAGGAAAACCTCGTACGCGCGTCCGAGCATCTCCAGGTCATTCGCGTCCGTGACGTGCGCGACGTTCCACCTGTAGCCCTTAAAACGAGTCTTCACGTCTTCGCTAAACGACCATTCCGCCGGACCGTCCAGCGTCACCCGGTTATTGTCGTAGATCCAGCACAGATTCGACAGGTTCAGGTGTCCCGCCAGGGAAGCGGCCTCGCAACACACGCCCTCCATCAAATCTCCATCCCCGCAAATCGTGTAGACGTTAAAATTGAAAATCTCGAACCCGGGACGGTTAAAATTCTCCGCCAGCCATTTGCTGGCGATCGCCATTCCCACGCTATTGCCGGCGCCTTGTCCCAACGGTCCGGTCGTTGTCTCCACTCCGGTCGTCAAATGCGACTCCGGATGTCCGGGAGTTCTGCTGTCAATTTGCCGGAAGCGCTTGATCTCTTCCATCGAGACGGCGAGATCGTTCGTAACTTCACCCTTGGAATTGACCGACCGCACTCCGCAAAGATGCAGCGTGGCGTACAGCAGCATGGAAGCGTGACCGGCGGACAGCACGAATCGATCGCGATTCGGCCAGGTGGGATCAGCGGGATCGTAGCGTAGAAAGCGCTGCCACAGAGAATAGACCACCGGCGCCAGTCCCATTGGCGCGCCGGGATGGCCCGAATTCGCTTGCTGCACCGCGTCGATCGCCAATGTCCGGATGGTGTTGATGCTCAGTTGGTCGCTGGCCTCGACCCGCTCGGGGTCACCTAGAACGAGGTTCGGTTGGCTCACATTCGCTCCTGTTGCGGGCAGGAGGCACCCGCAGTTCATGGTCAGATTTTAGATGCACCGTGCAGCCGGACGGGCGAATAGATTTTACGTCAAAATGAAATCGCCTGCTCGCCTGAACACCTCCTCCCCGAGGCCCGTATCATAGCCTCGCACAGCTCATCGGGAATCAACACTTCGCGATGCCCACGACAAGAATCTGAAATACGGTGGACAAATCAACCCCAAGAGAAACCCAATTCTTTCTTGCTGAGAACTTAGAACTGACGACTGGAAACCGACACCCTGCCGCAAACGCCGCTCTGCGATTTGATTTGAGCGCTTTCCCCGCGCATGTTACTTTTTCCTATCTGCCCTGCCCGGGTGGCGGAATGGCAGACGCTGAGGACTTAAAATCCTCCGGGGATTTTTCCTCATGTGGGTTCGACTCCCACCCCGGGCACCACTTTGCAAGGACTCAATTGATTGTTTGCGGAACCGGCAGGATCGTTTCCAGCCGCCGGTAGTCATCAGAGTGGCTACCTGTTTGAACGAGGCGATCCACGGGAAGGGTACGGGCTTCAGATTCCGAATTCACTGTCGCAAAGGATCATTTTGATATAACTTGTGTTCGCTGGCGAAAGGAGGCCCCTATGACTCCGAACCGCCTGATCTCAATCACATTTCGATGTTTGATTTCCGCACTGCTCGCCCTCTGGGTTGTTTCTCCCAACGCGCAAGCCCAGAGCGCCGCCACCGCCATCAACGGCGTTTACAACGGCACTTACACCTGTGCGCTAGGCCCGAGAACTCTGAAGCTTTCTCTGCTGGCATCGGGCAATGGATCATTGACCGGCGTGTTCACGTTCTATCTGCCGCCCACTTCCCACACCCAGGCTTTCAGCTATAGCATGAGTGGAACGCTCGACGCGGCGTCCGGAAAATTCAAGTTAGATCCGGTCAAATGGGAAGTTCCGCCGCCCGGAGGCTATGCAATGGTGGGAATGGACGGCGCGTTCGATCCCGGCACCGGACAGGTTTCGGGCAAGATTACTTACGGGAGCTGCGGCACCTTCCAGGCGACGCGGGACCAGGCCGCGTCGGCAAACATCGCCAGCGTCATCGCTCCTCAAAAAGCGGCAGGAGCCGCGCAGCCGGTTCCAAAAACTGCCGCCCCCGCGACTGCCGCGCCCGCCCCGCAGTCCCCGGCCACCTCCATCACCGGCGTCTACATCGGCACCTACACCTGCAACGGCGGCCCTTCAAAACTCAAGGTCTCTCTCATCGGCGCACCCGACGACACTTTGGCCGGATTTTTCATTATTGATCTGCCCTACGACGGTCGCCGGTTCACCTACAAGCTCACCGGAAGGGGGACACACCAGTTCTTCCTCGACAGTGTCCCCTGGGGACCCGAGCCGCCGGCCGAATATACGATGTCGCGATTGACCGGCAGATACAATCCCGGTTCCGACCTGCTCCGCGGGTACGTCACCAGTAGGTTCTGCAGTGACTTTTGGGGCGAGCGGGACAAGTCCGAGTCGCCCGAATCGATAGCCGCGGCGATGCGGACACCGCCGGTAGCGAGTCCATCCCGGCCGCCCCCCGCCGAACCCAGCGCCGCCGCGATAAAGGCCGCCCTGCCTCCGCCGGCGCCCCCCAACGGCCTCGTCCGCAAATCAAGAGCCTACTGGGACGAGTATCGGTATGACCTCACCCGGCAAGTCTTCGACGGAGGCTTCGGCAGCGACATCGATTCCGACAAGGATTTCCGGCTCCTCTTCAACACTTATGTTGAGATGTATTCGAAGCATTGCCGTGCCTATCTCCCCGCCCAGCACGTAACCATAGGGGTCACTCAGGTCATCGAGAAGACGGATCGCAACGGCAACACCACCAGGCAGCAACAAGGCCAGACCGCGATGGTCGAAGTCGATTCCCGCTTTGCCCCGTCCTATCGCGAGTTCGGCCAGGCCGTCACGACACCTGGGGAGACTCTCGCCGGAGCCCTCGCTATCTCCTCCGGCAGGGTCAGCTTTAGCGACTACTTCAGTTCAAGCGTCGAAGTTGACAAATTCTTCGCAAAGGAAGCCTGCAACAGCGCGGCCATGCACCAGCTCAACGAAAATCTCCTGCGAGCGGCGACCAAGGAGCGTTCGCTCCAACAGGCGGGTGCCACCATCCCCGGCGCAGCGGCCGAAACCGACAAGTCTCTTCCCCCGGGGCGCTTCGCGCGCTTTGTGGATGGCTGCAACGGGTTTTTTCGCGAGCCGGCGAACTCCAGGCATAGGCCTGCGAACGCTTGGTGCAGGTGTCTTAGTGAGCAGTATCGAAACGTGATGACCCCCGAGGAGGAATCCCGGTACGCCAACGATTTCCAGCGTCTCTTCCTTTGGGAGATCGCGCAGCCGCATTCAACCGACCCAGCATGGCGGCGGCTTCACCCGGCATGCGATCGATGCGCACAATAGGTTGGGGACCTTGAGTGTTGACGCGCGCCGCCAATACAGGAGCTTTTATGAACGCATTTAACAAATCTCTGGCAGCTACTTTCCTGTCTGTGGCCATGCTTTTCACAAGTGCGGCGCAGGCGATGGAAATTATACAGTTCGATCAGATGGCGGCCCAGGACCGGCAGGGTTTCCTGAATTCTCTGCCAAAAGCCGCCGAAACGGTTCTGGAGCAGGAGGGCCGCAGCGCCGATGCCTTGAAAGTCCACCAGCTTTTTAATGAAATTCGTCCCGGCGACGTGATGTCGTTTGGCGAAATAGAACTTGAAGAAAATCTGGCCAGCGCGCGCGTTCGCGATGCAGAGAAGCACGCCAAGAACCACGATGCGCCGCGGGTACAGGTTGAGGTCGCTCTGGTTGAGACTTTGAGCAAGAACGGTGTTGAAATAACGCCTGACTTTGTTAGATCCTTCATGCAGCTGACCGGCACTTTCAAGCCCAAATTCCCGCCGCAGACAAAAGACGTAAAGAAGAAAGACGACAAGAAGAAGAATTAACTCGCAAACCTGCCCGACAAAGCATGCCGGGCAGTTGACGACTTAAAATCCTCCGGGGATTTTTCCTCATGTGGGTTCGACTCCCACCCCGGGCACCATTCCCTTTTGTTTTCGTGGCCCTACGGGCCTCCTTTCGTCAGTGTGACTGAACTCGTATCCCGCGGCGTGCCAAAGTAGGCGAACATCAGCCGATCAATGTTGTCTGGCGCCCCTTGCGGTGCTTGACACGCTGCCGATAACGCCGAGTTTGATCGGAGCGCTTCTCTTTGCCGGACTTCGTTGTGCGGTATCTCTGCTGTGCCTTCCATCTCGACCATTTCCGCACCGCCTTCCGGCATTCCGCGCTGCACTGGCGCTGGTTCGACTGCCGCGGATGAAAGGACGGTCGCATTCTTTCAGCAGACAGCAACGCATCCTCGGCCGGCGGGCTGATCGCTTGCGCCGACCTTCTTGATTTTCGTGATGGCTTTTGTTAGATTTTCGGGAGGGCCCATGGGAGGTGATGACTCCCAGAAGCTCAGGCCCTGGAGGGGAACTACCGCAGCGCCTTTGACCGTGGTACAGGTAGTTCACATTCTCTGGAGCGGTGAGTGCTTAAGTAATCGCGGTGGAAACCCTCTCAAAATCGTGGCGGATTGTTTACGGGACTCCATGGCCGTTCAGGGCCTTAAGGATGATCGTCCGATAATGAGCGGCCATGACTCGCTGACCAAGCGACTCTGCCAGGTTTCACCATACGCCGCCCGCATCGAGCCGATCATCGATCTGATCCCGGAGATCATGGAGCGGAACGAGCAACTCCGCCCTTTATGGACGGGGTGGCGACAAAATGCGACGCCTGATCTGACGCCGCGGCAATATTTCACTCGGTCTGAAATTAAGGTGCTTTGCGATTTTGTGGAGTACCTGTATTTTGCCAGCGATGTCTTTGCGCGCTCAGCCCGGGGACGCTGACGATGCTTCGCGCGAAGTTCTGCGTGATCGGCACCGGCGCTGGCGGGGGCATCCTCGCCTACCGTCTGGCGAAGGTGGGTGCCGATGTGCTGGTCATCAACTCAGGCGGTATTCCAGCGCAATCCGAATTTCAAAACGAGCTGAGCCCTGAACAAAAGAGCCACTTTGAAATAGGCCCACATACCACTTTCCCGGTCAGGCCGGAAATCTCTATCGTTCATTCGCTCCTCGCGGACGCCCGTAGCCGGAGCTCCATGGAATGTCCACGGGAAGGCGGATTCCATCACTACCAAATTCACCACGTCAATGGCTTGCAGAACCTCTGGAATGGGATCTGCCTGAGGTATTCAGAGGACGACTTTGCCAACCGCCACTCCTATAGTGAGGACTGTCGGTGGCCGATTTCTCTGGGCGATCTTGCCGATCACTATTCTGAGGTCGAGCGGCTCGCATTGGTGGTTGGTGAGCGCAACGGTTTGCGTCAATTTCCGGACGGATCCTTTCTCGCGCCCCGCGGCGCCAGACAAGTTGACCGCGTTTTCATCGACAGCAACGCCGGTTCGCTCGGCCCGGATCTTTTCTTTTTGGAGAACAGGAAAGCCGTCGACTTGCGGCCGGATTCTACGCAAAAGTGCGTGGCCTGCGGCAATTGCGGGCGCGGGTGCCGTTCCGGCAGCGTCTATAAATTCTCAACGCGTCTCCTGCCGGAGATAAGTGCGCTGCCGAATTTTCGGCTGCTCGAGCACACCAGAGCCATCAAACTGACCGCCGTCGAGGGTGACAGTGGGGAGGGGTTCTCGATCTCCCATGTCGTGGCGATCGACGAACGCACCCAGCAGATCGTCGAGATTGAAGCGGACGTGGTCATCGTCTGTTCAGGCGCCATCGAATCGCCGCGGCTGCTGCTGAACTCGTTCGCCGACGACCGGAGCAAAGCCGAGCAGGTCGGCGAGTTTTTGCAGGATAGCCCGCGTGCGGTCGTCGGCACCAGTCTCTTTAGATTGTGGTTCAGGCCGGCGAACGAAGACCGCGGTTATGGCGATCACATCTTGCTGGGCGGTCAGATCAAGGATTCCCAAGGGAAACACTTTCCATTCGTGGGCCAATTCTGGTCGGATTTCATGAAGGTTCCCTATTATCTGGCCGAAATACCCCGGTTGCCCCGATTCCTGGTGGAAACGATTTCCCGGCAAGTCTTTAAGAGCACGGTGACGTTGGTGATGTTCAGCCCGGCCGTTCCGCAGCGAAAGAACAAGGTCGTTTTGGCCGATGGAGTTGATCATTTCGGACAACGTCAGGTGCGTATCGAGTACGAAACGTCAGAGATCGAGACCGACCACGGCCGGCAGCTGGCCGCGCTGGCCCGCCGAATGCTAAGGAAAGCCAGCGGTTACATCGCGGATGACGCCGGGTCTCCTCCGGGATCAGGCATTCATTACGTGGGCACCTGCCGAATGGCCGCGGACCCGAAAGGCGGCGTGGTGGACAAGGACCTGAAGTATTTCAAGAGTAAGAACCTTTATGTATGTGACGGTAGCGTGATCCCAGTTCTCAGCGAGAAGCACCCCACGCTTACAATCATGGCGCTGGCCGATCGCTTGGCGGAGCGCTTGATTAAGACTTACATCTAACGCGGTGAAATCCGAAATGTCAAGAATCGTTCTCGGCACCGATTGGATGATTGCTGTGCCGAATCATGCGTCTTGGAATATCGCTCCGACAAAGCGCGCAGAGGCCATTCTGAACGGCGCCGTTGAGATGGGCATCAACTCGTTCGATACGGCCAGGATGTACTGGAGCGAAGGGGTTGTCGGGCGCTTTGTCAGGAAGCATCCGTTGGGGCGCGGCGCTTTTCGGATCATCTCGAAGGGCGGACACCCGAGCCGTTTCACGCCGCTGACGCGGAAAAGGCTATTGCGCGAACTGGACGATTCGTTAAGAGCCCTTGGCACCGATTACATCGACCTCTATCTCTTGCACTATGATGATCCGCGAGTTCCCGCGCGGGCGATCGCCGATTGGAGCATTGAACTCTTAAGATCCGGGAAGGTCCATAATGTCGGATATTCCAACGTCTCTCTTGCCAGGCTCAAGGAGTTTCGGGCCTACTTGCGGGAGGCAAACGTCGTGCCATGGGTGAGCAATGAATTTAACGCTCTCCCGGCCAAAGATGGGGAGCGGTGGAAGGGTGCGCAGAACATTTCCCGCGACGGGACATATGTGGACTATCTTCGGGAAAACGGTCTTCCTTTCCTTGCCTACTCACCACTGGGGCGCGGCGGCCTAAAGAGATGTATTGACCGCCGCTTGGCTGAACGCAAGCCGGAGGACGAGCGAAGGATAAGTCGGCTCATATCTCTCGGCCAGAAGTATAGCGTTCCGCTGTCGGTTATCGCGCTCAATTACATATTGCAAACCGCGCCGAATTTTCACGCGGTCGTGGGAACGTCAAAACTCGATCACCTGAATGAAGACATGCGCGCCTTGACATTCCAAATGAGCGAGGGCGACCGGGACGGCTTGGCTTTCCCTTCATGCTCTTGCTGAAGCGGCGAAGGACCGGCAGCCGGTCCTTCGCCAAAATCGCATCGGCAGTAGCATAACGAAAAGGATCAACCACGCTGATGCGCTGAGGCAAGACATAGGCAGCCTCAATGTGAGATTATCCGATGGCGTCATCAACTACACACAGGGCTGTATAACTTCCTTTCAACCTTCTCGGGCACCCACTTTCTGACTCCACGCAGCGTCACGGTTCAACTTCGCTGTCAGTTCTGAAGTGCCGCCGGTGGAGCCGGGCGGAGCCATTACTGTGCAATCGCGACTTCTTCAGCGCTGGCCGCGCTTTATCCTCCGTGAACCGTCATGCGTGGAGGCCTTGGGTTTTGGGGAAGGGAAGTAAGTAGACTTGATCTGATTAACTTACACAGTTTCTTGCACACCTTCACATAAATCAGACGTTAACATACATAGAATCATATAGTTCCAGAAACTATCTAGGGACTTAAAATCCTCCGGGGATTTTTCCTCATGTGGGTTCGACTCCCACCCGGGCACCAACTCGCCTCGAAACAAGCTACTCAGGCTTCCGTTTCCAAAACCAATAGGCACGACGGTGCCGTTGAAAGCCCGACGCGCTCCACCGCATCATGTGAGCCACGAGGCGATCGCCACTTCCATTAGTGATTGTCTTGAGGACCGCGATGCGGCTAGAATCTCAGGGTCAAAGACCTTGGGTATCAACGGGGGGATTTTACAGCGCACGATGTGTGTAAGCGTTTACATTAGGCGGCTTTACTTGGATTTTGCCCCGGTTTCGTGAGTTTGCCACGAATGGATCGATAGGCTGGTCCCGAAAACCGAGAAATGTGCAGGAAGGCAAGGTCGGCTCGAGTTCGTGTTGCCCAGACAAGGGCGCTCACTGTGGAGAATCACGCGGTAAATGAAACCCAGAATTGAGAGATTGAGATGAGGGTTAAACAATGAGAGGCGGCTCCTTTCGGCTAGCGAACTTGATTCCTCTGTTCTTGCTGGTGCTGTGCTTGATTCTTGCGTTACACGGGAAATCGGCCGCGCAGGAACGCGCCCACAAGGAGCCTCCGACTCCCGGGCCCATGCTTGCTCAGGGCACGATTACTCTCGATATTCCAGAATTTACCCTCAACCTTGTTCGTTCGTCGCAGACCGTCGCCGCCCTCAAACCTAAGGTGGCTCCCGAATTCGATTTCACGCCCGGCGATCTTCTCGTCGAGCGCTCGAAGGATGGCTACTACCACTTGGGCGACCTGAACCTGCGCGTGCGAATGGGCAACTCAGGCGGCGACTGGAAAAATTATTCGACTGCCGTTGCCCGCCAACCCGTGATTACGCTGGCTCCATCCGGAGGAGCGTTGGCTGCCGCCGACCTCTCACCGACGCTCCCAGCAGACATTCCACTGCAAATCTCGCGCACCTGGGCGCTCGAGGAAGGCAAGCTTGTCCTGCGTTTCACGCTGAGGAACAAAATGTCCGAGAGGGTTCAGATCGGCGCGCTGGGCATTCCCATGATCTTTAACAACGTACTGAATGACCGCTCGTTGGAAGAAGCCCATGCCAAATGTTCTTTCTACGATCCC
>Ga0137390_10004899_pt1 | contig 11207 bp, 7 predicted proteins | sample 15con2h24AmetaG_FD_104937 | JGI IMG/M metagenome (GOLD analysis project Ga0137390, IMG submission 104937) | Vadose zone soil microbial communities from Angelo Coast Range Reserve, California, USA - 15con2h2.4A metaG | ecosystem: Environmental > Terrestrial > Soil > Vadose zone > Saprolite... | reverse complement strand
GCTATTACCACACCGCCGTGCGGCTGAAAACCGAGAAGGTGTTGGCCATCGGAGGTTCCACCGGCACCACCACCATTTCCTGCGAGCTCTACGATCCTTCCACGGGCACGTGGAGTAATGCGGCCAGCACCAATACCGCTCGCTATTTGAACACCACGACCCTCCTTCCGGATGGCAAGGTACTGGTCACTGGTGGCACCCCTTCTAGGGGCCCCTTAAGTTCAGCGGAACTCTACGATCCCTCTGCCAACGCATGGACCCTAACTGGGAACATGAAGACAGGGCGTTACGCTCACACGGCCACGCTTCTCACGGACGGCACCGTTCTGGTGGCGGGGGGAGAGGGGCAGGCAATTAGTTGTGGAAAGGCTTGCACTAGTTACATCCCTACTGCTAAGGCAGAGATCTACAACTTAGCCACAGGCAAATTCACCGCGACGGCAAACCTGAGCCGGGCGCAGGCGTATCACACCATGACCCTACTGCGGACAGGACGGGCATTGGCTGACGGTGGCATTGGTACTACCAGTGTCTGTTGTGTGGTCTTGAGCACCGCCGAGGTCTATACTCCGCTGACCCTCACGTTTTCTGCTTCCAGCCTAAACTTCGGTCTCCTGCAGATCGGACTCACCAGCGCTTCCCAGACGGTAACGGTAACCAACGTCAGCAGTCACTCGGCGACCTTCACCAGCATAGCCAGCAGCGGTGACTTTTCCCAGAGCAACACCTGCCCCACCACGACCACGCTCGATCCCGGACAGAATTGCACGATCACGGTCACCTTCTCGCCGACCGCGGCGGGAACCCGCACCGGAGCGGTGACCCTCAAGGACAACTGCCCAGGCAGCCCCACGCAAACCATCACGCTGAGCGGAACCGGGGAAACCGGGGCCCTGGGATTCACGCCCGCGAGCCTCAACCTTGGGAATGTGCCAGTCGGCTCGAGCAGCACACAGAGCGCGACCGTGACCAACGATGGCGCAGCGCCGGTAAACATCACTGCAATCGCCATATCCCCCTCGGGCGGAACGTTCACGCAAACCAACAACTGCCCGGCCACGCTGAATGTGCAGCAGACCTGCACGTTCCAGATCGTGTTCACGCCGCCTGATGTCTTCACTTATAACGCGACGCTATCAATCACCAACAGCGCGAACGGCCCGGCGAGTCTACCGCTATCGGGGATGGGCCTGGATGGACCGTAATCGAAACGCTAGGTTGAAAGCGCAGCCGGCTACCTGACTTTCCCTTCACCCGCGATGGCCGCGGGGCTGCAGTGCCTAGCCACCGCAGAACGATCCGTTCCCAAGGGAGTATTAAGCGACGGCCAACGATTCGCAGTCAAACATGTCTTTGAGATCATTGGCATGCTGGTCGCGCCTAGTCAGGTGCACGGTCGTTGTGCCCGACGACATGAAGCGTTTCTCAATCATCACCTGCAGTGATGCGTGATCTCCAATGGTGTGCGAAACATACGATGGCTTTGAGAATGGCGACACAGCAGTGAGCGGCACGCGCACTCCTCGATTGATCGAAGGCCGCGCAACTGCTGCGAAACGGTACCGTCGGATTGCTGGCCAGCGCCGGACACATACAAACTTTCCTCGACGTTTCTCCAGGTGCTTGTGGAGCCTAGGGCGGCATGCAAATTCAAAACAGCCCACTACCTCAAGATCGCTCAAATTGACAGATGAGGTTGCGTGGCGCATCCTGGCTGCAGGGATGTGGGGAGTCTCATTCTGGCCCATCGTCCCTATCCTTCTCCCTTTGAAGACCGGAGCAAGCCGACTTAGCAGCACCTATCGTCGAAATCTGGTTTTCGAATAAATCGGCTATTTGCTGTCTTTTTTGGCTTGGATCTTCTCCATCGCCAGCTTCTCAGCAGTTGCCAGAGCATCAGCCGCCGGCACTTTCACGTCCGGTTCCACCCCGGTTCCTTCCCAGTTCGTCTTCGTCACCGGATCGAGCGATTTCGCAAACGGCACCCCGACCATGAAATAGCCGGCAACCGTGTGCCCCGACACCGGGTGCGCGCCGCCGCCGGTCGTTTCACCAACGATCGTGGCGCGCTTCTGATTTTTCAGATCAAACGCGAACTCCTCGGCGCCTGAGAACGTCCGCTTCGAGGTCAGCACAAACACCGGCTGCTTCGTCAGCCTCGCTCCCGGCAGGTACGACAGCGTCCAGTTCTGCGTGGTTGAGTCCTCCTCCTTGCGGTTGTATATGTCGATCAGGTGCGTCGGGTCGGTTGATCGAACAGGTAGCTCGCAATCAGGGTGACCATTGCCGGTTGCCCGCCGCCGTTCTCCTGCAGATCGAAGATGATCGCATCGGCGTGCACCACAAACCCCATCGCTGCAACCACCGTCGGACCGCAGAACGAAGCATCCATGAACCCATCGAACTTTACGTAGCCAATGTTATTCGGCAGGATCTCGACCTTGTCGAACGCGCAATTGTCGTGCTCCATCTGATGGTGAAACCGCGCCTCGTCTTCTGGGGTGGGCTCGGTCAGAGGCGGCATCTTGAAGGGGCTGAAGTCCACGCGCAGATGCCGGTCGTGGCTCACCTCCTGCATGTCATTGGTCAGTCGCGCCGCAAACGCATCGCCATCTGAGATCGCATCATAGTCGCCCTTGCTCTCGTGCGCCTTCAGCGCATCGGCCATCTGTTGCGCCGCTGCGGGTTCCACGTAGTACTCCTTCAGATCGATATCCACGCCGTCGATCACTTTCTTCCGCTCGGCGGCGTCCATCGACACATTTTCCAGCACCGCTCCTGGGGGCAGCGCGCGCAGCCCAAAGGTTCCTACCGTCGGTGGCTGGCCATCCTTCACCAGAAGGTTTCCGAGCGCGGTGGTCGGCCCACCTTTCTCTTTCACCCGGAAGCGAATATGCAGCGGCTCGCTGCTCTCGATCGACAGCAGCTCGAATCCGCCCGTTTGGTTACGGAATGAGGTCATCCCATCGACGGACTGTGACTGGTCCACGGTCTTGACATACGTCTCGATCCTAGCGCGGTCGCCGCTATTGAAGGCAGCCAGCCATGCCTGGAGCGTATGTCCGGCTGGAGTATCGGGAACGGTCACCTGAGCCAGTCCACAGCCAACTGCCACGAGCAGCAACGCGAATAATCTGCAAAGCATTTTGGGGATCATGTGATCTTAGACCTCCTCTCTCATCTAAATTACTGAACAAAACAATTCGTCAGACCGCGTGCGATAAAGATATCTGAGAAGCAATTGGCCAGCCAAGTGGCTTTGCGCACGTTATAGATGCCGGAATCGAGTGCGATCAGAATGTGCTGGTTCTTCGGCCTGGCTGCCGGCAATTTTTGCCGTGCCTTTAAGGCGAGCGTGCGCCGCGCTAAACAGAATCTCTATGGCAAAGCGAAGGGACTGGTTACGAACATCCGCACGATCTACGAAATCGGCAAGCACGATGGTCATTCGTTCATTGCCATGGAGTTTCTGGATGGCATGACCCTGAAGCATCGAATCGCTGGTCGTCCGATGGACACTGAGTTAGTTCTTTCTCTTGCCATCGAAATTGCCGATGCCTTCGATGCTGCTCACGCCGAAGGGATTGTTCAACACGACATCGAGCCCGCTAACGTAAGCCCGCTAACGTCTTTGTCACCAAGCGCGGACATACCAAGATTCTTGATTTCGGTTTGGCTGAGGTCACACTCATCCTGAACAGGACGAACAGGTGTACTGTGACGGGTTTACGCGGTTCGCAGGAAGCTCTTGACTTTACCGAAGGCGTGGGGAGCGAGCGAAAACTAAGGTAGCGCCGAGACCCGCGGTATTGTATACTTCGTCAACCGAGCGACAGGGTCCGCCAGTTATATTTGGTCCCAGGGCAGGTCATGCTGGTGCGCTTTCTGTCGACGTTCCCCCCTTTCTTATTGCGGAGACCGCGCCATGGAAGAAGGCTATCTGCGCCGTCCCAATGACGGGCCGAAGGTGGAGGGTACGGCTGCGTTAAAATTCCCTTCGGACTCTGGCTCCTCCCCAGCACCAGACACTTATCCTTCGGGACTGGCTCCGACTCTGGTGGATCTCGGCTCGGATGCTCCTACGATTGCAGAAGGAACATCCGCGGCCAGTGGGCGAATAAGTCCCTCTTCCGGCTCGAGCCACCAAATTCTCTTGCGGCCGGGCGCCGTACTCGGGCGGCGATATGAAATCCTGCAGCTTCTTGGTGAGGGAGGTATGGGTTCGGTTTACCGTGCGCGGGACCGCGAAGTGAATCGCATCGTCGCGCTGAAAGTGATCCGCCCGGAACTGACTGGGAATGTCGCCATTCTCGACCGCTTCAAGCAGGAGCTGGTGCTTTCTCACCAGGTAACCCACAAAAATGTCATCCGCATCTACGACCTGGGCGATGCCGATGGTCTGAAGTTCATCACCATGGAGTTCGTCGAAGGCCAGAATCTGCGCACTCTGATCCACGAAAAGAAGAAGTTTTCTCCGGAAGAAGCGGTGGAGATCACGCAACAAATCTGCCGGGCTCTGGAAGCTACACACAGCGTGGGAGTGATCCACCGGGACTTAAAGCCGCAGAACATCATGCGCGATAAGAGCGGCCGGATCCTGTTGATGGATTTTGGTCTGGCCCGCACGCTCGAAGGCGACGGCATGACCCAAACCGGAGCTCTGGTTGGGACCATGGAATATATGTCGCCGGAGCAAGCGCTGGGGAAGGCGCTCGACCCCCGATCCGATCTTTTCACGGTGGGTTTAATTCTTTACGAACTGCTTACCGGGAAAATGCCGTTCCAGGCGGAGAGTGCCCTGGCCAGCCTGATCAAGCGCACGCAGGAACGAGCCATCCCGGTTACCGAGCATGACGTAACGATTCCGCGGCCGCTGACCAACATCGTGAGCAAATGCCTGGAACGCGATCCCGCGCTGCGCTATGCGAGCACTGTCGAGATGCTGCGGGATCTTGATGCCTGGCAAGACAAAGGTGCAGCCGCAACCCTGAGTTTTTACGCCTCGGTGAAACCTTGGGGACAGTCGCTGCCTTGGCCCGTGTTAACCGTCATGGCTACGGTTCTTGCTTTGGTAACTGTTGGCTATGTGTTTCGCGGCCCCTTGCTATCGCCGCTGGCAAAAAAAGCCACCACAGGCCCCGTTCTATCACTCGCGGTTGTCCCGTTTCAAAACAAGTCGGGCGACCAATCCTGGGACTGGCTTGGGCCTAGTCTCGCTGACATGTTGAGCACGGACGTTGGGCAATCCGCGCACCTGCGGGCTGTCTCTTCCGACCGTGTGCAGCAGGTTTTTCATGATTTACGGATCGCTCCCAACGCCATCGTCGATTCGTCGAGCCTCGGCCGTATCGCCGAATTCACCAACGCCGACACTCTGGTTTGGGGACAATACACCAAACTCGGAGACCAAATTCGCATTGACGCAACGCTCCAGGATCGCAAGCACAATCGTACGATCCAAGTGAAGTCGGAGGCGACCAGCCAAAAAGACCTGTCGGCAGCCGTGGATCGGTTGGCGGAAATGATCCGCCAAAACCTGGCGCTGCCTTCGGATCTGGTGAAAGAACTTCAGGCACAATCTTTCAAGCCGATCTCGACTTCAGTGGACGCCCTTCGGGATTACAACGAGGGGCTGCAGTTCTTGCGCCAGGGAAACAATCTGGAAGCCCAGAAGCGGCTTGTGGCAGCGACCCAAGAAGACCCGCAATTTGCCGTCGCTTATTCGCGTCTAGGCGAAGCGTATTCCGCCTTGGGATACGACGCGGAGGCAGAGCGCTCTTCACGCCGCGCGGTGGAACTGAGCAAGAGTCTTCCGTTGGCACAGAAGTACTTCATTGAAGCCAGTCTGGCACGCGTCACGAAGGATAACCAGAAGGCGGTAGCGGCATACGAAAACCTGGCCACGAGCTTTCCCGATAACCTGGAGGTGCAATTCGCGCTGGGACGTCTTTATGAAGATACCGGCGCCCTGGACAAGGCCCGCGCCTCCTACGAGACACTGCTGGCTCGCGATCCCAAGAACGTGGACGCGCTGTTGCACATGGGATGGGTTGAAGTCAGAAGCAACAACTCTCAGGGCAGCCTTGATTACCTGAACCGTGCCCTCACACTCGCCGTGCAGCTGGGCAATGACGCGGAAAAGGCTCTGATTCTCGACGCCGTTGGAACTGCCTATCAATACATGAACAAGCGCGACGAAGCGCTCAACAATTTGCAGCAGGCGCTCCTGATCAAACGTAAGCTCGGCGACAAGGGCGGCATCGCCGAAACCCTCAATTCGATGGCGGGTGTCCAGCAAGACATCGGCAAGCCAGATCAGGCGCAAAAAAGCTACGAGGAAGCGGTCAGCCTTCGACGCGAAATTGGAGACAAGAAGGGTCTCGGCCGCAGCCTGACTGATCTCGGGCTTTTCAATGAAAGCCTTGGCCGCTACGACGAAGCGTTGGCCCTGAGCAAAGAAGGATTGGCGCCGTTGCGTGAGGTAGGCGATCGCCAGAACGAGTCGAACTGCCTGAACAACATCGGCTGGATTTACCTTGACAAAGCAGATTACGAGAACGCCATGACGTACTTTCAACAGGCGCTCGACATCCGGCAAAAAATTGGTTCGCCCGCGTTTATCGCCGACAGTTTCTACAACATAGGCGACACCTACACCCGGATGGGCCAGTACAACCAGGCCACGGATGATTTTTTGAAGGCTCTCGATCTTTGGCGCAAAGCTGGCGATAATCGTGGTGTAGCCTTTGCTTCTTATGGTTTGGGAAGGATTTTCCAGTACCAGGGTCGCTACGGTGCCGCACTGAACTCCCAGAAGGATGCGTTGAAGAGCTGGCGCGAAGTCAATGAAAGCGGATTCTGGCTACCCCAAATTCAAGCCAGTTACGGCAACACTCTTTCCCTCGTTGGTCTCGGAGCCGAGGCGCAGAGGAACTTGGACGAAGCGTTGCGCACTGCGCGCGAGATCAAAAACGACCCGCTCGTCGCGCAGATCTTGAACTTTGAAGGCGACCGGCTCTTCTATAGCGGCGATTTCAGTGCGGCCCGACTTTTGTTCGAACAGGCTTTAAAGGTCGTGTCGCACACGAGCGACCGCGAGCAGACACTGGTTACAAAATTCAACCTTGCGAAGGTTGCCGTGATGCAGGGACACTCCCGCGAACAGTTCCGCACCTTGCGGTCGCTGGCCGACGAAGCGGACCGTTCTGGCTTTAAACATCTGGCGGTGGAGTGCACTCTTTATCTGGGACAAGCGCTGATCGCGGCCAAGGAATATTCGCGTGCGCAGGAGGTATTGCAGCGCAGTCTGGCCAACGCAGAAAAAGTGGGGCTGCAAGTCTCGCTCGCCAAAGGTCATTACCTATTGGCGGAGGCGCTCCGGCTTGGCGGTACTCAGGCCGAAGCACCCCGTCACTACGCGGAAACGCGTCGCGTTCTCGATGAGGTCAGCAAAGAGGCGCACAGCGAAACCCTCCTGAAGCGCAGCGACCTTGCCAAGATGTACCAGGAATCGGCGAACCGGTAAACGCCCACGCCCGAGGCGCGAGTGCACTACATCGTCTCCACCAGCGATCGGTAGCGGGGAAAAAGCCAGGCCCATTGCGGTCTGGCTTTTTTAATTGCGGCATCCTCCCTGTTTTCTAACCGACTAGGGGCACGACTTCTTCAGAAAAAACGTCACAGGAAAGCTCTGTACGCCGGTGCTATCGAAGGTGGTGCCTTCGTAGGTCCCGGCAGTCGCTCCGTTGAGATTCCACTGGAAAGTCCAGAAATTACCTGCGGAATTGAAGCGGTACGGTCCTTTGCCGTTCGTTCCGCCAACAGGAATGAACTGCGGAGCTTGACTGGGATTCTTTTCCACGAGGGAAAGAACCGGGTGCATGCCTTGGAACTGTGTAGGGCTCAGCCCTGGACACGTGAAGATGAAGTTCAAGGTGGTACGGTTAATCTTGTAGCATCCGTTCTGCAAGGGGCTCGAGTACGTGCACTGCGCCGTGGTCTGAGGTACTGTAACCGGAACTTCATGGAGAGAGTGCACGCTGATGGTGCGTGTTCCTGGGTCGGTACCAACGAACGTCGTGTCATCGTATTGCTCGTCCACAAACACGTCCGTGCTGTTATCAACCCCGAACAAGCCAGGAGGGCCGAAACTCGTGTTCAGGATCTCGGTCGTCGGTAGGGCGAACCTTTGACCCTTGGGGATGTCTATCTTCCATACGAGCGCATTGCTAGGGGTGGTACTGCCGGTAGCCTTGCAAGGTAAGTTGCCTGCGACGAGGTCGTTGAAGCAACTGGCTATGTCCACCAGCGACGCGTACAGCGAGATGGGCGTCGAAGTCGGCAGAGCTGTACCGTACAAAGTAGACGTGATCGTGTTGTCCAGGATAGTTGCCTTAGCGGTGAAAGAGTTTGACGATTGAAGATCGTTGGAAGCCGAACTCAGCACCAGGCTTGCCAGTCCAGGCTGGTTTGCACCCTCACCACCGTAGATGAGGATGCTGTGAATGCCAACGCCGCAGCCGCCCAAAGGACAAAATGCGGCTGCGTTGGTGTCGTACGTGTTGAAGGTACCGTCTGCGAATTTGACCTTGAAAACATTCCCCGAACCCGAGTCGGCAAGCCAGAAATTAGCCAGCTTACGATTGGGGAAAGTAAGCGAAGAGCAAGTATTTCCCGTGCAGTCGGCCACCAGGGGATCGAGTGCCAGCGCTTGAAGCCCCGTTTGGCTTCCTAGGGGATATCTCGCAACCACCGAAGGCGAGGTGCTTTGGTCCTGCCATTGCAAGCCGTCAACGGTGGTGCTGAATGAGTGATTGAACGTGGGTGGAGTGGGACCGGGACCGGAGGTTCCCGCCGTCGTGACTTTCTGGAGGAAGTGACTGGTGTCGCCCGCGAGGTTGCCAACTGAATAGACGTGACTCGCCATCCAGGTTCCATTGTCTGTCCATACCACCGCGTTGTCAGGCGTTGTGCCGCCACCGTCGCTAAATGTGGGCGCCGATGCAGGACCCGAGATGCCCGCGGTCGTTACCTTTTGCAGGTGCTGGGCCGCGTCCCCAACTGTGTTGCCAAGAGCATATGGGTGGTTCGGCAGCCAGCCGCCCCCATCGGTCCATGTCACGGCGTTGTCAACCGTTATCCCGTTTAGATTGGTGTTCCAAGTCGGCGGAGAAGAACCAGAAGTGCCTCCAGTCACTGCGTTCTCAAGGTTCCCGGCTGTGTCCTGAACTGTTGAGCCTGCGGCGTAGAAAGTACCTCCCGCCCACAGGGTTGCTGTGCCGGGACCCTGATTCGACCACGTTAAGCCGTCGATCGTTGTTCCACCGGTGTCGCTAAATGTAGGCGCTGGCGCGGGGCCAGAAGTCCCCGCGGCTGTCACCCTCTGCACGTGCCCGGCCGGATCGACAGCGACTGCACCCCCAACATAAGCGAAGTTAGCCTGCCACAGCTTCTGGCCCTGGTCCGTCCATATCAGTCCATCAATAGTGGTGGAGCCGGAATCGTTCCATGGGCTCGGCTCTGTGGAGGCGGATTTTCCCGCAGTCGTTGCAATCTGTACGTGTCCAGACGGGTCGACAACGATTGACTGCGGCGCATAATCGTTTGTCGCCGCCCACAGCTTCTGCCCCTGATCGGTCCAGATCACCGCGTTGTCGCGTACCGTCCCTCCGGTCTGGCTCCAGACCGGCTCATCCGAACCGGAAGTACCAGCACTCACCACCTTCTGAATGTGCAAGAAGGCGTCCAAAATGGTCGTGTTATTCACGTCACCGGCTCCATACAGGTGGCTGGCCGCCCATACTGGTCCGGTCAGCGAGGGCGTGCTGGCGGCAGTATTCAGAAGCAGGGCGCAGGACTGAGCGCTTCCTCCGATTGTGTTGGTACACACATTAACTGCGTCGGGATCAGTTCCCGAAGGTTCAGTTTCGCCGGTGTCGATGTCAACGAATCCCTTTGCGACTACCAAAAGTGCTTCGCCGCTGGGACACCCACCCGACGGGCAGTTATCCGCCAAAGCTCCAGCAGGTACATCTTTGATGCCGTACAGAGTAACGCCTGAGCCAAAGTCGGCGAAAACGGTGCAATTACCGGTTGATAACGGCAGCGTGACCTTGCGAATCTTGCCATCGCCTGCGGTCACATAGATCGCGTCGCCGGCCGTACTCAGATCCAGACTTCCCAGATTCGTAGTCGCACAGGGGTCCGTGGATGTCGGGAATGTAAACACTTGTCCCGCAACGGCCGCGCCGTGCGCGTCCAGTTCGACTATGCTCGCCACCGGAGTACCACTGCTGCCGGCATTCCCTACGTACATGTTTCCCTTGCTGTCCACGGCGATAGCTTGGGCGTTATTGGAGTTGGCGTTGCTACTGCCGCTGAAGATCGTCGTGGTGTGGGGCACAGTAGCGCCAGTAAACGGATTTATGCTTGCAATCGAGTACTGAACTACGTTCGATTGTCCCGCTCCACCGTCGGTTACCAGCAGATGCAGGGTATTGTTAACCGCGGTGCCGTTCGTTGCGCCCGAGAGACCGTCATTAAGTGCGTTGAGAAAGTTGGGGGTTCCGGGGGCGCTACCAACAATTCTCAGGACATTGCATTTGCCGCCGCCGTAGCACACAACCACATCGCCCACCTGCCATGGGTATTGTGCCCATGCGCTGCTCGCGCACAGCAACAACAGACCCACCATCGCCGCCATACGGCTACTCTTCCAAAACTTGTCTTGCATAGAAACCCTCCCCGGATTTTGTGTTCGCTTGCCTGAGTTGGCTCCCAGAGCATGCGCCGACAGCATAAAGCACGTTGCAATTGCCGCCGCCGTCACAGACCACAACATCGCCAACCTCCCACGTATGCCCCCCGTTGTGGCCCACGTGGTACCGACGAGGCCCGAGGTTAGGAAAATGCCCAGGAATAGCATTGCCGCAATGCGGACCCTTGCTAGTTTTGCTGCTGTGCGTAAGCCTGCGGCTCTGCATAAAAACTCTCCTTTAAGTTCCATCGCTCTCGCCGAGGGTGCGAGAATTTGCAGCCATGTCGCGATCCCTCCCGGAATTTGCTTTTTGGGCTCGAATCGAAAACTGAGACTAGAGATTAGAGTCTGAAGAACGACGTTCTCAACAGGGCTCTCGGTCCTGAGGGGGAACAGGACCGGCGGCATCCTATGCGGTCCTGGAGCAATAGTCAACCGTTATCTAATGGTT
>Ga0137390_10004897_pt1 | contig 11210 bp, 8 predicted proteins | sample 15con2h24AmetaG_FD_104937 | JGI IMG/M metagenome (GOLD analysis project Ga0137390, IMG submission 104937) | Vadose zone soil microbial communities from Angelo Coast Range Reserve, California, USA - 15con2h2.4A metaG | ecosystem: Environmental > Terrestrial > Soil > Vadose zone > Saprolite... | reverse complement strand
TGGCCGTGGCGGCGCGTTCGGCGGTGACGGTGCCGGCCATGTCAGGCGTCCCTCCGCCGGACGTCGGCGACTGCCCACTGGTACGCGGTATCGGGTTTTCCCATGGGCAGCGCTACCTCCACGCTCGTGCCTTTTCCCTGCTGCGAGGCCACCCGGACCTCGCCGCCGTAATCGCTCGCGATGCGCTGGACGATGGAGAGCCCGAGGCCCGTGCCATTGGCGAATCCGCCCCGGAATGGCTGGAAGATGCCATCCATATCCTCGGGGGCGATGCCGACGCCTTCGTCGTCCACGCCGACGACCACTTCGCGGTCGCGGCCGTCTCCCACCGCCATGGACCGCGCCCGCAACCGGAGCTGGCCCCCCGCCGGCATGGCGCGCAGGCCGTTGGTGGCGAGGTTCCAGACGATCTGCCGGATCTGCGCTTCGTCCGCGCGATACACCACCGGCTCGTCGGGAACGGCCACGACGATCGAGTGCGCCCCGGTCACTTCGGCGCTGTTCTGCAGCAGGCGCGCCGTGTCGGTGAGGATCTGCCGCAGGTCGAGGTCGGCCACCGCCGTCCGCTGGGGCTTCGCGAACGACAGGAAGCTGCGGATGGTGTCGTTCAGGCGGTCCGACTCGCGCAGCACGATGTCCATCAGCTGCGACTGGTCCGGCGTCAGCGGCAGCTCGTCGCGCAGGATCTGGATCGAGCCGGCCATCGAGGCCAGCGGATTGCGAATCTCGTGCGCGATGCCGGCAGCCATCTCACCCACCGCCGCGAGCCGCTGCTGCACGCGGGCCTCGCGATCGCGCTTCTTCAGCTCGGTCACGTCCTGGAAGGTGAACAGGAAGCCGCTCTCCCCGCGCGGCGTGATCAGCGGCGCGCTGGTCATGCCCAGCTCGATCTGCCGACCGTCCCCGCGGTGATAGCCGAACTCGTGCCGCTGCGCGGCGGAGGGGACGGCGCCTGGGACGAACAGGTTCTGCAAGGCCGGGGGAAGCTGCAGGATGTCGGCGGCGCGCCGGCCGACGACGTCCGAGGACGACAGCCCCATAATCGATTCCGCGGCGCGGTTGAACGTGAGGAGCCGCCCCTCCATGTCGGAGGTCGCCAGGCCGCCGGTCAGGCTGTCGATGACGTGCTGGTTGAACGCCTGCAGGTCCTCGAGCTGCGACGACGTCCGCGCGAGCTGGGCGCCGGCGCGACGCAGCCCTTCCGCCAGATAGCCGCTCAGGCTGGCGACCGCCATGAAGCCGAAGACGTTGAGGCCGACCGTGAAAACCGCGACGCGGAGGGCCGGCAGTGCGTCGGGCGGCGCGCCGAGCGGCAGCAGCCCCGGCGCCTCGTACTGCGCCAGCACCAGCCCCGAGTACATCAGCGAGCTGAGGACGCTGACCATGAGTCCGCCCCGCCACGACTGCACCGTGCTCGCCGCGATGATCGGCAGCGTGTAGAGCGAGGCGAAATAGCTGGTGACGCCACCCGTCAGGTGCACGATTGCCGACACGATCAGCGCGTCGCACGCCACCTGCACGTCCGCCAGCCACGGACGCCGATCCACGTACGGCAGCGTCAGCGTCCAGACGACGGTCAGGCCATAGGTCAGGCCGATGAGCGCGAAGAACGGATCGACCGGGAACGACCCCGGCGACTTGAGCTGGATCAGGATCGCGGAGCCGAGCAGGAGCGTGATCACGGCGGCGCGGCCGCCGATCAGCCATAAGAGCTTCCGCCGCAGCGCCGTGGTCTGCATGCTTGACTACCTTCTGCTTTCTGTCTGCCGCGCGCTAGGTCATCTTGCTGATCAGGTCGAAGATCGGCATGTACATCGCGATGACGATGCCGCCGACGACGCCGCCGAGGACGGCGATCATGATCGGTTCCATCAGCGTCAGCAGCCCGGCGACCGCGGTGTCGACTTCCTCCTCGTAGAAGTCCGCGATCTTGGCGAGCATCGCGTCGAGCGCGCCGGTCGTTTCGCCGACGTTGATCATCTGGACGACCATCGAGGGGAACACGTTGGTCTCGCGCAGTGGCGCCGATACGGTCTCGCCGCGCTCGATGCTGGTGCGCGTCTTCTGGATCGCTTCCTCGACGACGGCGTTGCCCGCGGTCCGCGCCGTGATGTCCAGTCCGTCGAGGATCGGCACGCCCGACGACAGCAGCGTGGACAGCGTGCGGCAGAACCGCGCGACGGCGATCTTGCGCATGATCATGCCGAGGATCGGCATCTTCAGGACCAGGGAGTCGATCAGGTACCGCCCGGCGGTCGTCGCGTAATACCGCTGCAGCAGGTAGCCGATCACGCCCAGTCCGATCACGATGAACGGGCCGTACGAGACCAGGTTGTTGCTGGCGATGATCACGACGCGCGTGGGAAACGGCAGCTGGGCGCCGAGGCCGGCGAACAGCTGGGCGAACGTCGGGATGACCTTCCACAGAATCGCCGCCACGACGATCGTCGCGATCACGATGACCGCGATCGGGTAGATCATCGCCGATTTGACCTGTCCCTTCAGCTTCACGTTCTTTTCGATGTAGACCGCGAGCCGCTTGAGGATCGTGTCGAGGATGCCGCCCGCCTCGCCGGCGGCGATCATGTTGGAGTAGAGCGGGTCGAAGGCGCGCGGGTGCTTCTTCATCGCGTCAGCCAGCGCGGCGCCCGCCTCGACGTCGGTGCGCACCTGCAGGATGACGCTCGAGAAGCCCTTGTGCGGCTCCTGCTTGCCCAGGATGTCGAGGCACTGCACCAGCGGCAGGCCGGCGTCGATCATGACGGAGAACTGCCGCGTGAAGATGGCGAGGTTCTTCGACGGCGCCGCCGGCCCCTTTTTGGGCTTGACCTTGGCCGCGGCCTTCTCGGCCTTCGTCGGGTCGATACGGGTGACCTGGATCTGATCGCGGCGCAGCGCCGCGATCGCGGCATCAACGGTTTCGGCGACGTGCTCGCCGGTGACGGTCTGGCCCGTCCGCGTTCGTCCGCTGTAGGCAAACGTAGGCATGGCTGCTTGTCCCTGGCTTCTTTACCGGTTCAACGGCGGCCGGTTGGGCAGTCCCAGGCCCGGCCGGTTCATCCCCGCGCCGGCCACCACGCCGGTGCCGCGCGAGATCATTTGTTCGAGCTCATCCTTGAGCGACGACGCATTCATGGCGGCCTCGAGCGTGATCAGCCGCTTCTGGTAGAGCGTCGCCAGCGACTGGTTCATCGTCTGCATGCCGAGCTTTTCCTGGCCGGTCTGCATCGACGAATAGATCTGGTGCACCTTGTCGTCGCGGATCAGGTTCCGGATCGCCGGATTGGGCACCAGGATCTCCAGCGACACCACCCGCCCCTTGCCGTCGGCGCGCGGCAGCAGCGCCTGGCAGACGATCCCCTCGATCACGAGCGAGAGCTGCGTGCGGATCTGCCCCTGCTGGTGGGCCGGGAACACGTCGATGATGCGGTTGATCGTCTGCGCCGCGGAGTTCGTGTGCAGCGTCGCGAACGTCAAGTGGCCGGTCTCGGCGATGCGCAGCGCCGATTCGATCGTCTCCAGATCGCGCAGCTCGCCAATGAGGACGACGTCCGGGTCCTCGCGCAGCGCCGCGCGCAGCGCGTTGGCGAACCCCTGCGTGTCCTGGTGCACCTCGCGCTGGTTGACCAGGCAGCCCTTGTGCTGGTGCACGAACTCGATCGGATCCTCGATGGTGAGGATGTGCTCGTGCCGCTCGGTGTTGATCTTGTCGATCATCGCCGCCAGGGTCGTCGACTTGCCCGAGCCGGTCGGCCCGGTCACGAGGACGAGGCCGCGCGGCCGCTCCGCGAGGTTCGCGAGCACCAGCGGCAGGCCCAGTTCGTCGAAGCCCTTGATCTGCTCGGGGATGACGCGGTAGACCGCCGCGACGGCGCCCCGCTGGTTGAACACGTTGCAGCGGAACCGCGCGATGCCGCGGATGCCGAACGAGAAGTCCAGCTCCAGCGCCTCCTCGAAGCGCTTCTTCTGCGCGTCGGTGAGCACGCTGTAAGCCAGGTTCTTCGTCTCGGCCGGCCCGAGGGGCGGCAGGTCGAGTGGCCTGAGATGCCCGTGCACGCGGATCTGCGGTGGCGTGTCGGTGGTGATGTGCAGGTCCGACCCGCTGTTTTGCACGAGCGTCGCGAGAAGTTCCGGCAGTGTCGCCATCTTATTTGACCGTCTCCCGCGCCACTTCCTCGATCGTCGTGACGCCTTCCATCACCTTCTGCAATCCGCTCCGGCGGAGCGTGATCATCCCTTCGTCGACGGCCTTGCGCCGCAGCTCGAGCGCCGACGCGCCGACCAGGATCAGCTCCCGCAGCTCGTCGGTGACTTCCATCACCTCGTACAGACCGACGCGCCCCTTGTAGCCGGTGTTGTTGCAACGCTCACAGCCGGATCCCTTCTGGGGCACGACCTTGGCCGCCTCTTCGGGCGTGAAGCCGGCCTGGACGAGCGCCTGCGGGTCGTGCGGATGATCCGCCTTGCACTGCGTGCAGAGGCGCCGCACCAGCCGCTGCGCGCAGATCAGGTTCACCGAGCTCGCGACCAGGAAAGGTTCGATGCCCATGTTCATCAGACGGCTGATCGTGCTGGGCGCGTCGTTGGTGTGCAGCGTCGACAGCACGAGGTGGCCGGTCAGCGACGCCTTGACGGCGATCTCCGCCGTCTCGAAGTCGCGGATCTCGCCGACCAGGATGATGTTGGGGTCCTGACGGAGGAAGGAGCGCAGCGCCGCCGCGAAGTTGAGCCCGATGTTCTCGCGGACCTGCACCTGGTTCACGCCGACGAGGTTGAACTCGACCGGATCCTCGGCGGTCATGATGTTGGTCTCCGCCGTGTTGATCTTCGCGATCGACGAGTACAGCGTGTTGGTCTTGCCGCTGCCCGTCGGCCCCGTGACCAGCACCATGCCCCACGGCTTGGAGATTGCGGTCTCGAGCTTCCTCAGCGCCTCCGGCTCGAAGCCGAGCTTCGTCATGTCGAGCATCAGCTTGTCCTTGTCAAGCAGACGCATGACAATTTTCTCGCCGAACAGCGTCGGCAGGCAGGACACGCGGAAGTCGATCTCCTTCGTGCCTCCCTCGGTGTCGCCGAACCGGATCTTGATGCGGCCGTCCTGCGGCAGCCGCTTCTCGGCGATGTCGAGCTTCGCCATGATCTTGAGGCGCGACGTAATCGCGTCGCGGAACTTCATCGGCGGCGCCATCACGTTGTAGAGGATGCCGTCGATGCGGAACCGGACGCGGAATTCCTTCTCGTACGGCTCGATATGGATGTCGCTCGCCCCCTTCTGAATGGCCGACATCAACATCAGGTTCACGAGGCGGATGACCGGCGCCTCGCCCCCCTGCTTCTCGAGCGAGGACACGTCGATCTGCTCGATCTCCTCGAGCATCTCGACGTCGTCGTCGATGACGCCGGCGGTCTCCTCGAGAGCCCGGGTGACCATGTCGAGGGTGGCGGCGTTGTTGAGGTTCGCCGCCTGCTGCTGGACCACCTCGCGCTTCTTTTTCGGCTCCTGGGAGAGGCGCGGCGTCGGCGCGTTCGCGGGGTAGTAGCGGGTGATCGCGTCGGTGACGGCCGTCTCCGACGCCACGACCGGCTCGACGTTGTAGCCCGTCATGAACTTGATGTCGTCCATGGCGAACACGTTGGTCGGATCCGTCATCGCGATCGTCAGCGTCGCGCCGGCGCGGCTCAGCGGAACGATCTGGTACTTCTGCGCGGTCTCGGAGGGGATCAGCTTGACGATCGCAGGATCGATCTCGAACTGCGCCAGGTTGATCGAGGGCACGCCGTACTGCTTCGAGAGCAGGGCCGTGATCTCCTCGTCCTTGACGAAGCCAAGATTGACGAGATTAAAACCGAGCTTCCCGCCGCTCGTCTTCTGATAGTTCAGCGCCTCCTGCAACTGCGCAGGAGTGATGCGCTTCTCTTTGAGCAGCAGCTCGCCGATGCGGACTGGCATTAGTTGTTAATCGTGCGCGGGGAGATAGTTATCGTATACGACTGACATTTTTTGTCAAGTAAATAAAGCGCTTTAAATGACTCCGTGGCCTAAAAAACGAACCGCAAGCCGATGCCCCAACCACGGTCCCCGCTGGACGACCCGAAACTGACCTGGGCGTCGGCCTTGGTCGATCCGTAGACGGCGTAGCTGCCCCCGACGCTCCCGACGGGAGCCCCCCGTCCGGCCGTGTTCCAATGCACCCCTCCGCGGACCCAGGCGTTTCTGGCCGGGTGCCCTTCCAACCCCACAGCCGCGTCCCGCCAGGGTCCCCGGGGGGTCGCACTGGTCGTCAGATCCAGATCCGCGGCAGCCGTGGCCTGTCCGGCACGGACCGACACCCCCGCCCGGACGCGCCGATCGAGGCGAATCATCCCCCCGGCGGTCTTGAACTCGGGCTGCAGGAGGTTGCGAACCGACAGGCCCAGCTGCCCCAGCGACCCGCTGGCCATGACGCCCAGATCGGCGTCAAATTTATTCGTGGAAATACCCGCGCCCTCCAACGGGTACGCAACGCCATGCACGAGCTTCAGTGTCGTGCCGACCGCCAGACCGCCCCCGAGGGACTGCACCAGCGACACCCCCGCATGGTGCGCTACGAGCGTATTTCGGCCATTCTTTACCTCGGCGATAGCGGTCCTGTAGTAGGAAATGCCGAGCGGGGGTGTGCCGAGGGCAACGAGGAATCCGGATCGCCGGTCAAGCCGGTTGGCATCGACGACGACGCTGAAGAATGACCCCGAGGCGAAGCCGGCCGGGTTCCAGAAGGCGGCGGAGCCATCGTCGGCGACCGCCGTGAAAGCGCCGCCCATTCCGGTCGCGCGGACGCCCACCGGCCCTTCCGATTGGGCGAATGCCGAAGTGGCGTCGGGCAACAGAATTATGAGGGCCCAAAGGGCGCAACGGCGCAAGCCAGGCATGAGTCGAGCTTACTCGAACTTTCCCTAACTATCAGTGCGCATGAGGGTTCTGATGCGGGCTCGTGAAACATTTCGAAGCCAGAGGTCGTATAGATGCGTGGTACAATCCGGCGTCCCCCGACAATCTAGAAGGGTCCGATTTCCGCATTTCGAGGTCTGAGCTCGATGACTACTCCCCCGATCGTGCCCGCCTCGGCGCCCGCGCCGAAGAGTCTCCCTGCCCGTTTCATCGGCGTCATTACGTCGCCGCGGGAGACGTTCGCGAGCGTCGCCGCCGCCCCCAAATGGCTCGGGATACTGGCGCTGACGACGATTATCGTCGCGGGCTTCACGGCCCTGCCGATGACGACGGAAGCCGGGCGCCAGGCCGCGATCGATCAGCAGGTCACACAGATGCAGTCGTTCGGCTTCACGGTGAACGACCAGATGTACGAAGCGCTGGAAAAGGGCGCGGGGCGGATGCCGTACACGACAGGTCTCGGCGTGCTCGTCATCACCCCAATCTTCGCGGTGATCGTCGCCGGAATCCTGTTCGCGATCTTCAACGCGGCGCTGGGCGGTGAGGCGACCTTCAAACAGGTCTTCGCGGTGCTCGTGCATGCCGGGGCGATCTCGGCGCTGTCGACGATCTTCTCCGGCACCGTCAATTATTTCCGCGGGGCGATCGGCAGCGTGGCGAACCTCGGGGCACTGCTGCCCATGCTGGCCGAGAACTCGTTTGCCGGGCGCCTGCTCGGCATGATCGACATCTTTCTGATTTGGTATGTCATCGTGCTGGCCATCGGGCTGGCCGTGCTGTACCGCCGGCGCACGCAGCCGATCGCGATCTCGCTGCTGACGGTTTACGCGGTGATCGCCATCGTCGTTGCGCTCATCAAGAGCCGGGTTGGGGGAGCATGAGTCGGAACAAGAAGATTCTGGTTGGACTCGGGATTGTCGTCGTCCTCGGCGGGGTCGCGTTTGCCAACTTCAAGTTCAAGCGCCAGGACGGCGTTGCGGTCAACGTCGAGGCGGTGCAGAAGCGGGACCTGCAGGCAGTGGTGTCCGCGTCGGGCAAGATCCAGCCGCAGCGGCTCGTGAACATCAGCGCGGACACGATGGGCCGGGTGACGGACCTGAAGGTGGAGGAAGGCCAGCGCGTGCAGAAGGGGCAGTTCCTTCTCCAGATCGACCCGCGCAATCTGACCACGGCCTACAACCAGACGCAGGCGTCGCTGGCCGCGGCGCGCTCGCAGATGGAACAGCTGCGCGTCGCCGCCGACAGCCAGAAGACGTCGCTGAAGCAGGCGCAGGACAACCTCGCGCGCCAGCAGCAGCTCTGGAAGGGCGGACTCACCACGAAAGAGACCCTCGAGAACGCCGACAACGCGGTGAGGATGCGCCAGGCGGATCTGAATTCGTCCGAGCGGCAGATCGAGACGCAGCGCCTGCGCATGACGCAGGAACAGGCCTCGCTCGAGAACGCGAAGCTGAACCTGAGCAAGGTGCGCATCGAATCGCCGATTACGGGCATCATCACCCGCCGGAACATCGAGGAAGGTGAAACGGTCGTCATCGGGACGATGAACAACGCCGGTACGGTGCTGCTCACGGTCGCCGACATGTCCGTCATCCAGGCCGAGGTCGAAGTCGACGAGACCGACATCCCGAACGTCCAGCTCGGTCAGAAGGCCAAGATCACCATCGACGCGATGCCTGGGAAGTCCTTTGCCGGCAAGGTCACCGAAATCGGCAACAGCCCGATCCAGGCGGCCGGCACGACATCGGCATCGCAGGCGACCAACTTCAAAGTGAAGGTGACGGCTGAGGGTGAGATCCCCGACGTGCGTCCGGGCTTCACCTGCACGGCGGAGATCACAACCGCCACCCGACAGCAGGCGCTCGCCGTCCCGATTCAGGCCACGACGGTGCGGGAAAAGGTGGTCGCCAAGGATGGCAAGATGGTCGCCGAGGACAACGCCACCGGGAAACGGCGCTCGACGGCGGTGCAGGCGGCCGAGCTGAAGCCGGGCCAGGAACGGAAAGAGCTCGAAGGGGTGTTCGTCGTGAAGAACAACAAGGCGGTCTTCACGCCGATCAAGACCGGCATCGCCGGTGAGAAGTATTTCGAGGTGATGTCGGGAATCAACGAACGCGACCAGGTCATCGTCGGACCGTTCAGCTCGGTGCGCGAGCTGGCGGACGGTGCGGCCGTGAAGATCGAGGCCGCCTCGCGGGCGTCGACCGTGAAGCAGTAGCTCTATGGGTCAGTTTCTGGAAGCCGCGGCCATCGCGCTCGGCGCGATCTGGTCGAACAAGCTGCGATCGCTCCTCACCGTCCTGGGGAACATCGTCGCGGTCACGTCGATCATCGCCGTGGTGTCGCTGGTCCAGGGGATGAACGAGTACGTGACGAACGCGATCGTGTCGGACGTCGGCGCCGACAACTTCACGATCCAGCGGATGCCGGTGATTCGCACCCAGGCTGATGAGGATCGAGTGCGCAACAATCCGCGCATCACCCTGGCGGAAGCCACCGCGATCCGGAAGTTCAGCGAGAACGTCGGCGCCATATCGGCGCAGTCGAGCGCGGCGGCGACGATGTCGTACGGCCACGAGTCGGTCGAGGGGGCGCAGGTCCAGGGCGTCTCCGCGGACTACGGTAATTTCGCCACGTTCAACGTCGAGCGGGGCCGGCTGATCAGTCCGATCGAGGTGTCGACCGACCGCCCGGTGACGGTCGTGGGGTGGGACGTCGCGGACAAGCTGTTCGGCCCGGCCGATCCTATCGACAAGACGATCTCCATCGCGCGGAAGCACTTCCGCGTGGTCGGCGTCCACAAGAAGAAGGGGTCGGCATTCGGCCGATCGCAGGACAACTTCGCGATCATCGCGCTCGGCAACTTCCAGAGGCTGTTCGGCTCGCGCATGGGCGGCCTGGAGCTGCTGGTGAAGCCCCGCACGCCCGAGCTGGTCAAGGCGGCGATGGACGACGCGACGGTCGCGTTGCGCGTCGAGCGGCGTCTGCGGCCGAAGGATCCCGATAATTTCGGGATGTTCACCTCCGACACGCTGCTCGGGATCTACCACACCTTGACGGCCGGCGTCTTCGCGGTGCTGATTGGCGTCGTCGCGCTGTCGCTCGTGGTCGGCGGCATCGTCATCATGAACATCATGCTGATGGTGGTCAGCGAGCGGACGCGCGAGATCGGCCTGCGCAAGGCGCTCGGCGCCCGCCGCCGCGACATCGTGTGGCAGATCCTCACCGAGTCGGTCACTCTCTCGACATTCGGCGGGATCATCGGGACCTTCTTCGGGTTCGTATTGGCGACGATCATCAGCAAGCTGTCGCCGCTGCCCGCCGCGGTGCAGGTGTGGTCGGTGGCGATCGGCATCGGTATCACGGCGCTCGTCGGTCTGTTCTTCGGCATGTATCCGGCGATGCGCGCCGCCAGGCTGGACCCAATCGAGGCCCTGCGGCGCGAGTAGCCGCCTGAGACAGATAATGAGGCGCAAGTAACCATGCCTGGCGTCCGCGCCGGACTCCTGTCTGAAATCGTCGTGATGTCGATCGGCACCCTGCGCGCGAGCAAGATGCGCTCGGCGCTGACCGTCCTCGGCGTCGTGATCGGCATCACGTCGATCGTCGGCATGACCTCGCTCATCCGCGGATTCGACCAGTCGCTGCGGGACTCGATCAGCCAGCTCGGCCCGAACACCATCATGGTGCAAAAGTGGGGCGCCCTGAGCTTGATCGGGTCAGGCAAGAGCTTCCTCGACGTCGCGCGCCGGCCGAACCTGACCATGGAGGACGCACGCGCGATCGAGCGTGACTGCCCATCGGTTGCGCTCGTCGACGTTTGGCTCGGCATCACGGGGCAGTCGCAATCTCGGATTTACTACGGACACGAACGGACCCGCCGCGTCGGGATTCTCGGCGCGACGGAGAACTGGGCGGCTGTGAACTTCGCCAAGCTCGCGGCGGGCCGTCTGTTCATTCCCGCGGAAGTCGAGCACCGCCGGCCGGTCGTGATCCTCGGCAACAGCCCGTGGAAGGCGCTCTTCCCCAACGTCGATCCGATCGGCAAGACGGTGCGCATCGGGTCGACCCAGTTCACGGTCATCGGCGTGCTCGGCCCGCGGCCGAGCCCGGGCGGATTCGGCGGCGTCGACGACTTCGCGCTGATTCCATATGGCACACACGAAAAGCTCTTCGGAAAGGTCCTCAAAGGATCGGCCAAGATTTCCGCGGGCAGCTTCAATCCGGCGGTCTTCCGCACGGCGATGATCGCCGTCGTCCCACGCGACGGTGCGCGCGACGC
>Ga0137390_10004896_pt1 | contig 11211 bp, 9 predicted proteins | sample 15con2h24AmetaG_FD_104937 | JGI IMG/M metagenome (GOLD analysis project Ga0137390, IMG submission 104937) | Vadose zone soil microbial communities from Angelo Coast Range Reserve, California, USA - 15con2h2.4A metaG | ecosystem: Environmental > Terrestrial > Soil > Vadose zone > Saprolite... | reverse complement strand
CTTTTCCCCGTGGAGAGAAATGTCCAAGCCCTCGCGTTCCTGTTCTTCGGTGACGCGTAGACCGATGGTCATATCGATGACTTTCAAAATAATAAAGCTCATCACAAAGCCGTAAATCAGCGTGGTGCCCACGCCCCACAGCTGAGTGATGACGGAGCCATCTGCGCCGCTGATTTCCTTGCTGGCGAAGACGCCAGTAAGCAAGGCGCCGATGATGCCGCCGACACAGTGGACGCCGAACGCGTCGAGGGAATCGTCGTATCCCAACGCGCTTTTCAGCGAGGTTGCCGCAAAGAAGCAGATGACGCCGGCGGCAATGCCGATCACCACGGCGGGCGTGGGGCCGACGAAGCCCGATGCCGGCGTGATCGCAACCAATCCTGCGACAGCGCCCGATGCGATACCAAGGACGCTGGGCTTACCCTTGACCATCCATTCGGCAAACATCCAACCCAAGGCGGCCGCAGCTGTTGCGATCTGGGTCGCGGCCATCGCCATTCCCGCCCGACCGTCGGCAGCGCCGGCGGAACCGGCGTTGAAGCCGAACCAGCCCACCCACAGCAGGGATGCGCCGATGAGCGTCAACGTCAAGTTATGGGGTGGCATCGCTTCCTTGCCATATCCCACGCGCTTGCCGAGTACCAAGCAGCTGGCGAGACCCGCAATACCTGCATTGATGTGCACCACGGTGCCGCCGGCGTAGTCAAGAACGCCCTTGACGGCCAGCCAACCGGACGGTTCCCAAACCCAGTGAGCGATTGGGCAGTACACGACCAGCGACCAGACTGACATGAAGACGAGCATCGCCGAGAATTTCATGCGATCGGCAAACGCGCCCGCAATCAAAGCCGGAGTAATGATCGCAAATGTCAGTTGGAACATCGCATAGACGGTTTCAGGGATGGTGAGCGCCAAGTGCGACACGGTCAGCTTGTTGGCGTCTTTCATCATCGTCATGCCATTGAAGAGGGCGCGTGTCGCACCTCCGAGGTAAGCAGAACCCGGCGTAAACGCCCATGAATATCCGATCAACCACCACAGTATCGTCACCACACACGTGATCGCGAAGCTCTGCATCAGCGTTGCCAACACGTTCTTCTTGCGCACCATACCGCCGTAGAAGAGTGCAAGTCCCGGAATGGTCATCATCAACACCAACGCCGTCGAAGTCAGCATCCAGGCGGTGTCGCCGGAGTTGATCTTGTCGGTGCCTATCAACGTCGGTTCGGTGGGTCCAGCCGGAGCCGCCGCATCGGCCGCGGCGGGCGCCGCAGCATCGGCCGCCGCCGGAGGCGCGGCAGCCTGTGCTGCGGAAGCCGCCGAGGCGGGTGTGTCTTCAGCCCACGCGGCAGGAATGCTGAGCGTCAAAAGACCGAGCACGATCAATCGAGACAGTATAGTCATCAATGCTAATCCCCCTTTAGTTCTAGATTGCGTTCGCGTCGCGTTCATTCGTGCGAATACGGACCACTTGCGCGAGATCGAAGACAAAGATCTTTCCATCGCCGACTTTGCCGGTTTTGGCTGAGTTGATGATTGCCTCGATGACCTGGTCGGCCAGGGTATCCACAACGGCGATTTCAATTTTTGTCTTGGGTACGAACTCGACGGCGTATTCGGCACCCCGATAGATTTCGGTGTGACCACGTTGGCGACCGAAGCCGCGAACTTCGGTAACGGTGACGCCTTGCACGCCCACGTCGCTTATCGCCTTGCGAACATCATCGAGCTTGAACGGCTTAATAATGGCGGTAATTAGTTTCATCGAACGACATCCCTCCCGCTAATTTTGATATATCACCGCCATCCCAAAGAAATGCGGGACATGCGGACCGGAAGGGGGAAGAGCACCCGTCATGCCAAGTTGGACTATTGGAACGAGATCAGTGGGTTGCGGAAATTGTCGACCTCGTTTATGCGAGGTCGTGCACTGGAAACGCGCACGCGCTCGATAGCTGCGCCTTATTTTGTGGCAGCGGAGTACCAATCGGCGTCTCTGCACGCGCAAATAGTGCGACGGTGCAAATTTGATATATCGAATAGCGGAGCGTGTCGCTCAATGGGTCAACGCTGTTTGTCGCTGAGGAACACGAAGCCCGCGCTTTGCGAAACCCTGCGTCAGGAAGTGATTGACAGATCGGAAAGTATCTCTATCCTTCACAGCGGGCCATCCGCTCCCAACGGCGGACGCTCATCTGTAAGGATGGGAGTACAACTTGATGACACGCATACCGCTGCCGGGCATCCGTCCGGCTGATGCCCGATTTTCATCGGGTCCGACCAAGAAACGTCCGGGATGGAATCTTAAAGCGCTTGACGGTGCGTTGCTCGGCCGCTCGCACCGGTCCAAACCCGGGAAGGCCAAGCTCAAGGAGGCGATCGACCGCACGCGCGCGATATTAGGCGTGCCCGCCGATTTCAGGATCGCGATCGTGCCGGCTTCCGACACCGGCGCGGTGGAAATGGCCCTGTGGTCGATGCTGGGCGCGCGCCCCGTCGATGTGTTCGCCTGGGAGAGCTTCGGCGAAGAATGGGTGACCGATGCCATCGAGCAATTGAAGCTTTCAGGTTGCCGGATTCACGTCGGCCGGCCCTACGGTGTGCTGCCGGATCTCTCTCTTGCCCGTGACGCGGCGGACATCGTCTTCACGCAGAACGGAACCACCTCGGGTGTGAAGATTCCCAATTTCGACTGGATCCCGGCGAATCGCGAGGGCCTTACCTTCAATGATGCGACGAGTGCCGCCTTTGCGCAGCCCATCGAGTGGTCCCAATGCGATGTAGTGACCTTCTCCTGGCAAAAAGTGCTGGGCGGGGAGGCCGCTCACGGCATGTTAGTCCTATCGCCCCGAGCGGTAGCCCGATTGGAAAGCTATGTGCCCCCTCGACCGCTGCCCAAGATTTTTCGCATGACCAAGAAAGGGAGACTGGATCAGGAGTTGTTCGAAGGCGCGACCATCAACACGCCCTCGTTGCTAGCCACCGAGGACTATATCGACGCCCTCAAATGGGCGGAACGCATCGGCGGCCTGGCAGCCCTGCACGCTCGCGCGAATGCCAACACCCACGTGCTGACGGAATGGGTGGCGCGGACACTCTGGGTGGATTTCCTCGTATCGGATACCGCGATTCGCAGCAACACCAGCGTTTGCCTCAAGGTGGTCGACGAGCGCGTGACTTCACTGCCGGAGACCGGTCAGGCGGAGTTTGCCAAGAATCTGGCCGCGATCCTGGAGAAGGAGGGCGTGGCGCTCGATGCGGCATCGTACCGGTCCGCGCCGCCCGGTTTACGTATCTGGTGCGGCGCCACGATCGAGCAAAGCGATGTGCAATCCCTGACCCCGTGGCTCGACTGGGCATTCGACAGCTGCCTCTTGCTACTCAAGTCTCCCGGATAAGGACGTACTGTGACCAAGGTTCTCATTGCCGATGAGTTGAGCCCCAAAGCTCTCGACATCTTTCGCAGCCGTGGCGTGGAGGTGGATGTGCGCATTGGCCTCAAAAAACCCGACCTGGTGAGCATCATCGGCGGTTACGACGGCCTCGCGGTGCGTTCCGCGACCAAGGCGGACAAGGACGTCATTGCCGCTGCGAAGAATCTCAAGGTGATCGGTCGCGCCGGTATCGGTGTCGACAACATCGACATCCCGTCGGCCACCGCTCGCGGCATCGTGGTCATGAACACTCCCTTCGGCAACTCGATCACGACCGCGGAGCACGCCATTGCGCTGCTCTTTGCCGCGGCCCGCCACATCGCTGCGGCGGACGTCTCCACTCAGGCGGGGAAATGGGAAAAGACCCGGTTCATGGGCGTCGAGCTCTATGCCAAGACCTTGGGTCTGATCGGCTGCGGCAATATCGGCGCGCTGGTAGCGGAACGGGCGCTGGCCCTCAAGATGAAGGTGATCGCCTACGATCCCTTCCTCTCGCCGGAGCGCGCGGTCAAGCTCGGCGTGGAGAAAGTCGAGCTGGACGACTTGCTGTCACGCGCGGATGCGATTTCGCTGCACACGCCTTTGACGGACAAGACTAAAAACATCCTGTCGGCGGAGGCACTCGCCAAGACCAAGGGAGGCGTCATCATCGTGAATGCAGCCCGAGGCGGGCTCGTCGATGAGGCGGCCTTGCGCACGGCGCTCGACAGCGGGCATGTCGCCGCCGCTGGTTTCGATGTGTTCGTCACCGAGCCGGCCAAAGAGAGTGTATTGTTCGGCGCGCCGAATTTCGTCGCTACTCCTCATCTCGGCGCGAGCACCACCGAGGCGCAAGAAAACGTCGCCATGCAAATCGCCGAACAGATGTCGGACTACTTACTGGCCGGTGCTGTTACCAATGCGCTCAACATGGCCTCCATTAGCGCGGAGGAGGCGTCGCGTCTGAAGCCCTTCATCGGGCTCATCGACAAGCTCGGTGCTTTTGCGGGTCAGATTGCCGACGATGGCCTCGAGGCGGTCGAGATCGAGTACGAAGGGGACGTCGCGCATCTCAACACTCAACCCCTGACGGCGATTGCATTGGCTTCCTTGATGCGGCCGCTCATGCCGGACGTGAACATGGTGTCCGCGCCCGCCGTGCTGAAGCAGAAAGGGACTCCGCTGACCGAATCCAGACGCGAAACTTCCCCTATCTACGGCTCGCTGATCCGCATCAAAGTGCTAACCGGGGGACGTTGGCGGACGCTCGCCGGTGTGGTCAACGCGGGAACCGCCAAGATCGTCGAGGTGAAAGGCATGGCTCTGGAGGCGGACTTCCATCCGGTGATGCTGCTGATCAACAATTTGGACAAGCCCGGTTTCATCGGTGCCCTCGGCACCATATTGGCGGAGTCCAACATCAATATCGCCACTTTCCACCTGGGCCGCCAGGCCGCAGGGCAGGACGCCATTGCCATCGTGGGTGTCGATCAGATCGTGCCCGACGCCATTCAGCAGAAGCTCCGTGCGTTGCCACACGTACGGTATGTGAAGGTGCTCAAATTCTAAATTCGTGACCGTGGCAATGCGCGCGGCTGTATCTATAGGTCGATCGGAAAACATTGCAGTTGCAACTATCGACCGGCCGCAGGATCGAAACGCAGTGGATCATGCTACGGCAGGACAACTAGCGAACGCGTTTCGAAGCTCCATTGTGGCGGCACCATTTAGTCGATGCTCTCATCGACGACAGCTTTCGTCTGAAAACAATCATCGGAGAGACAATCAGAATGATCAGGACAATGCTTCAAGCAAAACTTCATCGCGTAAGGGTCACAAATGCTTGCCTGGACTATGAAGGCTCTTGCGGGATCGATGACGACCTGCTCCGGATATCTGGATTGCGGCCGAACCAGTACATCGAAATCTACAATGTTTCCAACGGGGAGCGATTTAGCACGTACATAATCACGGCGCCACGCGGATCGGGGGAAGTCTCCCTCAACGGTGCCGCCGCGCGAAAGGCGCTGGTGGGGGATCTGCTCATCATATGCGCATACTCCGGTTATAGTGAGGCGGAAGCCCAGACACACGAGCCGATCGTGGTTCTCGTCAACGAAGGCAATCGCCCTCACCTTTCGCTGCCACGGACGGTCGATGTAGTCGCTGCGAGTTGACACGGTGAAAAACAGCGGTGAGCGCGGTTGAAGGGCAGGATCGGCGTCTTGGACGTCGACGGGCAATCGTGTGTGGCCAGCGGATGAAAAGGACAGAGATGACTATTGCGAATAAATTGAACGATGGAGCAGAGGGGATAACGAGGACGCGGGGCCGCGAGGGCGTTCCTGAGGGGGCGGGCGGCGATCGATGGCGGCCATTTGCAGATCTGGAGGCGAATCTTAAGCTTTTGTCAGTCGTGGGGCGACGACGATCGCTCGAGCGTTTGGGTGGTAGTGACTTTGCGTCGAACGATTATTTGGGGCTGGCGCAGTCGATTGAATTGCGGGAGGCGGCGGCTGATGCAGTAAACCGCCAGGTACCGGTCGGCGCCGGGGGATCGCGGTTGTTGCGCGGCAATCATGCGGAGCATGAGGCGTTGGAAGAGTCGGCATCGTCGTATTTTGGGGCGGAGTCGGCGTTATATTTCGCGAGTGGCTTTGCGGCGAATATGACGTTGTTCGCGACGGCGCCGCAGCGCGGGGACCTCGTGGTGTACGACGAGTGGATTCACGCGAGTGTGCACGATGGACTGGCTAGCACTCGTGCCGAGACGGTAGTGGCACGCCACAATGATGCGCAGGCGATTGACGACGCGATCGTCGGGTGGCGGGCGGGTGGTGGAGTGGGGCGGGTGTGGATCGCGGTGGAGAGTTTGTACAGCATGGATGGGGATGGGCCGGATTTGGCGGAACTCGATGCGTTAGCGAGTCGGCGGGAGGCGGTCCTGGTGATCGATGAGGCGCATGCGACGGGGGTACTCGGGCCTGGTGGTCGGGGGCGTGCGGCTTTTTTGGAGGGGCGCGAGAACGTGGTGACGGTGCACACTTGCGGGAAGGCTTTGGGTACGGCGGGCGCGTTGGTGTGTGGTCCGCGGGTGCTCAAGGAGTTTTTGGTGAATCGAGGGCGCGCGTTCATCTTTTCGACGGCACCGTCGCCGTTGGTGGCGGCGGTGACGCGCGCGGCGATAGACCTTTGTGAGCGCAGCGATTCTCGGCGGGAAGAGCTGCGGCGGCGGGTGGACTGCGCGACGCGAGCTTTGTCACGATACTGCGGTTTGACGGGTAGCGGCTCGCATGTGGTGCCCATCGTGGTGGGCGAGGATGGGGCGGCCGTGGAGTTGGCGGCTGGATTGCGCGCTCGCGGCTTTGACGTGAGGGCGATACGTCCGCCGACGGTGCCGGTGGGGACGGCGCGCTTGCGGGTTGCGTTGACGCTCAATGTCACGGAGTCGGCGGTGGAGAGTTTGTTCCAGGCTCTGGGCGCTGAGATGGCGGCGAGACGGTGAAGATAGTGAGCATAGGCAGGGGGTATGCACTTTATATTGAATACGGTGTGTGCTTATAACGAAAGAGTGTTTGCCTCTGGTTCTCGCGCCAGTACACTGCCGCGCGGGGTGCCTGTGGGTCGCTGACAATCCCCGTGGATTGTTCCCTCGGTCCAATACATTTGTTCGCGGCCCGCGGGTACCCACCCTAGAAAGAAGATCAGTCGACGAGTTGCGAACAGGCGAAGGCGACTAAGAAGTTTTTGATATGGTCATCGGTCGGATGGTCATTGGCGCGGCTTCAGGTGGAATGTCACAATGTGTGCCAAATTCGCAGCGGAAGACCATGAACTAGATGGCGAGCATCGGCACAGAGCGCATATTGAGCGTTCACCACTGGAATAAAACTGTATTTAGTTTCACGACGACGCGCGATCCGGGCCTGCGTTTCGAGAATGGTCATTTCGTGATGATAGGGTTGCCGATCGATGGCAAGCCGTTGATGCGGGCGTACAGCATTGCGAGCGCCAATCATGAAGAGTGCTTGGAGTTTCTGAGCATCAAGGTGGGTGATGGCGCTCTGACATCGCGGCTGCAAGCGATCAAGGCGGGCGATGAAATTCTGGTGAGCCGTAAGCCGACGGGCACGCTGTTGCTGCGGGATTTGAAGCCAGGAAAACGTTTGTATTTGTTAGGTTCGGGAACGGGACTTGCGCCGTTCATGAGTCTCATCAAGGATCCTGAGATCTACGAGCGATTCGCGACAGTCGTGTTGGTGCATGGGGTTCGGTATCGGAGCGAACTCGCGTATCGGGATTTCATCGAGTGGGAACTCACGCATCATGAATATCTCGGGGAACGGGTGCGCAGGCAATTGGTGTATGTGCCGACGGTGACGCGTGAGCGATTTCGGCATCAAGGGCGAATCACGTCGTTGATCGAGACGGGTGAGCTGTTCGAGTCAATCGGGATGCCGGCGCTCGACCCGGTCGATGATCGCGTGATGATCTGCGGCAGCCCGGCTATGTTGGCTGAAACGAGCGTGCTGTTGGATGCACGAGGCTTTCGCATGAGCGCGCATGTGGGTGACTTGGGTGACTACTGGCGCCATTTAACGGTCGGCAGCAAATCGCACCACCCGCAGCTTGTCCGGTTGGAGTAAGAGCGCCGCGCCCATTTCAGGCACTGGCGCCAATCATTGTTGAATACGTGGGAGGCAGTGTACCCTGTCCGACGGTGAATTCGCCCGGGCCGTCTTTCATTCGATGGTGTTCGTACTGGGCGGCTACTGTTCGACTCACATCGAGGCTGTATCATGCTAGCTGACCATCTATCACTGCCCTCAACACGCCCGTCCGGCTATGGACAGCTGCGCGACGAACCTGTTTTCGATCCGAAGCGACACCTCGCTCTCGAACCACCCTCGCAACTCTGGACCCTGGACGATTTTGGCTACACCAAAGAGGAGGCGAAGAAATGCGCCAGCCAGGTCGCAATCGCGGGTCCGATTCGTCTGCTGAGCGAAGACGGTGCAGAAGCTGCGCGGACTGTGGCACTGGCGCTCAGAGGCAGCAGGCAAGCTGGCGATAGAACCGCCAACTATCTTGCTGGTGGCGTATATCGATCGAGCTTCCTGCGCGATCTCTGCAATTGCCCAGACATCACCGCTTTTTTTTCGGAAATCGCCGGCTGCGAACTCTTGCCTCATAGCATGCCCTCGCAGCAGGTCTACATAAACTATGCGCCCGATGATCTCAGCAAGGCCGTGGACACCTGGCATACGGACTCAATCGGGCTCGACTGCGTGGTACTTGCCAGTGATCCGGCAAGCTTCAGCGGAGGGCAGTTCCAGTTCTTTCGCGGCACCAGACAGGAAGCGGCCTCGCTGCTCGAAAGCGGTCCCGAGAACCTGACCGCCCCGACTCGCAGAGACTTGCCCATGGAGCGAGTGATAGGCGTCCAGTTTCCCGCCGCAGGCTCTGCTATGTTTCAGCAGGGCACGATGGTCGTTCATCGGGCGACGCGATTGGAGCGTCGTGGAGAACGCAACACGATGGTCATCGGCTATGTCTCGCGCGACGTTGCTCTACCCGACCCAACTCGAGATTCGATCGTTGGTTGGGAGGAGCCCGGAATCATTGCCGAATTTGCCCGCCACAAGGCATGGCTTTCGCGCACAAAGCTCGACTTTCTCATGCGTCAGATCGACGTAAATGCATCGCCCTCGGACATTCGCAATATGCTCGAAGATGCCATAGCGGACACTCAGCGTGCGATAGAGATTATTGACGGATCGAGTCAGAATGGCGGGAAGCTGTAGTTGCTGCCCCTAAGCTCGGCGTCCCGAGGACTTGAAGAGTAACCAAAAGTTGGGTGTGCTACGCAGCCAGCTTCGTATCCGCGGTGCCTCCAAATCGGAGAGCATAAGGAAGTGTGGGGTATTCGTGACGAATGCCGGCGACTGGCAGTAAGCTGCCGAGATGACGCAATCGCGCAAGCGTGACGCGAAGCAATTGTGGGAGTGGAAGGTAAGTTTGCCCAACCGTGCCCCCACCGCATTTACGCGATGCTTGCCGTTGCGGCGCTCGCGGTAAGCAGCGGTCCTGTCATGTCAAAGGACGTGCAGCTCAATTTAAGAGGCGAGGATGAAACACCCCCGGTGGCGACGTCTGCCTGCAGTGAAACCCAACCGACAGCGCCACGCGTGACAGCAATCTACGCGATGCTAAGTGCAATCTTGCCGATGGCCTGACCGCCCTCGAGGTAGTCGTGCGCCGCTGCCGCTTCGTGCAACTGAAAGACACGATCGACGACGACTCGCAGCTTGCCCTCGGCCAGGAGCACTAAGCCTTGCCGCACGTGCCGCGCCTGCGCGCGTAGCCTTTCCGGCAATCCCCGCCACATCGGCGTCAGCGTCATCACGTTGTGGATGGTGAGGTTGGCGTTATAGGCATCGCTCTCGCTCGTATCGCCGGGCGTTCCCGTCAGAGTCACGACGCGGCCGTAGGGAGCCATTGCTTTGAACGTCTTGCGCATGATGTCCTGACCCACGTTGTCAAAAGCCACATCAACACCTCGCGCACTCGTCCAGTCCATCGCCGCTGCGACGAAATCTTGATCGCGATAGGAAATAGCCAGCTCAGCGCCGAGATCTTTCGCCAGCGCAGCCTTCCTGGCGCTGCTGACCGTAGTTGCCACCCGAGCGCCGCGAAGCCTTGCCAGTTGCACGCCGATGTGACCAGTTCCGCCGGCACCGGCATGGATCAATACGAACTCGCCGGTTTTCACATCGCCCCGATCGTAGAGTGATTCCGCGAGCGTAATGAAGACCAGCGGCAGTGCAGCCGCCGTAACGAAGTCCACCTCTGCAGGAATGATCGCAAGGACATCCGCGGGAATGACTGCGTATTCCGCATAGGTACCGTATGTGGCACCTATGCCGCCGTAGCAGAAACAGACGCGATCGCCGGGCGTCACGCCGGCTACCTCGGCGCCAACCGCCTCGACTGTTCCAGCGCCGTCATGACCGAGAATGAATGGGCCAGGCCGTTCGACATAGCCACCCAGCCGCCGGAAAAAGACATCCGCAGGGTTAACGGCTGCTGCCCGTAGCCGCACCAGCACATCGCCGCTGGCCGCCGGCCAAGGCAGCGATACGTCCCGCGGCTCGAGGACATTGGATCCTCCCTTCCCCGTTGCGACGATAGCTTTCATGCTCAAGGACATAAGTTGACCTCCAACCTGATCAAATCACGATACGACACCAACAAAATACTGAGCCTACTATGCACGAGGGTATGAAGTGACCTTTTCTGTGGACTCCGCGCGACCTTCCACTCGGTTAACAGCGCCTTAACGCGGCGGCCCGCGTCGAGACGCTGTTCGATGGCCCCGTCGATGAAACCCCGCCAGCCGTTCGCCCAGTCTGCACTCGCGAAAATGAGTCGGCCGCTCGGCTGCTGAAGATCGCGCAGATACTTCGACCACATACCCGGCCGCAGCGTTCGCATTGAAGAAACTCACAGTGCTGACCAACTACCAATGCGTGGTGATCGTTGGGTTCGCGAGCACAACCGCTTGACGATTCTAGACGCGTCCCTTCCAGCGTATCTCGCAGATGTGGTAGCGTCACGCGTTTGCTTCGCCGCTCGGACATTGGAGCTACCGACAACCGAAAATCGCGGCGGTCGTACAAGTTGGTCATAAGTTAAGGAGGGATGAAATGGATCGAGAATGCGCATTAGTCACGGGTGCAACTTCAGGAATCGGCTGGGCGACCGCCTGCGCGCTGGCCAAGCGCGGCGCTGTAGTCGG